>Ga0070730_10001906_pt1 | contig 19483 bp, 13 predicted proteins | sample Coa_R1_3_FD_66447 | JGI IMG/M metagenome (GOLD analysis project Ga0070730, IMG submission 66447) | Surface soil microbial communities from Centralia Pennsylvania, which are recovering from an underground coalmine fire - Coalmine... | ecosystem: Environmental > Terrestrial > Soil > Unclassified ... | reverse complement strand
AGGGCTTGATCAACGAATACGTGGAACCAGCGCGCATTTTGCGGAAGGGAAAGCTGACCACGATCGATCCGCTCACGGAGCCGGAAGATTTTCATATTGCCGGGTTCTCTCCGCTGGTCGCATTTCATACCTCCGGGGGAACGTCGACCTTGCCGGAGACATTCGAGGGTCGAGTTGGGGAGTGTTTCGAAAAGACGTTGCGTTATCCCGGACACTACGACCTGCTGTGTGAGTTGAAGGAACTGGGCCTGTTTTCGAGCGAGAAGATGAAATTCGGTAATGCTGAGGTCGCTCCACGGGCGATGATGTCAAAGATCTTCGCGGGCAAGTTCGCGTCCAAGGGTCCAGACGTTTGTCTGATGCGGCTGGAAGCGCATGAGTCGGTAAACCGGGCGGGAGCGCGCGGCTTATTGGGAGGGCGTCTCAAGGGGCGCGTGGCCTCATTCACGATGGTGGATCACTACGATCCGAAAACAGATATGAGCGCGATGATGCGGACGACTGCGTTTCCGGCGTCGATCGTGCTGCAGATGATGGTGTCGGGAGCGATCAGCAAGCGCGGAGGAGTGCTGCAGGAGCGAGATGTACCGGCCGATCTGTTCTTGGACGAAATAAGCAAGCGGGGAATCAAGATCGACTACACGCTGGAGTAGTGCCGCAGGATGTGGATGGGTTGTCATCCTGAGCGCCGGCAATAGCCGGCACGAAGGACCGTACGACAGATTCACGCCCTGACGCTGGCGGGCATAATCTCGACGCTGGCAATCTGGTGACCCTTCTGACGTCTGTGGCGCTGCTTAGGTACGGTATGGTCCCTCGGCGCGCTTGCAGCGCGCCTCAGGATGACATTTTTTTGGATACAAGCTTGCAGATTCAGCAGGCGAAGAGAACGAGGCGTCGTTCGGCGAGTCATCCAAGGATCAAGATACTGCGCTGCAGGGTCACCCAATGGTCCCAGGAAATGCTGCCGCCAACTTGCGAGAACGATGCGAAGAGTTGAGATCGATCGTTTCGCAAGCCAATGGTAGCAACGCATCAATGCGGCTCGATATGGCACATCGGTGGAATTACTGAGGTAACGGATGATGTGAGAGGATGCGTCCAGGATTCAGCACATCACCAACGCAGTAAGATGCAGGTATGTTTGTGCAAAGCTCTGCACTCTCTGCTAGCATGGTGAGCCAAGCAAGCAGGATGTATTGTTGTTGGTAAGAATTGCGCGCCCGTCATTGGCATTGCAACTGCACGCATGAAGTTGGGCGTGTATGCCCGAGATCCCAGAGTCCTGGCCAAAAAGGGTAGAGTCGCTGTGTCGAGTGCAATCCCGGCGGGAGAAGGTGGAAGCGTGATCCGCCGACGGCCAAGCCGTCGACATCGGCGGAATCGCCGGATTCGGCGGATCCTTCTGCTGACATCTTTGTGCGCTTTTGGCTTCGCAATTGCCTCCGTCGCGGTGAAGTATCTCCGGCCCACACTTTTTCGAACTTCCCATATTGATGATGTGGAGCGTTTGTCGGAGGAGGAGAGTCGCAATGCTCTTCTCGCCGCACAGGAAGAATCCCTGCGTCAAATGGAAGAGCGGCCGGTGTATCCGTACTCGGTCGTGCCGGGCGGGGTGCGGGATGTGGCGGAGTTGAGATGGGCCGCGGCGCACGACCCTGTGGTGCGCGCCCATTATGCAGGGTTCAACTATGACAACGGACGTGTGGTGCGTCTGGTGCTGGCGCGCACAGCGTACGTATCCTATCGCATCGGCAACAAGATCTATTGGACGCGGCACCGGGTGAAGCTGAAGAAGGGAGAGACGGTCATCACCGATGGCAAGATCATCGCCCGGACGCGTTGTGCCAATCGAGTGGAGGAGGTTCCGCAACAGGCCGCATCGGAAATGGAACCGCCTGCCTTGAAATTCGATCAGCCTGGCCTGCCTCCGACCGGCACGGCGACCTCGATCCCTCCAGTTGTGTATCAATCGACCTTGCTAAATCCGCCAGCCGTTCCATCCAGGGCTCCGCTTGCTCCGTATTATCCGCTGGGTGGGGGCGTTTTAGTTCCGATCTCTCCGCCGCGGCTGCCGGTTTGCATTGTCACACCACCGAAGAAGCCAGGGGCAGGGCCTGGTGACGAGAAGCCCGCTAACGTTGCTGCCGACAAGAAGAAGAAAACCGGGAATCCTTGCGAGAACGGACCGGGCAGTGGCGGCGAGGTGCCGGAGCCGGGGGCGTGGGTTCTGATGGGGTCTGGAGTGGCGGTATTGGCGCGGAAGGGACGCAGATCGTTTCTCACCCGAAACTCCGTTGCAAGGGAGCTCCCTCGCTCCGCCTGAAGAGCGGCTCCGCTCGGGATGACGTCCCACAAAATTTCGCAATTCTTGCCTTCGTCTGCATGCTTCCGATAGCCTTCTGAATCTACACAGGAGGCTTTATCGTGCGCTTCGTAATGCGCTGCGTGTTTCGGTTCACCTTGCTGCTTCTTCTTGTGTGGTCGGCTGCCGCTCAGACGATAACGATCCACGTGGACCTAAACGATGCGCCACGCAATATCTATCACGCGCATCTGGCAATTCCAGTTCATACCAGCAATGTGGACCTGGTTTTTCCCAAGTGGATCCCTGGCAACCACCGCCCGAGCGGGCCCATTGCCGGGCTGACCGGGATTCGCATGGAGGCAGGTGGGCAACCAGTCTCGTGGGAGCGGGATGCGATCGACATGTATCAGTTTCACGTGACCGTCCCGGCTGGCGTGCAGATTCTCGAGGTGTCACTGGATGCGATCACTTTACAAGACAGCGCGGGAGGCGGCGGGCCTGCCGCTTCGTCGAACATTTTGGATTTGAATTGGAACGCGGTTGTACTTTATCCAAAGGGGGCACGTTCCGACGACGTGATGTTTGCCTCCTCCGTTAAGCTGCCCGCTGGATGGAAGTTCGGAACGGCGTTGCCGGTTGCTCGCGAAATCGGCAATGAAGTGGAATTTTCACCCGTTCCGCTGACCACGCTGATTGACTCGCCCCTGATCGCCGGGTTGTACTCTCGGAAGATTGACCTGACGCTTCCGGGAGAAACCCGGGCGCACGTGATGGATCTGGTCGCCGATGCCGAGTCCGACCTCGCGATGAAGCCGGAGGAGGTTGCGGCCTTTAAGAAACTGGTGGCCGAAACCGGGGCGCTGTTCGGGGCACGGCACTACCGCGATTATCATTTTCTTCTCACATTGAGCGATCAGGTGGGTGAGCACGGTCTGGAGCATCATGAGTCGAACGACAGTGTAGCTCCCGAACGAATGCTGCTCGATCCCGATTTGCACATGTTGTCTGCCGACCTCGTGCCTCACGAGTTTGTGCATTCGTGGAACGGGAAATACCGGCGTCCAGCGGGGCTAGCGACTCCGAATTACCAGGAGCCGATGATCGGCGAGTTGCTTTGGGTCTACGAGGGGCTCACGCAGTATCTGGGTGAGGTTCTGGCGGCCCGCAGCGGAATGTGGAGCGAGGTGCAATATCGCGAGTCGCTCGCGGGGACGGCGGCGATGCTGGACCACCGGCCCGGGAGAAGGTGGCGGCCGCTGGAGGATACGGCCCGTTCGGTGCAAACATTGCGAATGTTGGGAGCGCTGTGGCAGAACTGGCGGCGTGGGCTCGATTACTACCCCGAGGGCTCCTTGATCTGGCTGGAAGTGGACACGATCATCCGGCAGCAGACCAGGAATCAGAAATCGCTCAACGATTTCTGCCGCCGTTTCCATGGCGGGGAGAGCGGCCCGCCGAAAGTTATTCCTTATACCTTTGACGACGTAGTGCGCACGCTGAATGATGTGGCGCCGTATGACTGGGCGCATCTACTGCGGGAACGTGTTTCTTCAACTAGTATTCACGCACCATTAGGAGGAATCGAGCGGGGCGGATGGAAGTTGGTGTACAGCGACAAGCCGAACATGTTCACGGAAGAGATTGAGAAGTTGGCGAAGATGGCGGATTTCTCTTACTCACTCGGTTTTGCAGTGAGAGAAGATGGGACCTTCGAGGATGTGATCGTGGATTCGCCTTCCTATCGGGCAGGCGTGGGTCCGAAAATGAAGCTGGTCGCGGTGAATGGACGGAAGTGGACACCCGAGATATTGCATGCCGCCGTAAAGGAAGCGCAGGGAAGCAGCCAGCCAATCGAACTGCTGGTCGAGAACGGGCAATATTTCAAGAGTTATTCCGTGGACTATCACGAAGGGGAGCGCAATCCGCATTTGGAGCGGGAACAGGGTCAACCGGATCTGCTGAGCGAAATCGTGAAATCGATGACGCAATAGAACTTGCTGCTCATCTTACGAATCCTTGAAACTGCAACACGCCGTAGAGCACAACCGTCAGGGCCAACGCGACGCCGTAGGGGACCTTCAGAGAGTCGGGGTTGTCGAGAGAAACGCGCGAACTTGGCAGGCGAAAAGTGACCAGTGAGACAAGGATGTGGCCGATGTTTCGTATCGTTTGCCGTACGCGCCGTTTGTAAACAATAAGCGCCACAGCCATCACTCCTGCGACAAAAATCGAACCAAGAAGCAAATCGATCAATCTTTCGGTTCCCACAAACGCCCCGATTGCGCCCGCCAGTTTCCAATCGCCAGCGCCCAGGCTTCGCAGCAGAACAAACGGCAACAACAACCCCAAGCCCACAAGAGCGCCGAGCAGAGACGTTTTTAGCCCGGCCCAACCGTTCAAGAATGTGTTTGCCGCGACTCCCATCACAAAACCTGGGACGGTCAGCCAGTTAGGAATGCGGCGGCTGCGCCAGTCCGTCCAGCCGGCGATGAGCGCCACCAGCATTGCCCCACCCAGAATGAGCGGCCTCAATCTTGCCCCGAGCCGCCGCCGGGAGTTAGCGCGCCACTTCTATCATGATAGTGAAAAAGATCCATTTTTGGACGGTTCAGATGGCCAGGGAAAGGGGAGGATGGGCTTTCAAAATACCTGTCCAGCCCCCGCGAAAGCCGCCTCTTGGGCGGATTTTTTCATAGGGGAAGGGCGAAGTCAATTTTGTGTTAGGTCGGTGTTGGGAGTTGGGTATTAGGTTCCGACTCAAAGCCAACGCTTAATTTCGTGTTTTCCTAACACCCAAGACCAAACACCCTAAGACCCCTACTGACGGCTGAAGGCGGGGGCCGCGTTATGCTCGGCCACGATCTTCTTGGCATTGTCCGCCAAAGCTTTTGCCTGAGGCAACAGGTCGAGACCCTTAATTACTTCCGGATCCGACTCGGCGCGCACCTTCATGCCTTCATCCTGACCGAAAGCATCGATGAAAATCTCCGACTTGATGCTGGACTTGAGCCAGTCGTTGTTGTCGATCAACTCTGCCTGGGTGTAGGGGATCTGCGCGTCGTCGAGCGATTTGCGGAAACTCTGCATGACAGCGTCGTCAACTTCGAACTGCTTCGTCGGGTGATGATCGACCACATAGCGCTTGGCGAAATTGAAGAACGCGTAGTGCTGCAGCAGCGTGTCCTGGAAATGATTGCTCTTGATGGGAGGAATGTTGACGTCGGGAGTGATGCCTCCGCCGCCGTAGACTGTGCGGCCACTGTCGGTGAGCTTCACTTCGCGGTTCGCGGTATTGGAACTCTCGGCGGTGTCGCGGTTGTAGTAATAGTCGTACAGCGAAATGTTGCTGTAGTCGCGCTGGATGAGACGTCCGCTCGGCGTGTAGTAGTGAGCGGTGGTCAGAGCAAGGCCGGTGTTCTCGGAGAGGGGATACACGGTTTGCACCAAGCCCTTGCCGAAGGTCACTTCGCCTACGATCAAGCCGCGGTCGTGATCCTGAATCGCGCCGGAAACAATTTCAGCCGCTGAGGCCGTCAGCCGGTTCACCAGGACAACGATGGGATATTCCTTGCCTCCATTGCCGTGCTGGGCAACGTAGCGCTTTTCAGCCGAGGCGCGGCCGTGATGGGAAACGATGAGTTGTCCCTTCTTCAGGAACTTGTCGGCTACGCCAACGCCTTCGCTCAACAGTCCACCGGGATTGCCGCGCAGGTCAAGGATCAAGCCCTTCAGATCACCGAAGGAATCGAGAGCCTCGGCGACTTCATGCTCGGTGGTCTCGTTAAAACCGTTGACGTGCATGTAGCCGACGCCGGGCTTGATCAGGAAGTGAACGTCGACGCTGTAGCGCGGGATTTCGTCGCGCACCAGCGTGAATTCCATCGGCTTCTCGACGCCTTCGCGCGAGATGCTGATATGAACCGTGGTGCCCTTGGGCCCCTTCAACATATCGGCGACGTCGGTGGTGCTCATGTTCTCAGTGGATTTGCCGTCGACGGCGATGATGACGTCACCGGGATGGATGCCGGCTTTGTAAGCGGGCGTACCGGTGAAGGGATAGATCACGATGACTTTGTTATTGCGCGGGCCGACGGTCATGCCGACGCCGTAATACTTGCCACGCTGGTCCTCGCGCATGAGCGAGTACTGTTTTGGATCGAAGAAATTGGAGTGGGGATCGAGCGAGTGCAGCATGCCCGGGATCGCACCGTTATAGATGGCCTTGTCCGGGTTCACCGGCTCGGCGTAATTCTCCTCCACGAGCGCATAGACGTCGGTGAACTGTTTGAGGCTGTCCTTCACATCGGAGTCGCCGGTGATGGACGACTGCTGCCCAGAACGCTGGGCAAACAGAATTCCCAGGAATCCGCAAGTGATGAGAAAGCAAATGACCAGGACAAGTGATCGGCGAGAACTACGAGCCATCGTGAAATTCCTTCTGTGAGGGCTGACTTACACCCCAGCTACTGCGCTGAATATCCGCAGTATAACACCAGTTTAGACGGGTCCAGAGGGGGATGGTCACAATAGTAACCGGCCTCGGAACAGGCCTTTTTTCTTGGATGCAGGGGATGGATTAAGGGCTACTCCGAGAGCCATAAAATGGCCCCTTAGAACTGCCACGGCGGGAGATTCGTCCCTTAGCCTGAAGAGCGGCTCCGCTCGGAATGACCCACTCCTGAGGGGTTACTGCTTGGTTCGGACCTCTCTTGCGACCCGGATTATAGCTTCCACGCTACGATCGACGTCGTTGTCAGTTGTGGACCAGCAGGAGACCGAGATGCGCATGGCGGTGTGCCCCTGCCATACGGTTCCGCCACACCAGCAGGTGCCATCTTCCTGGATTCCGGCAATGACCCGGTGAGTCTGTTCCGGGGTGCCGAAGGACACTAGCACCTGGTTCAGAACGACATCATTCAGAACCTCGAACCCTGCCGCGCGAAGGCGATCGGCAAAAAACCGGGCCTGACGGCAGTTGCGCTCGATCATTTCACGCAGGCCGCTTTTTCCCAGGGACCGCAGTGCGGCCCAAAGTTCAACTCCACGGGCGCGGCGCGAGGCGTCGGGGGTGAATTGCCAGGGCTCACGTTCAGAACTTTGAGTCAGATAGGCGGCGCTTCCGGCGGACAAAGCCCGCTGCAGGTGCTCCGGCTCGCGTACGACAACAATCCCAGAATCGTAAGGGACGTTCAGCCACTTGTGACAATCGATCGCCCAGGAGTCGGCAATGGAGACGCCGTCGAGAAGCTGGGCATAAAGCGGCGAAACAGCTCCCCATAATCCGAAGGCGCCGTCTACGTGAACCCAGGCACCGGCATCGCGCGCACGGGCGCAGATCTTTATCGCCGGATCGAACGCGCCGGTGTTCACATTGCCGGCCTGAATGCAGACGATCGTGTTGGGGTCAAGCGCCGGAAGGGAATCGGGGCGCATGCGTCCTTGATCGTCGGCTGGAATCGTAATGACACGGGAGCGGCCGAGTCCCAGCATCGTTAGTGCCCGTAGCACGGAGACATGAACTTCCTGGCCAACGATGACGCGAATAGGTGGAGCATCAAACAGGCCGTCCTCTTCAACATTCCACCCAGAGCGGCGCAGCAACTCAGAGCGTGCCGCGGCGATGCCCGAGAAGTTGGCCATGGTGGTGCAGGTGACGAAGCCCATCCCGCTGGTCGAGGGCAGGCCGAGCAGATCCAGAATCCACTCGCGCACGATATCTTCCAGCGCAGCGGCACTGGGAGCCATCACGCGCATTGCCGCATTTTGATCCCAGGCGCCGGCGAGCCAATTGGCGGCCAGCGTGGCCGGAAGGGCTCCGCCAATGACGAATCCGAAGTAGCGGGGACCCGTGGTAGCGACCGTGGCGGGCGAACCGATTTCATCGAGCAGGGCCAGAACTTCTGCCGGATCGGTCGAACCTTCGGGTAGCGGTTCGCGTAGAGCACGCAAGCGGTCAAGGTCTTTTGCCGTAGGGGCGACGCGGCGGTCGCTGATTTGATCCAGATAGCGTGTCGCGCGCGCCGCGGTGTCTACCAGAAGTTCTTTCACGGGTTCCTCCTGTCCAGAGGAGTTTAGCGGATGAGGGAAGAATCAGCCTCCGGATGGCTCTCCTGCGAGGTCTGGGTTTCCAAAATGGCGCGCGGAGTCATTGCCGCTTTTCCGCCCGGGGCAGTATGATGAAGCGCATGAGTTTCTCGGAGACGATCTTCCTGTTCTTTCTGGCCCTCATCATCTTTGGGCCAAAGAAGCTGCCGGAGATCGCCCGCCAGGTCGGCAAATTCATGAACGAGTTCCGCCGCGCCTCCAACGAGTTTAAGGCGCAGATTGAGCAGGAGATCGCACATCTGGAGGTGGAGAACAAGCCGACCATCCTGCCACCCACACCGGCGGTCGAGGGTACGACCAGCCGCACGCTGGATGCGGTCGAGGCCGAGTCGAGACCCGTGGAAGCGCCGGCGAGTCTTGCGGGTTCTACCGAGGAACCATCTGTGGCGTCGTCGGAAGCTGCCAAGGAGCAGACAGAAGGCGCGACCGAAGCGGTCCATCCCGCTGAAACTGTGACATCCCAAAGCTCGCAGGAATCGCATGCCTGAGCTCGCAGAGGCTCCCATCGAGGCGAAAGACGAAAAAGAGTCCATGCCCACCATGGGCTTCCTCGATCATCTCGAGGAATTGCGGCAGAGAATTATCTATTCGATCATCGCTGTCGCAGTCGGATTCTGTGCCTGCTGGTGGAAGGTGGAGCGCATTTACGACTTCATCCAGCGGCCCATCATGGACGCCCTCCAGAAAAACGGGATGGCGGAGAAACTGGTTTACCTGAACCCCACCGAACCCTTCAACCTCTACTTGAAGATTGCCGCACTGGCCGGATTATTCCTGACCTGCCCGTTCGTGTTGTACCAGGTGTGGATGTTCATCTCGCCGGGCCTGTACCGCAAAGAGAAAAAGTACGTCGTGCCATTCATGATCTCGACGATCACGCTGTTTGTGTGCGGCGGGTACTTTGGCTACAGGATTGTCTATCCGGCGGCGCTGAATTTCCTGATCGATTTCGGCAAGCAGTTCAAGCCGATGATCACGATCAATGAGTACACATCGCTATTTCTGAGCATCATCCTCGGCATGGGGCTGATTTTCGAGATGCCGATCCTGGTGTTCTTCCTCTCGCTGATGGGTATCCTGAGCGCGGGTTTCATGTTGAAGAATTTCCGGTACGCGATCCTGGTAATTTTCATCATTGCAGCCATCGTGACGCCGACCACCGACATCCTAAACATGTGCATTTTCGCCGCACCAATGATCGCGCTGTATGCCGTCAGCATTGGCGTGGCCTGGCTGGTTCATCCCAAGCAGCGCGCGGCCCGGAGAGAGAAAGCGGAACCATAATGGCGTCGAAAACTCTGCCGTGGGTTCTGTTCGCGTGCGTGTTGATCTCACTGGCTTGCGATCGGGCGAAAGACGCTGCTCAAATTCAGGCGGAGTCGGCTCCGCCAACCTTGGCCCAGAGTGCGCCGTTGAACCTTCCGCCGGACAATAGCCCGCCGCCGACCTTCGACGGTGAGCGAGCCATGCAATATGCGAAGGAGATTGTGAAATTCGGGCCGCGCCCGCTGGCTAGCGCAAGTCACAAAAAAGTCGAGGACTACCTTGACGCGCACCTCAAAGGCGATCAGGTCGAGGACGACACGTTCACGGCCGAGACGAACGTCGGCAAGTTTCCGGTCCACAATGTGATCGCGAAATTTCCTGGGTCCAAAGACGGAATCATCATTGTTGCCAGTCACTACGATACGAACTATCCCCTGAAAAATACTTCATACGTTGGAGCAAACGACGGAGCATCGTCGAGCGCCCTGTTGCTGGAAATTGCGAATCAACTTCGGGGTAAGCCGCGGGACGGCTACGCTGTCTGGCTGGTATGGGATGATGCGGAAGAAGCGATGAAGCCCGATACGGAAGTCGACTTCATGACCGACAGCCTGTACGGGATCACGCATCTGGCAGAGAAGTGGCAAGCCGACGGAACGCTAAAGAAGGTCAAAGCATTTCTGTTGGCGGATATGATTGGCGACGCGGACCTGAATATCGACCGCGACTCGAACTCTACGCCCTGGTTGCAGAATGTGCTCTTTGAAGCGGCGACGCGGCTCGGCTACCAATCGCATTTCTTCAGCCGTACGCTCGGCATGGAAGACGACCATCTGCCGTTTGTGAAGCGGGGGGTTCCGAGCCTGGATGTGATCGACTTCCAGTACGGTTATAACAACGTCTTTTGGCACTCGCCGCAGGACACGATCGATAAACTCAGTCCCAAGAGTCTGGAAATTGTCGGAGCAGTGATGCTGGAGACGATCCGGATAATCGATAAGATGGACCCGCTGCCGCCGAAGTGATCATTTGTACAACGACACGGTCAGGTTTTCTCAGCGCTCTCTCCGGCTGTTCTCGGCGGCTTAAGATTTTGACATAAAGCCTTTGACCGCTGAGTTCGCGGAGAACTGCCGCAGAGATCGCGGAGAGCATCTTTCTCGCAACCGGCGACTTTCTTGATTGTCGTTGAACGCCTCGTTTCCTAGCGGCGAATACTGTTACATCACCTTCTTCATTCGTAGCGCAGAGCCACCATGGGATCAATTTTCGTGGCGCGGCGTGCCGGAACGTAGCTAGCCAACATAGTCACGGCGGCCAACAGCACCGCCACGGCTACAAACGTCACCGGATCAACAGAGCTAACCCCAAACAGTAAATCCCGCATGAGACGGGTGACCGCAAACCCCGCTGCTGCTCCGATCACGATCCCTAATAGGGCCATGCGCAGTGCGCTGCCTAACACCATTCCGAGCACGGTGCGTGTGTCGGCGCCTAATGCCATACATACGCCAATATTGTGCGTGCTCTGTGTCACGAAATACGAGACCACACCGTAAATGCCCACGCTGGCCAGCGAGACGGCAAGTCCGGCGAACACGGCTAATAACATTCGAGTAAAACGCCTTGCCAACATGGAGTCTCGAATCACGTCCTCCATGCTTCGTTCGTCAAACGAAACCATATTGCCGCTGATCGTGTTCACCGTACGTTTCAGGGCTGGAACGACAGCGTACGGAGATCCACTTGTACGGAGAACGAACTGTGAGCCGCCCGATAGCAGATCCATTACTTGGTCTGGAAATTGGCGGAAGGAGAGGTACATTTGCGATTGAACTTTGGCAGTCGCATCCGAGTCGAGACCCCATTGCTTGATGTGACCAGCGATGCCAACGATCTCACACTTCATTCCGATCAGGTCGAGATTGATGCGCTGGCCGAGCGGATCCTGCTCAGAAAAGGCCTTTCTTTGAAATTCCTGATCAATAACCACCACACAGGGACTATTCTCGTTGTCCTGGGCGGTCAGAAATCGCCCTCGGAGCAGGGGAATGCGCATGATGTTCAAGTAGCCGGCACTCACGCCGTAGAATAGAGCCGTATCCATTTGACTCATTTTCGCGGGTTTGGGACGGCCTTCCACCCAATACGGCACTTCCGAGTCGCCTCCCATTGGGACGGCGCCCATCAGAACGCTGGCTGCCCCGACACCCGGAATGGAGCGCAACTGTTCGATCGTTCGCTGATAGCCATTGCGGACGGCGATGGGCGTGCCATGTACGGCGGGCGATCCGCCAATCCCAAACAGCAGCACTTCATGCGGATCAAAACCAGGATTGATACTCCACAAGCGCGACATGGTGCGGATCATCAACCCTGCAGAAGCCGTCAATACCAAGGCAAGGGCCACTTCCGCACAGACCAGCGCCCGCTGGAATCCATGACGCGTCGTGTGTCCGCGGCCTCCTTCTTTTAGAGTTTCATTCAGATCGGCACGCGAGGTTTGGAGGGCGGGGACGATGCCGAAGAGCAAACTCGCTATCAATGAGATACCCGCCGTAAAGGCGAGGACGACCGGGTCAAGATGGATTTGATCCGCGCGCGCCAATTGGCTCGACAGCTTGGCAATGAAGAGCCCATCAAGCAACTTCGCGACTGCCAACGCGAGCACGCCTCCCGTGAGGGACAGGAGTAAGCCCTCGGTTAGTAGTTGCTGAATCAGTCGGCTGCGTTGCGCCCCCAGGGCCCCGCGCAGCGCGAACTCTCGCTTCCGAGCGGTAGAACGGGCTAAAAGCAGGTTTGCGACATTCGCACAAGCGATCAGCAGGACGAATGTCACCGCCCCTAGCAGCACAAGCAGCGGTGTGCGCGCATCTCCGACCACGGAGTCGTGCAGAGAGACCGCACGAATGCCCCGATCTTTATTTTCCTTGGGATACTCTTGCGCCAGGGCGTTGGCGATACCGTTCAGTTCGGCTTGAGCCTGTTGGGGGGAAATGCCTTGCTTGAGGCGAGCGACGGCCCGCGTGCCCATACCGACGCCGCGATCCCAAAACAGAGGTTCGGACCACTGACCGATGGGCAGGACCACCGATATGCCGTCGAATATCACGTCGTCGCTAGGGACGATGCCAACGACCGTAAACAATCTTTCGTTAAGGACAAGACTACGGCCGATCACCGAAGAACTGCCGCCAAAGCGCGATTTCCAATATCTCGTGGTGAGCAACACCACCGGCGCGGCCCCCCTGCGATCCTCATCGCTTGTGAAGGTCCGTCCCAGAGCGGGATTCACCCCCAGGACCGGAAACATCGCCGCGGAAACCATTTCACCCCGTAGCCGTTCCGGATTGGATTGACCTGTAAGGTTGAAATTGTCTTCGCGATAGGCCGCCATGGAGTCGAAGGAACGGCTTCGCTGTTGCCAATCCAGGAAATTCGGATAGGAAATCGACGCTTCCGGAAATTCCGCCGCGGTCGCGGAAACTTTCAGGATTCGTTCCGGTTCGCTATAAGGCAGCGGCCGGAGCAGCACGCCATTCACGATGCTGAACATCGCCGTATTCGCGCCGATACCGAGCGCCAGCGTAAGTACTGCAATCACTGTGAATCCCGGCGTTTTGAAAAGCGAGCGTGTCCCCTGGCGAATGTCCTGCCACACCTTCTCCATCATTGTTGATCTCCTCGAACGAGACGAACAGAGAAGCTTCCAAAGCAGAAATGGTCGCTTAAGCCGAACGCAACAATAGCTTGATCGTTTTTCCGGAAGCTGCGTCGATCGTCAACACCTTAGTACTACGTTTCCGACGCTGTTGTAGTTCCTTCGAAACCATGAACTTATAGTCCCTTTTTCCCGTTGTGACCCCAATCACTATCTGCCGCGACGCTTGTCACTGTCTCATCCATCGGGTCGTCCTTTAATGGAATCGTGGAAAGAAGGGGCTTAAGCGTCCCTTTCTGGCGCACGATTCCCAGTTCCTCGAGGGCACTCATGCTGAACGACGACGTCGTGAAATGTCCGCTGTGCGGCGGATTTACCCATATCGAGCAATCCGACCTGCGGGTAGCTTTACAGAATCCAGTTCTGCGCGAGCAAGTGGAGAAGTATATTGCCGAGCTTCTGAAGTCCCCGGTTGAAGAGTTGAGCAGCGTCGGCGCCACCCAGGCCGGGCGCGATTTCCAGAAGGACGTTCACAACTGGAATCCGTGTGTGCCCATGTGGAGAAGGAGTCCGAAAGAATAACTTTCAAAGTTTCAGGAGTGCTCGAGGGATGGGTCCACAGCTGTTGTCTTTGACTCTTGAAGCTGTGAACGGTTGGAACCTATCAGGAAGAAGGTGTCATGAAAGCCAAGAAGATTCTGATTCTGGGTGCTGCGGGTCGAGATTTCCATAACTTCAACGTCGTTTTCAGGGGAAATGCCGAGTACAACGTCGTAGGCTTCACGGCGACGCAGATACCCGGAATTGCGAACCGGCGATATCCGGCAGAACTGGCCGGGGCGCTCTACCCCGCCGGGATTCCTATCTTCGAAGAGAAGGACTTCGAGCGGCTGATCCATGAATACGACATCGACGCTGTCGTCTTCTCTTATAGCGACATTTCTCACCAGAACCTGATGCACCTGGCTTCGCGGGTCGTAGCCACCGGAGCGGATTTTTGGCTGCTCAGTTCGCAGCGCACACAGCTCAAGTCGTCCGTTCCAGTGGTTTCGATATGCGCCGTCCGCACCGGGTGTGGAAAGAGTCCCATCGGCCGCATGGTGATCTCAGAACTGCGACGGGGAGGCTGGAAACCTGTTGTAGTGCGTCATCCGATGCCATATGGCGATCTCGCCGCCCAGGCCGTGCAACGCTTCGCCGTACTCAGCGATCTTGATGCGCAACAGTGCACCATCGAAGAGCGCGAGGAATACGAGCCGCACCTTCGCGAAGGGACCGTAGTCTTCGCGGGAGTCGACTTCGGCCGCATCCTGCGCCAGGCGGAAAAGGAAGCCGACGTTATTATCTGGGACGGCGGGAATAACGACACTCCGTTTTACAACTCGGACCTGGAAATCGTGATCGTTGATCCGCATCGTCCGGGGCACGAGGTCGCCTATTATCCCGGCGAAGTGAACCTCCGCCGCGCCGACGTGGTGGTCATCAACAAGGTAGATACGGCCGCCCATCAGGATGTCGAGACGGTTCGAAAGAATGTTCGCGCTGCAAACCCGGCCGCTAAGATCGTTGAAACAGCATGCCGCGTGGCAGTCTCGGAGCCCGAATTGATCAAGGGCCGCTCGGTCCTGGTGGTCGAGGATGGCCCCACGCTGACGCATGGCGAGATGCCCTATGGAGCCGGCGTCGTGGCGGCCCGGCAGTGTGGCGCTGCGGAGTTAGTCGATCCGCGGCCCTATGCCGTGGGCTCGATTCGCTGGACGTATGAACACTATCCGCACCTGACCAAGTTGTTGCCCGCCATGGGCTATAGCGCTATGCAGCGGCACGAACTGGAAGAGACCATCAATCGCGTTCCATGCGACCTGGTGCTGGTTGCGACCCCAATCGAGCTCGGACACCTGGTCAAGCTGAACAAGCCCAGCCTCCGCGTGACATATGAAGTCGAGGATTTGACCCATCCAGGACTGGCGGAGATTCTGGCGCAGTTTACGCGCGAACGGGCCGGAGTGGAGGTCTAACCCACGAACCGCCACTCACCACATCGAGCCGAAGTCATTCTCGATCCTGCGGCGGAGAAGGTTCATCACGCAGCCATTTGCCCCGTCCTCACAGTCGGGCGGACGCCACCGCCAGGCCCCGGGATTGCCGGTTCAATTTTGAACGGGGCAGTCAGTTTCGTTGACCAGGACGGAGCTTCACGGATTTCGTTAGGAGGAAACTATGTTATTCAGCAAGCAGCAGGCTCTTGATTACCACGAGAAGTCGCGTCCCGGGAAAATTGAAATCACGCCGACCAAGCCCTGCCGTACACAGCGGGACCTGAGTCTGGCCTACACGCCCGGCGTTGCCGTGCCTTGCCTGGAAATTGAGAAGAATCCTCAAGACGCTTACCGCTACACGGGTCGCGGTAATCTGGTCGCCGTCCTGAGCAACGGAACTGCCGTGCTTGGCCTCGGCGATATCGGGGCTCTTGCAGGAAAGCCGGTGATGGAGGGCAAAGCGGTCTTATTCAAACGCTTTGCTGACGTGGATGTGTTTGACATCGAAGTGAACAGCCATGATCCGGACGAGATCATCAAGCTGTGCCAGCTCCTCGAGCCGACTTTCGGCGGCATCAATCTTGAGGACATAAAGGCGCCCGATTGCTTCCTTATTGAAGAAACTCTCCGGGAGACGATGAAGATTCCCGTTTTCCACGACGATCAACACGGGACCGCCATCATCTCGGGAGCCGCACTGCTCAACGCGCTCGAGGTTGTTGGCAAGGATATCCGCAAAGTGCGCGTGGTTTTCAACGGGGCCGGGGCGGCTGGCATCGCATGCGCCGAGCACTATGTCCGGCTCGGAGTAAAGCGGGAGAATATCGTTCTTTGCGACACCAAGGGCGTGGTTTACAAGGGCCGCAAGGAAGGGATGAACAAGTATAAGGAGCATTTCGCAATAGAAACCGAGCTCCGCACTCTGGCCGAAGCAATGGTTGGAGCTGACGTCTTTGCAGGCTTGTCCGTGAAAGATGCGATCACGCCGGACATGGTGCGCTCCATGGCGCACGATCCCGTCGTCTTCGCCATGGCCAACCCGGATCCTGAAATCAGTTACGAGGACGCGAAAGCGGCGCGCCCCGATGTAATCATCGCTACAGGCCGTTCGGACTATCCCAACCAGGTCAATAATGTCCTCGGGTTCCCCTTCATCTTTCGCGGTGCGCTCGACGTTCGCGCAACCGCCATCAACGAGGAGATGAAGCTGGCGGCCACACGCGCGCTGGCCAACCTGGCCAAGGAAGATGTTCCCGATTCGGTGTGCCGGGCCTACGGAGTGCCTCGCTTGCAGTTCGGACGCGAATACCTTATCCCCAAGCCGTTTGACCCGCGCGTGCTGATGTGGGAAGCATCCGCCGTGGCCGATGCTGCCATGCGCTCGGGAGTCGCCCAGCAACCGATCGACCTCCAGTTATACAGGGCACAACTCGAGAAGCGACTCGGCAAAGCTTATGAAGTCTCGCGCACGATGATTCACAAGGCGCAGGCCATCCCGAAGCAAGTTGTGTTTCCCGAAGGCGCCCACGAAAAAATTCTGAGGGCGTGCCACACCTTGGTGGAAGAATCGATTGCCAAGCCGATTCTCCTGGGGGATGCCGCGAGAATCCAGGCGCGAGCTCGCGAGCTGGGAGTGAACCTGGAGGGCATGCAAATCGTGGATCCACTGGAGTCGGATCATCACGAAGTTTACGTCCACGAGCTCTTCCGGCTGCGCCAGCGCCGCGGGGTAACTCTGCAGGAAGCCGAAACGCTGATGCGCGACCCGAATGTCTTTGGCTCGATGATGGTTCACACAGGCGACGCGGATGCGCTGGTTTCTGGCGTAACCCAGCATTTCTCGGACACGATTCGCCCGGCGCTGCAGATCGTGCGCATACGCGAGGGGTTGCACCGCGTCTCTGGCTGCTATGCGGTCATCACGCGGAAAGGAGAAGTGTTCTTCCTTGCCGATACTAGCGTGAATATCGAGCCCACGGCTGAGGACCTCGTGGAGATCGCGTTGTGCACGGCGCATATGGCTCGCCGCTTTGATTTGACGCCCAGGGTTGCGATGCTCTCATTCTCCAGCTTCGGCGCCGTGGATCATCCCATTTGCAGCAAGGTCCGCAAAGCTGTGGAGTTGATCAAGTACGCAGATCCCACACTGATCGTCGATGGTGAAATCAGCGCCGATGAAGCGCTTTCGCCGGACGTGATTGAGGAGCACTATCCGTTCAGCGCTCTGAAGGGTGGCGCCAACGTGCTGATCTTCCCCGATCTGGCGTCCGCTAACATCGCGTGCAAGCTGACGTCCAAGATTGGGGGATGCGAAATCATCGGCCCGATCCTGATGGGCATGAGCCGGCCGGTGCATGTCTTGCAGCGCACGGCGACGGTGGAAGAAATCGTCAATGTGGCGGCAATCGCCGTGGTGGATGCTCAGGAAAACGATACGTACGCGCACCCACATGTACACGTATCCGTCGAACCGGAACTCATTGGAGAGGATTAAGCTGTACACGCGAAGGTTTCAAAGTTTCAAAGTCGCAAAGTTTCAAAGTGAAAACCACCTCGACCAAGAGTTTGTCTTTGAAACCTTGAAACTTTGCAACCTTGAAACCTTGAAACTTGCCTTACCAAACTTTAGAAACCTTGCAGCTGGCCTATCCGGCTGATACGCATCTAAGTTAGTCGTAGCGGGGAGGAATCATAATGTCAACGCTCTGGAAGTCCCGGTATGCGCAACGCACGCTGGGGGTCAAGAGTTCTGCGATTCGTGAGCTGCTCAAGGTTACACAAAGGCCGGAGATCATTTCGTTTGGCGGTGGCCTTCCGGCCCCTGACGTCTTCCCGGTGAAGCGGTTCGAAGAAGCCTGCCATAAGGTTTTAAGCGAACATGGCGCGAAGGCCTTGCAGTACGGAACCACCGAGGGTTATCAGCCGTTGCGGGAGATGATCGCCCGCAATCTTGCGCGCTACGGAATTGTCGCCAGCGCGGAGAATGTTCTGATCACCTCGGGATCGCAGCAGGCACTCGACTTGATTGGAAAGCTACTGATCAACCGCGGCGACCGCATCCTTGTCGAAGCCCCCACCTATCTCGGCGCACTGCAAGCCTTCAACGTTTACGGAGCGCAATACGTGCCCGTCCCGGTCGACGATGATGGACTGCAGACGGAACAGCTTGACGACAGCCTGCGCATGGGGCCGAAATTCATGTACGTGCTGCCCAACTTTCAGAACCCGGCGGGTGTGACGCTGTCGGAAGGCCGCCGCCATCAATTAATCCTGCTGGCCGACAAGTACGGCATCCCGATCGTCGAAGACGACCCTTATGGCCAGTTACGCTACGAGGGAGAGCACCTCGCGCCATTGGTGGTGCTCGACCGTGAAAACCTCCGCCGGGATAATGGATTTACGCTGGGCAACGTGATTTACCTGAGCACATTCTCCAAGACGTTGGCACCGGGTATCCGCCTGGCATGGATCGTCGCACCCGAAGACGTCATCGTGAAATTGGTGCAACTGAAGCAGGCAGCCGACCTGCACACTTCAACCTTCAATCAATATGTCGCGTATGAAGTGGCGCGCGACGGATTTCTCGATCAGCACGTAAAGCTCATTCGCCAGGTCTACCGGGAGAGGCGCGATGCCATGCTTCAGGCCTTGCACGAATACTTCCCGCCGGAAGTGACCTGGACCCATCCCAAGGGCGGTCTGTTCCTTTGGGTCACGATGCCGGAAGGAACCGACTCCGAAGCCCTATTGCGCGCGGCTTTGGCGGAAAACGTCGCGTTTGTTGCCGGAGATAGCTTTTACGCGAACAATGGCCACGCGGGCAGTCGCCACATGCGGCTGAACTTCTCGCACTCCCAGCCTGAACAGATTCGGGAAGGCATTCGCCGTCTTTCGGTCGCGGTCAAAATACAGCTGCGTTCTCATCATGTGACTCGATAGGCCGCGGGGGCAGGATTTCCTTGCCGGACGGCGAAGGCGCGCAGCCAACTACGATGCCAGCGGCAGATCGTTGACTGCTCCGCACTCAACATCCGCATCCGCCCGCGGCGTCAGTAACGGCCAGCCTTTGCCGAGTACGTAGTCCAGCCATGCTCCGGCGATTTG
>Ga0070730_10001905_pt1 | contig 19489 bp, 33 predicted proteins | sample Coa_R1_3_FD_66447 | JGI IMG/M metagenome (GOLD analysis project Ga0070730, IMG submission 66447) | Surface soil microbial communities from Centralia Pennsylvania, which are recovering from an underground coalmine fire - Coalmine... | ecosystem: Environmental > Terrestrial > Soil > Unclassified ... | reverse complement strand
TCGCTTACGAATTCCTTTACTCACGAACGGACTCAGGCCCATTGTTTGATCCTTCCTCGTGTTCGGGCCAGTGATTTGACCAGTGTGCCCAAAGGCAGTAGTAGTTGTCACAGCCGGGGTCGAGCACACTATTACAGTGTACCAGATTCCGGGTTTCTGTGCATCTCTTACCTTGGAACGGACCAGGCTCCGTCCATATTCCCGCGCATTGTCGGGCCTTTACGATACGCATTACCACACCCTTTCCCATTCGACTTCATCTAGCGGAAGGTCGTAACTCGCAGGCTTATCACGGAGAATAGTAGCGGCTTCGAGAATGTCACTCATGGCCGATCCATCGAAGCCATAGCCTATATCTGGCTTCTTAGGGAATTGTACCTCACCGTGATACTTGGTTTGTAGGGCATTGACAGGAAGGCTATGGATGACGGTATCCACACGCCTTTTAGTCCAGTTATACCGGGGGCGTGTGCGCTTAGAGCTTGGGTCTGAGTCTTGCTTTAGCAACGCCATTTCTTGGACCTGTCCAGCCGTCTCCCAATGCCCTTCATTGAGAGCCGTAGCGCATGACTTCATGCGGAATTTGACGGGTACCCAAAAGTGCGGCCAGCCTTGTTCCGTGCGGAATTCAGCTAGGTCACGTCCATTATCAATTACCCATGACTCGATCTTTCGACCAGGGAAATGACCCTCGACGTGGACTAGCTCAAACTGAGCCTCAACTACGTCAATGGCCTTGGCGAATTCCTCGCGAGGTACACCGCGACTCTTGACCTTTAGTAGAGCCTCTTTACCTTCCCGGTGCCAGTACACACCCGGTTTGAATAGGCATAGGTTCTCGTATTCGGAATAGGACCATTCGCCTAGCTTCTTGGAAATTGCCAGGGAATTATGCGGAGAATCGAAACATACCCCATCTGTGGCCACCATGAGAAGACTATCAACGCCTCCGGGATGAAGTCCGATTGCGTCGAGTATTTGTATACGACAACCTGCCGTGATGAGAGAGGCATAGAGCCAGTTGTTATAAGGTGCGCCTCCCACCGACTGTGCGAATTTTCCGTAGATGGAGTTGTTATTGTTTTTGATTGCCATTCCCTGAGCAGAGTCTTTACCGACTCTCTTCCTTTCTTCGTACAGATCCTCGATCTCAGAGAAGGGGGCAGGGTGCTGGCAAGGTACAAACTCACACCATTCATATTCCATCACCTTTTTGACTAGTCCGGCCCGACGTGACGCCTCTATTTCGTGTCGCCAGTACCACCCTTTTGTGGCTTGAGGACGAAGTATTGCGCCTTGCTTATTACGGTGGGGCAATGGCCCAACTCGATCGTTTGCTGAGAACACGGTAGCATACATGAGCACATATGCACCGCTACCTGTATAAGCACCTTGTCCTCTACGATATTTACAACTGTCGCATATATGAGGGAGTTTTGTAGCCGCGTATGGGTATGCGTTATTGATGTCATAGTTATAGCTCGTCCCGTGTATGATCCCGTGGCTGAATATCTCAAACCACCCGCCAAAGTAGGAGTATTGGCAGGCGTCCCAGAACCAGCGTGGCATTAGGGCAGGCTTTGACCCGTCCTTTTGGCGCAAGTCCTTACGCTTTACGGCTCCCTTGCCGCGTAGCCATGTGCTAGCCGCCGCGCCTGGTCCATACCATTGATCCTTTGCGAGCTTGATACCGACCTTGGCAAAGCCACGGGCTAGCCGATCCATTACGACGGCTAGGAGGAGATTCTCCTCTACGTTATACTCTTTCATTTCTTTGGTAACGCGAGTGAATAGAGCCCGCTTGTTCTTGCCGTTCTGGATACGGTCGAATTGTTCCTGAGAACAGACCGGGCCTAGCGGGTCATCTTTCCATGTCTTGGGGTCAATGACACGGATAAAGGGCATCTGATAGAACGGGCCAGCGTCGCATACGTGCATCCAAGGGAGTTGGGTATGCGGGCACTTGTGACTGTCCTCAAAGCATGTGCAATTCTGCGGGCGTGGCCGGATTGAGAGACGTTTAAACCCCATCATGTCGACCTCCCACCGGCCGACCTTTACAGACTGATATTGTCTCCGCTTAGCCTGGCCTTTGGTGCGGCGCGCGGCTCGACCTTCTTTTGTGATGAGGGAGCGTGCGGCTTTAAGAGGGAGCGACCTTAGCCATTGGTTGAAGTCATAAGACAGGTAAAAACCCACGAACGCTGCCCGTGGGTGCTCCTCGAATTGCTTATAGAGAAACTCAAATACTTCTTCCCACTGTAGGCCGCGACGGATATCCGAGGCAACATATTGTTCGCGGCCAACTCCGAGCAATACCGCACGATGAGCTTTCCCCCGGCCGATCCCTTCACTGTCAACTCCGATGAATTCGGGGATCGCATCTGCTCGAATCTGACGCTTGCGCGCGGTCGTGCGTGCTTCATTAGCCCGCCCTTTCGATGTCTTGCGGTAACGGGCCGACCTGTCACGCCACCGTTCCTGGTCGGTAGGTGTGTGGACGATTTGCATGTTAAGGTCGTCGCCTTTGAGGAGTTGCATTGCCTTTCACTCTTCCTCGTCTTCCTCGTATCCCTCGTAGTCGTCCTCTATAGCGGCTTCCGCTATGCCTTGCTCATCGTGGTACCAATACTGTTCAAATGCTGCAAATGCGGGGTCGGCTTTGCCCCATCGCGCTTTAGACGCCATGCGGGCCAGTTGCCGACCCTCCGGTGTGTATTTGTCTGGCGATTGATCGGGGTTTTGCAGTACCCAATTGGCGTAAGCCTCTTGCGCGCGTCGTGACGGAGCCGTGATCTTGGTAGGCAGTACCCGCTCTCGACCTCTGGCCGAATTGCGGGCACGCCTACGTGCCTCACGTACTAGTTTTGCGTCCCGACTCGCCACCGAATCACCCTAGAATAGCGGGGTATTGCCAGGGTCCGGGGGAGCGGGTGGCTTCGCTATTTCCACCCATTCGTGACAGTTCTCGCACAGAGTGACTCCCTTTCGAGGACGCCATACAGAATACGCTTCGTCAGTTTCAAGCGTTGAATAATGCCCGCAAACCAGATGCAAATAGCGCGCTTTAGAGCGCTCTATAACAGCCAAGCGGGCCATCCTCTCTTGCAACGTCCGGGTTGGGACACGCTTAGAGGACGGCCCGCTAGACCGTTTAACTTGCTCGCTAGGCGACAGGAGCCGCATCGCGAGGCCGTGCTACGTCGACCCTAAACGACTTCATTTGTGAAGCCTGGTCTACGTCCACGAACTTCATAAGCTCGACCCTGGTCATGGAACCCAGAGTGATCTTATCGGTAACGGTCGGCCGACCCTCGTTGTCATAGACCGTAGTCGTGAACGCATTGCGGAGTTCATACCCCGCGTTTGTGAAGACTGCCCCGGTCGGAATAGTCCAGCGTAGCTGGACAAACCAATCGCCAGGCGACTTCTCGGGGTCGGGATAGATGATCTCGTGGCCGGCATAAATGCCGATCAAAAGGTCTCCGACCTCATCGAAGATGACCTGGTCGGGCGACTCCGTGTGGACCGTTTCCCACGCGAATTCCCCGAGGTATTCCAGATCGTTTGCAGAGTACCCAACAGCCGTCGCCGCCTGTACCTCTTCGATCTCCGTACTCTTTGCCATTACGGCTCCTTTTTCTGGACCCCCACCCGGTCGGTGGGGCCAATTCCCATTATACGACGGCCTGTCATTAAATGGGAGGACGTTCGCTGTGGGCAGACATTTACTTTCTGTACGCCCATGTTCACTTAGAATCCCTCCGGTCTCTTCGTCCGGATTGAATTCGTCGCGCCAGCTCATTACGCGCTAGTCCATGTCTTACCGTCGGTCGACGTAACGGATACCGTCGATAGGTTGTCCATAACCACGAGTCCGTTTTGCTTTACGGGTGGTGTTACGGGCTGGCTGGTCTTAATGAACCACCCTGCCCGTGTGGCGTTGAGGTCGACATTGAGTTGTCGTAGGGTGCGCGACGTACCGGGGCATACCGTGTTGGGGTTGGAGCTTGGCGAGGCCCATTGCACAGCGTCCACGTCCTCATTGGACCCTAGGAACGCCTGAGCTTCGCTCTGAGACAGGTTCCAGTCGGCCACGATGAAGCGGACCCGCGTGAGCTTCGCTCCCTCTACGGCTGTTCTAGCGTCTGCGAGGTTTGCTGACGAGATATAGAACCAGCTATACCAATTGTGTTCCTCGCGTTGCTGCGCGGCGTCCACGGCTTCCACGATGGTACCGGCTCCGTTTTCGATGTCTGCCCCGTCCGCATTACCGGAGGCAAAATCGGCCAGAGTAGGCGACTGATCATATCGGAATACGCCACAGTCACGGGCGATGGTAGCGAATTGCGCGGCGGTTGCTTCGATGCCACCCGTACCCGTGACGTATGACGCGATCGTCTGCGGGAAATTAGAGCCGAGAGCCGAGAGTAGGCCATTGAGGTTGACTCCTGTCGCATCGATCATTGTTCCAAAGGTCATGGCTTTGTCTCCGTCGCTGGCTGGATCGGGAAAGCATCGTGAACCTTAATGATGTGATCATTGATGGTTCCGAGTGCGTGAGTTGCTACACTTTGGGCGACTGTAGCTGAGCCTTTCGCCCTGAGAGCCACGATCATTGCGGTAAGCGCCGCGATAATCGAGGGAATCGCGGTTGCGAGTGCCGCAATAGTTGCGCCATTCATGAGAATTTCCTCCACCAAATGTGGGCCGTGATGACTACCACGAATAGCAGCCATGCGATGAGGCTAGTATACCATGCAACAGTGTGCATGGGGATTCGCGGGTTGACATTCAATTCAGCCCACGAGTATTCGCTAAGCGTGTTAGCGGCATTGGTGAAGATAGCGATTAGCTCTGGTCCGAGGAATAGCGCGGACGTTACGACGATAAAGAACGGCCAATAGAGCCTGCCCCAAGTCATGCCGTCGCCTCCCGATCCCGTTCGTGAACTTCGAGGACGGTAACTCGTCGCTCAATAGAGTTAACCGTCTCTTTTGTTTCGAGTCGAGAGAGGAGTTTGTCCGAGAGATCATTGATGGCATGGGTGATCTGTCGGCCAATCCAACTAGTGAATGCACCGAAAATAGCGAGAACAGCCGTAGCGATTACAGCTATAGATTCCCAATTAACACCCGATGTCTTGACCGTTGCCTCGGCAAGCCACATATAAACATCTCCCGATATAAGCACCGCTAACGTAGGTTGTCCACGGCGACCAGTTACGACCATTGTCGGAGATAATCACGGCTGCTCTTGCGTTGCCGTAAGGATCATACGTCGACAATGACCCGTGGTCGGGGTTAATCTGCCAGTATCCGCGTTCGCCTGCCGCGCCAGTAGCGTACTCATTGCCCCCGGATTCAGCCATTGCGATCTCTGCCGCAATGAACGCCTCACCGTGTGAGCCGCCAGCGTCAATCCAGAGTGATTCGAGCCCACTACAGCCGAGCGTACCGCGAAGGTCTGTGCGCGGCTCTGAGACGTGCGCAGAGGTATGCGCGCGGACAAGCCTCCTCTCGTGTTCTAGGTGTTCGGTGTGTAGCCTCTCGATATGCGCGACGTGACGTAGGTGCAACTGGTGAAGGTCTAGCTTTTGCATCGCCGCTACGTATAGCAGAGCGTGAAGCATGATCAGTAAGACTCCGTAGTGGGCCCGCCATTTCTTAGCCCGGCTGACTTGGCGTGAGCGTAGCATACCCACATAATTGCCCCGGCCATGAATCCACCGAGCAAGGCAGGCCAACGCTTTTTGTCCATCATAGCGGCGATTACTACGAATACTGCCGCTTGAGCCTCACCGATGATTACCCATTTAACGAGGGTATCAGCGCGTGCTGCCGCGTTAATCTCCATTGTCTGCGGCGATGAACAGGCCGCAGCAATGATCTCATAGACCAGGCCAGCCGCCACCATAAAGGTGATGGCATCGCTCTGCCCCATTAGTCCAACGTCAGCCATTACAGCTTCTTAGTTGGCCAGTTTGCATTGGGAATGAATAGCTCCACACCGGCCGGTACCGGAGCATTAAAGTTCCCCTTAGCCACGTAATTCTTGAGAGGCACGTTATTTTGTGCCGTCTCACTCGCAGCGATTAGCTGTTGCGGTGTCATGCCGTGACTCTTGGCAATGACGTTAAGCGAATACTTTCCCGTACTAGTCCATTCGTTCATGTTGCCAGGAAGGCCCGTGGTATAAGAGCCGGGCGATGAGGAAATGGTAGCGGGCACCTTGGGAGTCGGCACCGATGGGGGTACGACCGGAGCCGTAGGCGTAGACACGGTAGGCGGGGGAGGCACGGTGTTATTGACCGTGATATTGGGAGCCGCCGGAGGCTGAGAATCGACGTACGTTTGATTGATGAATTGAGGAACAAGCGAAGCGTCAACTCCTCCCGGCTGATTCACCGTACTAGGGCTCTGTGCCTGCGAACTATTACTAGATGACTTGCTCTTATAGAGCGAGTAAAGCAGGAAGAGGCCAGCGACAATTGCAGTCCAGCCCCACATGGGGAGCGGGCCAATCTTGCGAGTAAAGAACCCGCCCCCGCCCCCACCTTCCCCCTGTTGGGGTGTACTCATATAATCGCCGCCTCCGGGGGATTGTAAATCCAGTCATTACCGGCCGGAGCCTTACCACTGGCAGCGGACCACCCTTGGTGCATCACGGTCGAGATATTACCACCTGGCAACGCCGGATAGCGTACCTTCGATTGAGTGACTGGCTGGCAGGAAGGGTCGGGATCATAGCCAGGATGCCAGCCGTGGTGATGCTGGCTCATATCTAGAGGTGTACCCGCGTTTACGCGCATACCGGCCTGTACCCCTAGCCCCATTACCTGACTCTCACCCTGGTTTTCGGGAATCGGACGGCTGTCATCCGTCTGTTGATTGATCATGTATAGCAGCGCAATTAGTCCGAGCCCTGCCAGAGCACAGATCGTTAGTTGAGTCCCATTATCAGCCATTAACCGGCCGCCCTTCCTCGCCAGCCATTACCCCGTGCGCGGCGATTGTAGGTTGCCCCACCCATTCGCTGACGCGCCGGGCTAAATCCAGTCTGTCCCTGGCTCTGTACCGTTTGCGAGTATGACTGTCCCGCAATAGGCGATTGAGAGGGTCGGTCGATACGAGGACGTGCCATCTGCGGAATGTCCATATACCGACCAATGGTCTGAGCATAGGCAGGAAGCGTCGGGGAATGTAGACCATGCGGAGGCCCGGACCATACCGTATGGGGTCCGTCTCCTGGCTGTCCCTGGCCAGCATCCGAATGAATACCTCCGCTAGTGTCATTATTGACAGGAGGGGTCGACGGAGACACGCCCGAATACGAGCCATATTCGATATACATTCCAGGCACGCCACCATAGACCGGAGCCCACCCGGTACCCTGCTCACCGACATACATTCCCTCCGCATTGCGCGTGTAATCGCGTGAGAGATCGTCGGTGGCTGCCGTGGTATCAGTACCCTGCTGATAGCTGAGCGAACGGTTAACCAGCCACAGTGACGGACGCGCGGGTCCGTCCATAGGCGGGTCCGTGTTACCGGACATACGCCCGGAATTCTCATAGCCGACCTTCATCATTCCATGTCGGTCAAGAGTCGTTAGCCGATCATTGGAGTAGCCGACCGGAGCGTTACCAGGAGCCCTAACGGCCCTTTCCTGGCCCTGCTGTAGAACACGCGGGGCACCGAATTGGGGGACGCCTCCGACATATGTAACGTCGGGCAGGCCAGCATTACCGGAGCCAACAGGCCCCGGCCCCGGAGCGATAAACGTACGGGATTCGCGCACAGTGCTAGTAGCAAAACGCCCACCATAGGGCAGTTGCTCAACCTGAGTTGCCACCGTCGCGACATTAGGGTTACCTGACACGCGCTGTACGGGCACACCAGGCACGCCACCCGAGCCTTGCCCCGGCTCCGTACCAGCGGGACGCCACACTTGCGGACGGCCAACAGGCAAGCCGAAAGGCGAGGTAAAAGGAACGGGACCAGCCGGGGCATTCTCCAAGTCTGCCCCTGCAATACCCGCGTAAGAGGGTCCACGAAACCCGGCCATTTATCCTCCTATTAGGAGCCGGGAGGGTAGGCGAAAGGCAATAACTCCTACCCTCCCGACACGTCCTAACTAGCCTTTCCGAGAGACGAGCCAGCCGACCACCCGCCGCCACCCGTACCCGCATTGACGAGGTTTGAGAGGCCGTCAGCGACGTTAGTCACCAGAGTAGGGCCACCCGAACCGGGCCTAACGAGTACGAAGATTACGGCCAGAATGATGATGCCCGTAAGGAAGGTTCCGAATGCGCCTGCCATAACGAAGTCGGTCCCTTCTTCATGTGATTCTGATACACGTAGAACAGAATCACGCCGACCACGAGGCCGACATAGAAGTCCTTATTCCTAAGCACTGGTCGTGTCCTCCTTTCCGGCTTCCGCGTCCTTAACGTCAGTTTCGACGGCCTTTTCGGCCGTCTCCCCTTCGTCCTTTGCCAGTGCATCGATGTCCGCGTGAAGGTGACCCGCACCCGTAGCGTCGACCAATCGATGCAAAAAGTCCGTGAGCTTACTCACTAAAGCCTCCGAGCGATGAATGCGAACACGAACATTTCGATGATCACTAGCACGAATAGATAGAGGATAGTCGGAGACCACCCGCTACCCGTGCTAGTCGACCCCTGGCCCTGAGAAAAGACGTTTGATCCTGCCATGTCTACTCCCATTCCCGAGCCGTCGCCGCCATGAATTGGCCAGCCACGATAGTACCCGAACGATGAGGAAGGCTTCGCGTAATACACATTGCCTCCTCCTAAATGTCGACCAGCGACGGGTCGACATTGCCGACCGGGTAGACCTCGTCCACGATCAATTCGTACTGGTTAGCTGCCGCTGCCGCGACAGTTTCCCAAGCGAGCTTCGTAGAGTTGGCCGTGTAAAGCCAGCCCTGGCCGTACAGTTCACCCGGAAGAATGAACCGGGGGAAGACTGCCACGCCAAGGTCATTGGACGGGGAACCCGCGTAGTTTCCGGTGTTCGCTGCCAGAGCGTCGGTGGCGTTAGAGGGGTTCTGATAGAACGCCTGAGCCGCCGGGCTGGACTGCCCGAATTGCGTATAGGCCGCGTATTGGTCCTGCACCCATTGCCGCAGAATATCGGGGTTAAGTCGACCAAGCGAACGGTTGTCCAGGTACCAGTAAAACGGGTCCGAGAACCCGTCGACCCTAGCGGAAGCCGCACCGGTATTACGCGCCACAATGCACGCGCAACGAATGGCATTACCCGTCAGAGTAGAGAGGATCGTGTTGTCGGCACCCGCGTTAATGCTGAAAAGCTGGTGACGCCTCTTCACCTGTAGGTTAACGCCCGGAGGAACGGGCTGGTTCGGGGTACCCTGCAAATCGTTCGCGTCGGGCTGAGCCCAAGCGTCCATATACGGGGTAATGTTGTACGTCGGGAACGTGGTATATCCAGCACCGGGACTAAGCGTGTAGTCGAATCGGTACTGAGATCGCGTGTCCGTGTTGGCCAGTACGCCAGCCGTCCACCGAATTTCCGGCTGCAAAAAGGCGGTAAAAGAACCACCCGAGGTAGCCGACGGAGGAGTGTAGTCGTACCCCAATACCCAATCCTTAAGCCACGGCTTAGCGTTCTTTTGCATGAGGTAATGGGAGTAGGACGGCATGTTGTAAAGGATCTCGGAGCCGTCGACGTTAATCAGGTCCATAGACCCGATAACTTCCATAGCCCCGTCACCCGCCGCGAATGTCCGGCCATTGACACCGGTACCCGCAACTGCCGTGTTGGACGCACGGACCATTAGGCGAACGCCCCGGAGGAACTGACCCGCGTTAACCGACCCACCGAATTGCTGCTGTGAGGCCGTCATTGCGACGTTAGTTTGTAGTCCCTGTAGGTTCTTTTCCGCGTAAAGGTTCGTCGCGATCTGGAATGGGTTCTGACCGACGCCGGGTGACCCGCCGCCCGCCGCACCTGTAGGTGCGCCCCCGCTAGCTGCCGCTGCCATTTAATCCGGCCCCTTAGTACTGTAGCGCCATAGCGCGTCCGAGGTGCTGCCACGTCGAATTAGACGAGGCAACCAGATGGTATTGGAGGAGTCGCCACAGAGTCCCCATGATGAGGACAGAGACCCAAATGTGGACTCCGAGCCTGACGTATTCCAACGCCAATCCCTTCCTAATAGAAAAGGCCCCGGTTCATATACCCTACACCACCCAATAGTGTAGGGTATAGAGCCGAGGCCCTAGCGCGCGGTCGCGCTGTATTCTCCTTACAGGATACCTAGCCGGTACCCCGCTGGCAAGTTGTTACAGTCCCGAATCGAGTTAACCCAGTACATCTTATGCCGATCGGAACAGAATACGTAGGTTATATCACGGACATTAGGCGGGACACCCTCATGGACAACCGCCCTATTGTTCTGATAGCCCGCCTTTTCGCATGTGTCCCACGCGCACATAACGAAGGTACCGCCTCGATCGAGGTTAATCACCTTCTTTTGTAGGATCGCGTGTCTCCATGCGGTTGTTCCTCTTACTGGCATGTTCCCACCTACTTATCTCCTGTCGGAACTGTTCCACCTGTAGCCTTTCGGCCAGTGTTAGGCCGTCGTGCGCGCGTACCGGGAACCGACTGCGCACGTCCATTAGAATGGCTTCCCTCTTCCATTCCGGTAGGCTGGACCACCAATACATTGCCAGGAATAGGAGGGTCGTCAGGAGAGTCATTAGCATCTCCATTTGCATTTGCTTCCGCACGGCGTCGTCCACTACGACGAACCTCCTCTTCCTCTATAGTGAGCCGGAGCTTATTAGACTCCTCTAGAATTGCGGCCTTAATGCCAAAGTCCACGAGGAGGACTAGGCACGATACTGCAATACATACGAGGAGAATAAAAGACCAGAACTCAGCTTGCCTCTTGGTAATCTCCACTGTTCGCCTCCGAATGTGCTTGCCTTATATGTGCCACGAGCAAAGCTAGAATCTGATCTGCCGTGTACTGGAATCGATTCCCGCCCATATCCGAGCGGAAGAATACAGTCTGCGAACAACGTCCGCATTGCACACCGTCACGCCCGTTAATCTTAGCCTCAAAGGTCGGCCAGGTGTGGGCTACATCCTGCCAGCCTTTAAGCTGCTCAACCGCTATAACGTGCATTGTGCCATCACGCGGGGAATCGTTCGGGTGATGCTTTGGCCCGAATCCCTCAACCATGCCGACCATTATGCGGCCTGCTGAGCGACGGTAATCAGGTTAGCGGTACCGCCCGTAGTAGCATTGGCATGGATCATCCAAGCGCACGGAGACCGGGGCAAGATCAATTCTCCCGAGAATTCTGCGGTTGCTCCGTTGGATACGAGGACGCCTGTTGCCGATGTACCGAACACTATTCCTCCTGATATGTAGCCTGCCATGTTCACGAGTGTAAGCGATTGAGCCGGGGCATTCGTAAACTGGCCCTGATAGTACACCGGACCCGCATACAGCCCTAGGGGGAGGAACTGTAGCGATCCAGCGGTAAGCGTCGGTGCGACCTCGCATAGCGTGTTGTCAAAGCTAGTACCGGAGCCTTGCATTAGGGTAGTACCGCTGGATTCTGGCTGGACTAGCTGACAATTCTGCCGCCAATCGGAGTACGGGACAACACGGTTGGAACCGAATAGGTTGAGGTATTGCACCACCATACCGTTAACGGTTGTCGGTGGCAGGAACATAGTCACGGACATATAGCGACCGTGCATTTGGCCGGTACCACTGAGAGGATTACCAGAGGTAATTGTGCTCCGGCCGACCCAGAAAAACCAGTCCTCTTCAAATACCGGAATGCCCGATACGAGATCATCAAACCAGACCAAATTCATCTGGCCGACCAATGCCGATCCTGCCGCACCGGGGTTGACAGCAACGCAATTAAAGTTAATGTCGTATGACGCGAAGAGGGATACGTCTTGCATTGAGATAAGGTTGAGGAATCCGGCCGCTGGCACGGTAGGCCCGGAGGGTATGCCTATTTGCGATCCCAATTGCACTAGCGGTGTGACCTGTTGTACGTTCGGGTTAGTCCAGCTAGCCATATTGATTCCCCCATTTCGAGAAGTCGTACCGGAGGAACACGGTAGCGATCGGAGGCGTATTGTCGCCTACGGCATCGGAATACATGAGATAAAGGTTCTCACCGGGCCGGATAATCAGACTGTCTCCGCTATCGTCATGCCAGGAGTTTTGCGTCCCGAATACGTTAATGTCCCATACCTTGCTTTCGATCTGGACATTAAAGGTCGAGCCCAATGCACCCTGAGTCTGTATCTTATAGATCAGCAATTCAGGCACATTGACGTTGAGGATCGCAGGCGTAAAGGCCACAGTCCAGTTGCCGACATTGAACCCGCTAGTGTCCAATAGGCCGGTAATTGGTCCTCTGCTACCAAGGTACTGATAAGATGCTGCCACGGAGCTTCATTGCCTCTCGGAGCATTTCACCCGGAGATAGCTTACCCTCACCGGCCATTCGGGCAAGGTTAACCATAGCCCCTGGCAATTCGAGATGATCGGGAGTATCTGTGTCGTCCCTTTGGTAGACGATATGGAGTCCTCCGTCTGGCTTTTCGTACAGCCTATAGCGTCCCTGGTGTACAACAACGGGCTGACCATTGGTCGATTCGCTCACAGTAGTTTGCCCTTCATTTCGGCGGGACAGCGGATTGCTTCCCCTTCGAGATAGTATTGATTACCGGCTGTTGCCCCGGCAATCTGCGAATACACCTGCTCACCCGAGAGCAGGAAGATAGACTTCGTGCTGGCATAGAACCCGACATTAACATTCTGCCCCATAGGTACAGCCGGAGTATTTGCAGTCGCGTTTGTCTCAGTCATAGCGGGCACGACCGAATAGGTGACCGTGATATTAGAGTCAGGAGTCAGTGCGAATGTACCAGTGATCGCGCCAGTGTTCGCACCGTTAACCGTGATAGCCGACACAGTACCGCCCGTGACGCTCACGAGGACCGTATAGGGCTGTGTATTGACGAAGGTAAACGGTGAGGCTCCTACGACGATTACGGGCGGTACAGGCTGGTTCACAGCCGCTATGGGCGGCTGGATTCCATCCAATAGGAACCGGGTAGAATAGGCATTGCCTACGTCAGATGGAGTTGAGCCACGGAATAGGACGTACTTAGCCGTATCAGCCAAGACGTTACTCTTGACAATGACGCGACGAAGCATCCAAATATCGCCTTGCTCTGGCCCCCACGGAGTCGAGTCATTAGTAGTGAATAGCTGGACAGTTGCCCCTGTAGCCGTGATAGGCACAAAGGGAATACGCATGATATCGAGTCCGCGCACCTTCTCCCTAAGCCACACGTCCATCTGACTATTGAGAGACTGTTCTAGCTCATCGCGTGTGAGGAGGTCGACCTCCGCCATTGCGCTATGTAGACGTTGCTTGGTCACGGTGGGGTCCACTTCCCTGTTTGCGAATCGAATGTATACCCTATAGATCCCCTAACTAGATCGGATAGGGTGCCTAGAACACTGTTGACGATAGCCGGGCCTGTTGACCCTGGCCTTACCAATACGTAGATAGTTGCCAGAATGAGGATTCCGGCAATGAACTGTACGAAGGTATCGCTCATAGATGGAGCAACCCCTTAAGAGCACTGGCAACCTTTTGCAGCGCGAATACCGGCCCGATACCCGGAAGGTTAATCTCCGTGATGGTATTCGAGGAGTTATTAGCAGCTTGCTCCGCTTGACTGATAGCCCCGCCTGTACTCGATTGAGTGCCCGTGTCCGCGCTGGCTCCGGTATTGCCGACCCAATCCGACTTAACGAAGTTGTCGAGTGCGGTAATGATCGTCTCCCCCGGAGACGATAGCAGGATACCGATGAGAACTAGTCCACCTATACCCTTGGCAATCTTGGTCGCGCCTGGTCCTATAGCGGCGATCATTGCCAGGAAAAAGAAGAGGAGGGTAACGAGTGTTCCTCTCTTCATTGTGGACACCATCTTATCCGCATAACTGTCCGAGCCTGCGAATAGCTCAAGTATCAGGAGGAAGATAATAATGAAGTATTCCGCCTCCAAAAGTCCTACGCCACTAGTAGCAGAATCAGCCACTCTAGTAGGACCATAGTCACGAATAGGACGGCTACGAGTGCTACGCTGCCGTACATTCGCATAGCTAGCCGACTGAGCTTGCGTCGATTGCATTGACGTATCATAAGAGAGCCTTTGTCGTGGCATTACACACCCGCCCCTACCGGATTAGTACCGGCTTGCGGTGCGGGTTGAGGATTACCCGCCTCCGCTTCCGCGTTTTGGAGACCAGTAACGGTCTGGAATTCACCGATAAGCCATTGCAATGCACCGGAGGCACCGGGAGTTGTACCGGAAGGGAATTTGATCCCGTTCGGATGCAAGGCGATGAACAATAGCAAAAGGGCTCCCCATAGAATAAGGAGACCGATTGCGAATCGGGTTCCACCGTTTTCCATATCCCGTTCCTTAGTTTGTCGCCACGATCTCTCCGACGCTGACGGTAGCCTTTCGTCCAAGTATTGTGCCAAGCCTTGCACTCTTCACAGTGACAATGCTTGACCTTATAGGCGTAGCCGGTTCCGTGTTTCATACTGGCACCGGAATCGGTATAGCCCCGCCCCCGCCGATCTTTTCATCGGCATGAGTAAAGATCACAATGGCCCCCACGAGGAGAATCATTGCCAGGAGAAACGATCCGATACGAAGCCAGGAGCCAGGCTCTACGATCCATGCGAGCTTGGTTACGAACGTGTCGGCATCACTAAAGAACCCGGTAATCTGGCCGGGCCACGAGAGGATAGAGCCAGGCCCGGAGACGCTAGAATCCAGCGTGGCACTCGTTGAGGACGGTACCCCTGTAATTGCCTTACCTGCCGCAGACGATAGGGCAGAGAGGAAGTCAGACGGTACAGTGCCATGCACCGGGGGATTGACCTTACCGGCCGGACCTCCGAGAGCCGCAATAACGTTGGACATTGCGACCCCGTAGGCGGTTGAGAATTCCCCTGGATCACCAGAGGTATTGGCCTGCCCTGCCGTAGCGGCCAGAGCCGCGCCAGTGCCAGGAGCCGCCGCCCATCCTACTTCGATACCGGAGCTACCACCCGTCGCATTAGCGATATGCTGACCAGCTTTGACCTTTTGGCCAATGCTGACAAGCGGGGCGATATCCTCGGCATAGTAGATGTATTGACCGCTGTCGAGATGGATAGTGAGGAACGTTCCACCTGGCCAACCTGAATTGTATAGATTCGATACGGTCCCATCTCCGAGTGCATAAAGCGGACCCGATCCGCCATAGTCGGTCCCCATATCTATTCGTTCGGGAGTCAGACCCTTCCCGATAGGATTGGCCCATGTCATACTGGCACCGGCATAGGCATAGGAAGACTGCCGATCTTTTCATCGGCATGAGTAAAGATCACAATGGCCCCCACGAGGAGAATCATTGCCAGGAGAAATGATCCGATACGGAGCCAGGAGCCAGGCTCTACGATCCATGCGAGTTTGGTTACGAACGTGTCGGCATCGCTAAAGAACCCGGTAATCTGTCCGGGCCACGAGAGAATACCTGAGCCCCCCGCTGCCGTAGTCGTAGGGGTACTGGCGGAATCGGCTCCGACTTTGACATTCGGATTCTGGCCAGCCTCGGCAAGTATAGTGTCAGCATAACCGTACCCCGCTTGGAGATTACCCGGACCCGCGTTATACGCCGCCAGCGCATTTCTCACGTCTCCATGCTCACTAGCCAATAGCTGATTCATATACTTGATATAAGCCTGAGTCGAGGTGTTCCAATTGGTAATCCCCGAGAGGCTAAAGCCGAGCCCTTGGAAAGTCGACGGCAAGAATTGCCACGGACCTTCCGCCCCCGCAGACGACGGCCCTTCATTCGACCCGTACCCTGATTCGGTGTAATTCTGAGCCGCCACTACCGATTCGGGCAAGCCGGTACCAGTCGCAGCCTCTTTAATAAAGGGAGCGACGTTACCGGGAATCGGTGGCAGCGTCAATTACTTTCCGGTCTGTGGCGTGGAACGGACGAAATACTTACGGGCGACCGACTGAGAACCCGTCGCATTTGACTGGCTGCCAGTAGACTTGCGGCCACCCTTTGACTTATCTCCGGTTGACCCGTCACCGGATTGATCGGAATTTGGGTCTCCATTGGCCGGGGGGTCAACATCGATTCCGAGGGACTGTAGGAACGGCTTTGCGTGCGAGCGACGGAGCCGCGCGCCCTGTCCTTTTTCGTTCCAGACTTCGACTTCGTAGTCTTCCTGTTGGGCATCTTCGTCAGCCTTTGCTTGCTTAGCGGCCAGGAATTGCTCGAATTCGGCCATCAATGAAGAGGTATCGTCAGCCATTTGGGTAGGCACTCCTGTTAAGTGTAGGGTAGGGTCTGTGACGGCCCGGCTATGCTAGGATTGTACCATAACCCGAGGAGGTTAATTCATGGCTGAAACGCTCGCACGTCACGGTACGTGGGCAGGCTATAAGGCTGAGCTAAAGACTGATAATGTCTGTCCGAGATGCCGCGCCGCAAGCCGCGTATATAACTCGCAATACTCCAAGGCGAACAAGGCAAGAGGCGTCCATTACACGACTGACCAGGTTATCGACCACCTGTATAAGCCAGGCAAGACCAGGCCCCAGTCTGGCGGGTGGCCGACCCGATCTGTCCCGCCAAGGCCGGAGCCACGCCAAGACCAGGGAACGCCCCCGTACACCGACCAGTCTCCGACCGTGGCTGAGTCGACGCCTGAGAGCCAGCCAGGCCCGTCTGTAGCTGATCGTCTAGGCCAGGCCCTACGCGGCGCGTTCGTCCGCTCCGAGGACGGCTATGTGCCCACGGAGGACGGCCCCGACTATATCAATCCAATAGACCCGGACCCCGAACCGCAAGGCGGGGAATGGTCCGAGGTGCGCGAAGAGGATTACGTCATCAATGCCGCTGGCATGGCATTGATTGAGGATAACCTCGGAACCTATATGTCCGTCCTCGGCATCACGCTAGAAATGATTGACCCCTATTGCGGGCCGATCCTTGCCGAAAACTTCGACAATATCGTCGGACGGTGGACCAAGGTAATCGCTCGCTATCCCAAAGCCGCCAAGGTATTCATGTCTAAGGATGGCGGAACCATCATGACATGGATTGGCGCTTTGCAAGCAACCTGGCCTGTACTCATCGCCATATACCATCACCATCTGGCGCGCGATATCCAGACCGATAAGGAAGGTCGGGTGTTCCGCGTTACCAATCCAGACGCACAGCAAAACGGGCACATGGACGCGACAATGCCACCCATGCCCGGATACGATTACCGCGTAGACTGAAAGGCAATTCAGTGGGAAAGATCATCATAGACGAGTCCGAGATCATAGACACACAAGCTATGAGGACGCTAGAAAAGCTAGCTTCGTTTTTCCATAGGATGGAGCATCCTTATCAGATGCCCGACGCTATGGCTGACTGGCTCCATAGGTTTACTGGCGAAAGCGGAGTCGACACTTATCACCAGGTGCCTATTGGCTACGGACATGAGCCCCTTTCCCTCCGGTGCGTCTTCAAAAAGGAATTGCTCGTGATGGAATTTTACGACGTTACGGGTATGCGACTCATGGAATTGCAGCTTCACACATGAGCGAACAACCCGAGGAAATACAGCCCGAAAAGACTACGACAGATGATCTCGGAGCTAGCATTCCCAAGATTCCCTGGTCCGAGATCGGGCAGGAATTCGTAGAGAATTGGGGAAGGCTCGACCCCGCTAAGCCAACACCCGAGGACGTAGAGGTCTTGGGTACTAAGGGATCGGGTAAGACCCTATGGGCGGCTAAAGCGATGCAAGAAAGAGTTCTTGCGCGCCACACACCGACTATCATCATGCAATCCAAACCAGCCGATGATACGATCATGCAACTTGGCTGGCCCTTGGTTACAGACGGAGACGTGCGCAAAGCACAAAAGCTCCGCTGGTGTATTTACTGGCCGCAAACCAATGCAACTGGCCAGGCTCGTAAGCTCTATCAAGCGGATATGTTCCGTAATCTACTTGACGCTCTATGGCGACCAGGATCAAATACGGTTCTCGCATGGGATGACGTAGGTTATATCGAGTCGCTATGGACCTCGGATAAGCAATCGCTTGGTGACATGATGGAGATGTACCTACGTGAAGGTCGTAGCTCCGGTATCACCAATGTGTTGCTTAAGCAACGTCCGCAAGGGTCGCGTCGCGTGATGCACTCGGAGACCCAATGGACGGCGGCCTTTGCGCCAAAAGACGAGGACGACCGGGAACGGTTCGCCCAAATTTTCGGCAATAAGAAGCGATATGTTGAGGTCTTTAAGCGCATGGACCCGTCGCGTCACGAATTCCTATTTAAGCATTTCGCCACCCAATCGGAAGTCATTAGTTGGGTGGACACTCCGCTACGGCCCGTGAAGCTCCCCGAGCGTAACGTACAGTCACGATCATAGTCACTTAAAGTTACCAAAAGATTCTTGCCTATAACCCTTGTATGGGCCTGTTTTCCCGACTAGGATCGAGCTATAAGCTCGACAACCTAGACGGAAAGGCAAGCAAATGGCAAGCATCGCGATCATCGGAGCCGGAATCAGTGGACCAGCCGCCGCCCTGGCACTCACCAATGCGGGTCACGAAGTGACCGTATACGAGAGCCGCCAAGCCTCGGAGCTACACTCATTCGGAGTAATCGGCATCACGGACCAGAACTGGACCATGCTAAAGGTTCTCGGAATGAACGCTCACGAGTACGACAATTCGTACACCGTCTACGGTGGCCAGACCACCAAGTGGGACGGCCACTACGTCGAATGGACGAATCTCCACAACGCACTCATCGATGCCGCGACCCTTGCCGGAGCCGAATTCCGGTTCGGAACCACCTTCGACCCCACCGACTTTAACGCTCATGACTTCGTGGTTATCGCCGCCGGGGTCGGCTACGCCACCAAGACCAGCCACGCGCATTACAGCGGCTATGTCGTCTACCGTGGGCTCTCACTCGACCAGACCGAATACGCTTGGCTCTCAGTGGCCGACCCCCAAAAGCGCTGGAATTTCAAGCTCGCTCGCACGGACAACGGTGCGGCATGGGAACTTTACAGCCACCTTCCCAAGCCACGCCCGATGGGTACGACCACAATCGACTCAGTAAACCCCGACGCCTACGCGGGTCTACCGACCGAATTCCATCACTTCATCACGAACACTCACACCATGTTCCGCGCCGCAATCTCCGATTGGGACGTGCCTGAGACCACCTTCGCGGGCTGGCACACGGTGTCAATCGGAGACGCAAACGGGGCCATGCGTCCGCACACGGGCATGGGGGCCAACCTCGGAATTAGCGAGGCTTTGAGCACTCCTACCCTCTTCACGGGCAACCGTCGCG
>Ga0070730_10001904_pt1 | contig 19494 bp, 14 predicted proteins | sample Coa_R1_3_FD_66447 | JGI IMG/M metagenome (GOLD analysis project Ga0070730, IMG submission 66447) | Surface soil microbial communities from Centralia Pennsylvania, which are recovering from an underground coalmine fire - Coalmine... | ecosystem: Environmental > Terrestrial > Soil > Unclassified ... | reverse complement strand
GTTTGTGGTGGCCTGGCCGCCTATCAAGATAGCGCCATAGTCGGTGCGTTGGGGGGAGAGACATTGCAACTTGAGAGTGACCTGGTTCTCTCCGGCTTCGGCCTCGGGCGTTCTGACAACAGATGATCATTCCGCTCGAGCCAAAACTCGAGGGCCTCGCCGAGAAGCGCTTCTTCGGCATCGCCCGTCAGATCCTGCAGTGCCAGAAGGCGCGCGAACCCCAGCGCATCAGCATCCTGGTCGATGACGAAGCGCACCGCGCCGCCGGCAACGCCGAGCTCAACGGCCAGGTGGATCGTTACGTCGCCTGCATCCGGATCCTGGGCGACCTCGCCCAGCTGCGCTGGACCCTCGAGGAAACCGACTACGGGTTGGAACTGCGTTCGCCCAAGGCGCATGACGAGCGGGTGCGCACCCCGGAGGAGGCGCGCGCCCGCAAGGACGCGATCCGCGCCGAACTGCGACCGCGAGTCCACCAGCAGTTTGAAGACAAGAGCGTCCGGGCATTCATCCGACAGATGGAGAGCCCGTCCGCCGCCGCGCGCCAACGCACTGTGAAGTCGCTGATCGCCGACGGGATGGAGCTGAGGGACCGTCTGACGGAGGCTCATGCCGCGCCGAGTGGAAGCGAGGCGCGGACGGTCGCTCTCCGCCAAGCTGTCCGGCCCTATCTGCAACTGGTGGAGCCGGGCGTGCGGGACGTTTTCACCGGCATCCTGCTACAGGATGTCTGGCGATATGTCCGATACACTTGGTCAATCCCGCAGACCGCGATACCCGGGCGCAAGCTACACTATCTGGTGCGCGATGCAGCGCAGTCGCAACACGCGGTCATGGGCATCGCCGCGCTCAACAACTGCGCCGTCCAGATGGCGCAACGCGACCAGCAGATCGGGTGGAGCACGCTTGGCGTGGAGCTGGCCCTGAAAGCACTGTTCCATCCGCCAAAGCTCCGCGACGAGCGCGAGCACCTGCTGCGGCAAATGAACTTCCAGGGCGTCTATCGCGCGCTGCGGGCACTTCTGCCGGACACCGGTGACGTGACCGAACCGGACCGGACGCGCGTGCTGGAACGACTGCGGTCGTGGCTGCTCGACGGCATCTCGGGCGCGCTTGGGGATATCGAGTGGACCGGACTGGCCACGGAGGCGGAAATCCGCGCACCCACTGAAAGCCTGGTCAGTCGTTTACGCAGGCTTAGCGGGGAGTTCGCCAACCATCGCCAGACGGCGCTGGCAGGAGGCGACTTTGAAGGCGATATGTTGGATTCCTCGGAATGGGACGCCGCGCCGGTAGCGGAGGAACTCCTCCAGCTGGAAGCCAAGCACGCCAGCAACAAACCGATCCACGACTCGCGTCGGATGCTGGTCCGGAAAAAGCGCGCCGCGGAGCTGTCGCGGCTGCTTGAAGCGGAGCTGATCATCAAAGACAGCGCCGAGCAGCTGGGACGGGCGGATACGGTGTTCGCAACCCTTGAGCAGGAAAGTGTGCGCGCCGCCGTGAACACGGCGCTGAACGCCATCAAGAGCAAGCGCATCGGCACCGGTCTCCTCGAGATCACTACCTGCGGGGCGGTGGCGCCCTACACACACCTACTAGGCGGTAAGCTAGTGGCGCTCCTTCTGCTCAGTCCCCAGGTCGCGACCGACTACCGGGCGCGCTACGGCTCGGAGCCGACGATTATTCGCTCCCAGCTGAAGAACGCGCCGGTCATCCCGGACAACACGCTCGTCTGGCTCGGCACCACGAGCCTGTTCTCCCACGGCAGCAGCCAGTACGAACGCCTTCGCCTGCCGCACGGCGTCTTCGCTCCGGATCAGGAGGAGATCCGCTACCGGCGCCTGGGGGTGACGAGCGGTTACGGCACCGTCCAATTTGCGGACGAGACCGTGCGTTCCGTCGAGGCGGTCATGCGGCGCGAACGCGGCTACCGCGACGTGAACAGCGTGTTCGGGGAAGGCGCCAGTCCGAAGCTTCGCAAGCTGCGGGCAGGGCTGGACGCCCTCGGGTTCAACTCCGAACTCCTCCTGATGCATCACCAAGAGCGGCTCATCTACGGGGTCCCGCTTTTCAGCGGGGCGGCGTCATACCTCTGCGGGATGACGAAGACCAAGCCGAGCTTCGTCGTCCACCCCGAACATTTTGCCGACGCGCCGCAGCAGATCGCCGAACACTGGCGGACCCGCTGGCTCGCGGGCCGGCTGGATCACGCGGTCACCTGGGACGCCCTGGCCGAGGCGGATGCCTGGACCCTGGGCGCGATCCTGCCGAACCTTGCGCCCTCGACGCCGGAGACGGTGGGGGCGCCGCCCGTGGGCCCCGCGGTTTCCCCCGCCGACCTTGAGAATAACGCCGATGAGCTGGCGTTCTGGCGGCGACTGGCGCAAGCCGGGCCGAACGCCATCGCCGAGGGGCTCACGGACGCCGACTTCGACCGGCTGCATCTTGAATCCCCACTCGAGGCCAAGCTGTTGTCAGAGGCGCGCCGCGGCGTCTCGCTCGTCCTGACCGGGAACGCCGGGGACGGAAAGACTCATGCGGCCAAGGTCCTGCAACGGACGCTGGGCGCCGAGGCAGTCCGCTTTGACTTTGCCTTCGACGCCACCGCGATAATGTCCCGCGAGGCTGGCGTGGAGCCGGTAGTCGAGCGGTGGCGCCAGGCGCGCCAGGGCGGTAAGGGGATCGTCCTCGCCGTAAACCAGTATCCGCTCTATCTCCTGCGTGCGTCCCTTCGCCGGGCGCTGCCCGACATCTCAAGCGAGGTGGAGACGCAATGGGCGAACCGGCTCGTCTACGACGACGAGGCGGAGGGTGACGCGCCCAGCGTGCGCGTCGTCGACCTGTCGCTCCGCAACCCGCTCGCGCCGGACTTCGCGGGGGCGGCGATCGCCCGGATGCTATCGCGTCCGGCGATCCAGCGGCTGGCGGCGTCCAATGTCGATCCCAACTTCAGCTTCAACTACCGTCACCTGTCCGACGTCGAGGTTCGCCGCCGCCTGCTGGCACTGTTCGGCAGGGTGATCTCTGCGGGCGGGCGCGCGACAGTGCGCGAGCTTTGGATCCTCTGCGCGCGCCTCCTGTTCGGTTCCACGGACCAACCCGATACCGCCGGGGCGGAGCGCACGCGCTACAGCGAACGCCTTTTCGAAGACGATGCGCGGTTCCCCCTCTCGGGCTGGCTGCGGCGCTGCGCCGATCCGGCAGACGTCACCCATCCCCAGCTCGACCGCCGTCTGGAATCGGCGAACGGGACGCGCGCGGCGGAGTGGCGAGTCGAGCAGCAGCTTCCCGACACCGCGCCCGGCCGGCTCATCATGGCTGGGCTGGGGGATCCGGGACGAGACCGCTACCGCCTTCGGTTCACGGCGACCAAGCGGCTCTTCTATTTCGAGCATACGGATGGCGGCGAGGCGGTGTTCTCGCTGGATGATAGTGCGCACGCCCAGTTCCACAACCTGCTCCAGGACAGCCGCAGCGACCGGTTGCACCTCCAGAACCTGGTCGCCGCCATCAACCGCGCCTACTTCCCAGCGGATTTCGAAGGCGCGCGTGACAAGCTGTGCTTGTGGATCGGGCATCGCCTCGATGAGCAGCCGACCTCGAGCTATGTGGCCAACGAGGCCATCCCCGCGCGGCTCCTCGGACTTTGGCGTCCCCGGCCGACGGTCGAGCTCAAGGACGCCCTGAACTACATTCCCGATCACATCCTCTTGGGACTGCGGGAAGCTGCGGGACGGGTTGCTGTCGAGACCGCACTCAGGATCGACGCGCAGCTCTATGCGACCCTCATGGCGATCCGCCAGGGCTTGCCGCGCCACCTCATCAATCCCGGCGAACTCAATCGCCTCGACGCCTTCATCGATCGCTTGCGCGGGGCGTCCCCCGACGTCGGCTTCGAGTTCCTCACCTACAACGCGGAGCATGTGCTGCCTGCTGTGATCCAGATGTCCCCGACATTCGACCGCTATCTCGCCGTCCGGCGTCTCGATCGCTGATCCGATGAGCAAGCGCACAGCCCATTTCCAAGCGTTCGGCTACGAGCCCTTGCGCATGAAGCCGGCCCACTTCGCGTCCGGCTTCTTCATCGCGGTCACCGGGGAGGTGTTCCGCAATGAACTTCTGAACCAGACAGCCGTGATCCACGCCGCGAAGGGCCTGCTGAAGGGGTACCAGACCGAGGCGCTCACCGCGCGCTTGCACGACGAGGAGGTGGCGGAGGGGCTCGCGCCCGCCGCGGTAGAACTGCTCCGGATCCAGGTCAACGGCGTCGTCAACAACGACGACGCTATGTATCCTGCCTTTGCACCCTACAACGCCAAGGGCAATGACTACACCTTCATCTCGCGCCGGGTACTGACCGTCGAGGACCGGACCGACGGCTACGCGGGCTATTTCGTCTCCGCCGTGCTCGCTTGCACCCCTGCGGGACGCGCCGTGCTGGCCACGGGGCGGCGGCTCGCCGAGGAGCCCGCGAAGACCCTCGAACAGTTGGTCGAACCGCTGATCGCCCGCGAAGCGGCCCAGCCGATGGACCTCGCTCACGAGTACCTCGAGAAGTTCGGTGTTCTCAATGCCGAGCGGCTCGAGGCGATCGCTGCGGTGATGGCTTCGGAGACACATGCGCTTCAGCGGCTTTGCCACAACGCCTTAGTCCACAGCCATTACAAACAGATCCGCTTCTACATCCTTGGTCTGCTGGCCTGGCTGATGCGCTATCTGCTGAAGACCGCGGCCAACGAGCGACCGGCGCCCGCCATGCTGTTCGACTTCACGGGCGACCGTACGGGCCGTACTCGCCTGCAGAGCAAGGTCTGTTACGCGCGGCTTCGGGAAACGGTGGGTCAGGCCTATATGCAGCGGGCGCAGGCCGGTGCCTTCGAACCGGACATCCTCTCCGCCAAGCTGTTTAACAAGAAAACCAAGCAGGGCGACGTGCTCGAGGACGACCTCGATTTCTCCTTCCTTGAGACCCACTTCTCCGACCTGGCTCTGCGGCTGGGCTACGCCCAGCCACGCGCCTCACGCGTGCCCGACAAGCATCTGGAGCTGCAGCCAGACACGCTGCGCGTGCTCATGCTGAGTGTGCTCGAAGATGATCCGCAGCGCGCAGTGACGCTGGACGAAGTGTGTGCGAAGCTTACGACCACCTGGGGCGTGGTTGTGGGCGCGAACAACGGTGATCTCAACTTTCTTCGCGAGCACGGCTATTTCGGCATGGACGAAGACGACCTGCGCGGCAACGTCGCTGCGTTTGTCGCCCGCCTGAAGAGCCTGAACCTGGCGGTCGAGCCCTCCGACGGCCTCGTTCTGTGTTCGACCGAGGTCGGGGGGATCCTGTGACGCCAGAACACTACATCGCTCAGGCGGCGGCGCTCCGCGTCGCCCGCGCCATCGCGGGCGGCAGCCACCTGTTCTGCCAGGAGCTGCCACAGATGGACGTGGACCGGTTCCTGGCAGTGCTTTCGGAGGGTCGCGTCGACCTGAAAAGCGTGTCCCTTGCCCTGGTGGGTTACAATGTCTCGGACACGGATCTGCGCACCCGCCTGGACGCCCTTGGTTTGGGCGCGCACGCCGCCACTACTGACCTCCATGTTGCCGCCCGATGGCGAAATGCCCCCGCCGCGCACCCCCTGATCGTCGCCCTGGCCGTGGGCCGCCATCCGGGCGTGAGCACACTGGCGCACTTTCCGATAGCCACGGCGCGCGACCTGGCCCGGGACCTCCTGGCGTGGGCTCAGACGAGCGAAGCCAAGCTTGCTGCCACCCAACGCCAGAAGGATCTTCTGGAGGCGCTGAGCCAGAGCCGCGATCTCGAGCCGCTGGTGTCGCTCAGCGGCGTGGCCGCCTTTCTATCCGCCTGGAGCGAGGTCGAGGACCCGCTCGACGCCCCGCGGCGCGCGCTGCCGCGCCTGGGCCTCCTGCCCGACCGGAACTTGTTCACGCTGAAGCGGTCCCTGGCCGAGCGCCTGAGCAGCAACTTTGCTGTGGTGCGCGCCCTAACCAGCATGCCGGGCAGCCGCCTCGATGCGATCCGCCGGCGCGTTCGAAAGGACACCAACGCCGCGCGATCCATAGCGAAGCTGGACCTGCTGACCCGGGTCGACCAGCTCCGACGCGTGGGCGACGCCGAGGCATTCGGCGCGCTCGAGTACGAAGAGGCGATGGAGCTGATGCGCCCGCCGCCCGAACCGGAAGCGCCGCCTCCCCCGCTTGACACGCCCGCATCGGAGGACCCATCGGAAGGGATCACGCGCAACCGTGACCCTCAGGGCGTGTCCCATGACGGCGGCGGCGCGTTGATCGACGGCGATGAGGGGCAGCTGCACGCGATCGCCGAGGCGGTGTCCGCCGCCGTCGGCGAGGCGATCGAGCAGGAGCAGGAGACGGCGAGCGGCAGCTACGACGTCGCCGGCGAGGAGACCGCGTTCGAGCTGCCGATGGACCGCGGCTTCCTGACCTGGGTGCGGGCGTTCTGCTCCGCGGACGTGGCGGGGGGTTGGTACCGATCCGAGACGGGGTCTCTGGAGGAAGCGCTGGAGGACTACCGGCAGGCCGATCCCATCTTCTTCAGGCCGATGGAGCAAACCATCGCCCACGAAGATGCGCGCTACAGCCTGGCGGACCTGCTCGGCGAGATGCAGGCGGAGTTCGTCCGAAAGGGGGAGGCAGGCTTCGATTTGGTGAGCCTGTGGCGCGAGATCGCCGCGCTGCGTGCCCGGGTCCTGCAGTCGCTCGACCTTCTGATTCAGCAGCCGCTCCTGGCGGTTGCGGGTCGGCCCGCACTCCGGGCGGACGTCCAGGCTCTGGTCGCCGCCTGGGAGCGCTTCTACGCGAAATTGACCGCCAGCCACGACGCGATGTCGGACATCGATCCGGCGTGGACGCGCGCCCTTCTCGAAGCAGTGGCGGCCATCGACGTGGTGCAGATTGAGACGCGGCTTGACGCGGAACGCCGCAGCTGGAAGGCGCTTCTCCTGCCCACCCATCCGCTGCATCTGTGGCGCTATGAGCGCATGGCGCACCTGGCGAAGGGGCTGAAACTCGGGGGCACGGACCGGCAAGCGGTTCTCACCGTGCTGGAGCGGCCCGAGCACTTCCTGGGCGTGTTATATCTCTCGAGCTTCCCTGAAGGGCGCGGTGGCAACCGTCCGCTGCCGGTTGCCCGAAACTACCGCGGTCTCGCGGTCTTCGAGAACTTTAAGAACGCCTACAGCGGTCTGGATGGCGTCGAGGCGCTTCAGCGCTGCCTGCGCCAGTTCGCGCTGATCTACGCCAACCATACGCGCCCGCTCCGGCTGGCCCTCCTCAACCCGCCTGAAGCCAGCCGCCTGCTCGCCGGCCTGCTGGACGTCCTGAAGCCCCCGCGCGGCGCCGACGTGGTCCTCTCCGTCGACATCTACGCCACGCCCGACCACCGCGCGCGGTTACAGGACGCGCGCCGCTTCTCCACCGCGGACCGCGACCTTATCGAGGACCACATCCGGGCGGGTCGCCTGCGACTGAGGGTGCACGACGAACTGCAGCCGCTCGAGGAGCGCCTGCAATCGTTCCGGGACGCGCCGGTGCACATCCCGGCGGTGTTTGACGAAGCCTCGACTGAGATGCGGCGCACGCCCGGCGGCGCCAATCTCCTACCCATGAGCCCATTTGCGCTGCGGCGACGGATTGAGTTCCGCGGCATCGCCAAGCGTGTAGAACTACAGCTTTCGCTCGAAGAGAGCGTGTTCCGTTCGTTCTACGACATGATCTCTAAGCTCGAGGGCAAGCAGACCGGTCGCACGCCCCAGGCGTTCGCGGATGCCGAGCGGATGAAGGGTCATATCGAGGACGCGCTGACGGGCGAGCGGCCGGGCGCGTTCTGGTTCTTCTTCGCGGATCGCGCGGTTCCCTCCGCCGCCGGCATCCACGCCGCGCGGATCCTCGAGCGGACCGGGCGCCAGCGTCGGGCGGTCTGTTACGACGCCAGCTATGACCGCCTAGCCTACCTACTGCGCACGCCGCTGGAGTCATTCAACCTCCGCTTCCCGATCGACGAGCTCGGCCGGCTCCTTGAGGAGGGGGTCTCGCTCGTGGGAGACGGGCTAATCGACCTCTTGAAGCCGGACGGTCAGCCCGACGTCGCGCGCGTTAGGGGACTGGCCGGCGCCTTGATCGCCGCGCGGGACTATCGTCGCCGCTATCCAGACGCCCTGCTGGTATCGGTTGACAGCGAACTCGCTCGCCTGTGGCTCAGACTGTCGCCACGCGGCGAGCGCTGCGATCTGATCGGACTTCGCGCTGACGGCGACGAGTTGATCCTGGAGACGATCGAGGTGAAGACCTCGGGCGCGACGGAGCCGCTGATCGCGAACGACGAAATCGACAAGGCGCGCCAGCAGCTCCTGAAGACCCTAGAGGCTGTACGCTCGGGGCTCTACGAAGACTCCGAAGCCCCCGATCGCGCTCCGCTTGCAGCACCCCGGCAGGAGATGCTGAAGGAGGTGTTCGTGGCCGGGTGCCAGTCTGTCTCGGCGGGTCCCTCGGACCGCGAACGCTGGGCTGATTGGTTGAAGGCCCTATTTGATGAGGATGGGGCAGGCTCCGCCGCCCAATTGCGCGGTCTCGTCTATGCCGTCGAACTCACCAACAACAGTCCGACCTCTGACCAGACTTCAGCGCACGGCGGTTACAACGTGACCATCCGCCGGTTGCGCGAGGCTCGCATTCAGGACCTCATAAGCCCGCGCCCGACGCGCCCAGGCGGGAGGGACCCAGGGTCAGGTCCCGCGGAGCCACGCCCGCCAGAGCTGCCCGAACTGAGTGCGCCGGTCGCGCCCCTGCCCGAGCGGCCCGCGCCCGGCACACCAAAGCCGTCAAACTCTCTCGCGCCGAGCGCGGGCGGGGCGGACTTCGGCATCCGCTTCCCGGTGGGCGAGAGCCTGGGCGCCCCAGCACCGCAGTCATTCTATTTGAACCCGAGCAACACAAAGCTCAACCAGCTCAACATCGGCATCGTCGGCGACCTCGGAACCGGAAAGACGCAGCTCACCAAGGCGCTGATCTACCAGCTGACGCAGGCGGGCGAGGCGAACCGGGGCCACCGGCCGAAAGTCCTGATTTTCGACTACAAGCGGGACTACACGAAGGAGGACTTCGTTGCCGCCGTCGGCGCGCGTGTGGTGAAGCCCTACCGCATCCCGCTCAACATCTTCGACCTCGGACAGCCGGGCGAGGCGTCGATGCCGGCGAGGCTCGGGCGCGTGAAGTTCTTGAACGACGTGCTGCATCGAATCTGGGGCGGCATCGGCATGAAGCAGCGCAACCAGCTCAAGCAGGCGGTCCTGCAGGCCTATGAGAACGTTTGGGGTGGATGGCCGACCCTGGACAACGTCTTCCTGCAGTATCAGGCCATCGTCGGCGATAAGATCGACGCGCCCTACAGCATCCTCTCGGATCTGACGGATCTGGAAATCTTCGTGCCGACCGCGCGAGACGCCCAACCGTTCGACCGCTTCTTTGACGGTGTCGTGGTCATCGACCTCGCAGAACTCGGGGTTGGGGAGAAGGAGCGGAACATGGTCGTCGCGATGTTCCTGAACCTCTATTTCGAGTATATGCAGCGGCTGGAGAAGCGGCCCTATATCGGGACCAATCCGCAGCTGCGCTTCGTCGACTCGATGCTGCTGGTCGACGAGGCCGACAATATCATGAAGTTCAACTTCGACGTCCTGCGCCAGATCCTGCTGCAGGGTCGGGAGTTCGGTGTCGGCGTGATTCTGGCGTCGCAGTATCTCTCGCACTTCAAGACCAAAGAGACGGACTACACTGAGCCTCTGCTGAGCTGGTTCGTGCACAAGGTTCCCAATGTCACCACGCGGGAACTCGAGGCGATTGGGCTCAGCCAAGTGAGCGCTGCGACGGTGGACCGCGTGAAGGCGCTCGACGTCCACCAGTGCCTGTTCAAGACCCTCGATGTGCCGGGGCGCTTCGTCCGGGGTCTACCCTTTTTCGAGGTGGCCAAAGGCGGCCGGTGACCGAGCTCGAACGCCCGTTCAGCCGGCCAAGTTCATCGGCGGCGCGCTCGCGTCGGGAAGGAGGCTACTGTGAGCTTGCAAGCTTGGCTAGTCTAGCACGCAGAGACCTTGACGGGGATTCGGGCTGTAATCGTGCCTACGAAATCGCACCGCGTATCTGGTCACGGCGACTGCAACGAAGTGAGGCACCCAAGGCGATTACCCCGCACAGGATCATTGTCCAAGCTTCAGGTTCGGGAACGACAGCGTAATTTACCGCCATCATCAATGGTTCATTGAACGTTGGGACGTCTCCTTCCATAAAGACTCTGCCGATCAATTCCGTGCCGATATGGGATCCAACTGACGGGGCGCCTCTTGCTTGCAGCCAAGCATAACCCGGATTGGATGGATTTTCGCCGACATCAGTAGCGACAACCCAGTAGGCCGTATTCGCATCGAGCGCAATCGGCGAGGACGGTGTATAAATGTACAACGCGGGAGAGGAGTTGTTTGGACTGCGCGACCCATTGAGGGTTACTATAGCGTTTGCTGGCAGACTTCCGTCGATAGAGCCTGAACTCGAATATAGTCCTACAACCAAATCTCCGGTTCCGCGACCGAACTCAATATCTAGCGCGACGTTGTCGAAATATGCAATGCTGTTACTGGTCACAAAACTCTGCCCCCAACTCGGCAATGAGGCGTTCATAATCTCGCCTGTTATAGGCGGAGCTGTCAGGGTATCGAACAGAAGGGAAGACGCGAGCGAGTAACTTGGCATGATCAGGATAGAGATTGCGCTGAAGGTGCCGATTCGCCTAGAAATCTTCATCGCACTTCCTCGCCCAAACCACCGCGATTACTGCATAAATCTAACGACCTCGCACCCCGGTGTCAACTAGGGTTTCGGCGTGCCGTACCGACGGGTGCTGCCACGCCAGTCCAGGTCTGAAATGCGATGGAGTCACTAAAGCGAAAATTCCCTTTTCGCGCTGCAATTAGGTATGCAGTCCCGGAATCTGATCGCTCATGACCGCCATGGGTCGTCAACCGCCCCAAATGCGGCTCCCAGTATCCCCGTTCGTGCGGCTGGCGTTTTGCCGGACCGGAAGGGCAAGTTTCCGGCACCATCCCAACTTCCGCACCTGGCGCGTTCCTACCGGCGGATGTGGCTCAACTGTCGGCGCCATTGCTGACGATTGGAATGGTGGCAGGGGGTGATTGCGGAAGTCTCAGCCTCGATACGACTTGACCGGTGGCCCCCCGGCGACAGCTACTCGACACCGCGTAGAAAGGCGACAAGGCCGTCGAAGTATCTCTGCTGGTCGTCGTACATCGCCAGGTGGCTGCCCTCGGGCAAATAGAGATATCGTCCTTTCGACAACTGCTTCGACATCGCCTCCATGTAGGCGGGGTCCATGGTGTCGTAGCGGGCGCCGATCACCAGCGTCGGGACCGCGATGCGCTTCAGGTCGGCGAAGCGGTCCCAGTCGGCCAGCCGGCCGCTGGCCCCGAGTTCGCTCGGGCCCTGCATCAGGGTGTAGAGGTCGGAATTGATGTGCGAGAAGCTGCGAAGGACCGGCTCGGGCCAATCGGCGTACGGCCGGCGCAGGATGTGCTGCTCGTAGTGCATGGGGATCAGTATGCCCATGTACTTCGGATCAGAGGTGGTTCCGGAGGCCTCGAGCGCCTTCACCTCGGCCAGCTTCTGCGGGTCCATGGCCGGCATCAGGACCCGCCTGGCGTAGTCATTGTAGGCCGGGATCGAGGCCATCATGTTGGAGATGACGAGGCACTTCAGGTTCTGCTGGTGCTTCAGCGCATATTCCATCGCCAGGATCCCGCCCCAGCTTTGGCCCAGCAGGCAAAAGTTGTCGCGGTTCAGCCCCAGCGCCTGGCGCACCTGCTCCACCTCCTCGACGAAGCGCGGCACGGTCCACAGAGACCGGTCGGTCGGCTTGTCGCTGTTGCCGGAGCCCAGCTGGTCATAGTAGTAGTATTCGATCCCGCTCGCCGGAAGGACACTGTCGAACGCCTCGAAATACTCGTGGGTGGCGCCCGGTCCACCATGCAGCAGCAACACCTTGAGCTTGGGATTATTTCCGACGCGCTTGGTCCACACGTGATACTTGCCAAGCGGGGTGGTGATCTCGATCATCCGCGCCCCGCCGCTCCAGGCGTCGGCCTGCCCCCGGGTGTCGTAGTAGCTCGCCGGCGGCGCCGCCTGGCTCAAGGCCGCCCCGCTCGCCGCCAGCGCGAAAGCCGCGAGAAAACTGGCGAGAACTTTCCCGGCCATGTCCCTCCCCTGGCGAGATGAATGCAGCGAGCCATGCCCGGTTACTAACACGGCGGCGGATCGCCGCAACGTCACCACCCAAGTCGCACCGCATCGAGGCCAGCGCTGGCGGGCCGCCGCCAGCTGATGTAGACGCCCGACCAACGAGGTGAGGAACGCCGATGACCTATGCACAGGGCCGCGTCATCAATGACGCCGACAGCCACATCATGGAGCTGCCCGATTTCCTCGAAGGCTTCGCCGATCCGGCCATGCGCGAGATGGTCCCCCGGCTCCCCGTTCCCACGACCGGCGCGCTGGCGGTGCTGGATCCCCAATCCGCCGCCGCCGGACGGCACTCCCCGGCCAAGGTCGCGGAGCTGGTCGCGCTGGGAGACCACCTGATCGCCGGACCGAAAGGGCATGCGGCCCTGGGCGCGTTCAACGCCGAAGAACGCAGCCTGGCGCTCGATCTCTTCGGCTTCCGGGCCCAGCTCGTCTTCCCGAGCTTTTCGGCCGGGGCCGCCTTCGACGCCAGGCGGTCCGTCGCGGCGCGCTATGCCGGCGCGCGCGCCCACAACCGCGCCATGGCCGACTTCTGCGCGCGCGACCGCCGGCTCTATGGCGTCAGCCTGCTGCCGCTCGACGAGCCGGCTCTAGCCCTCGAGGAGGTCGAGCATATCGTCTCGCTGGGCCTGAAGGCGGCGTGGATTCCTCACCGGGTCCCGGGCGACCGCTCGCCAGCGCACAATGACTTCGATCCGGTCTGGGCGCGATTGGCGGAGGCGGGCATTCCCTTCGTGATCCACGTCGCCGGCGCGCCGATCCAGGTCGATCCGCGCTGGTTCAACACCGGTCGGCCGGTGCCGAAGGACTTCATGGGCGCCGGCGAGAGCGTGCGCGGCGCCGACATGACCAGCCTGCACCACAGCGCCGAAACCTTCATCGGCATCCTGGTCCTGGGCGGCGTGCTGGAGCGCCACCCGACGTTGCGCGGGGGCGCGATCGAGCTGGGCGCGGGATGGGCGCCGTCCATGCTCCGCCGCCTGGATTGGATCGCGGAGATCTGGAAGCGATCCGAGCCGGAACTGGCCGGGCTGAAGCGCCGACCGTCGGAGCAGATCATCGACCAGATGGCCTTCACGCCGCTCCCGTTCGAGAACGTGGCCGAGCTGATCCGCCAGTCGGACGAGCGCCTCTACATGTTCTCCAGCGACTATCCGCACATCGAGGGTGGCCGCGCGCCGATCGCGCGGTTCGAGGCGGGCCTGGTCGGCGCGGCGGACCACGTCAAGGACGCCTTCTACGCGGGAAACTTCGCGCGCCTCTTCGCCGCCGCATGATCAACGCGGGTTCGACCCGTGGGACCATCAGGACTGCCGGCACAGCCAAGCCTCAGCACCGGCCGCCTGAGGCGGAATCCACGGCGCCCCGGGGCGGCTCGTCGCGGCGTTCGCGAGATTGATTAGAACCGATCGCCAAGTCACCCTCATACATTCGTTTCCACATCCCGGAGTTCTCTATGCGACCAGTTCTTCTCGCGGCTCTTGCGGCCACCGCCGGCGCCGGCCTGCCTGGCGAACCGGCCCAGGCTCAACCTGCGCCACCGCCCGCCGCGAGCGCGTTCAGACCGGCGGCGCCGATGGACGGGACGGTCGTCGCCTTCGGCGGCAACGTGCTGCAGGTGAAGAACGCGCATGGCGTGGTCTCCAGCTACGCGGTCGCGGACGACGCACGCTTCCTCCGGCTGACGAAGATCGACGCCAGCGCCATCAAACCCGGCAGCTTCGTGGCGACAGCCAACGTCAGCCAGCCCGACGGCAGCGGCGTGTCCAAGGAGTTCCGGGTGTTCGCACCGGCGTTGAGGGGCCTGGGGGAAGGCCACGGGCCGATGGCGGGCGAGGCGCCCGGGACCATGATGACCAACGGCACGGTCTCGGCCGAAGTCGTTTCGACGCCCCGCGGGCGGGAGATGGACGTCGCCTACGGCGCCAAGGGCGCCCATGGCGTGCGCCACATCGTCCTTCCGCCCAGTGTGACGATCCGCGAAATGAGTCTTGTCGACCGCGCCCAGATCAAACCCGGCATCGCCGTACAGGTCCGCGCTGGCCAGTCCGCCAATGGGGACCTGGTCGCACGCGCCGTCATCATTGGCGAGAACGGTCAGCCGCCTGCGAGCTGAAGCGGCGGAATCCCCGGCGCCCGGGCCGCTCGGCGCAGCGTTCGCGACATTGATTGGAGGAAAGCCGAGTGTCTAATGCGCCTGCCCCCCTGTCTAGCTAAGCATCGCTGGGCGCCAAGGCGCCACGCTTGCCGTGGCCATACGCGCAGAACGCGCTACCATGTCGTCGATGTCCCAGGCCCCTTCCCTCATTGGCGACCCGCTCGATCCTCGCCGGATTGCTCGTTTCCGCCGGAGCGAACAATCATGAAAACCCTCGTCGTCGTCGCCGGCTCACTGCTGTTCGCCCTGACCGCTGCTTCCTCAGCACAGGCGCAGGGCGTGGCGCCGGCGCAGCCGGATGCGGTGCGCCTGCAGCTCGCCCGCGAGATCCTGAGCGCCAATGGCGGCGCGCAGGCGATGGAGGGCCGGATGCGCGCGGTTTTCGCTAGCGTGCTGGACCTGACCAAGGCCTCGCTCCCCAACGCCGACAGCAAGGCCTCCGCGGTCACGGAAGCCTTGTTGAAGTATTTCTCGGATGAGGAGATCAAGGCCATTCCCCAGCTGATCGACCAGACGGCGACGATCTACGCAAACAACCTGAGCGAGAAGGAATTGCGCGACATGCTGGCCTGGAGTGTGAGCCCGAGCGGGCAAGCGATCCAGGCCAAGATGCCGGCCATCTCGCAGCAGTTGGTGGCCGCGCAGGGGCCGCTGATGAGGAAGGTCATTTCCGGGGCCATGACGACGGCCGTCGACCGCGTCTGCGCCGACGCCAAGTGCACCGACGACCAGCGCAAGACCATCACCGCGACCGTTCAGAAGAGCCTCTCCCCGTCCTGAAGGATGCGACGCCGCGACGGCAGGCGAAGGCGGTCAGGACCCGGAGCGCATAGCGCCGGACATTGCGCACGCCTTCGGTTCGGACCATATTCGGTACGAATTCAGTCCGGGAGAGACCGAGCTTGGATATCAGACCCATCAGCTACCTGAAGGCCAACGCGGCAAAGATCCTCGTCGATCTCACCGAGCGGCGCCAGCCGCTGATCATCACCCAGAACGGCGAGGCCAAGGCGGTCATCCAGGACGTGGCCTCATACGAGGAAACGCGCGAGACTCTGGCGCTTCTCAAGCTTCTCGCGCTGGGCGCCGGCGATATCGAGGCCGGCCGCACACGGCCCGCGCGGGAGGTGGTTGATCGGCTGAGGTCGAAGCCCACCGCCAGCTGATGGCCGCGACCTCGTATGAGGTGAGGCTGACGTTGGGCGCCGAGCGCGACCTTCAGGCCCTCTACGATCACGTTTTCGAGCACCGTTCCCCTGCCCAGTCCGACGCCCTGCTCGGCGCCCTGCTGGGCGTGATCGACACTCTCGAGCGTTTTCCCGATCGGGGCGTCGCGCCCAGGGAACTCGCCGCCCTGGGCATCCGCGACTATCGCCAGGTCCTTCTGCCCCCCTATCGGATCATCTATCGCGTCATCGACGACACGGTTTACATTCTGCTGATCGCCGACGGTCGCCGAGACATGCAGTCCCTGCTGGAGCAACGCCTGCTGAAGTAACCAAAAGAGGCTTCCCGGCCTCGCGGGAGATCGAAGGGAAAGGAAACTTCTTTCCAGTCACGATCCTCGACAACCCAACTACACGTGGATCGCCACCGCGGCGCCGGCCGCCGCCATCAGGAGCACGGCGCCCGGCAGGTGTCCCCAGTCGCGAAAGCGGATCAACGTCGCCACGGCGGCCAGCAGGATGATGGCGCTCCCGATCCCTCCAACCCGTGACGTCGCCGGGATCAGAAGAAGCAACCCCGCAGCGACTTCCAGCCCGCCCGTCAGCCGATGAAAACGGGCCGGATATGCCCAGCGCGCGAAGGACTTACGAACCGATGAAGGGCTGGCGAAGTTGACCCCGCCAGCCCCGATCATCGCGGCGCCGAGCGCGATCGGCAGCCCGACGGCGATGAGTTTGAACAGAGTCAGGGGTTGCTCCCGTGCTTAAGAGGTCGCGAAGGGATCAGGCGGCGCTCAGGCCACGAGCAGCGCCGCGCTCGCCGCCAGCATGACCACCGCCGTGGCGCCGTGGATGCCGAGGGCCGCCGCGCGGGTTCCGCCGCCGCGCAGGACGATCACCGCATCGCCGATGGGAACAAGGCTGGCGGCGGCCATGAAGGCGCCCAGCAGGTGCGGCGCCCGGTTGGCCAACAGAATCCCGATGAAGATCCCCGAGGCGATATCGCGCACCCCCTTCACGTAGAGCCAGGGGGAAGGGCCGGCGGCCGGAACGCCGAATGCGGCCGCGGCGGCCTGCGGCGCCAAAAGGAAGCGAGCGCCGATGAGGATGATGCCGACGCCGATCGCGCCGGAGACGATGGACGCGAGGGTGGTGAGCATGGCGGTCCGTCCCGTGTTTCGCGCCAAGCTCTATCATTGCTAGGAAACGTGTCAATGACATTTTCTAGCGTTGACAGACTTCCCAGCGACGGTAGAACAGGCGCATGTCCATCGCCGACCGCCGCCGCCGCGAACGCGCCAACCGCCACGATCTGATCATTGCGGCGGCGCGCGATCTCGCCGAGGCCGAGGGGTGGGAGGCGGTGACCACGCGCCGGCTGGCCGAGCTCGTGGAGTACAGCCAGCCGGTGCTGTACAGCCATTTCGACGGCAAGGACGCGATCGTGCGCGCCGTCGCGATCGAGGGCTTCGCGGACCTCGCCGTCCGACTGCGCCAGGCGCAGTCGGCGCTCGATGAGCCGGGGCCGGCGTTGCGAGGGGTCTGCAGCGCCTACCTGACATTCGCCGCCGAGCGGCCGGCGCTCTATCAGGCCATGTTCGTGCTGCCGATCGATGTGAAGTTCGCCAGAGAAGACACGCCGCCCCCCCTGAAGGCGGCCTTCGGTGAACTGGTCAGCGCGCTTACGCCCTTCGACACGCATCCCGACCTGCGCGCGGAAGTCACCTGGGCCGCGCTGCACGGCCTGGCGGTCCTGCGTCGCGGCGGCCGCATCCCGCCGGAAGGCCAGGAGGCGCGCATCGACCTGCTGGTCAGCCAGATCATCCACGACGGCGGCCGCTGACCATCCATCAACGCCGCTTCCTTAATGAGCGCTCCGTTGTTAGAGAGGTCTCCAGATTCGGCTCCAGGGACCGCTCCCATGATCAGGCTCTACGAACACCCGTTCTCGCCCTATGCGGCGAAGGTGAAGATCGCCCTGCGCGAGAAGGGCGTGGCCTTCGAGCCGCTGCTGTCGGTGCGCGACGAGGCCGGTCAGCTGACGGCGGAATATGTCGAGGCCAACCCCCGCGCCGAGGTGCCGGCGCTGATCGACGGCGACGTGAAGATCTTCGATTCCACCATCATCCTCGAATACATCGAGGACAAATGGCCGAGCCCGCCGATGCTGCCGGGGAGCCCGGCCGAGCGCGCCCGCGTGCGCATGCTCGAAGAGGTGATGGACACCCACTATGAGCCGATCAACTGGGGTCTCAGCGAAATCCGCAGCTTCAAGCGCGCGACCGGCGCGCTGGCCGAAAAGCTCGAGAAGCGGGCCAACGAACAGATCGACGGCTACTACAGCTGGCTCGAAAAGCAGCTCGGCGATCGAGAGTGGTTCAACGGCGAGTCTTTCGGCTGGGGCGACCTGTCGGTCATCCCCTACCTGAACGGCACCCGCGGCCACGGCCGCCGGCCAGCCCTGGGCACGCCCCTGGCGGCCTGGATGCAGCGCGCCAACCAGCGCCCGAGCGTGGCGGCCGGCGTCAAGGACATCACCGACCTGCTCGCCGCCGGCGCGGGGATGGGCAACGCCGCCGAGATGGTCGAGAGGGGCCTGATGAAGCGCGAATACCGCGACCACCGCCTGGAATGGATGATCAAGATCGGCGGCATGGACGTGATCACCAAGGGCCTGGAGCGCGACAACATCCGCTTCGGTCCGGAGTTCAGCTAGCGCAGCTTCAGTTTCGGATTGCGCGCGCCGTGCATTGGCGCAAACTGATCACCGTAAACGTAAGAGGAAACGCACATGGCTCGCAAGTTCGACATGGTCATCCGCGGCGGCGAAGTGTTCGACGGGACCGGCGCCGCGTCGTTCGCGGCGGACGTCGCGATCAAGGACGGGAAGATCGCCGCGATCGGCAAGGTGGCCGATTCCGGCGCCGAGGAGATCGACGCCAAGGGCAAGATCGTCACGCCCGGCTTTGTCGACATCCACACCCACTACGACGGCCAGGCGGTCTGGGCCCAGCGGCTGTCGCCCTCGTCCAGCCATGGCGTCACGAGCGTGGTCGGCGGCAACTGCGGCGTCGGCTTCGCGCCCTGCCGGCCGGAGCACCGCGACCTGCTGGTCAGCGTCATGGAAGGCGTCGAGGACATCCCCGAGGTGGTGATGACCGAGGGGCTGACCTGGGATTGGGAGACCTATCCGGACTATCTGAACGCCATCGAAAAGCGCCCGCACGACATCGACTTCGCCTCGCAGATTCCCCACTCGGCCGTGCGCGTCTATGTGATGGGCCAGCGCGGCGCGGACCGCGAGCCGGCGACCGCCGACGACCTCGCCAGGATGCAGGCGGTGGTGCGCGAGGCGATCGGCGTCGGCGCCCTGGGGTTCGCCACCTCGCGCCTGGTCATCCACAAGACCGGCCAGGGCAATCCGATCCCGACCTGGCAATCGGCGGAGAGCGAGCTCGAGGCCATGGCGATGGCGCTGAAAGACACCGGCAAGGGCGTCCTGCAGGCGGTGTTCGGCTCAGCCGGACGCACGTTGCAGGACGAGATCGACCTGCTCTCCCGCCTGACGCGGATGAGCGGGCGTCCGGCCAGCTTCACCATGGCGCAGGACAACGGCAATCCGGAAGCCTGGCGGGACATCATGGCCCACCTCGCCGAGGCCAACACCAGAGGCCCGCGCATCCGCGCCCAGGTCTTCCCGAGGCTGATCGGCATGGTGCTGGGCTTCGATCTGACGGTGAACCCGTTCAACCTGTGCCCCAGCTACCAGCCGCTGGCCAAGCTGCCGTTCGAGGAGCGCATCAAGGCGCTGCGCGACCCGCAGGTGCGGGCGCG
>Ga0070730_10001903_pt1 | contig 19509 bp, 16 predicted proteins | sample Coa_R1_3_FD_66447 | JGI IMG/M metagenome (GOLD analysis project Ga0070730, IMG submission 66447) | Surface soil microbial communities from Centralia Pennsylvania, which are recovering from an underground coalmine fire - Coalmine... | ecosystem: Environmental > Terrestrial > Soil > Unclassified ... | reverse complement strand
CGGTTGCCGAGCCGGGTCTTGCGCTCCGCGCTCCCTTTGAACGGAATGACTGCCGTCCAGCTCACGAGGCGATCCGATCGGCGAGGGCCAGCGCGGCCAAGGCCACGCGCGCGCGATCCGGCAGCGACATCATCAACGTGTCGGCTTCTGCCGTCGCAATGCCGACGCTTTCCTGGCGATCGCGCTCGTCGACGAGCAATCCGTCGATGATGCCGTGATAGTGGTCGGCGATGGCTCGAGGAGTGACGGGGATGCCCAGTTCCAGCATCAGCTTGGCCGTCGGGCCCTTGACGGCCTTGCCCCCCACGATGGGGGCCACCGCGACGACCGGAGCGGTTGCATTCATGAGCGCTGCCCGAATGCCGGGCACGGCGAGGATCGGATCGATGCTGAGAAAGGGATTGGAGGGTGCAATCAGGACGGCACGGGTATCGGCACCCTGAATCGCCTCGACGACGCCAGGCGCGGCCTGTGCCGCCGCGGCGCCTTCGAACCGGATCGCCTTGACGGCCGGCACACACCGCCGTTCGACAAAATAGCGTTGGAACGGCAGATCACCTTCGTTGGTGCTGAGGTGCGTCGAGACCGGATCGTCGCTCATCGGAAACATCGTGACCGGCACGCCCCAGGCCTGGGCGAAGTCCCGGATGATCAGCGAAAGCGCAGCGCCGCTCGCCAGGCGGGCAGTGCGCACCACATGCAGCGCCAGGTCGCCGTCGCCGAGCAAAAACCAGTCCTCGGCGCCCAGCGAGCGCAGCGCTGCCATGAAACCCCAGGTCTCGCCGGCCCGTCCCCAGCCTTGCTCGGCATTCGCCTTCCCGCTGAGCGTATACAGCAGCGTATCGAGATCGGGACAAATCCACAGGCCGAGATGGCGAAAGTCATCGCCGGTATTGACGATCGCGGTAATGCGATCGGGCGCCATGACCTGCATCAGCCCGAGCACCAGCTTCGCACCTCCCACTCCGCCCGTGAGCACGACCACCTTCTCGCTCACTGGAAGAGATCCTCGCTCAGAGGTCGGAGAAGCGCCGATGCGGACCGGGATCCCGCCGGCCAGATTGCTCCCCGTATGAGCGCGGCGGGCACACCTTCGGCACCCTCCCCCATGACGAGTCCCGCGGCGCTTGCAATGATGTCGGCGAATGCGATCTGCGTGACTTCGAGTGGTCGGCCGTCCCGATCCGGTTCGCCGCGTTTGTCGATCAGCGCGGGGAGTCCGCATGCGCCCAGCGCCACGTTCACGACACCGTAGCGCCACGGCCGGCCGAAGCTGTCCGAGATCACCACCGCGGGAGGGTTGCGGAATCGCAATCCCAAATCCTGCCGCAGACGTTCGGCTGAGAGGTCGGCATTTTGCGGGAGCAGCAGCACGCGGCCGCCGCCGCCGGTATTGGAGCGGTCGATGCCGGCATTGGCCATCACTTGGCCGCAACGGTGACGGGTGATCAATACGTTGGGCGCCGCTCTTATGACGGCGGTGGATTCGGTGAGCACCAGCTCCACCAGACGCGGGTCCTTGCCCGTGACCCTGGCGAGCCGCAGCGCCTCTTCGCTCGGATTCACGCTGTCCAGATCCACGTAGCGATCCTCCGCCTTGGAGACGATCTTTTGCGTGACGACCAGCACATTGGTGCCGTTGACCGACTGGCCCGCAGCCAGAAGCGCCTCACTCAAGATAGTGGCGAGATCGGTGCCGGGCTCAACCTCGCCAATCATGCCGAGCGGATGGATCTCGATCATGGCGACGCCTTAAGCGAGCCGCCCACCACCGCGACCCTCAAGCGTTCACCCACGAGGCGCGCGTAGCCTCACGGCCCGCGCGCCGCAGCGGCGTCTGCACCACGGGCGCGAGCGGATCGGCACGATAGGATGCGCGACGCCGATCATCGGAGGGGGTGCCGTACGACGTCGTTCGCTGCTGCGGCACGCGGTTGATCGAGGTGATCAGCGCGTCCATCTCGGCCGGCGGCAGCTCCTGGCCGTGCAGCGTGCCCGCGGCACGGGAAATACTCTCGTTCATCAGAGTGCCGCCAAGATCGTTGGCGCCCGATTGGAGGCAACGCAAAGATCCCTCGCGTCCCATCTTGACCCAGGACACCTGAATATGGGGGATCAGCGGATGCAGCGCGAGCCGCGCGATGGCATGCATCAGCACCGCCTCGCGGAAGGTGGGGCCCGCGCGGGCGCGACCCCGCAGGTACATCGGCGCCTCCATGTGGACGAAGGGCAGAGGCACGAACTCCGTAATGCCGCCCGTGCGCGCCTGCAACTCCCGCAGATGCGAAAGATGCCGCGCCCAGGACAGCGGTGTGTCGACATGACCGAACATGATGGTCGAGGTGGTGCGCAATCCCACGCCGTGCGCGGATTCGATGACGTTGAGCCACTCGCTGGTGTTCAGCTTGTCGGGGCACAGCAATGCGCGCACCTCGTCGTCCAGTATTTCCGCGGCCGTGCCGGGCAAAGTGCCAAGCCCCGCCTGGCGCAGCCTGCGGAGGTATTCGGCGACCGACAGCCCGAGCGTCCGCGCGCCATGGGTTACTTCCAATGGCGAGAACGCGTGCACATGAATGTCCGGTGCGGCTGCCTTCGCGGTTCGGCACAGCGCCAGGTAGGTCTCGCCGGTATAGTCGGGATGAATGCCGCCCTGCATGCACACTTCGGTCGCGCCGCGGTCGTAGGCCTCCTTGACGCGGCGCGCGACTTCTTCCAACGCAAGATCGTACCCCGCACCGCGCAGCGCCACATGACGCCTACCTTTGGAAAAAGCGCAAAAACCGCACTTGTAGGTACAGGAGTTGGTGTAATTGATGTTGCGATTGACGACGTACCGCACGGTATCGCCAACTGCGGCGCGCCGCAGGTCGTCGGCACCCTTTCGTATCGCGGCGTATTCCAGACCACGCGCCTCGAACAGGCGGACGATCTGGTGAAGGTCGAGTCCGCGACCCGCCACGGCATCTTGCAGCGCCCGGCGCACGCCACCGTCCAGCGCAGGCAGCATGGGAAAGTCCGGTTGGCGCGTGTCCGCCTGGTCCGCGGCAGCGTGGCCCGTGTCCGCGTGGTCCGCGTGAGATCGCACATTCGAGTCATCGGCCGGCGCCAGCGTACCCGGGGCCCAGGCCTCGACGCGGGCATATCCGGTCGAATCCATGGCGCGCAGTACCGGCGTTCGCAGCGCGGCGTCCTGCCAGCGACCTCCGTCCAATGCGAAGGCCGGATAAACGGCCAGCCGCTCGACCAGAATTTTGCGCCGAGCGGCGGTCTCACGGGCAAGGATCTCGAGGGCCGGCCACGGCGCTTCCGGATTGACGTGATCGGGCGTCACCGGCGATACGCCGCCCCAATCGTTCAATCCCGCCTCGATCAACCGGCCGAAGCCCGAGCCGCTCAAGTTGGGCGGCGCCTGCAGATTCATTGCGGGGCCGAACACCAAGCGCGCGAGCGCAATGGTCCACATCAAATCGTCGACGTTGGGCTCCGGAGCGCCGGCCATCCGGGTGTCGGGCTTTGCCCTAAAATTCTGGATGATGATCTCTTGGAGATGGCCATGACGTTCATGCAGCTCGCGCAGCGCGAGCAGCGCCGACAGCCGTTCGGCGCGGGTCTCGCCGATACCGATGAGAATGCCCGATGTGAAGGGCACCCGCGCCGCGCCCGCCGCTTCGATCACGCCCAAGCGCACCGCCGGAGATTTGTCGGGCGAACCAAAATGCGGCCCACCGCGCGCGCACAGCCGTTCGGAGCTGCTCTCGAGCATGATGCCTTGCGAAACGCTGACGCTGCGAAGGGATGCGACTTCCTCGGCACTCATGACGCCGGGATTGACGTGCGGCAGGAGATTGGTTTCACGCAACACCAGCGCGCACATCGCGCGAAGATAGGAGATCGTGGATGGATGTCCAAGTCGCGCCAGCTCCTCACGCGACTCGCGATAGCGCAGCTCCGGCTTGTCGCCGAGCGTGAACAACGCCTCACGGCATCCGGCGGCCTCGCCCGCCCGGGCGATCGCGAGGACTTCGTCCGGAGAAAGATACGCCGCATGGCCAGCCTTCGGTCGCGTGGCGAATGTGCAGTAACTGCATACATCGCGGCACAGCCGCGTCAGGGGAATGAACACCTTGCGCGAGAAGCTCACACGCTGCCCATGGTGGACGTCTCGCACCCGGCGCGCCTCCGCGAATAGTTCCGGGGCGGCCGACGGGGCCATCAACCCGGTAATCCAAGACAGTTCTGGAGGAATGTCCGAAGGCCGAACGTCAGTTATACCGCCGCTTGGGGCGAGCGCGGCCGGAGCACTCGGTACGGTTTGGCGCATGTTCGAATCGGATGTGGAGGGCATACTACGCAGGCACAGGTTGATCTTGAGCGCTGATGGACGAGGAGGTTGCCGCAGTATATGTGCGAATCGGCGCGGCCGGCACCCGCGGCGCGTCCGCCTCGAGACCGGTTGGGACGCGAACGAATGCATCGCGGGCGTCGTGCGTTTAGCAACAGATATTCCGGCCAAATATTCGTCGTTGTTGTATTTGACATACGTTGATGGGGTGGCCTAGTCCTACCCTCGTTGTCCGGGCGTGCCGACAGCCCTCCCCCGGGCGTCGGCGGATACTCTCCTCCTCGCGAAATGAAACGCGGTCAGGAATTGTCTCTATGGTGCAGAACAGCAACTTATCCACATCCCGAGTCCGCGCCGTCGCCACGATAGCGATTGCATGGATCCTCGGCGCAGCCGCGAGTGGCGCAACGACCATGGTGAGGGCCGGCAACTCGACCGCCGACCCATCATCGAGCGCTGCCACCCATTTTACGCCCACGGCAAAAATCCAAATCGACCCCAATGCCAAGCGCCGACTGGATCGCTCCGGCAAAACACAAATCGGCAAGGCCTCCTTCTACGCCGATCACTACTCGGGGAAGACCATGGCCGATGGGACGCCGATGCGGCCATACAGCAACAATGCGGCGAGCATCACTCTGCCAATCGGAACGACGGCGCGAGTCACCAACCTCGACACCGGCCGAAGCGCAATCGTCACCATCCGTGATCGAGGCCCTTATGTCCGGGGCCGTATCGTCGACCTCTCCGCCGCGACCGCCCGCAAGATCGGTCTCGAACGAAAGCAAGGACTCGCCACCGTCAAGGTCGCTCCCTTGACGGTACCCATGTCGGATGGCACGGTGAAGATCATTCGCGATGCGTTTGCGATGAATTCGAACTGAGACTTCAAACGCGTCCCGCCACCGGGATCAATGCGCCGGTGACCGCGGAGGCCGCATCCGAGAGGAGGAATGCGATCACTTCGGCGATGGCGGAGGGCGGGACCCAGCGGTTGAATTCGGCATCCGGCATGTCGAGGCGGTTTCGCGGCGTGTCGATCATGCTGGGCAGAATCGCATTCACGGTCACCCCCTGATCCTTCAGTTCCTCGGCCAGCGCCTCGGTGAGCTTCGCGACCCCGGCCTTGGATGCGGCATAGGATCCCATGCCCGCCCCGGCCTTGATGGCGCCCATCGCGCCTATGTTGACGATGCGCCCCTTGCCGGACCGGATCAGGTGCGGCAATGCGCTTTTGCAGGCGACCACCGCCGTGCGCAGGTTGATGCGGTACATCGCATCCCAGGTCTCTAGCGCACCGCCATCGAGCTTTTCCCAGTGAAATCCACCCGCGATGTTGATCAATCCATCGAGGCGCCCCGCCTCGCGCACGATGCGGCTCATGACGGAAACGGCCGGCTCCTCCTGGGACAGATCGACGCCGCCATAGAGTTGGATGCCGGCCGGCTGAGGGGCGGAAGGCGCCGGGCTGAAATCGATGGACGCGACGCTCGCCCCGGACCCCACCAAGGTGGCGGCAACCGCCTGACCCAAGACGCCAAAGCCGCCGCTTACGGCAATTACTCGTCCAGATAACTTCACGGTAGATTTCCTCGATGAGTTGACCCCATGCGACGGCGGTGCCGGCGCGTGATGCGCCGCTATCACATCATGGACGCGGTCGAAAGCGCAACGCGCGGAATCAGCCGTGGGCGTGTCCCGGCATCCGCCGACCATCGCTCCAGGCGATGAGTCCTCGCCCTTATGATTGAAGCGCGGGTGCGGCGGTGCTCGCCCTGCCGAGCCGCCGGGCGGCGGCGACGAAATGCGCGGTGGTCCAGAGGTTCAGCAGTGCGAAGCCCAGCATTGCATAGCGCAGAGAGTCGCTGCCGTACTGCGACCGGAAAGCGTCGCTGAGAACGCCCACGATTTGAACCGCCACGCCGAACCCCAGCACGTTGGAGGCCACTTGCAGCAGCGCCGCGCTCGTGCCGCGCATTCGCGCCGGCAGCAGGCCCAGCACGCCGGCGTAGCTTGGACCGACGGTCGACGCGTGTGCGAATTGCTGGACCGCTAGCGCGCCGACGAGCACCGCGGTATAGGGCGTCAAGAGCGCGATCCACACGGCCGGAACCGTCACTGCCGCCGCCGCAGCCAACATCAACGCGACGCGGGGCGAGCTGAAGCCTCCCAGGCGATCTGCAAGGGCGCCGCCGGACAATGATCCCGCTGCGGCAAAGGGCGCCATGCCGAATGCGATCGCGAATCCGACCTCCCGTACCGAAAGCCCGTGGGCGCGGATCATGAATGGCGCCAGCCAACTGAACAGACCGGCCGCCACCACGTTGATGAGCGTAGCGCCGGCAAATAGGTGAAGGACCGCCCCGTTGCCGCGGATGGAGCGCAAGGTCTCGACGAGCGGCGGCGCGGCCTCGTGCCCTGCCGCGCTCTCCACGGCGTTGTCGGTGGTGCGCCGCGGCTCGCGAATGGTCTTGACAACCAGCAACGCCAACAGCAGGCCGGGTACACCCACCACTGCGAACGCGGCACGCCATCCATAAGCGGTCGCCACCGCGCCGGCGATGGCAAAACCCACGATGGTGCCGAGGTGGGGCCCCATGGTGTAGATGCCGAAAGCCGCCGACCGCCGCGATGGTGGCACGTAGTCGGCGATGATCGACATGTTGGCGGGCGTGCCGCCCGATTCAGCCGCTCCGACGCCGACGCGCGCGGCCAACAGCCAGACGAATCCCGGAGCCGCCGCGCACAATGCCGTAAGACCGCTCCAGAGACACAGCAGGGTCGCCAGCAGGCTCACCCGGTTCACCCGATCGATGAGCATGCCGAGCGGAATGCCGGCGATGGCGAACGGAATTGCATACCCCATGCCCGCCAGCAGACCGCGCTGCGAATCGGACAATCGGAATTCGCGGCCGATGGGCTCCAACAGCAACGCAATGGCGACCCGATCCAGATGATGGAGCATATAGACGGCCAACAACGTGAAGAGCACGTAGCGCGCGTACGAATCCGGGTCGGAGCCGCCTGGGGTACGATTCACCTCGCTCCCTCGCGCACCGCGCAGCGCAACCATCACCAGCGGCGCCGCAGCTGAGCACCGATGCGCCGGACACTCATCGCCGCCGCCCGCTCGGCCGGGGTGATGCCGATCGCTCCCGCCGGCAGATGATCCCACATCCGCCGCAAGGGAACGCGGGTGAGCGTCGGAAGCGGCCGGGTGTCGCAGTCGTACCATCGTCCGATCAGCACTCCCTGGAGAGTACCGCCGGAGTCCAGCCAGTTGTGGACACCGGGATCTTGCAGGGAAATCACCGCGCGAAACTTGCCGTCGGGATCGATGCGGGCTTGATGACCGTTGAGGCTGCTCTGGCGATGCACGAATTCGACGGCATTGAAGAGTTCGTCGTTGAGCTGCACGTTCCAATACTTGCGCCTCTCCGGAAGCTCGGTCTCGAGAATCAGACATTCATCGGCCGCAAACTGATACACACCCTGCCAGTACCATTGGACCGGTACCGCGCCGCCGAAGTCCGTCATCTCCAGCGTATTGACCAACCCACGCTGAAAAAGGGTGTTCTGATACGAAATCCAGCGGCGCGACAGCCGTGCGGCGAATCCTCCCATCAGGGCGCGCAGATCGCGCTCGATTTGCGCCGCCGTCGGCCGCGTCATGCCCCCGGACGTATCGAGCCGCTCAATCGCGAGCCGCGCATCGCGCTCGGCTCCCCAGTCATAGGATCGCTGACGAAACAGGATGTAGTCGGTACCGGCGGGCAAGTGCACCCAATTGCCGCTGTGGCCGGGCGGCCGCTCGGCACTCAGCATCACCTCGAAGCGCCCGTCCGGCCCGATCGCCAGATCATCGATATCGACATAGGCAAGACTCTTGCCCGGTGAATCGCTGGTTCCCATGACCGATTGGCCGAGCGAGAAAGTCAGCAGTTTGACCGTGCCGCGCTCGCCGACGATTCGATATACCCCGGCCGCGCTGACATGCGCATTGAAGTAGGTATCGTCCGGATTCGGCTGCAGCATGAACACCGAATTCAGGAACGGCGTCCAATCCGGATGATCCAGGTCGGTCTGGAAATACAGGAAATAGCCCAGCGACAGATTCATCGTCAGCTGCCGGTACAACTCTGCGCGCAGCTGCCCGCTTGCGGGAAAGAACGTCTCGTTGATGAGCTCGCCGGCGGGCTTCAGCAGATCGACGAACTCCGACCACTGCGGGATCTGCCGCTCGACCGCTTCCGCCATGACGCCTCCGGGGCCGATTGCATTTATGAACAGTGTTCAATAATATAAACGAAGGTTCCACCTGTCAAAGAGAGAATCCTCTCGCGGTGCGGACGCCAACGACGGAGGGGTCATGCGTGCAGCCGTATTCAAAGGCGTCGGGCGGCCGCTCAAGATCGAGACCCTTCCCGATCCGACGCCTTCCGAAGGCGAGATCGTCATCAAAGTGGGCCGCTGCGGAATCTGCGGCACCGACATCGCCATGAGCGACGGCAGCGGTCCGGTGTTCGAGCTTGATTCCATCATCGGCCACGAGTTTGCCGGCACCATCGTCGCCCTGGGCAGTGGGGTCGAACGTCTGAAGATCGGCGACCGGGTCACGTCGATGCCGTTCACCGGCTGCGGCCGCTGCGTCACCTGCCTCTCCGGCCGACCGAACTTTTGCGCGGGATTCCGCGGCATGGCGGGCGGGTTCGCGCAATACATCGTCTCGACCGAGCGGACCGCCATCAAGCTGCCGGCAACCTTGACTCTCTCCGACGGCGCCTTGATCGAACCCCTTGCGGTTGGGCTTCACGGTGCCACGCTGGCGCGCATCCAACCGGGAAGCCGCGTTCTGGTCCTTGGTGCCGGACCCATTGGCTTGGCCGCGGTTTTCTGGGCACGAAGGCTCGGAGCCGGACCCATTGTCGTCACTGCCACGTCGCGTCAACGCGAGGCACTGTCCTTGCGGCATGGCGCGTCGGCGTTCGTGCTGCCGGAGAATCCCGCGGACCTGCGGCAAGCGGCCATCGAGCAACTCGGCGGCATGCCGGACCTGGTCATCGAAGCAGTCGGGAAGCCAGGTCTGATTGCGCAGGCGATCGATTGCGTGCGGCCGGCCGGCACCGTCGTCGTGCTCGGCTTCTGCTCGCGGACCGATTCGTTCCTGCCGGCGGTGGCCGTCTGGAAGGAGGTAAGCATGCAGTTCGCAATGACCTACAGCCTCGCGGAATTCGAGCACGTGGCACTGGTGCTCGACGGGGGCGACGTCGATCCGCGCGCCATGATCACCGACACGGTCGGGCTCGACGCCCTGCCGGGCGTGTTCGAATCGCTGCGGCATCGCACCCATCAGTGCAAAGTCCTCGTCGACCCGTGGATCGAAAGCGTGTGACCGGAATCGCCGTGCCGACCTCCTTTGCCTCCATGGAGGACCAACTGCACGGCATGGCCGCCCAAGCGGCCGGGCTGAGCGATTTCGGCAAGGACGATTATCTTGCCGGGCTCCGCGCGCTGCTCGCCGCCTTCGACGGCGATCTGCGATTGACCGACCTCGGACGCCAACTCGCGGTGGGGAGCGTCGTCGGCACGCTGACGGCGCGGCTGCACGCCCAGCGAGGCTGGCGCGACAGGCCGGACTGCGCTGCCATTCCCATCCGGCGGCCGCTCGTGATCACCGGCATTCCCCGCACCGGCACGACCGCCCTGCATAAACTGCTGTCGATGGATCCGCAATTCCAGGGCCTCGAGCATTGGCTCGCGGAAACGCCGATGGTGCGCCCCGGGCGGGAGACCTGGCCTTCCCACCCGGCCTATCAAGCCTCGGTGGCATCATTGGAGAGGTTCTTCACGATCATGCCGGACATGCGCAAGGCACACGACATGGTGGCGGGCGAGGTCGAGGAGTGCCTGGAGGTTCTGCGGCAGAGCTTCGTCTCCAATCGCTTCGGTGCCGGGATGCATGTGCCGTCCTACGACGCGTGGTTCCTCCGGCAGGACGAGCGCGCCTCCTACCGCCGGTACGCCGAGGTCCTGCGGCTCATCGGCGCCGACGAACCCGAGCGGCAATGGCTCCTCAAGAATCCCGGGCACGTCGCCCAGATCGAATGCCTGCTATCGGTGTTCCCCGATGCTTGCGTGGTTCACACGCATCGCGACCCCGTGAAGGCCATTGCTTCGCTCTGCAGCACGCTGCATATGGCCCGCCGCATGTTCGAGGGCGACGCGGCGCGGGCGGAGGTGATCGGGCCGCGGGAATGCGCCTATTGGAGCCGCGCGGTCGAACGCACCGCCAGGATACGCGCGGCTCGGCCCGGTCAATTCTACGATGTCGACCAGCGGCAATTCCATGCGGATCCGCTCGGGACCGTCCGCGGCATCTACGAGTTCTTCGGCCTGCGCTTGAGCGAAGCCGCCGCACTGTCCATGCAGCGCTGGACCGCCGAGAGCCCGACCACGAAGCATGGCGAGCACCGCTATGACCTCGCGAGCTATGGGGTCAGCGAGGGCGAGATTCGCGAACAGTTCGCCGCATACCGGCGCGACCATTCATTGGACTGACTAACCGCGATGGGCTGACCAACCTCGATGGACTGACTAACCGCCATCCGCGCCGATCGCTCCCCTGACGTAGGAATCGATGGTGCCGGCGCAGCCGATGTGATCCTCCTCGCCGAGCTGCGCAAAGCGCGAAATCGTGTCGAGCAGCGTCGGTCCAAACCGCCCGCAGGGACAACGTTCGTTGGTGTCGAGGCTTACCCTGTCGCCCGTGATGACGCCGCCCCAGCGGCCGTCGAAGAGCAGATCCAAAAAGCCGAATCGCCCCTCGATGATTCCGCCGCGTCCGTCTTCGGGGCGCAGCAGCCGTTCACCGGCGGCATCGAGCACCAGCATGATGAGGCCGGGGGCTGCGTGGTAGCGCCCCGCTTCGCAGCGCGCGGTCAGCGACGCCATTTCGGTCATGCCGTAATTGGCCGGCCGATACACATTCCCCACGAAGCGCGCCACCCGCTCCTTGTAGTCCGCCGGCAGCGCAACGCCCTTGACTCCGCCGCCGGCCTTGATGATCGCCTGGGGATGAAAGTCTCCGTCGGGAATGCCGCGCGCGTGTGCCAGCTCCAGCATCGTCATGTACTGGGCCCACAATCCGAGCACGAAGATCGGCTCGTGCCGGCGCTCGAATATCGCCCGCGCCAGATCCTTCAGCCGCGCGAGATTCTCCTGCGCCTTGCGGGCCGCATCGAGCTCGAATGCCGCGATCTCCTGCGGCGTCGCCTGGCCTTCGGCCATCCGCTTGCGAAGCGCAGCGGCGCGGCTGATCTCGGAGATCTTCAGCGGCTCGTCCGTCAGCGCGTGAATGCCGCCTTCTCTGGCCCAATTGATCGCTCCGATCTGCGCCGCCTCGACCGCGCTGTTGCGCCCGCGGATCGGGCCCAGGAAGAAATACTCGCGGTCGTTGTTCGGAACGGCATAAGGCCAACCCGTGACGTGGCGGAAATGCCGGGTTTTGCGCTCGAGGTCCGATTGGCTTTGATTGAGGAACGAGCACTTGCCGGAGGTCCCGCTGGTCACGAGCACCTTGTGTCCGGCGGCGTGCAGCCGTTCCACCCAGGTATCAATATTGTCGACCCCCGAGATATCGACGTTGTCCGTGCGGTCCACCGACAGTGCCCCCAACCACTGCAGCAATCGATCCCAGCGGTTGCCCTCGATGAACGATTGCGGATAGGACTTGTAGACCGTATGCGCAAACAGCAAGGGGACGAGGTCTTCGAAGCGCGTGATCCTGCGCAGGCCGGCCTCGTCGGCTCTGCGGCGAACCAGCGGAATCTGGTCGATGCGCTGCTCGAACAGCTCCTGAGCCGCCGCGAGCTGCAACGGCCGGACCTCATCCGCCGGCAGGTTGAAGGCGACGTCGGGCTGCTGGACCTGGTCCACCAATCGATCTCGTATTGTGGTCATGGAGAGTCTCGATGTACTTCAGTAGAATCGCCAGCCGCCATTGACCGGCAGGGTCATGCCGGTGATGTACGAAGCCTCGGACGAGGCGAGCCACACCACCGCATTCGCGACGTCGTCCACCGCGCCCAATCGCCCCAGCGGAATCTGCGCACGGATGGATGCCGTGCGCGTCTCGTCCCAGTGGATTGTTTGACCCGTATCCGCCGTCATACCCGGCGCAACGGTATTGACGGTGATTCCCTGCGGCCCGAGTTCGCGTGCCAACGCCAGCGTCAACCCATGCAGCCCCGCCTTGGCCGGCGTGTAGGCGGTATAGCCCGGCACCGACGCGCCGCTCTGCGCAACGATGGATCCCATATTGACGATCCGGCCGCCGGGCGATGCGAGCAGCGGCGCCAGCGCGTGGGACATCAAGAACGCACCCTTCAGACTCACGTCGACCACCCGGTCGAAGAGCGCCTCCGCCTCCGCGAGCGGCGTGCCGACCGGCACGGTCTCGAGAATGCCGGCGTTGTTCACGAGGACATCGAGTCGGCCATACCGCGCGGCGATCGCCCCGGTAACGCGCTCCACATCGGCGCGCGAGGAGACATCGGCTGCTTCGATCGTCGTGCGCGTGCCAATTTGTGCGGCGGCCGCGGTCAGCGCTTCGCGTTCGCGGGCGACGATGCACACCTCGAATCCGTCGCTGGCAAAGCGCTTGGCAATGGCAAGCCCGATCCCGCGGCTTCCGCCGGTGACGACGACGGATTTCATGCAACCTCGACGGCTGCCGTGAAGGCCGTCGCCCCGTTCGCATCGATCGCCCACAAATCCCCGCCGGTTGCCGTTGGCGCCAGGCAAAGGTCGAAGGGAGCGGTGTCGAACAACGGCCGCTCCGCACGGAAGTGGAACGAGCGGACCGCCCGCCCGCCGGCATGGCGCAAAAAATGATCCATGAGCAGTGTCGCGACCAGCGGCCCGTGCACCACCAAGCCCGGATACCCTTCGACGTCGCGAGCATAGTCGACATCGTAGTGAATGCGATGCGCATTGAAGGTGAGCGCGGAGAAGCGAAACAGCTGCACGGGATCCGGGATGATGGTCCGCGTCATCTGCGAGACGCGCGGCCTCAGCGGCGCTTCGGCAGACTGCGACACTTTGGCAGACTGCGGCCGCTCGGCAGACCCCGCCGGTTCGGCAGGCCCCGGACCTGCGGCAGTCTGCGGCCGTGGCGGCTCCTGAGCAATCCGAGTGGCAGGCCGCAGGGCTTGCGCGCCGGCATGCGGAGCGGATTGCGGGCTGCTCGCGGGCGGCGCGGCGCGATACACGATGTCCTGTTCCTCGATGAGAGCGAGGGTGCCATGGGCGGTGATCTCGTGCTTCACGGTCACGAACACCATGGACCCGCTCCGTCCACTCTTCGCCGTGACGGTTTCGATGGTCGAGCGGCGGCTGATCGCGGCGTCCACGGCGATCGGCACCACGAAGTGCACCCGGCTGCCCACCCACATGCGGCGCGGCAACGGCACGGGTGGCAGGAAGTCGCCGCGCTTGGGGTGGCCATCGGTGTCGAGCAACGACTGCCGCTCACGCGGCAGGAAATACAGCCAATGAGCCAGCGGCGGCATCTCGCCGGAAATCCAGGGCGGTATCGAATGGTCGAGCAGGCTGGCAAGTCCCGCGAGCGGTCCTGGAACCGCACGGTCGTCCACGGATTGTGTGCGCCCCACCCAACGCTGAAGCGCCTCGATTTCGGATTGTTCCATCATGGTCGATTCTCTCGTCATCCTACAAACGATAGTTGCGGCGCACGAAGGCGGTCCGCGCGCGCACCTCGAGCCGGCGCTGTTCCGGAGTCACTCGCGGCGTGCCCTCCGGAAGGTGGCGCCTCAGTTCGGTCAGAGGCACGGACCTGACCGTCGGGGTCGGATGACTATCGGCCAGGTACCAGCGCCACAGCACCAGACCTCGCGGATTGTCGACCGGATCGAGCCAGTTCGGAACGCCAGGGTCCTCCTGCGACAGCACGATGCGCACCTTGCCGTCTGAGTCAATCCGCGCCTGGTGGCCATTGAGCGAACTCTGATGATACGCATAGTCCGTGGTTTGCCACCACAGGTCCGCCAGATGCGCGCTCCAGTAGCGTGCCTGCGGGAGTTCGACCTCCAGGATGAGCGCTTCGCCCGGCTGGATGTCGTACATCATTTGCATGTACCCCGCTCGCGGGTTGCCGCCGACATCGTTCGAGCTCTGCATCGGAGTCACGTAAAAGCCGTTGGTCCCGCCGGCTTCCTTCAAGATCCGATCGTTGTATCGGAGAAAGAAATCGACCGTGAACTGCACCAGGAAACCGGCCGCGCGCAGCCGCCGATCGATCTCCGCTTCGCTATGGACTACCGGCTCGACAGACTGGCGATCGAGCAGCTCGATGGAAAGCTCGAGGCCGCGCTCGCTGCTCCAATCGTAGAATGCTTCGCGGACCATCACCGTGATATTGGCTGCGGACGGGTCGAGTTCCATCCAGTTGGCGGCCTGACCGCGGCCCGAGGGACGATGGGCGCACGCAAAAATTTCAAAACTGCCGTCCGCGGCGATCTCGAAGTCGTCGAAGTCCCAGTTGCCGAGACGTCTTTGATCCGCATCGCCCCAAAATCCGCGCTGCGCCTGCAATTCCACCCATCGCGTGGTGCCGAGCTTGCCGGACAGCCGGTATTGCCGCCTGCCGTCGAGGAACGTCCACTTGTAGAGGAAATCCGGGCATGGCGCGCCGAAGCTGTATTCCAGCGGCGAGAAGATCGTGTTCGTAAGGAAATGCGGATAGTTCTGCCGCGGAGCCATATAAATATTGAAGGCAAATGCCGAGAGCATTTGGATGTAGTACAGCCCCTGCGCCCGGTCGACCGCGGACGCGGCATACGCGGAATCGAGTACTCGCGCGCGCGCGTCATCGAGCGACTGCAGGTAGTATTCCCACGCCTCTTGTGCGGCCGGCGGCACGCGGGCTGATACGGGGTTCAGGTGCATTCGACCCTCCTTGCGCAATCGCATCGCCCCGAACGGACGCTACAGCGCGGAATAGTTGCCGCCATCGACCGGGATGGTGAGGCCGGTGACGTAGCGCCAATGATCGCTGCACATGGCCACCACGGCGGCGCCGATATCGCTCTGGCTGTCGCCCAGCCGTCCCAGCGGAATGCCCTGCATGATCTTGGCCCGAATCTCGGGATTGCGTTCGAAATAGGCGGCGGCGGCATCCGTCAACGCCGCGGGCGCCACCGCATTCACCAAGATTCCGTGGCGCCCCCATTCGCGCGCCAACGCTTTGACCAGGCCGCGCATCCCGTTCTTGACAGCCGGATAGGCAGGGTTCATCGCGCCGCCGTGCAACCCTTGCGCAGAGCTCATCACCAGGAATCGACCGCGTCCGTGATCGCGCAGGTATGGCAGTGCCGCGTGAGCCAAGTAGTAGGTCGCATCGAGTCCCACCGCACATTGCTCGTCCCACATGGCGTCGGTGATGTCTTCGAGCTTCGCCGGCTTTCCGGCGAGGCCGCTCGATGCATTGTGAATCACGATCTCGAGGCCGCCGAAGTGCTTGACGCTGTCATCCACGGCGCCGATCACCTGTCCGCGATCGGACACATCCACCGGCAGGCTGAGCGCCCGTCCTCCCGCCGCGATGATGAGCGCAGCGGTTTCCTCCCCGGTTGCAGCGCGCCGCGCGGCGATGACCACATTGGCTCCGGCGGCGGCCAGCGCCAACGCCACCCCTTGGCCCACCCCGCCGCCCGCACCGGTCACCAGGGCCGTCCGGCCGGCAAGCAATTTCACGTCGTCGGTCCCGCTCATGCCGATATGCTCATGCCAATAAGCTTCATAGCGATATGCTCATGCAGATCTGCTCATGCCGATATCCGGCTCATGGCAGCATCCATTCGCCGCCGTCCAGGCACAATGTCGCCCCGGTGATCTTGCGGCCCGCCGCGCTGGCGAGAAAGACAATGACCGGCGCCACCTCTGAGCCGAGTTCGAGCCCTCTTCCCAATGCCACCGGCACGGCATCGGCCTTGATCGCCAAGGGCGCCGCGGCCAGTGCCGGGGACAGCGTTCCCGGCGTCACGGCGATCCAGTTCAACGTGATGCCCCGGTGACCCCATTGGCGGGCCACCGATTTCATGAGACCGCGCTGCCCCTCGAGCGCCGTCGTGAGCGGGACCAGTCCCCGACAGCCGACCAGGCTCAACGACGGCGCCAGAAAAACCACCGTGCCGCCGCGGTCGGCCATCGCCGGTCCGATGGCCTGCAAAATGTGCAGCGTCGTCCGCAGCGCCTCGCGCACGCTCTCGTGCCATGCCGCCTCCGGAAGGTCCGCAAGCTCCGTCAGTTGCTGACTGATCGCGGGCATGACCGAGAGTACAACCAGGTCCGGTGCACCGGCGGCCGCGACCGCCGCGTCGACCGCTGATTGAACGGCGGCTCGCGAGCCTGCTTTCAGCGGTAGGCGGTGGATGCCACCGGAAGGCGGTGCGGTCACCTGCGCATCGCCAGCCTGGGCGCCATCGGCAACCCCAGCAACACTCGCAGCGTCGGCGAGCAACGTCATTCGAACGTCCTGCTCTTGCAAACCGGACAGCAGCGCGGGTGCAACCTCGATCCCCACGCTGATGACGAGGGCGCTGCGATCCGGCGCAGCACCCTGCGAAGCCGCACACTCCGGGATAGCGCCGTCCGGGTACCGCTGCGGCGGCGCCTCAGCGTTCAAGCTGCACCCCGCAGCTGCGAATGTAGTCGCCCATTACCGCATCGATCTTCGCAAGATCGAGGTCGAATTGTTCGAGGCTGTAAGTATGCCGAGGACCCTGAGCATGGTCTTCTCGGTTGGCTTCGAGCCAGGCTCGCAGCCCACCGGCGCGAGATTCTGACCAGTCGATGCCGAACTGCCGATACAACCGGCGCACCGCGCCAATGGGATCCCGTTGCACGTCCAGGTAGTGCGCATCGGCAAAGCGGTCCTTGAACCGCGGGTCCGCCCGAAACGCCGAGACTCGCTTCAGTCCGGCAGCCTGCAATTCCAGCATCCCGAAACCGCCGCTCGGCACTTCGTCCGAAAAGGTCTTGCGCCAGACGGCCAGGTTCTTGGCGAGCGAGGGCACGATTTTGGCAGGATCGCGATGGCACTGGATCACGCAGGCGTCGGGAAACACCGTGAACAGTTCTCCCAGCCACGCCATATGAGCCGGAGATTTCAGCACCCATCGGTCGCGGCGGACGTGCCATTGCAGGTGCTGGAGGAATTCGCGTTCTTCCTCGTACACCGGCAAAAAATCGACGCTGTATAGAAGCTTGGTGTAGCTCGGGACGTTCCACCAGGCCATGTAGTTCGGCGTCAGAAACGAATGCTCCCAGAGGAAGTTGCACTCTTCCGGCCGGCGCGCATCGAAGGGATGAATCGCCTGCAAGTCCGGCGCCATGAAGCCCTCGAACTCCATGGCCGCGGCCGCGGCGGCAATGCGCGGGTCTTCGGTGAAATCCTCCTCGCCCGGCGGCGGCGAGGGATACATGATCTCCCAGGTTGCGGGCGATCGGTTCACCGGATCCTGCGACAAGAGAGTGTGCAGAAAGGTGGTCCCGGAGCGCGGCAGACCGCTCACGAAGATCGGTGCGATGATCTTCTCGGCAGCGATTGCCGGATGGCGCTTGCGGTCCGCGACGCGCCGCAAACGGCTGTCCATGGTGTCGGACAGGCGGCGTACCGCCCGGCGCAGTCCCAATTCATTGAGGTTGGCTTCGGTGTTGAGCGAATGGATCAACGTCAACAGCGGCGGCAGAAAAAAGTCCCGGCCCCAATCGCTGAGGCCGGTTCTGTCCTCCGCGCCGCGCATCAGCCCGTCCGCATCCAGCTCCCGCATGCCGACGTCGTACCGCAGTGTTCTCTCCTGGTCGAGGGGCGGGGGCCGCGGCCGCGGACCCCCGCCGAATCCTCAGTATCGGTAATTCGCCGGGACCTCAGTACTTATAATTCACCGACACCCCGTAAGTTCGAGGCTGGCCGAACGAGCCGGCCGTGTTGGTCGCCGGCAGCGTCGGGTTGAGAGGCGCGATGCCGGGGGCGGCATAAATGAACGTCGCATAGTTCTTATCCGTCAAATTCTTGCCCCAGAGTGCAACATCGAGTTGCCCGGCACCGACCGGAATCTGTGCCAGCGAAAACCGGCCGTTCACCAGCGTGTAACCGCCGATGGGCACGCTGACTTGCGGGACAGAGTAATAACTCGTGGTGGTGTTGGCATCGGCGTCCACGCGCCACACGCCGTAGGAGGTCCGCAGGACATCGTACAACATCGAAATGGACCCGGTGAATCGTGGCATCTGGGTCAGTTGATTGAAGACCGAACTGGCAGTCCCCGCCTGCGCATAGGGATTCGTTGAGGGGGGTTGTTCGCCATGCAGGTAGTTGGCCGCGACGTTGATGGTCAAGCCATCCACCGGAATGAACGCCGCATCCAGCTCGACGCCATAGGTTTTGATTTCGGGTCCGCTATAGTATTCGACGGTCGAAGAACTGACGGTCTGTACGTTCTCCTGGGGATGCTTCCAGTACATATAGAACACGTCGGCGTTCAACCGGACGTGGTGGTCCAACAATTCGGACTTCGTTCCCAACTCCAAGGCTTCGACCGTGCTCGGTTGAACGAACTTGAAGGTTTGTCCCGCGAGTGCGATCACCGCCGCTTGATAGCCGGTCGAGTAGCGAAGGTAGCTGTTGACGTCCTGGGTCCAATCGTAGGCCACCGTGGCCATCGGCAACACCTTGGTCCGCGAATCGGTCGCGCTGCAGCCGGCAGGCCGTGGATTCAGGGTACACACGAAGTCGGGCGGCGGAACGGGAGCGCCAGGAGCGGGCGGGTAGCTCACATTGTTCCATACGCCTCCCACCGGACGTGAATCATTCTTCTCGTCACGCCCGACGCGAAGCCCCACGGTGTAGGAGAACTTTTTGTCGGCGATCATGGGACGCCAGGTTGCCTGGCTGAACAGCGCATAGGAGCGCTGACTGATTTCGGCGCCCGTCTGTCCCGGCAGCGCAAAGGGTGGATCCAGAGCCACGCCGTTGCCCAACGAGACCGGCAGAAATCCTGCCGCCGGGACCAGAGTCGCATTGGGAAACGATGTGCCGAAATACGTGGATTCGAGCTGCGAGCCATGCTCGCTCAAGAAGAACCCGC
>Ga0070730_10001902_pt1 | contig 19513 bp, 20 predicted proteins | sample Coa_R1_3_FD_66447 | JGI IMG/M metagenome (GOLD analysis project Ga0070730, IMG submission 66447) | Surface soil microbial communities from Centralia Pennsylvania, which are recovering from an underground coalmine fire - Coalmine... | ecosystem: Environmental > Terrestrial > Soil > Unclassified ... | reverse complement strand
GAGGTTTTCGGCGCATCCGGCAAGGACCCGCTTTTGGGGAACCTGAACGCGGTCATGGTCAGCCCAACCGGCTTCACGCCGATCCCCGGTCGGCCCTTCAACGTCACGGGCGTTTTCAGCAACGACGCCGCCGGATGTACGGTCGAAGTGGTCAAATCCTACGACGAAGGCGCCACGTTCGTGCCGATCTTCGACAAGGGCAACCCGGCCGGGCTGTTCCAACAGACGTTCAGCCAGACGTTCACCGAACCGGAGGCCGGCGTCGAATACTACCTCCAAATGACCGAACATGGGGCGGGCGCTGTCGCGACCCGGATCAGCCAATGACGCGTTTCCGCTTTGCCACCCTCTCCGCGGCCGTCGCCCTGGCGTTTGCCGCGCCGCAGCTCGCCGACGCCCAACAGCGTACGCCGCAAGCCGTCAGCCAGGCCGGTGTAACGGTCAATGCCGCGCCGAACGCCATCACGGTCGCGCCGGCCGGCGGCGGCATGGGGAAGGGCCGTCCGGTCGCTGAAGACCTTGGCATTCCGCTGATCGGTCGCAACCTGACCTCGCACGCCAAGTGCACCATCGGTCTGGACGACGTGTGCGGCATTCCGGGAACGGGCGGCGGTGGCGGAGGTGGCGACGCCAGCGCGGCCAACCAGGCTACGCAGATCACCGCTGCGGGCGTCGCCAACGGCTTTCTGTCTACCATCGCCACGGCCGTGTCTGCGCCATCGACCGCCATCACTGCGGCGGCGCTGCCGCTGCCGTCGGGCGCGTCGACCTTGACCGCTCAGAACACCGGCAACACGTCGCTGGCCACGATCGCCACCAACACCACGGGCGCGGCGACGGCCGCCGCGCAGGCTACGGCCAACACGTCGCTGTCGACGCTTGCCACCGCGTCGGCGTCGCAGGCGACGGCTGCCAATCAGACGGCGGCGCAAGCCAACGCCGGATCGGACGCGACCAAGGCCATCGCCGTTCAGGGGATCACCGGGGCCAAGCCCATCAACTCCAACATCAGCGCCGTGACCACGGGCGGCGCGACCCCCTACCACCTGATCACGGCCAACACGACTAATTCGACCCTGATCAGTACGGGCGCGCATACGCTGTATGACCTCGAGTTGACCGGGCTCAACACGTCGGCCGGCTATCTGCGGCTGTACGACAGCGCGAGCGCGCCGACGTGTTCAAGTGCGACGGGCGCGGTGAAGACGTTGCTCGTGATCGGCTCGGCGACGCAGCAAGGCGGAATTATCGTGCCGCTGCCGCCGCAGGGAGTGGCGTTCGTCAATGGCCTGGCCTATTGCTTCACGGGTGGGCCGACCGATACCGACAACACCGCCGGTCCAGCGGGCGCGTTGATCAACCTCGACTACAAGTAGGCTCGTCATGACCCGTTGGTTTCGGAATTGGCTTTGCGGCCTAGCGGTTCTTGCCGTCTGCACTGCGCCCGTTGAAGCTCCCGCACAAGGATTGCTCGGTACGCTCGGCGGCGCGATTACGGCGGTGCAGTATGTTCCGCCCGCCTTCCTGACGACGAACTTCGCGTCTCCGACGCTGGCGGCCGGCGCGCTCGCCAACAGCCCCGATTTTGATATCAATTTCGATTTCCGATGCGCCCAAGGCGTCAATGGGCAGACGGGGCCAGACAAGTACGAGAGCTGCTACAATTCTGTGCTGTTCGGCGCGTGGTCAAACACGCCATGTTCCGGCGGTAGCAGCGCCGAAACCATGTTTGCCGGCAATATCGTTTGGGAGCAAGGCGATAACGGCGGCCTTTTCCGCTTCAACGTCAATAACGCGAACTGCCCCGGCGGCGCCCCCGGCTCCCCCAACAATAACAATAGTGCTAACGACGCCTATGGCCCTAGTCCAGCCACGAACACGCTGTTCAACGGCGAGTGGCACCACATGCGTTACTATGGGTCGGTCAATAAATCGTCTGCGACTAACAAGCGTGCGGGCGGCGTATTCATCGATCAGACGCAGGTTGTCACCGGTCTTACTGATATCAGCGCCAACGGCCTAGGCTGGACGGGAACGCAAACCCTTCCGTGGAGTTTGGGGCCGCTGTTCGTTAATGCTTTCGAAACGACCAGCCCCGCACAACAGCCGACGCACTTCCAAATTGCCAATCTTTCCGTCGACACCAGCACTAGCCCGGTGGTTGGCAGCACCAACGTGCCGATCAACCCGATCAGCAATTTTACGACTGCTGCTGGTCTGCCGGTCGACCAGGGGCCGAACTGCGCGACCGCCTACGGCCACCAACCGACGCTGTGCCACCGAAGCGCTAACTTCCTGACCGACACGGGGAGCCTGGCGACCGATTTCACTATTACGGCCGCGTCCACATCGACCGTCAACAACAAGATGTACCTAGCGCCGACCGCGCCCGGTGAAGTTCCCGACCGTCCGTATATCAAGAGCGCCTATATCACCCGATACAACGGGAGCTGCACGGAAGCTTCGGGAACGTGCACGTTCAGCAACGCCAACATCGGAAACCCTATCGATGTTGGCGATAAGGTCTGTTTCGTCCCGGTAATGACTGGAAATAACGGGACCTTCAACGAAGGTTTCGGGATTTCGACCTATACCGACATTTTCGGCGGTACGCAGGCGAACGCGAACAACGTCAACATGTCGGTGCTGTGCAAAACTTGGAGCGGCTCGGCCGTGACCAAGGGCACAAGCATGGGCTCAATCGTCCTGACGTGGACGGGCGGAGCTGGCGGCGGCTATGGCTCTGGGGGAGGCGGCGCGGGGCTGCTATTCATCAACTTCGGCAAGTATGGCGCGGGCGGCACGACGCCGACTATTGCCGCGCAGTCTGTCACCAGCACGTCGGCAAGCACCAGCGTGTATTCCTTCGCCCCCGTGACGACGCCGGCCGGTAACAGCCTGATCGTTTCGCTCGAGGCGGTTTACGACTTTTCGTTTTCCACGTCGTTTGCGGCCGTGGGACCGCCGACCACCAGTCAAAATTATATCATGCATCCGACCGGGACGAACGGTCCGATGCTTAATTGGGAAAAGCATAGCGGCGCCGGGTCCTTCACGCTTGGCAACGGCCAAGGCGCGCCAGGCGGCAACCGGCCGCTCGATATCGTGCTAGTTCTGAACTAGGAACGACCCTCATGCGCACCCGTCTATTCGCGTGGCTCCTAGCGTTCTTCATGGTCGCGTCGCTACAGGTGGCGCACGCGGGCGGACCTCTGACGCTTCACGGCGGCGGCTCTTCTAACTGCACGGGCCAGCCGGCCGGCATTATCGCCAATGGCCTCTGTGATGTTGCGCTGCTGAAGTCGAACAACGGCGCGCGGGTTTCGACCACCAACATATCGACCATTTCGAAGCCGGCAGGCGTCTCCTACAGCTCCACGACGCCATTTACGACCGATTTCACCGGGACGGGCGGTAGCCTTTCAGCCGTCGACAACGCTGGGCGGGGCGGCTTCTATTTCTCCGGTAACGGCTCGTGGGCTCTGACCGACTTCAGCCTCACCAGCAACTCAGCCATCGTCGGCAGCGGCTTCCCGCTCGGGATCGGCGTCACGTCAGGGGCCGGCGTTACCGGCAATACCAATCTCGACGCCGAGCATGGGACGATCGACGGCAGCGGGATGGCCTTCGGCGTCACCTACATGGTGCAGCCCCACGGCGGCGGGACCGTCAAGTTCGGGTACACCAATTTCTTGCACCCGGCCCGCGACCCGTGGGTTGCTGGCGCGACGCCTGGCGCAAACTATATCTTCGATCACGACTATTTCGACGCCCCCTGTCAGAATACGACGGCGCCTGGCCCAAGCGGCGATCACTGCGAATGGCTGCACCCGCAGGGCGGCACGATAACGATTTCGTACAGCAACTTTAAGGCCTCCGACGGCGTGACCGTGGGCGGTCTATCCGGTGCGTTTCAGCAGCAGACTGGCGTAGGAACAGACCCGTCGACCTATACCGGTGGCCCGCTGGTCTTCAACATGGACCACAGCGTCACGGATTGGGGCTGCACCAACCAACAAACCACCAATTCAGCGAAGGCCGTCTTTGACGACGTGACGCTGAACATTGGCCCCGGAAACGTCTGGTGCACTGCCACGTCGGCGCCGACAACCGGCCCCGTTCAGCAAGCCGACATTACGGTGAGCGGGCTTAGCGGGACGTTCACCAGCGGAGACACCTTGACCGCCACCGGCGGCAAGTCAGCGCCGTTGCTTGGGCCGCCGAGCATCGGCAACACCAACCTGCACCTGTCGACATGGGGAACGGGCGCGCACTTCGCACCTGGCGACGTGATCACGGCAACCTCGGGCGGTACGGCTACGGTTGTGTCGGTCAAATATCACAGCGTCACGGTCAACAATTTGGGCGGCAACCTCGACTTTAGCGGCAACCCCGTGAACCCCTAGTTGACGGGGGCCGCGGCGCGCGGCCTTATCCGCCCATGCTCGCGTTCATCAAGCGCCTTTGGGCGAAGTGGCGTAAACCCGCCGATACGCCTGCCGCCAAAGCCGCGCGTGACCGCGGGCTCATGTCCACGGATATCGCGCTGCGTCGGACACGCGCCGAGACGGTTGAGGCGATCACCAAGCGCATCCGCGCCGCTCAGCCGGTCCTGGCCGAAGGCGTGGCCATGGATGATTTCGACCTGACGGCCACGGTCAATCTCGGCGACCTGCAGTCGACGCCCATTCCCGAGGTGTTGCTGTCGTGGTTCGGCGCGCAGACCTTCATAGGTCATTTGCTGTGCGCGATCCTGGCGCAGCATTGGCTTATCGACCTCGTGTGCACGCTGCCCGGCCGCGACGCCATCCGCAACGGCTGGAAAGCCGTTGTGGAAGACGACGACAAGGACGATGCGATCAAGGACGCCGTTCGCGACAGCGACCGGGCCTATGGGCTCAAAGCGCACCTTCTCGACCACGTTCGCAAAGGACGCATCTTCGGCATTCGCCTGGCGCTCTATAAGGTCGAGACGGGCGACGACGACGCCTATTACAACAACCCCTTCAATCCCGATGCGGTCACCGTCGGGTCGTACAAGGGCATTGTGCAGGTCGACCCGCAATGGTGCGCGCCGATCTTCGACCGCGATGCGATCACCGACCCCACATCGCCCGAGTTCTACGAACCGACGTGGTGGCAGATCGGCCAGCGCCGCTATCACCGCTCGCACTTCTCCATCTTCCGCACCGCGCAGCCGCCCGACAGCCTCAAGCCGTTGTACGGCTATGGCGGCGTGCCGATCCCGCAGAAGATCATGGAACGGGTGTACGCCGCCGAGCGCACGGCCAACGAAGGCCCGCAATTGCTCATGAGCAAGCGGCTGACGGTGTGGAACACCGACATGGGCCACGTGATGGCCAATCCCGACAAGTTCGCGCAGCACATGTTCAATTTTACGCAGCTCCGCGACAACTTCGGCGTGAAGGTCAACGATACCGACGACAAGATGCAGCAATTCGACACGGCCTTGGCCGGCATTTGGGAAATGACCGAAGGGTCGTATGACCTTGTGGCGGCGGCCGGCGAAGTGCCGATCACGAAGATCATGCAGAAGTCGCCCAAGGGTATGAACGGCAGCGGCGAATACGAAGAAGCGTCGTATCGCGAAGGGCTTGAGAGCATCCAAGAGCATGACCTTACGCCGCTGCTGAACGGCCACTATACGCGCTTGGCCCGGTCGCTACCTGCTCTCGCCGGCAAAGTGGTGACGGTCGAGTGGGAACCGCTGGACGCGCCGGGCGCCAAGGAAAAAGCCGAGACGCGCTATATCGAGGCGCAAACGGATGACCTGTTGGCCGCGGCCGGCGCGATCGACGGCCAGGATATCCGCGACCGCATCCGCAACGATCCCGACAGCGGGTGGGGCCATCTGTCAGCCCCGGCGCCGACGCCGGCCGAAGACCCCGAGGCCGACCCGGAGAACGGGCCGATCAAGGTCAACCCGTCCAAAGCGTTGAACGTGAATGACCGGCCCGGCTCCGCGCCATAAGGTTCCGCTCACCCGCCAACGCCAGGCGCAGCGGCAGGGCGTTTTCAAGGGCTCGCCGCTGACGGTGAGCGCCGCGGCGACGGAGCGCTACACCGCCGGGCTGCTACGCGCCGTCAACCAGATGGCGGCGGCGAGTGAGCGCGAGCTGCGCGCCGTCTTCGAAGCGCACGCGCCGCATCTGCTGCCCGGCGCCGACAGCGTGGCCATGGATGCGTCTATCGCCAGCCAGGCGCGCATCTTGCTGGCCGCGTTGCAGAAACGGTTCGCCAAGGTCTTCGCGTCGATCGCGCCCACGTTGGCCGAGGCCATGACCAACGACGTGAACCGTCACAGCAAGTCGAACCTGCGCGCCAGTTTGCGCGAAATGAGCGGCGGCCTGTCGCTGAAAACGTCGGTGCTGACCAAGGGTATCGCTACGTCGACCAAGGCGGCGGTGGCGGCCAACGTCGACCTGATCAAATCCATTCCGCAGGAATATTTCGCCGACATAAGCGGCGCGGTCTATCGCTCAATCCAACAGGGTCACGGCACGGCTGACGTTCTCGGCGCCGTCGAAAAGACGGGGACGGTCACGCGCGCCCGCGCCAAACTGATCGCCCGCGACCAAACGTCCAAGGCGACCAGCGCCATCAACGAAGCGCGCATGAAGTCGCTCGGCGTTGACGAATTCGAGTGGCTGCATTCGGCCGGCGGCCATGAGCCGCGGCCGTTGCATATCAATTCCGGCCCCGGCGGCTTGAACCGACACATTTTCAAGTTTAGTGATTTGCCGGTAATCGATGAACGAACCGGCGAGCGCGGTCTCCCCGGCCAGCTCATAAATTGCCGTTGTCGTATGGTTCCGGTCATCCGGTGGGGTAAGGCGAGTGCCGATCAAAGCGACTAATCGCCGCTACGACCTGAACGGGTGGTTTGAAATCCCCGATCAGCCGATTTCGCGCGTAGGCGTGTTCGACTATCACGGGTCGCAGCTTGGTCCCGACTGCCCCGACAAAACGCGCATGTATAAGGTGCTGCGACCGGCCGAAGAACTGTCGAACCCCGAGGCGCTGGACAGCTTCCGCCTCGTGCCCTTCATCAACGACCACACCATGCTTGGCCGTCGCGGCAAGGCCGCCGAAAGCGTCGGTGTCCACGGGGTGACGGGCGATAACGTCTATTTCGACGCCAGCGATGGCGATGGCGTCATGAAGTCGAACGTCAAGGTGTTTTCCACGGGCCTGGCCGGCAAAATCGACGCCGGCAAAAAAGACCTTTCGCTCGGCTATGGCTGTTCGTACGACTGGACGCCGGGCGTCTTCAAAGGCCAGGCATATGACTGCATTCAGCGCACGCCGCGGGGCAATCATATTGCTCTTGTCAAGGCGGGCCGAATGGGGTCACAAGTGGCCGTACTGGATCAACTGACGTTCACAATGGACGCCGAGGATTTCACGCCCATGTTCAAGACCGCTCTCGATAAGGCCCGCAAAGCCGCCGAAGAAGCCAAGGCCAAGGGCGCGAGCGCCGAAGTGGTCGCCGCCTGCGACGCCGCCGTCGCCGAGTTGGAAGCGGCGCAAGCCGCGTTCGACGCCGCGGCCGGCAGCGACGACGACGAAATGAGCGAAGACGCCAAGGCCGCCATCGCCAAGGCGAACGAAGCCAAGGACGCGGCCGAAGCCGCCGCCAAGGTCGCCACCGACGCGCTGGACGTGGCCAACGCCGAGCTGGCCAAGCTGAAGAAGGCGAAGACCAAGGAAACGCAGGCCGCCGACACGGCCGCGCTGGACGAACTGCGCGCGCAGAACGTCGCCCTGGCCGCCGAGGTGAAGACCCTCAAAGAAACGCCCGTGATGGACGAAGCGGCCATGTTCGCCGCCGTCGGCCGTCGCGACGCGCTGGTGGTCAAGCTGCGCCCGTTCATTGGCGCGTTCGATCATGCGCCCATGACGCTCGATCAGGTCGCTGCCTATGGCGTCGAAAAGCTCGGGCTCAAGGACGTGACCAAGGGCCACGAATTGACCGCGCTGGACGCCTACCTTGCGGCCAAGCCCGAGCGCAAGCCCGTCACCACCGGCACGACGGCCGGCGACGGCGCCGACGCCGGGAAGGCTGCGACCGCCATCAACGATTACGCCGGCGCCTAAAGCGCTCGCACATTCGGAGCTACACGAAATGACGCTTCAAACCGCGGTCGGCTATCAGCAAGCGTTTGGCGTGCCTGGCGAACGCGCCAAGGACACCCCGTATCGCGTGCTGCCGGGCCTCCTGATTTCGACGGCCGACCCGACCACGAACGTGGTGGGCCGAGCCGCGCAGGTCAAAGCCGGCGCCACGGGTTCGTTCCCGGTGGCCGGCGACGCGGGCGTCAACCCCAAGACCATGAACGTGAGCTGCGACAAGGGCGCGGCCGGCGTCTTCGCGGGTCTGATCGTGGAACCGAAGGCCTACTATTCGCTCGGCACGCAAGCCGGTGGTTCGCTGGCGCCGACCTTCACGCTGCCCGACAACACGGTGGTGCAGCTCGCCACCGAAGGCGATTGGGTTGTGAGCCTGGCCGCGGCGTCGAACCCCGGCGACGTGGCGTACTACAACTTCAATACCGGCGTCATCACCGGCGCCGCGCCGGGCGCCGCCATTCCCGCCAACTGCGCCGGCCCCATCGGCACGATTGAAGAATTCGTCAACGCCGCGGCGTCCCTGGCGGTTCTTCACCTCGAGCCGCGCGTGCCGTCGCTGCTGCCGTAAGACCCCTCAAGCCCTTAAGTCGGGAAGACGCACCTATGAGCCGTCATTTCAAGCCTGCCGAGTTCACGAAGGTTCACGGTCGCATCGCGCCCGGCAAACCGCCGATGGAACTGAAGGCGGAAGATATCGCCATGGATGCGCTGGACGCGCTCCACAAGCTCGGCGTCTACGTTCCGCCCGGCGTGCTGACGGCGATGGTGCGCGATCTGCGCGACGCCTGCGACGGCGAGTGGTCACGCCTGCCGGTCGATATCACCGTGATGGGCGCCATGGACGCCGCGCCGGACCTGGCCCCGCTGGTCATGACCGCCGCGCTCGGTTCGCCCATCCAATTCCTGCAGGCGTGGCTTCCCGGCTTCATCCACATCATCACGGCGGCCCGCAATCTGGACCGCCTGATCGGGTCGACCACCGCCGGCTCGTGGGAAGACGAGGAAATCATCTTCGGCACGCTCGAGCCCACGGGTCTGCCGCAGCCGTACGGCGACTACACCGCCGTGCCGCTCGCGTCGTGGAACGTGAATTTCGAACGCCGCTCGATCGTGCGGTTCGAACAAGGCATGGAAGTGGGCGACCTTGAACAACTGCGCACGGCGCGCATGAAGGTCGACAGCGCCGCGGAGAAGCGGAACAGCGCCGGCCTGTCGCTGGACATTCTGCGCAACCGCATCGGCTTCTACGGCTTCAACAGCGGTGCCGGTCGAACCTATGGGTTCCTGAACGATCCCAACGCCCCGGCGTACGTCAACGTCGCCGCGGGCGCCGGCGGTCTGCCGTGGTCCACCAAGGTGTTCAAGGAAATCACGGCCGACATTCGCGAAGTGGCCGCGTCGCTGCAGGCCAACACCACGGGCGTCTTCAACCCGCAGCGCGACAATTGGGTCATGGCGCTGCCTACCTCCGTCAGCCAGTACCTCACGGTCATGACCGATCAGGGTATCTCGGTTCAGAAATGGATCGATGACACCTTCAAGGGCAAGCTGCGCATCGAAGACGCGCCCGAACTGCAGGGCGCGAACGGCGGCGCCAACGCCCTGATCGCGTGGGCCGAGACCATTCAAGACGGCGCCAGCTCCGACGGCGGCAAGGTGTGGGAACAGATCGTTCCAGTTCGCTTCCGCACCATCGGCTCGGAACGTCGGATCAAGGCGTATGTCGAAGACTACGGCAACGCCCTGGCCGGCGCGCTCCTGAAGCGCCCGTACGCCGTGGTCCGCCGCTCGGGTATCTAACGCCCGAAGCTGCGCTTGAACAACGCGGGGGCGCGGGGCATTGTGCTTCCGCGCCCTTTGCACGAAAGGAACACCGATGGCTAAGGAAGCTGCCCCCAAGGGCGACTATTTCGTCTACTCCACGCTTAGCAACGACCAAATCTATCGCGACTACCAGAAGGCGGCCGACGAACGCGTCATCCCGTCCGGTCAAGAGGTGTTCATCGCGGGCGGCGCCAACCGGGCGTCGGACGTGACGACCCGCCAGGGCATCTATACGCCCAACGGCATGGTGACCGGGATCACCACCGACGAGTTGGAGCTTCTGCAGCGCAACGACATGTTCCTGCTGCATCAGCGCAACGGTTTCATCAAGGTGTCGAAGAAATTCAGCGACGCCGACGAAGTGGCCGAAGAAGACATGGAAGCCGCCGACGCGTCGGCCCCGCTGACGCCGGAGAAGCTGGACGCCGAAGCCGCCGCGGCCAAGGATGCGGGCGGCAACGCCCCCATCGTCGCCGACAGCTCGCGCGCACCGCCCGCACCGGCCACGCCGACCGCCGCTCGCAAGGCCTAAAGCGACTAGGGCCGTGGCCACTCACACGCTTGACCTGCCGACGTTCAGGGCTTCGTTTCCGGCTTTCGCCGACGACGTGAAGTTCCCGGACGCAGCCATTCAGGCGCAGTGGGATATGGCCACGGCCTACATGTCCGATCAGGACAATTGGGCCATGAGCGGCCCAACGCTGCAAGCGGCGCTCAACGCCATGACTGCGCACCTGATGCAGCTCAACGCGCTGCTGGCCGCAGGCGGCTCCGGCGGCATCGTCACGCAATCCACCGTCGACAAGGTGTCCGTCACGCTCAAGGCGCCGCCGGTCAAGGATCAATGGGCCTGGTGGCTCAATCAGACGCCGTATGGCGCGCAACTCCTGGCGCTTCTGAACGTGCAGGGGGCCGGCGGCCTCTACGTTGGCGGCCTGCCCGAGCAATCGTCGTTTCGTCGTGTCGGCGGCCGGTTCGGTCGGGGCTTTCGGTGACGATCAAGCGCAGCGGCCCGGGCTTCGCGTCGCTGCAAACGCACCTCAAGGCGCTGAACGGCGTGGAGGCCAAGGCCGGCGTTTTCGAAACCGCCCACTACGCCGACGGCACGCCCGTAGCCTACGTCTTGGCGATCCAAGAGTTCGGCGCCGGCCCCATACCGCCGCGACCGACCGGCCGACCGACCGTGGAAGCCAAACAAACCGAATGGCTGTCGAAGCTTGAGGGCGGCGCGCGGGCGGTGCTGAACGGCGAAGTCACGTCGGTGCAGGTTCTTGAGCTGGTCGCCATGGCCGCGGCGGCGGATTGGGCTAAGGCGATCGAGGCGCTGCACGCGCCGGCCCTGTCGCTGCTGACCCTTGCGCTGCGCAAGTGGAAGAAGGACAATCCCGGCAAGGAAGTGACGGGCAAGATCGTGGGGGAAGTGGCTGCATCGCTGCACGCCGGGCCGCCCGACCTATCCGGCATTTCCACCAAGCCGCTGGTCGAGACGGGGCAAATGTTCCAAGCGCTGACCGGCGTAGCGGAGAAGGTGCGGTGAACGTCCCGGGGTCCAATCTGCTGAACCTGGCCTTGTCGGTGCAGGGGCGCCAGGTGGTGCAATGGTTTCAAGCGACCGGTCGCGCGCCAAACTCCGTTCGCGAGCTGGTGACGACGTATGTCGACGCGATCGACGTGCCGGGGTCATTCCAGCCGAAGAACCGGGCGTGGGCTCAGAGCCACGGCCTAGAGCTTGGGAAGACGTACGCCATGTTCTACGCGTCGGAGCCCATGAAGTCGGTGGCGCGCGACCTGTCAGGCGACAAGTTCGTGTTCGGCGGGGCGAATTGGCAGTCGGTTGGCGACGTGAATTGGTTCGCGCAGGACGGGTGGGAAAGCGTCTTGCTAGTGCAAACGGGGCCGGCCGGTGCAGGATAATGACCAAATCCGGCTGTTCGCCCCCGCTATAGAAGCGTTCGTGCGCACGCAAACGGGCGATGCGACGGTCGTATTCCTGCAAAACGATCAGCCGACCGTGCAAGGCATGACCTCGGTTCCTACGGTCTACTTCACAAAGCTGTTCGACGTGCGCCGACACTTCATGTCGAAGGTCGACAAGATCAGCGACGACGGGACGCAATACGTTCACACCGAAACGCAGTCCATGGAAACGCATTGGCAGTTCATGGCCACGGCTCGTCAGGACCCGGCCGCTGACGGTGCAGGGCTGACCGCTTCGGACTATGCCAATATGGCCGCCCAAGGCCTGCAGCATGACGACGTTCTAGGGGTACTAGCGGCGCAGTCCTTGAGCGTGCTACGCATCACCCAAGTTCGGAGCCTCAAGGTCCAAAACGGCGAGGGTCAGTTTGAAGACTGGCCGTCTTTCGATTTGGTGGTTTCGCACGAAGCGGTTACCGTGACCACAACGCCAATCGCGACGGTTAAAGACCTTCGCGTTGAGAGCATCTAGGAGACCCGGCCGATGGCGCTTCGTCAGGACCGTTACGTTTCGATCACCTCGGGCGTCGCCGGCGCCGCCGCGGTGCGTGACCGTGAACTGATCGGGCGGCTGTTCAACGACAACCCGCTGATCCCGACGAACGCCATCCTCGAATTCACCGACCCCGACACGGTGGGCCAGTATTTCGGCACCAACTCGCCGGAGTACCTGCGGGCCATCTTCTATTTCGGCTTCATTTCCAAGACCCTGAGCGCGCCGCAAAAGCTGTCGTTCGCGCGCTACGCCAAGGCTCTCGCGCCGCCGCGCATCTATGGCGGCAAGATCACGTCCAGCCTGGCCGACTTCAACGCGATCAACGCCGGGACGCTCAACCTGACTGTCGGCGGCGAGAACGCCGTTTTGGTGGCCATCGATCTGCACGCTGCGGCGTCGTTCGCGGCCGTGGCCGCCGCCATTCAGGCCGCCATCCGCGGCGCGGCCGGCGGACAGTTCGCCGCCGCGACCGTCACCTATGACGGCGTAGGCCAGAAGTTCACCTATTCCAGCACCGTCAACGGCGCCGCCGACGTGGCCGCGCCGACCGGCACCGTCGCGCCGTTGCTCGGCTGGACGCAGGCCGACACGGTGCTGTCGCCCGGCGCCGACGTGACGGATATCGCCACCGCCCTGGCCAACAGCGCCGCGATCAGCACCAACTTCGGTTCGTTCGCCTTCATCCCGGCGCTGTCGCAGAACGAAGCCGTCGCCGCCGGCCAGTGGGCCGACGCCTCGGACGTGCTTTACATGTTCTGCCTCGGCTTCCCCGACCTGGCGACCGGCCAAGCGCTGTTCGCCGCCATGCTCGGGCTGTCCGGCGTGGCCATGACCTACGCGCCGACCGTGGGCGAGTTCGATGAACTCGAGCCCATGATGATCGAGGCCGCGACCGACTACACGCGCCGTAACTCGACGCAGAACTACATGTATCAGCAATTCCCGCTGACGCCGAAGGTGACCACGGATACGCTAGCCGACGCGCTGGACGCCATCCGCGCCAACTACTACGGCGTGACGCAGGCCAACGGCCAAAGCCTGTCGTTCTATCAGACCGGCGTCATGCTCGGCGATCCGACGGCGCCCGTCGATCAGAACACGTTCGCCAACGAAAGCTGGCTGAAGAGCCACGCCGCCGCCGAGCTGCTGAGCGCGTTCCTGGCGCTGCCGAAAATCCCGGCCAACGCCACCGGCCGCGCCAAGCTCCTGGCGATCCTTCAGGGGCCGATCAACGACGCCCTTTTCAACGGCACGATCAGCGTCGGCAAGCCGCTGACCACCATCCAAAAGCTGGCGTGCACGGACATTACCGGCAGCGACAAGGCGTGGATGCAGGTTCAGACGATCGGCTATTGGGTCGACGTGGTGATTGCGCCCGTGGTCGTCAACGGCGTCACCAAGTATCAGGCGGAATATACGCTCGTCTATTCGAAGGACGACGTTATTCGCAAGATCGTCGGCGTTCACGCGCTAATCTAGGGGCCTATCCGCCATGCAGAACGTTTCGGGCTTCGGCTCCCGCGTTACCATCGTCGCCAGCAATACGTTCCCGCAAGGGATCGACATTACTGCGTTCTCGGAAGACGCCGACCCGTTCGACCTGCCGGACGTGGTTGTCGGCGCGTCGGCCATGGGTCCGAACGGCGACCTGATCACGTGGTCCAGCGCGACCATGACCGCGCTGACGGTGAACGTCATTCCCGGGTCGGACGACGACAAGAACCTGCAGGTGCTGTTTCAGGCCAACGCGCCCGGCCGCGGCCGTCAGCCCGCCAACGACGTGATCACGGCGACGTGCATCTATCCGGACGGCTCGGGCGTGATCCTGACGCCCGGCGTCGTTATCAGCGGCATGCCGGGTTCCTCGATCGCCGGCAGCGGGCGCCAGAAGACCAAGAAATACGTCTTCCACTTCGAAGGGTCCGCGCCCAACCTCTAGGGCTTGTTCGCCGCGGCGGGTTCAGCTTAGGTTAGGGCGTTCCCGCACTGAACCTAGGACCCGCCAGCCATGCCCCTTCGCGATCCCAAGCCCGTCACGATCACCAACACGGACGGCGAAAGCCGCGCCTTCATCCTCTACAAGTGGCCGGCCATTCTTGGCCGCGAATTGGTCAGCAAGTACCCGACCAACGTTGTCCCGGTGAAGGCGCTCAAGTCCGAATATGACGTTGACGAAGCGACAATGCTCAAGCTCATGAGCTGCATCGGCGTCGAAGTCGCGCCAGGCAACATTCAGATGCTCGAAACAGCGGCCCTGGTCGGCAACCACTGCGTCGATTGGGAAACGCTCGTGCGTCTCGAATGGGAGGCGCTGAGGTACAACGTGGCTTTTTTCAGGGACGGCAACGCCTCGACTTTCTTAAGCGTTATCATGCCGAAGCTTCAAGCGTTGATTTCCCCAATGTTGACGGGTTCATTGGGGCAATTGTTGAAAGCGGGAGAGCAACCTACAGAGAGCTGACCGAATGGTATACGCTTGAAGAAGCGTTCGACCTTTGGGAAATCGTCATGACCAGCCGCTTTAACGAGTATCTAGCCTATCGGGAGGCCAGCAAGACCAACAAATGAGCGGCGGCAATATCCTTCAGGCCTTCTATATCCTATTCCAGACTGACGCCGAAAAGGCGCAGCGGGAGACGGCTGGCCTCGAGCGTGCGAGCGAAGCCGCTGCGCTGTCGCAGGAGGCGTTGGGCGCCGCGACGTTCCAAGCCGGTCTAGAGGCCACGCAGGCGGCCACTGTCATGACGGCGGCGCAGATCGAAGCCGCTGCATCATTCATGCAAACCGGGGCTGCGGCTCAGGAGGCCGGCGCTGCCGCCGTGGCGGCCCACGTGGAGGCGGCGGGTGCGGCCGGCGTCGAAGAGGCGGCGGAAATCGCGCTCGGCGAGGCGTACAAGTTCAACCGGATGCAGCGCATGGAGCTGATGGCGATTGGTCGCCACAGCTTCGACCAACTGGCGTCCGGCGGTTCCCTCATGCGCGTCGTGGCGTCGCACGCGGCGTCCCTGGCCGAGGCGATGGGCGAGGGGACCGGCGGCCTGGCCGCAGGCTTCAACGCCCTGGCGGCTGGCGCGTTGCGGTTCGTGAAGACGTTCGGCTTGCCGATCGCCGCCATTGCGGGCGGCTTGGCCGCCATAGGGATGGCCAAGGGCGCCGTGAAAGACCTCGAGGCCGACCGCCTCATGGCTGGCCGCGTGAACATGGACGTGTCGGACCTTGACGCGCTGCGTAAGACCGTCCGCGAGCTGGGCGGCGATACGAAGGAGACGGATCGGGTCTTTGAGCGGTTCGCCAACCGCATGGACGACGCCTTCGCCGGGAAGGCGTTGGAGGGCGGCAAGGGCGACAAGATCATGAAGACCCTGGCCGGGATCGGCGTTCATGCCGCCGACGGCAACGGGAAGCTGAAGGACACCAAGACGCTGCTGACCGACGTGGCCGGCGCGCTAGAGACCATGAGCGACAAGCGCCGCTCGGAAGCGCTTCGGGAGCTGGGCTTCAGCTCCCCCCGGCACGGTCAGACGGACCCCGGCCTTGAGAAGCTGTTGACCGGCGGACGGGCGGCCATGGAAGGCTATATCGCCAAGCAAAAAGAACTTGGCGTGGTCACTAAAGAGCAAGTCGAAACGGCGCGGAAATACAAACTGGCCGTGGACGAACTGAGCGAGCGGTGGCGCAATATCCGCGATGAGCTTGCCGTGCACGTGCTGCCTGTGCTCACGGCCATGTTCGACGCCTTCCGCGAGGGCGTGGAGTGGCTGCGGCTGAATAGCACGCTCGTGCAGGGCTTCGGGATCGCCTTCGTTGTGATGGCCACGGCGGTGAGCGCCGCCATGTGGACGAAGCTTATCCCGGCCTTCACGGCGCTGGCGCTTCGCGTCCTGGCCGCCACCTGGCCGTTCGTGCTGATCGCCGCAGCCGTGCTTGCCGTCGGCGCCGCCTTCGCCGCGGTCTACGAAGACGTGCAATTCTTCCTTCGCGGCCAACCGTCGCTGTTGGGCGAGCTGATCAACAAGTACGCGTGGGTCCGCAAGGCTGTCGACCTGATCGGAGCCGGGTTCAAATGGGTCGCCAAGGAAGGCAAGGAAGCGTGGGAGACGCTGACCCGGGGGGCGAAGGCGTTCGCCGAGGGCGCGGGTCCGATCCTGAAAGGCCTATGGGAAATCATCGGCCCGCTGCTGCGGCTCATCTTCGATGCGGCCATGGCGCTCGGCAAGGTGCTGGCGCCGTTGGCCGGCGGCCTGGTCAAGACCATCGGCGGCATACTGGCCGCGCTCGGCTCGGCGGTGGTGCAGATTGCGCAGCTTGTCGTCATGGCGCTGACCGCTGCGGCCAAAGCCGTGGGGCCGATCTTCTCCGAAATGTTCAAGGATTGGCGGCTGCAGATCGACGCCATGGTGGCCGGTCTGCGCCAGCTCGGCGGTCTCAGGCCTGACGCTGCCGTCAACGCCAACCTCGGGATCGGCGCCGGTATGCTGCACGGCGCCACCACTAGCCCCTTCGCGGCCATCCCACCTTCGGCATGGCAGACGCGCGGCGCAGGGGGTTCGCGCACGGTTCATATCGGCAAGGTGGAGGTGCACACGCAAGCGACCGACCCCGACGCCATCGCGCGCAGCATCGGGCCGGCGCTGCAAACGGAGCTGCGGCGCACCGCCAGCACGTTCGACAACGGGATTGAACGCTGATGGCTGGCCCCACAGTCGTAACGCTGGAAGACGACGGGACGGGTCCGGCGACACAGGCCCAAATCGACGCCGTGAACGCTCAGAACGGCGCGATTAGCCAACAACAGGCCGACGCCCTCAATGGCGGCTCGGGCTCGGATATAAAGCCGGTGGTGGCGTCGTCCGCAGTCGACGTTATCGCCGTGCTGGACATGACCACGCTTAAGCAGGTCTTCGCCGACGCACGGCCCCTGCGCGTGTCGCCCAATGAGGGCGGGGACGTGATGCACCATCCGCTTGAGGATGGGTCGCAGATCGCTGACCACTTCGTGCTTCGGCCGACGGAAATCACCTATCCCGCCGTGATCACCAAGAACGTCCGCCAGGTGGTGGATGAAATCCGCCGGATCGGCAAAGCCGGGACGCTGCTGGTCGTTCAGACCCGCGGCGGCGAATACAAGAACATGGTGATGTTCGATTGGCCCCGCGAAGAGACCGCCGAGCTGTATAACGGGACGACGATCACGCTCAAGTTCCGCTTCGCCAAGTTCATAAAGCCGCAGCAGGGTGGGCCGGTCCCGCGGGCCGCCAAGCACGCCAAGACGACGAAGCGCGGCCAGGTGCAGCCGACGACGCCCGCGGCGCCGCGCGGGTCGTTCCTGTTTCGCCACGTCCCTGTTGGGGGTGGATGATGCAGCAAATTCCGCTTCTGCAGATCGCCAACCAGTCGCTCAACGTGGTGCTGGACACGGGCGAATATGTGCTGACCATCCGCGAGGCCAACGGGTGCATGATGGCCGACATAGAGCGCGATGGCCTCGCCGTGGTCACGGGTGTGCGGTGTCTGACCGGCGAACCGCTGATCCCCTACGCCTACCTGCAATCGGGTAACTTCGTGTTCTCGACCACCAATGACGACTTGCCGGATTGGAACCAATTCGGTCTGACGCAGGGGCTCTATTATCTCACCGACGCGGAAATGGCGTGATGGCGGATCAAACCGCCATAGTCCCCCGCATCGTGCAACTGTCGATCGAGGTTGACGGGGCCTTCAAGGTCTTTGCGGGCGACTTCGATATCAAGGCGCGCGGCCATAAGACGGCCGACGGCCAGGAGAACAGTTGCGAGGTGACGATATCGAACCTCACCAAGGCCGACCGTGACTATATCCTGACCGAAACGTCGCCCTTCCTGGCCAACCGCAGGTCGCCCAAAAAGATGCTGGTCGAAGCCGGTCGATCGACCACCGGCCTGACGCGGCTCTTCATCGGCGATATCATGACTTCGCAGATCAGCCAGCCGCCGGATATCGGGCTGACCCTGCGCTTTCAGACGGCGGCGCATCGCAAATACCAGATCATCGGCAAGTCGGGCCTGCCGTCGCAATCGCTCAGTTCCCTGGCGGCCGGCGTCGCGAGCGACCTAGGGCTCAATCTGAAATTCGAGGCCGCCGACAAGAGCGTGGCCAACTACACCCACAACGGGTCGGTCTTGGGCCAGGTCGACACACTCGGCGATGCCGGCGCGGTCGACGCCTTTGTTGACGACGACATTCTTGTGGTGAAGGACCGTGGCGCGCCGCTCAAGAACCGCGTCCAGATCGTGAACAAAGATACGGGCATGATCGGGGTCCCCGAGTTCACCGAACGGGGCCTGAAGGTCAAAACGCTGATCGACGCGCCGATGGTCTTGGGCGGCTCCATTCAGGTGAGCAGCACGCTCAATCCCGCGGTGAACGGCACGTATACCGTCTTCTCGCTCGAATTCGACGTGGCCACGCGGGAGCAACCCTTCTATTTCATCGCCGAAGCCGGGAGGGCGGGCCAGATCGTTCGCCAAAAACATGGCCGCCGCTGACGACAGCTTCGCAACCCCGTCTATGCCGCCCGCGGCGCCGCTCAGCATGGCCGGAGTGCTGCGCGGCTGTTTCCGTAAGGTGCTTGAAGATGTTGACGATATGCTGCCGTGTCAGGTGCTTGGGACCGACGGCCGCAAGTGGGTCAGCGTCAAGCCGTTGGTGAAGATGGGAACCACCGACGGCCAGGCGGTCAGCCGGGCGCAGATCGCGCGCATTCCGGTGATGATCATGGGCGGCGGCGACTTCGTGTTGTCCTTTCCGATCAAGGCCGGCGACCTCGGTTGGATCAAGGCCAGCGACCGCGACACGTCCCTTGTGATGCAGGGCCTAGGCGAAGACCTGCCGAACACGCGCCGACTGCATTCGTTCGAAGATGGCGTGTTCGTCCCTCACCGCATGCGCGAATGGGTTCTCAACGACGAAGACGCCGACCGTGCTGTGCTGTCGAGTGTGGACGGCCTGACCCGGATCGCGCTAGGTGACGGTATCGTCAAAGTGACCGCGACGGCCATTGAGCTGGTCTCCGATACCCTCACGCAC
>Ga0070730_10001898_pt1 | contig 19539 bp, 17 predicted proteins | sample Coa_R1_3_FD_66447 | JGI IMG/M metagenome (GOLD analysis project Ga0070730, IMG submission 66447) | Surface soil microbial communities from Centralia Pennsylvania, which are recovering from an underground coalmine fire - Coalmine... | ecosystem: Environmental > Terrestrial > Soil > Unclassified ... | reverse complement strand
CCGGCGGCGTGCTGCCCGCCCTGCGCCCGCTGTGGCTGTCGACGGCGGCCGCCCGCGCCCTGGCCGCGGCCGGGGCGTCGCCGTGGCAGGGGGTGGTCCCCGGACCCGTCACCGTCGCCGGCTACGCCGAGCCGAGCCTGGTGTTCCTTCTGGGCGCCGACACCGAACTGGCCGGACCGGACGAGGCGGCGGACGCCATCGCCGAAGGCCGGCCGGCCATCGTCGAGGAGCGGAACGACGCCGCCTTCCGCGCCGCTCTGGCCGACCAGGGCGCCCGCGCCGCCTACATCGGCGCGGTGAAGGGTCTCGACTATTCCAACGGCCGCACCGACATATTGCGCCTCTATCGGCCGCCGCCGCCGGAACCGGACCGGGCGGGGAAGCAGGGAAGCCAGCCATGAACGAGGCGATCGAAATTGTGGAGGTGGGCGCCCGCGACGGCCTGCAGAACGAGAAGGCCGTGCTGGAAGTGGCCGACAAGGTCGCGTTCATCCGCCGCCTCGAGGCCTGCGGCGCCCGCCGCGTCGAGGCGGTGTCGTTCGTCAATCCCCGGCGCGTGCCGCAGATGGCCGGGGCGGAGGAGATCATGGCCGCCCTGCCGCCGGAGCCGGGACGTGTGCGGGTGGGCCTGGTGCTCAACGAGCGTGGCTGGGACCGCGCTGTCGCCAGCGGCTGCGACGAGGCCAACATCGTGGTCTGCGCCAGCGACGCGTTCGGCATTCGCAACCAGGGAGCCGGCGTGGAAGAGCAGGTGGAGGCGATGGCGGCCATCGTCCGTCGCCGGGACGCGGAGGGCGGGCCGCCGATCTCGGTGACCATCGCGGTGGCCTTCGGCTGCCCGTTCGAAGGCGAGGTCGACGTGGGCCGGGTGGCGAAGATCGCGAGGGCGGCCGCCGAGCTCGGAGTCGGCGAGATCGCCCTGGCGGACACCATCGGCGCGGCCGACCCCTGGGCTGTCAGGGAAAGGATCGCGGCGGCCCGAGCGGAAGCGCCGGACGCGCGCCTGCGCCTGCACTTTCACGACACCCGCGGCGCGGGCCTCGCCAACGCCTTCGCCGGCGTCGAGGCGGGGGTGCGGGTGCTGGACGCCAGCTGCGGCGGGCTGGGCGGCTGCCCCTTCGCCCCCGCCGCCACCGGCAATGTGGCGACCGAGGACCTCGCCTGGATGCTTCACCGCGCCGGCTTCGCCACCGGTATCGACGTGGAGGCGATGATCGCCGCCGGCCGCTGGATCGGCGAGAAGATTGGCAAGGCGCCGGTATCGGCCCTCAGCCGCGCCGGAGCGTTCCCGTGAAGCGCGCCTACGCGCCCTGGCTGTAGAGCAGGGCCGCGGCGGCGACGCTCGCCGCCAGGACCAGGAACACCGCCACGTTCAGGCCGGTGAACAGGGCGGTCGAGAAGGCGTCGCGGTCGAAGCGGTGGGACTGCGCATGGGCGCGGGGCTGGGCGCGCCGGGCGGCGGCTCGGCTGGCCGGGGAGGCGTTGTTGGACATTCGCTTCTCGCCTTGCTTGCAACGGGTACGGAACCGGGGGTAGCGCGCGCTTATGTCGCGATGATTTCCGGACCCCGACGCAACGGTTACCGTGCGGTCCGGTTCCGGTTACGCTTGGCGTCGCCGGGCCGTTTTTTGGGCGCTTGCGCGGCGCCCCCCGCGTCGTTAGGTTCCGCGCCTTCGCTCGCCGGGGCCCCTTGGGCCCGCGTCCTCATGGCATGGAGAGGTGGCTGAGTGGTCGAAAGCACCGCACTCGAAATGCGGCGTACTCGTGAGGGTACCGTGGGTTCGAATCCCACCCTCTCCGCCACCCTACGCCACCCGGAGGGTGGCTTCGGGTGGCAGGCCACCCGAAGTCTCGCGTAGGGTGTCGCCCGAAGCTCTGCAGGAGCGTAGGGGGACCGGCGCCGATGTGGTACGTCTACTTCCTCGGTCTCGCCAATGGTGACGTCTACGTCGGATCGACGAACGACCTGAAGCGGCGCGTTGGCTCACACCGCGACGGCAAGGTCATTTCCACGCGGGGTCATCTTCCTCTTGTCCTGAAATCCTACATCGCCGTCGAGACGGAGGGTGTGGCGCGCAAGCTCGAGCTGTACTTCAAGTCGGGGTCGGGAAAGGCGCTCGCCAGCAAGCGCCTTTGGTAAGGGTGTCCAGAAGGTCGGGCGATACGAGGAGATCGCGGGGAACTTCGAGGGGGACGTCCGGGAGATTCCGGGGCGCTAGTGGGGCGCTGTCGGGGCGCTTCCGGGGATCTAGGGCGGCGTCCGCCGGGCGTCTTTGAGGAGGTCGTTGACGCTCTGTCTAGGCGCCACCCCATCTCACGTCATTGATATTGTGTGGGTTTCCGCAGGGAATGGTCCTGCCGGCGCTGTGGCGCCGCCGCTCCCTCGGGCGCGACGCCCTCGGGGCGCGGCCCAACGCGACGCGCGCCGCCGCTCGCGCGGCGTCGTGGCATTGCTGGGGCTAACGATGTCAAAGAGCGAAACTCACCCAGAGTTTGCAATATGTATAGTCCGAAGTCAAGCGATTTCGACGGGGGAACTATCGACTTGAGCGACGCGTGCCCTCCCGGGTTTCGGGAAGTATGCTGGGGTGAGTCGGGGCCGCCATGACGCCAGCAGAGTTCATCTCCGAGTGGGGCAACAGCCGCCTGCGGGAACGGCAGGGCTCCCAGGAGCACTTCATCGGCCTTTGCCGCCTGTTGGGCGAGCCGACACCGGCCGGGGACGATGCACTGGGCGAACGCTTCTGCTTCGAGCGCGGCGCGGAGAAGGTCGGCGGCGGCGACGGGTGACCGGGACGGTTGGCGTCACGTCGATGTCACTCACCGTTCAGTCGTCGCCCAGCCAGCGCCGATCCTTGAGCCAGAATAGCCCGACCGTGACATCCTTTCGGACCGCCAGCGCTTCCTCGAGGAGACAGATGGCCTGCAGACGGATCGGGTCGCTCGGCGCCCAACCCTCACGGAGCGTGCTGATCGCGTCGACCACATGCTCTCGGTCGATGTGCGAAACCACCTCGATGAGGGCCATGTCGTGGGCGCAGGCCCGTTGCTCGATTTCGTCCATCGCCCGCCTCCTGGGCGCGGACCGCGGCAGGCAAAAGTCGCGGTCCGCTAACAACCGCCGGAAAGCGATCCACGATTGCTATCGGCACGGAGCGGGCAATTGAGCGCTCCAGGCAAATCACGGATTGTGACGGGTGGGCCTCAGCAGCCGTTGAACGCGCGGATACCCTGGACGAGGGTGTCGCCGTCGCGGTGGCTGGTGTTGACCCTGGCCGTGCCGGTGCAGAGGCGGTTGTCGGCGGTGACGAACTGGTAGCTGACGAACACGGTCTCGTCGTTGACCGGCTCGATCCGGGTGACGCGAATGGGCGCGCGGAGGGAGGAAGAGAACCGCGTCAGCTCGCCGGCCGAGAGCGATCCCTCGTCCCGCCTTTCCGGGACCACCACGGCCGCGGCCCGGGCGCCGTCGCCCTCGCCCAGGGCCCGGTAGAACTCCCGCACGGCCAGGGTTGAGGCTCTACGGGGCGAGATCTGCGCAACCGATCTGCGCGCGACGCCGGCGATCGGCGCCTCGCGGGCCGGCGGCTCGAACGAGGCCATTTGCCGCGGCTGGGCCGCCAGGGGCGGCGGCTGGGGGAGGGGGGGTCGCGGAACGCTGAATCGAGCCAGGATCCGGAGTGGGGGCAAAAGCCGCGGCGTGGGCGCGGCGTCAGCGAAGACGGGCGCCGGGGGCGAGGCGAGGCGTGGCGGGGGGCGCTGGGCGATCGGGGTCGCGGGATCGTCGAGGCGAGCGGGTGGCGGGACCATCGCCATCGGCGGCTGGAACGCGGGTGGGCTGGGGGCCAGCGGGACCTGGGCGACAGCGCCGCGCGGCGGGGCGACGGGAACGGTGGCCGGGCTCGCCGCCTGCGCGCCCAGGCCGACGTCCAGGGGGCCGCTGGCCACTCCGTTGCGGCTCGCGCAATCGTCCAGGGTAAATCGGCCGACGGGCTGACCGCCGACGAAGCAGGGCAGGGCCGGGTGGGACATGAGGACGTCCTTGGGGTGGGTCTCGGCGATCACCCGCAGCCCGTGGGCCGGCGCCCCTCCGGTCCGGTCGGCGGAGCCGAGCGCCCAGAGGCCGAGCGCCAGCGCCGCTCCGGCGGCCAGCGTCAGGCCCACGCCCGCCGTGGCCCGCCGGTCCGGGCCCGGACCGCCAACTGCGCCGGCGAGGGGCGCGGCGCGCGCGTCCTTGCGCCTGCGCAGCATCGCCTGATAGGCCGCCCACAGGGCCTCTTCCCGCGGATCTCCGGACCCGGCGAAGGCCGGGAACACCTCATGGTCCGACATCGCGTGTCGCCCACCCCGTGCAAGGCGGCCGGATACCCCGGTCGGCCGCCGCGTTCAGTCCCTCAGGCCCCATATCTCACCGGTCACATTATTGCGAAATGGCGTCTTGTCGCAATCGATGGGATAGAGAGGCATGCCCCCGCCCTACGAAGCCCCCGCCGCCGAAACACATCCTGACGCTTTGGCCCGCTTCCCGATCGAGGCGGTGCGGGAGCGATTCCCGTCCCTCGCCCGCGCGGCCCCGTTCGTCTATTTCGACAACGCCGCCGGCGCCCAGGCGCCGCGCGAGGTGCTGGCCCGGGTGGCGACGCACCTGCTCGATTTCAACGTCCAGCGCGGCGGCCGCTATCCCAAGAGCGTGGAGGTGGACAGGGTGATCGCCGCCGCCCGGGAGCGGGTCGCGACGCTGCTGGGGGCCGATGATCCCGCCGAGGTCGCCTTCGGCATGAACGCCACCACCTTCATCCGCCTGGTCAGCCTGGCGCTCGGCCAGACCCTGAAGGCGCCGCGCAATGAGGTCATCGTTACCGACCTCGACCACCACGCCAACATCTCGACATGGCTGGAGCTGGCCCGGACGGGCGCGCAGATCTCCTGGTGGCGCATGCGCAAGGACCACCGGCTGCACGTCGAGGACCTGGTCCCGCTGCTCTCGGAGCGGACGCGGCTGGTGGCCTGCACCGTCACGTCGCACGCGCTCGGCTCGCGGGTCGACGTGGCCGCCGTCGCGCGGGCGGCGCACGCGGTCGGCGCCGAGGTGTTCCTCGACTGCGTCCACTACACGCCCCATGCCGCCGTCGACGTGAAGGCCTGGAATTGCGACTATCTGGTCTGCAGCGGCTACAAGGCCTTCGCCCCGCACATGGGCTTCCTGTGGGGCAGGCGCGCCGCGCTGGAGCGCCTGCCCACCTTCCGCGAGGAGTTCATCCCCGACGCGCCGCCGGACAAGATCGAGGCCGGCACCTTCGTCTATGAGAACGTCGCCGGCATGGCGGCGGCGGTGGACTACTTGGAGGCGCTCGGCGGCGAGCTCGATCCCGCCGCGGCGACGGCGCGGGCGCGGATCGTCGCGGCGATGGCGGGGATCGAGGCCCACGAGCGGGACCTCTCGCGGGCGATGCTGGCGGTGCTCGCGGGCGTGGGGGCAGAGATCTACGGCGTCGCCGACCCGGCGGCGGTCCACCTGCGCGCGCCCACGTTCTGCTTCAATGTCCCTGGCGAGCATCCGGCGGCGGTGGCGCAGGGCCTGGCGGCCGCCGACATCGGCGCCCGCGACGGCCACATGTATGCGCCGCGCCTGATGGAGCGCCTGGGCCTTCCTCTCGACCGCGGTGCGGTGCGGGCCTCCCTGGTCCATTACAATACCCTGGGCGAGGTCGACCTCTTCGCAGAGGCGCTGCGCGCCATGGCGCGCTAGAGCCTGATGGCGTTGGACGGAACAGGTCCAAAGGCTGAATCAGGCTCTAAATGTTTGATTCTAGAGCAAATTATCCGCGTTCACATGATTCCATGTGAACGCGGTTTGCTCTAGGCCGAGGGGCGGGGGAGCGCCATGGACGCCGAAACCGGGCTGGCCGACCAGATCGCCGTCCGCGAGCGCGGCCTGAGGCAAAGCCTCAGCCGGGGCCAGGTGGTGATGATCGGCCTCGGCGGAGCGATCGGCACCGGCCTCTTCGCCGGCAGCAGCCTGGCCATCGGCTACGCCGGGCCGGCCGTCCTGATCAGCTATGTGATCGCCGGCTTCGCCGCCCTGGTGATGGTGTTCAGCCTCTCGGAAATGGCCGTCGCGCACCCGGCCGCGGGCTCGTTCGGGGTCTACGCCGAGACCTACCTCAACCCGTGGGCCGGGTTCGTCGTCCGCTACACCTACTGGATAGCGCAGGTGGTCGCCACCGGCGGCGAGGCGGTGGCCGTCGGGGTCTACATGACCTTCTGGTTTCCGAACCTGCCGGTGTGGATGTGGTCCGTGGGCTTCGCCGCCGTCCTGCTGCTGGTCAATTCGCGGTCGGTGAAGAACTTCGGGACGTTCGAGTACTGGTTCGCCCTGATCAAGGTGACCGCCATCGTCGCCTTCATCATCCTGGGCCTGGCCACGGTCTTCGGCCTCGGCCGTCCGGCCGTCGGTCTGCGCAACCTGACGGGCCTGCCGGGGGGCTTCATGCCGCATGGCTTCAGGGGCGTGTGGATGGCGGTGATCATGGGGGTGTTCTCGTTCAACGGCATAGAAGTGATCGCCGTCACCTCGGGCGAGACGGCAGATCCGACCCGCACCATCCCGGCCGCCCTGCGCACCATGGCCCTGCGGCTCTTCCTCTTCTACGTCCTGGCCCTCGCCGTGGTGGTGGCCGTGGTCCCGTGGACGCAGGTCGGCGCCGTCACCTTCACCGAAAGCCCCTTCGTCAAGGTGTTCGCCGGCTCGGGGATCCGCCAGGCGGCGGGGATCATGAACTTCGTGGTCATCACCGCGGCGCTCTCCAGCATGAACACCAATGTCTATCTCTGTTCGCGAATGCTGTTCTCACTGTCGCGCGGCGGCTTCGCCCCGCGGCTCCTTGGCCGGCTCAGCCGCTCGGGAGTCCCGATCGGGGCGATCCTGGTCTCCGGCGCCGGCATCCTGATCGCCGCGGCGGTCTCCAAGCTGACTCCCAAGGCCTACAGCTACCTGTTCGGCGTCGCCCTCTTCGCCGGCATCGTGGTGTGGATCATCATCCTTTGCAGCCACCTGGCCTTCCGCCGGCGGCATGGCGCGGCGACGCTCAGCGTGCGGATGCCGGGCTTCCCCTTCCTCCAGATCGCCGGCATCGCGCTCCTGCTGGCCGTCCTGGTGACCATGGGAACCGACAAGGACTGGTGGCTGTCGTGGATCTGCGGCGTCCCCTGGCTGGCGATCCTCACGGCGGCCTATTTCCTGGTGAAGCGCCGCGCCGGCCTCAGCCCACCGTCACCCGCAGCAGCGCCAGATCCGGGGACGCCGCTTCCAGCGACCACGCCTCGCTCGGGGGAATGACGAAGGAGTCGGCGCGGCGGAGGGGATGGTCGGCGCCGGCGCGGCGCACGGCCGCGGCCCCGTCGAGGACGAAACCGAAGACCAGTTCGCCCGGCCGCGGCGGGACGCACAGGGTCCGCCTGGCCGCCGGGCGCAGGACCACCGCATCGGCCAGTCCCTGAGTGGCGACCGCCATCCCGGTGTCGCGCCGCTTGAAGCCGCTCGCGCCCTCCGGCGCCCAGGGTGTCCGGGCGGCGACGTGGCGCAGGAAGACCTGGCCGTCGAAGTCACGATCCGGCAGGGTGGCGCCGGTGGGCAGCACCATCTCATGGTCGGCCAGGGTCTCGTGCAGGGCGGGGCAGCCGATCTCCACCACCTCCAGGCCGGGCGAGGCCTCCAGCACCCGGTGGCGGATGCGCGGCGGCTGCAGGACGCAGTCGCCGGCGGTCATCACGAACGGCGGCCCCTGCTCCTCGTAGACCACGCGCACCCAGCCGCGGGCGCAGAAGATCATCTGGAAGCGCACCTTGTGGAAGTGGACCCAGTCGGCCACCGGCCCGCCTTCGGGGATGGTGATGTGCGAGGCGACGAACCGGCCGCCCAGGCGCGAGGGGATCAGGTCGCGATAGGTCATCCCGGCCCGGCCGGCGCCGGGCGGCGGCCCCTCGCCCACGCGGCGAAGGACGAATTCCGGGACGAGCGGCGGGACCTCGATCGGCGGATCGGCGAGGACCCACTCCACCCGCGTTCCGTTGGGCGCGGTCGCCACCCGCCCGGCGGGCGGCGGCAGGTCCTCGCAGGCGAGGCGTATGACGCCTGCGCCGCCCGGTCCGGGCGCCAGCCGGATCCGCAGGCCGTGGCCCGACAGGCTGGCCACCTTCGGTTCGTCGGCCGGGAAGATCGTCTCGACGCGGAAGCCGAGGCGGCCGACGAAGAAGTCGAGAGTGGGGGCGAGGTCGTCGCAGGCGAGCTGAACCTCCGTCGTCATTGTCCAGCGGTCCCGGAGTAGGCTGCGGAGCCGCCGGGACTTTCCAGGAAGTCGATCACCGCCTGCATGAAGGCGTCGTTGCGGTCGCCGGCGACCATGTGGCCGGCGTCGGCCACGTCGGTGAATGAGCCGTGCTTCAGGCCCGCCACGAAAGCCTGGGCGCCCTCCAGCGACACCAACTCGCTCATCCGGCCACGGATCAGGTGGACGGGGATATCGATGTCCCGGCACCGCGCCTCGAGGTCCTCGCCGTGCGCGGGCGAGCGCCCCCGGCGTACGCCGGTGACGAACTTCGGGTCCCAGTGCCAGCGGTAGCGGCCGTCCGCCCCCTGGCGCAGGTTCTTGCCCAGCCCCGAGAGGTCCGTCGGCCGCGGACGGTGGGGCAGATAGGCGGCGATGGTCTCGGCCGCGGCCTCCAGGCTGTGGAAGCCGTGCTCCAGGTGCGCGCCCATGAAGCCCATGATCTTCTCCACGCCCGAGGGATCGGTGCGGGGAATGATGTCCACCAGGGTCAGCGAGGCGAACGTCCCGGGCGCGAGGACCGCCTCGACCATCATGCCGGCGATGCCGCCCAGCGAGGCGCCGATCAAGGCGGGCTTTCCGGGCAGGGCGGCCGCCACGTCGATCAGATCCTCGGCGTAGCGGTCGATATGATAGTCGCCCGCCGGGTCCCAGTCGCTGTCGCCATGGCCGCGCAGGTCCAGCGACACCGCCTTCCAGCCGCGCTCGGCCAACCGGCGGGTGGTGGACGCCCACGAGTGCCGCGTCTGGCCGCCGCCGTGGGCCAGCATCACTGCCCCCCTGCGGCCCTCTCCCTCGACGTCGGCGGCGAGCCTCAGGCCCCGGCGGGTGAGGAAGGTCGAATTCGTGGCGTTCAAAGCGCGGCGTCCCTTGTGGCAGATTGACCCTAGCGCACCGGCGCCCGTAGGAAAAAGCGCCACGACACTGAGGGGTCGCTTCAACGCGGGCGTCATGTCCAGTGTGGGTGTGGGCGTGGGAGGGTGCGGCTACAGGCAGGCAGGATCGGCCCCGTTTCGGTGGGGGCAGCCGCGTTGCGAGACGACGGCAAGCGATTGTCTGCCAATTTTAAGTTCATTCGCTACTAAAAGCCGACAGTCGCCAGTAGTGCGCGCGACTGTTGGCAGTTGAAATTGCGTGTCGCCCTGCCAACTCTGACGAGATGCGACGTTTTGTCCCGAGTATACGGGCCACTGCTGTGATACAGAAGCACTGCGGGATTTCATTGCTTAGCTAGCTCTAAGCCTTTGGGGGGAACGAACCTTGCCATTGTCTGCACGCGCGCGGTCGCGCGCTCTCTTGGCCGTCACCGCGTTGGCGGTCAGCGGCGCCACCTCGGCGAACGCCCTGACGATCAAGCCGATTTTCGACTCCAGCATCACCTCCCTGGCCAACGCCGCCACCGTGGAGGCGGCGTTCAACACCGTGGCCAACCAGTTCGACGCCGCCTTCAGCACCCCGGTCACGGTCAAGATCGGGGTGTCGTGGGGCAAGGTGAACGGCTCGTCGCTGGGGACAGGCAATATCGCGGCCAGCCAGAGCACCCTGACCGGCCCCTTCCTCTACAGCGACATCGTCGGTGCCTTCCAGGCGGACGCCGCCGCCAATCCCGGCGATGCCAGTATGGCGTCCGCCGCCGCCCACCTGCCGGCGTCCAGTCCTGCGAAATCGCTCAACTATGAGCTGCCTTACGCCGAAGCCCAGGCCCTGGGCTTCCTGCCGGCTTCGATCAATCCCGACAGTGGCTTTGTCGGCTTTTCCTCGACGGTGAAGTGGGAGTTCGCCGGCGCCAAAGGCGTCACGCCCGGCGCCTATGACTTCGAGGGGCTGGCCGCACACGAGATCTCCGAGGTGCTCGGCCGCATCACCGGCCTGCACAGCACCGCCCCCTCCTATGCGACCATGTTCGACGTGCTGCGCTACTCGGCGCCCCACGCCTCGAGCTTCTCCTTCAGCTCGGCCGCCTATTTCTCGGTGGATGGCGGGGTCACCAACCTGGGCCAGTTCAATGTCGCCGGCGGCGGCGATCGTAGCGACCTGTATGCGATCAAGGGCGACGCCCAGGACGCCACCCTCGCCACCGGCGTGGCCTACGGCCTGTCCACGGGCGACCTGACGGCGCTCGACGTCCTGGGCTGGGGCTCCTGGGCCCCGGGCCCCGGCGGAATCACGATCGGCAGCCTCTCGACGTCGGGCGTCTCGGGCGCGATGGGGACTCCCGAGCCGTCGACGTGGGCGATGTTGCTGCTGGGCTTCGGCCTGGTCGGCGCCGCCAGACGCCGCGTGCTCAAACTGATCTGAGGGGGCCGTCCGCCTTGCGCGCCCGGGACATATCGGGCGCAACGAAAAAGGCCGCCGGACGCCGGCGGCCTTTCGCGTTTACCAAACTTGCCGGAGCTAGGCGGTGGCGGCCCGGGTCCGCCGCCGGGCGGCGAGGCCAATGGCGCCGAAGCCGAGCAGCATCAAGGCCCAGGCGCCGGGTTCGGGCACGCCGCCGCCGCCGCCGGTGCTCGTCAGGTCGGAACTGAACTTGCCGTCGCCGACCGCCAGGAAATGACGGAGCACGGAGCCCTGCAGGCCGACGGTCGGGCTGACGTCGATGAAGCCCAGCGTGAAGCTCTGCCCGGTCGAGGACAGTGGCAGGTCGGTAGCCGAGATGCCCGAGGCATAGGTGACCGTGCCTGTGATGCTGTCGTCGGTCAGCCCGGCGCCAGAAGCCCCTGAAGACGCCAGGAACGCCGCGTCGGCGAACGTGCCGCTCAGCAGCAACTCGCCGTTGGTCAGGGTGATGCCGCCCTGAGTGGTGGTCGGACCACTGTAGAAGAAATCGAAGGAGCCGTCATATTCCGCGGACACGATCCCACCGGTGCTTCCCGCGCTTCCGGCAACCTGGGTGGCGCTGAAGTCGAAGGTTGCGTTGAGATTGCCGAAATTGGCTAACGGGGTAAGGTCGAAGGTGAATACGGTGGGCGTCGACGCCAGGAACGACTTCAGGTGCCCGGTCGAGTCTTCCTTGAAGTTGACCACGCCGCCCATCTTGCTGGGGACAGGGTTGAAGACCGCGAACTCGATCTGCGCGCTGGCAGGCGCCGCGGCGGCCAATCCACCCATGAGAGCGAGAGCCGCGACGGCGACGAATACGTTTTTGCCCATGACTTTACCCCTACGAGGCACGCGGCCGACAAGCACCGCACGTGCGTTATCAGACGCATCCGTTGTAACCCGACTACGCTCCGCCGAAAAGTCTTTTTTTCGCTGAGATCGTTAATAATGTGAACATAGTGGCTCGAATGCGACAAACCGTCCGGGGACGTCCCTTGGCCGCGGGGCTCGCTCAGCGCAGATTTCTTCATGACTTCAGCCACTTGAGTCGACTCGAGGGTAGTCCGCCGAGAATGCGGCGGTCAACGGACTCTCTCTAGGGGTCACAATGGTTCTCTCCGCGTCAACCTTGCAGTGGGGCGCCACGGGCGGAACGCGAGCGGATGTTCTTGATAAGATTTCCACATTGCCAATATATGGATGAATATATCAGCAATTCATCATTGTCGATTTCTCGCGTTACTGGCAGCGGCGCTGTCCCATTGGCCGAGGGCGTCATTGTCTCCCCGACTTTGCTACACTAGACGCCGTATGGACCGCTTGCTCCGGCCGGTGCACAAAGGCGCGCGCCCGGCCGGCCCGAGGCCCGGCTCGGGGAGTCACGCATGAGTTCCAGTCTTCGAGGTCGGGTGGCGAGCGCAGCCGTCGACCGTCCTGCTGACGACGTTCCCAACGACTGATGCCCCGCCGCTTCGCCCTGTTCGTCATCGCCGCCATGATCGGCGGCGTTCTCACCGGCTTCGCCCTCAACCGGACGATCGTCGATCCGGCCGAGCTGCGGCAGGTCGCCGATTCCCTGGGGATCGTCACCGACATCTTCCTGCGGTTGATCCGGATGATCATCGCGCCGCTGGTGTTCTCCACCCTGGTGGTCGGCATCGCCCACATGGAGGACAGCGCGGCGATTGGCCGGGTGGGCTTGAAGACCCTCGGCTGGTTCGTGTGCGCCTCGCTGGTGTCGCTCACCATCGGCCTGATCATGGTCCACCTGCTGCAACCGGGCGTCGGCCTCCACCTGACGACGCCCACGACCGCGGCCGGCGCTGTCTCCGCCCAGCCGCTGACGCTCAAGGACTTCGTCACCCATGTCTTTCCGACGTCCATTTTCAAGGCGATGGCCGACAACGAGATCCTGCAGATCGTGGTGTTCTCGATCTTCGTCGGCACCGCCATCTCGGCCGTGGAGGGGCGGGCGCCCGCCGTCATGGCCCTGGCCGAGCAGGCGGCCCAGATCATGCTCAAGATCACCGGCTATGTGATGCTGTTCGCACCCTTGGCCATCTTCGCCGCGCTCGCCTCCACCGTGGCGACCCAGGGGGCGGGCGTGCTGGTGGGCTACGCCAGGTTCGTCGGCGGCTTCTACCTGTCGCTCGCCCTGCTCTGGGGCCTGCTGATCGGGGTGTGTTTTCTCGCCGTGCGGCGGCGGGTGTGGCGGCTGGTGGGGCTGATGCGCGATCCCGCCCTGCTGGCCTTCTCCACCGCCAGCTCGGAGGCGGCCTACCCGCGTATCCTCGAGGGCCTGCAGGTCTTCGGCGTCTCGCGCCGGATCGCCAGTTTCGTCCTGCCGCTTGGCTACTCGTTCAACCTCGACGGCTCGATGATGTACTGCACCTTCGCCACCCTGTTCATCGCCCAGGCCTACCGCGTGCCGATGACGCTGGGGCAGCAGGTGATCATGCTGCTGGTGCTGATGGTGACCAGCAAGGGGATGGCCGGCGTGCCCCGCGCCTCCCTGGTGGTGATCGCCGCCACCCTCTCGACCTTCCATCTGCCGGAGGCGGGCCTGCTGCTGGTCCTGGCCGTCGACCACCTGCTCGACATGGGCCGCAGCGCCACCAACGTGGTCGGCAACTCGGTGGCGGCGACGGTGATCGCGGCCTGGGAGCACGAACTGACGGACGGCGAGGTCCCCGAGAGAGCCGAAGCCGCCTGAGGCGCCTTTCCCTTTGCTTTGCGCGTCCTTTCAGTAAAGTTGCGACCAAACCGACGGACGATCGGCTTGGAGGGACGCGATGGAAGCGACGCGCAGGGACGCGCTCGGGCTGGCCGGAGCGGCCGCAATGGCGGCGATCGCGGCCCGCGCGGGTCCGGCCGCCGCGGCGCCCGAGATCGGCAGCCCCGTCAAGACGCTGTTCTGGACGGCCACCATCACCCCCTGCGACAAGTCCCTCGCCTTCGACCCCGGCGCATTGCGCGACGTGCTCGCCTGGTACCGGCACAACGGCGCCGACGGCGTGGTGGTGCTGGGAACCACGGGCGAATTCCCCTCGTTCTCCCTGGCCGAGCGCAAGCGGATCGCCGAGACCGCGCTGAAGGACAAGCTCGGCCTCAACGTCATCGTCGGCCCCGGCACATCGAACCTGCCCGAGACGATCGAGCTGGCGCGCCACGCCGCCGACCATGGCGCCGACGGCCTGCTGGTCATCCCGCCGTTCTACTACACCAAGCTGGAGACCGAGCCGCTCACCCGCTACTATTCGATGCTGTTCGACCAGGTGCGGATCCCGATCAACCTGTACCATATTCCGGGTCTCAGCCAGATCCCGATCTCCATCGAGCTGCTTCGCAACCTCAGCCACTACCCCAACCTGGCCGGCATCAAGGACTCCACGGGAGACCCCGCGGGCTACGCCGAGTTCGTGAGGAATTTTGCCGCGCTGAACATGCGCACCGGCACGGGCAACAACCTCGGCTACGCCCTCGACCACGGCATGGGAGCGATCCTCGCCGAGGGCAACGTGTTCACCCGCCTGTGCGCCGACGTCTTCACCGCCTACCGGGACGGCAAGGACTACCACGCGGCCATCGCCAGGATGCGCGGCGCCGAGAAGATGATGCGCGAGGCCGGCGCCGGGGTCGATTATTACGGGCCGATGAAATACGCGGTCAGCCTGGAGATGGGCGGCCCGCAGACCTACCAGCGCCCGCCGAACGCCGACGTCACCGACGCCCAGAAGGCGGCGATCCGTGAAACGCTGGCGAAAATCAAGGACATGGCCTGAACGGGGCCGGGGGAGGGATGTCGATGACATCGAACACCGGCGCGGGCCGGATCGGCGTTGCGCGCGGCGCCATGCTGGGCCTGATGCTGGCGGCCGGCGGACTGGCCGAGCCGGCGGCGGCGTCCGGCGAGGCGCCGGCGAACGTCGATTGGCCGACCTACGCCGCGGACCTCGCCGGCAGCCGCTACAGGCCGCTGGACCAGATCAACGCTTCGAACTTCAACAGCCTCGAGATCGCCTGGCGGTTCAAGACCGACTCCCTGGGGACCCGGCCGGAATACAAGCTCGAGGGCACGCCGCTGGAGGTGGACGGCGTGGTGTACGCCACGGCCGGCACCCGGCGGGCGGCGGTCGCGCTCGATGCGGTGACGGGCGAGCTGCTGTGGGTGCACGGGGAGAAGGAGGGCGCGCGCGGGGCCGCCTCGCCCCGCCAGCTTTCCGGCCGCGGCCTCGCCTACTGGTCGGACGGCCGCGAAAAGCGGATCCTCTACGTCACCACGGGCTATCGCCTGGTGTCGCTCGACGCGCGCACGGGCCAGCGCGTTGCCGGCTTCGGCGACGGCGGCGAGGTCGACCTGAAGAAGGACTGGGATCAGGTCGTCTGGCCGGACCTCGTCACGGGCGAAGCGGGCCTGCACGCCACGCCGCTGGTGGTGGGCGACACGGTGGTGGTCGGCGCCGCCTTCAAGGAGGGATTCACCCCGGCGCGCATGAACAACAACAAGGGTTATGTGCGCGCCTTCGACGTCCGCACCGGCAGGCGGCTGTGGACCTTCCACAACATCCCCAAGAAGGGCGAGTTCGGCTACGACACCTGGTTCAACGGCTCGGCGGACACGACCGGCAACACCGGGGTGTGGACGCAGATGACCGCCGATCCGGCGCTGAACCTCGTCTACCTGCCGATCGAAGCGCCCACGAGCGACTTCTACGGCGGCCAGAGGCCCGGGCCCGGGCTTTTCGGCAACACCCTGGTGGCGGTCGACGCCGCCACCGGCAAGCGGGTGTGGCACTTCCAGCAGATCCACCACGAGATCTGGGACCTGGACAACTCCTCGGCCCCGATGCTGATGGACATCACCGTCGAGGGCAAGCCGGTGAAGGCCGTCGCCATGCCCTCGAAGCAGGGGTTCCTCTACGTCTACGATCGCGCCACGGGTAAGCCGGTCTGGCCGATGCCCGAACGCAAGGCGCCCAAGGGCGACGTCCCGGGGGAATGGTATTCGCCGACCCAGCCCATTCCCTCCAAGCCGCCGCAGTACGCGCGCAACGGCGTCGCCGAGAGCGATCTGATCGACTTCACCCCGGCGCTGCGCGCCAAGGCCCTCGAGCTGGTGAAGGACTACAAGCTCGGGCCGGTCTATACGCCCCCGGTCGTGAGCCGGTCCCCGCGGCCGCTCGGCATCCTCAACATGTCGGCCAACGGCGGCACCAACTGGCCCGGCGGCGCCTTCGATCCGGAGACGCACATCGCCTACCTCTACGCCTGCAATTCCTGCGTGGAGTCGATCGGCTTGGTGCCGGGGCCTAGGGAGATGACCGACCTGCGCTATGTCGTGGGCGTGGCCGGCGAAACGCCGATGATGATCAAGGGGCCGGGCGAGGCGGCCGGCGCGGACTCGCCGCCGCCGCCCAAGCACCCCGGACCCAGCGGCTACCGCTCGCTCGACGTCGATGGCCTCCCGCTGCTCAAGCCGCCCTATGCGACCATCACCGCCATGGACCTCGATAAGGGCGAGATGCTCTGGCAGATCCCGCACGGCGAGACCCCGGACCTCCTGCGCCACCATCCGGCCCTCAAGGGCCTGGACATCCCGCGCACCGGCCAGGAGAGTTACGGCGTCGGTGTCCTCGTCACCAGGTCGCTGATCATCGCCGGCGATCCGCAGGTGACCACCACGGCCGACCACCCGCGCGGAGCGATGCTGCGCGCCTACGACAAGAAGACCGGCAAGGAGGTCGGGGCGGTGTGGATGCCCGCCGGCGAGAGCGGTTCGCCGATGACCTACCAGGTCGACGGCAAGCAGTACCTGGTGCTCGCGGTCAGCGGCGGGAACTACACCGGCGAGTACATCGCCTTCACCCTGCCGTCCGGCGAATGAGCGGGTCCCGCAACCCGGCCGGGTCCCTGCGCTTCCTCGCGGCGGTCGCGGTCGCCGGGCTCGCCCTCGCGGCCGGCGAGGAGGGCGGTCGGACCGTGTGGGGCGGCGTCTACACCGACGCCCAGGCCGAGCGGGGCGCGCTCGCCTATCAGGCGAACTGCCAGTCCTGCCACGGCGCGCAGCTCGGCGGCCAGGGGGAGGCCAAGCCCCTCACCGGGGCCTCGTTCCTCTCCAACTGGAACGGCCTCAGCGTCGGCGACCTCTTCGAACGGGTGCGCACGACCATGCCGATGAACGCGCCCAGGTCGCTGCCGCGCGGCGCCTACGCCGACATCCTCGCCTATGTGCTGAAGTTCAACGGCTTCCCCTCGGGCGGCGCCGAGCTGCCCGGCCGGGCAGAGATGCTGGCCGACATCCGGTTCGACGCCTTCCGGTCCTCGGGCCTTGGGCTCGCCGGCGCCTGGGCGGCCGCGCCGGACGTCGGGTCCGCGCCGAACAGCCAGCCCAACCCCTACGTCGTCGAACAGAGCTTCCTGAAGATGCCGCCCGGGCGCGTAATGGGGTCGTCCAGCGGCGTGGCCGTCGACAGCCGGGGCCACATCTGGGTCGCCGACCGCTGTGGGGCCAACGACTGCAGCAAGAGCGACCTCGATCCGATCCTCGAGTTCGACGCCAAGGGCCGTTTCGTGAAGGCGTTCGGGCGCGGCCTGTTCGTGTTTCCGCACGGCCTGTTCATCGACTCCCACGACCACGTCTGGGTGACCGACGCCTTCTCGGCTCCCGGCAAGGGGGCGCAGGTGTTCGAGTTCGACCACGACGGCCGCGTGCTGCGGACCCTGGGCAAGGCCGGCGTCTCCGTGGCTGGCCGGGACACCTTCGCCGAGCCCTGCGCCGTCGCCGTGGCGCGGGACGGGACGATCTACGTCGCCGACGGCCACACCGAGCACAAGGACCCGGCCCGCATCGTCAAGCTCGACGCCGCGGGCCGGTACATCAAGGAATGGGGAACCCGAGGTCCGGCTCCCGGCCAACTCGAAGTGCCCCACACCCTGGCACTGGACTCGCGCGGCCGGGTCTTCGTCGGCGACCGGTGGAACAACCGCATCGAGGTCTTCGGCCCGGCCGGCAGGCTGCTGGCCGTGTGGACCCAGTTCGGCCGGCCCAGCGGCGTCTACATCGACGGCCACGACACGATCTACGTGACCGATTCCGAGTCCCGGGAACGCGAGGGCTACGGCCATCACCCGGGATGGAAACGCGGGATCCGCATCGGCAGCGCCCGCACCGGCGAGGTCTCAGCCTTCATTCCCGACCCGAATCCGGCTCCCGAGGCCGTGGCCACCAGTGGCGGCGAAGGAGTGTGGGCGGATCCCCATGGGGTGGTCTACGCCGCCGAGGTTACCGAGCAGGCCGTCGTCCGGTACGTCCGCAAGGCGTCGGCCCGAGGCCCGTAGGTCCTCGGCTTCCTCACGCGGTCTTCTGCGTTTGCGTCGGGGCGGCCGGCCTGCGCCACCACAGCACGGCGAACAGCGCCGCGATCGCCGCCGCGGCGACGAGGGCCGGGGCCAGGAGGTTCGGGCGCGCCGGCGCGCGCGCCGCCGGCGCCGACCCGGCGTGCGTGACGACGTCGCCGAACCTGGCGAAGAAGTCGTCGGCCATTCTGCGGGCGTCGGCGTCGATCAGCCGCGGGCCGACCTCGGCGAGCTTGCCGCCGACGGTTCCCTCCACGTCGTAGCGCAGCAGGGTCTCACGTCCCTCCTCGATGAGCGACACCCGCGCCACACCGTGGGCGAACCCGGCCGCGCCGCCCCTGACGCTCGCTTCGAGGGTGTAGGCGTTCGGCGGATCGACATCGGCCAGCTTGACGTCGGCGATGAACACCGCGTTCAGCTCGCCGATCCTCCTTCGGACCGTGGCGGCGAAGGCGTCGTCGCCGCTGCGGGTCAACGACTGGCAGCCGTCGATGCACAGCGACAGCACGTCCGGGTCGTTCAGCGCCAGCCAGACCGCGTCAGCCGGCGCCCCGATGCGGTGCTCGCCGCTCTGCTTCATCAGGCCGCCTTGGCGGCTCTCGCTCCTTGCGCCGCCTCTTCGAAATAGCGTCTGGGGTTGTCGATGACGATGTGGTCGAGGTCCGCCTGGCTCATCCCCATGCGCTTCAGCTCGGGGAAGATGTTCTCGAACAGGTGCGTCATCCGCCAGTTGGGCAGGGTCTTCTGCAGCTCGGCGGGATCGCCGCCGGCGTAGCCGCCCTGCCAGCAGTTGACGGTGTCGTGCGAGACCATCACCCGGTCTTTGTGGCCGCTGTCGACCAGGGCCTTGAGGTTCTTCACCCGGATGGCGTCGGGGATCAGCATCTCCAGGCCGAAGCGGTCGAAGCCGACGTAGGCGCCGCGGTCGGCGAGCGACCTCTGGTACTCGTGGTCGTCGCGGCCGTCGCTGTGGCCGACGATGAGGCTGGAGGCGGGCAAACCCTGGCCGGTGGCGATGTCGATCTGGTCGTGGCCGCAGGAGCAGTTCTCGGTGTGCGAGATCAAGGGGACGCCCGTCGCCTTGGCCGTCTTGGCGGCGGCGGTGAGCACCTTGCGCTCATAGTCCGACACATGGCCCTCGCCGGTGGCGATCTTGATGACCCCGCAATGGATGCCGGTGGCCGCTACGCCGTCCTCGATCTCCCGCTGGAAGCACTCGGCGATCTGATCCACCGACATCTGGTTGAAGGTGTAGGGGATGCCCATCGATTCCACATAGGCGCCGGTGGCGCAGATCAGGGTCACGCCACTCTTCTGGCCGACCTCGGCGATGAATTCCACGTCCCGGCCGAGGTCCATCGGGCAGGGGTCGATCACCGTCGTCACGCCATAGGCGTGCAGTTGCTGGAAGGCGTCCACCGCCCGCTCGATGGCCTCGCTGCGCTGGAACGCCGGCATGCGCGCGTCCATGAACCAGCCGGGGAAGCCGACCAGCACATGCTCGTGGATCAGGGTGCGGCCCAGATCGCCGGCCGCG
>Ga0070730_10001897_pt1 | contig 19545 bp, 13 predicted proteins | sample Coa_R1_3_FD_66447 | JGI IMG/M metagenome (GOLD analysis project Ga0070730, IMG submission 66447) | Surface soil microbial communities from Centralia Pennsylvania, which are recovering from an underground coalmine fire - Coalmine... | ecosystem: Environmental > Terrestrial > Soil > Unclassified ... | reverse complement strand
CTCTATGCCAACCAGATTTTTCTCGGCCACGGCGTGTATGGTTTTGAGGCCGCCTCAGAGTTTTATTTCAGCAAGCCTGCCAAGACTCTGACCCTTGTCGAGGCCGCTGTCCTCGCGGGTTTGCCAAAAGGCCCGGCTGTCTATTCTCCGATTAACCATCCTGATCGGGCGCTGAAACGCCGTAACCTTGTAATTAACGCCATGCTCGAAGACGGCAAGATTACTGCTGCCCAGGCCGACGAAGCACGCAATGTTCCACTCGTGCTGCATCTGGCGCACGATCCCAATTCTTTGGCTCCGTATTTCGTCGAAGAAATTCGCCGCTACCTCGAAGGCAAGTACGGCACTGATCAGGTGCATGAAGGCGGCTTGAAGGTCTACACGTCGCTCGACGTCGACTTGCAAAAAGCTGCCAACCAGGCGCTGCTCGATGGCTTGGCGGCCTACGAACGGCGTCACGGATGGAAGGGCCATCTGGAGAATGTCGTCGCCGAGGGGTTTGAACTCGAGAAATATCAGCACGCGGACTGGGAGGACGAGCCGGAGATCAATGGTTATGTTCATGCGGTTGTGACCGCCGCGGGGCCGGGAATCGCTACCCTGAAATTCGGCCACTATACCGCCGCGTTTTCCCAGCCAGACGTGGCCTGGACGCAGCAAAAGATCGGTAATCTCTTCAAAGCGGGCGACATCTGTTATGTGAAAGTTCTGTTTCTCGGCTCGAACGGGGCCGCCAAAGTCAGTCTCGAGCAGGATTCCGGCGCGCAAGGAGCATTATTGGCGATCGACAATGCGACGGGAGGCATCAAGGCGATGGTCGGTGGGCGCGACTTCAACGACTCCAAATTCGACCGCGCAACCCAAGCTCTGCGCCAGGTGGGATCGTCTTTCAAACCGTACGTATACACGACTGTGATCGATCAAGGAGCGAGCCCCGACGACACGATTCTCGATGAGCCCATCAGCTTCGACACGCCGTCGGGCCCGTACACTCCGCACAACTACGACGAGAAATTCGAAGGCATCATCACTCTGCGGAGAGCCCTAGCCCAGTCGCGGAACATTCCCGCCCTGAAGCTCGCGAACAAAGTCGGCATCAAGACTGTGATTGATTACGCGGAACGCTTCGGGGTCACTTCCAAGCTCCCGCCCTACTTGCCCGTGGCCCTGGGGTCGGCAGAAATTACATTGATGGAGCAAACCTCGGCGTATAGCGTCTTCCCCAATGACGGGGTCCGGGTGACTCCTCGCTTCATTACGCGTGTGACGGACTACGAAGGCCGTGTGATGGAAGAAAATTTTCCCGACGTGAAAGACGTTATCAGCGAGCGCACTGCCCGCATCATGACCTCGATGCTGCGCGAAGTGGTGCTGCACGGCACTGGGATTGCAGCGGCCAAGCTGCCTTTTCCCGTGGCAGGGAAGACGGGCACAACCAATGACTTCACCGACGCCTGGTTCGTCGGTTTTACGCCGACCACAACCTGCGGAGTATGGGTCGGCTACGACGAGAAGAAGTCGTTAGGAGCCAAAGAGACGGGAGCGCACGCTGCGCTGCCCATCTGGATGAACTTCATGACCGCTGCTATGGCTGGAAAGGACGCGGGAGATTTCCAGCCTGCGCCGATTGCACCGCATGCGGCGGCCAAGCTCGACACGCCCGACACCGCGCCGGCTGCAGAAGAATCACATTGACGCTATGAATACCCGCAAACCGTTCACAACCCTTTGTTCCGCAGCTCTCTTTGTTCTTATAGCCGGAATTAGCTGTGTGGGGCAGTCGACTGCAACCGACGCTCACAACACTCTTGATAGATTCCTCGCAGGGTACCTAAAGCCGCCTGTCTTAGCCCCGGCAGAAGATCAACGTTATTCCTCCGCAATGGTCGATCTTAATGACGACGGGAATCTGAAGACGGTCGTTTACCTGAGTGAAGCTTCTTGGTGCGGCAGCGGGGGCTGCACGACTTTGATTCTTGAGCCAAAGGATTCTACCTACAGGGTTGTCACGAAGATTACAGTCACACGGCCGCCAATCCGCGTTTTGAAAACCAAAACAAATGGTTGGCGCGATATTAGCGTCGTAGTACGTGGAGTGGGACATACCTCTTACGAGGCGAAACTTGCCTTCGACGGCAAGACTTATCCAAGCAATCCAACGTTGCCGCCCGCGAGCCAATTGAAAGAGGGGCTAGCCGGCGACGTAATCATTGCGTCATCAAATAACATCGACGATCCCAAATCCGCCGTCGAACAAGTGCTCCACACCCAGCAGGACGCGTGGAACCGCCATGATCTCGACGCATTCATGGCCGGATACTGGAACTCTCCGGACCTGACGTTTTTCTCCGACGCCAAGGAAACCAGCGGCTGGCAAGGAACGCTCGATCGCTACAAAGCCACCTACGACAGCCCCGGCCACGAGATGGGCAAGCTGGATTTTTCCGACCTGCGTGTGGAGATGCTAGGGCCGGACGGGGCATTCGTTCGCGGCGCCTGGCATCTGACGATGTCCGACGGCAAGACTCCCCACGGCCGCTTCACCCTGATCTTCCGTAAATTCCCCGACGGCTGGAAGATCATCCACGACCACACCTCCGCGGCGAAGGATTGAGATGCAGGACTCCGAGCCACGTGGAAGAGCGGCCCTTCAGGGCCGCGTTAGGATGAGAAAGAACTCGCTGGGCTGTAGTCCCTGTGGTCGTACTTTGAAACCATGAAACTTTGAAACCTGAAACCTCAAACCTGAAACCTGAAACCTGAAACCTGAAACCTGAAACCTGAAACCTGAAACCTGAAACCTGAAACCTCTACTTCTTCACCCGCACCTGTACCCGGCTTCCTTCTGGCAAACTCCCATTCAACAATTCCACTTTTCCCCCGCGAACGATACCTTCAAATTCCTGTGACGGAAGCGGCTGTGCCGACAACGACGCGGGCGAGGGCGGCCGCGCCACATTCCGCCCCATTCCTTTGTCCATTGCTTCATTCGCCAGCCGGTCCGCTTCCTGATTGTGCTCGCGCAATGCATGCCCTATCGAAAACCATTCCAGCTGCGCGATCAACTGCTTCGCCCTCGCATGCAGATCCTGCAGCGTGGGATTCTTCACCTTGTAGATGCCCTTGATCTGCCGGACCAGCAATTCAGAGTCGCTGATTATCTTCAGCGCTTTAGGGCCATGATTCAGCGCGTACTCAAGGGCCGCGATCAGTCCCTGATACTCGGCAAAGTTGTTCGTCTGATGTCCCAGATACTCGCTGAGCGCCGCGACCTTGTGCCCCGACTCGTCCTTGATGACCACTCCATATCCCGCAGGACCAGGGTTCCCCCGTGCTCCGCCATCGCTATGAGCAATCAGAAAATGCTGAGGAGGTTTGTCGTGCAAGTCGAAGAGGCTCTTTGAGGATGCAGGCATCTGTTGAGTCTAAGGCCTCTGTGGTGGTGAATAAAAATCCGAGTGCTCACCGCCCCGCTGCCAAGCGAGTCGCCAGCCGTGCGGGAAGCTTCGCCGCGAAGATGCGGTCTTGTGCCTCTCTCAGGTTGTAAGGTGTGCGGTGGAAATGGACCGTCTGCTCGTCGCTATCGTAGAGAGCGAAAGCAGCGCGCCAATCCCCGTCGCGCGGCTGACCCACCGACCCCGGATTGATCAAATACCGCGCGGTCTTCTTCAAATGCAGGGAGACCGATTCGGCTTGACCCACTGTCTTGTATTCGGGACGGAACCCATCCGCCGACGAGCCGTTGGCGAAGAATCCGCCTTGCAGGTGGGTGTGTCCGAAAAATGTCAGGGGCATCGTAAGAGTAATCAGAGGAGCAAGCGCATCCCCCAGAGAAACGACGTACTCGTCTTCGTCATTCGGGGACCCGTGGACCAACTGAATATCGGGGAAATCCGGCAGCGGCACCGGCCCATGGGGAAGCGCGCGCAGCCATTCCAGGTTGTCCGGCGTTAATTCATTCCGCGTCCAGAGCGCGGCGGTGGCGGCCATGGGATTGAAGTCTTCCAGGTCCATCACCCCGGTGGCAGCCTTATCGTGGTTGCCGCGGACGAAGACCTTGCCGAGCTCCCGCGATTTCGTTGTGACCTCGTTCGGACTGGCGCCGTATCCGACGATATCGCCCAGATTGACGATCGTGTCGAACGAGGGGGCGGTTGCCAGACACGCCTCCAGCGCTTCTAAATTAGCGTGGATATCGCTGAGCAGAAGTATGCGCACGAATCACCGGGCAAATTGCCGATTATAGACCGTAGAAGGGAAATTTGGAGTCCGCCTCTTATTTTGATTTAGGATTAACCACGGGGCATCGTGCCCAATGTCCGGCTCCTACCTCAACCAGTGGCGGCAGTGCGTCCGCGCATTCAGGAATGCGAAAGTCGCAGCGAGGTTCGAAGGCGCATCCGGAAGGCATCGCTTGCAGCGCCGGAACCGTCCCCTCAATCGTTTGAAGAGCACGAGTCCGGTCCGTCTTTAGATCGGGCACGGCGTGGAGCAGTCCGCGCGTATACGGATGTGCCGGGGCCGCAAAGATGTCTCGTTTGGTGCCAAGTTCCACGACGCAGCCGGCGTACATGACTGCCACGCGGTCCGCAACCTGTGACACTACCGCGAGATCGTGCGAGATGAAGAGCATGGCTAGCCCAAACTTCGATCGAAGCTCTGCGAGCAGTTCCAAAATCTGCGCCTGGATGGTGACGTCGAGCGCGGTAGTCGGCTCGTCTGCGATCAGCATTTGCGGACGGTTGACGATGGCCATCGCAATCATGATGCGCTGCCGCATGCCGCCTGACAGCTGAAATGGATAGTCGCGCGCGCGGCGCTCTGCCTCCGGAATCGCCACATCATTCATCGCGTCTACCGCGCGCTGCCACGCTTCTTTCTTCGAAAGCGCACGGTGCGCGAGCACGGCTTCCGCGATCTGATCTCCCACGCGCATGACCGGATTGAGCGCGGTCATCGGCTCCTGAAAGATCATGGCAATGTGCGAACCGCGCAACCGGCGCATGGCTTCATCATCGAGAGAAGACAAGTTGCGGGCTCCCGCACCATTTTCGGAAAAGACCATTTCCCCCGAGACTTGAGCCTGCGGTGGAAGCAGCCTCATGATCGCCAGCGAAGTAATGGATTTCCCGGAGCCAGATTCCCCGACCAGCCCTAACACCTCACCAGAAGCGATGGAAAAGCTGAGGTCGCGGACCGCCGGCAATGAACATGTAGGGACAGCCGCCCGAAGGGCGGCGCCTGCTTGCGGCGGAAAAGAAATGTTCAGATGGCGGACGTCGAGCAGCGCGGGCACGACTTCATAGTAGCAATTTGCTGAGCAACAAACGCGCCCTGCGGGCGCGGGACAGCCGGGGGCGGCTGTCCCTACATATTCTGTCAACTATTGTCCCAATATCAGTGGCAACCCATTCTTGTTATTGCCGATGACTACAACCTTTGTGTTGGAGCTTTTTGCCAGATTCTCCGTTGCTTCGATGCCCTTCCATTCCAGCAGCGACGGTGTAATACCCTGGGCCACAATCTGCTGGAAGTCGCGCACGCCGGCCGCTTCGATGCGCTTGCGCTGCGCTTCTTGTGTTTCTTTTTGCAGGCGGAAGTTCATGGCCAGTGCCTCCTGCTCGGCCTGCTGCTTGGCTTCGATCGAGGTCTTTAAAGTGGCTGGCAGCTGAATATCGCGAAGCAGGACATTCTCCACCGTAAGGCCACGCTTGCTAAGTGACTCGGTGATCTGGTCGAGGATCTGTTTGGCCACCATCTCGCGTTCGCCGGTATACAGAGCGTTGGCAGTGTGTGAAGCGGTAGATTCGCGGATGGCGGAGCGCAGCGTCGGTTCAACCACGACATTCTCGTAATCGGCGCCGATGTGCTGGAACACGTCGGCAGCGCGGTCCGGGTTCAGGTGGTAGATGAGCGAGGTGTCGAGCGCCATCATCAGCCCTTCGCTCGACGGAACACTCGCCGATTCCTTGATGGTTTGGGTCTGAATCGACATCTCATTATTGGTTTTGAGCGGATTGATGAGATGAATCCCCTCGCCCAACGTTTCGCCCGTTACCCTGCCGAAAAGAGTGAGCACGCCCACATGGCCCGTGCCGACGCGGGTGACGGAGCTGAACAGCAGGATCACCAGAAAGAACGCTAGAATTCCCAGGCCAATCAGGCGAAGCAGATTGCGGCCCATTCCGCCAGTGTCAATCACATGGCCGCGCGTAGGATCAAAAATCGTCATGTAGGTTTCCCCCGGCAGTGATCTTACGCTCCGGCAGTGCAGCGGATAAGTGAATTGTGAGGAGCGGGGATGCGTCAGGGGCTAGAGATTAGGACTAGCTGCCGATCCCTGGCCCCTAATCCCTGCCCTCTGGCCCCTGCCCCTGAATCTTGCCCCCTCCGGGCAGCATCTCTTACAGTATCTCTATGAGCAAGATTCATATTCCTACTCCTTTGCGCCAGTATGTGGGCAAACAGGCTGCTGTAGATGTGCAAGGCGCCACCGTCGGCGAAGCCATGAATGCGCTGGTCCAGCAGCATCCCGACTTGCGGAAGCACCTCTACACCGAGGAGGGCAAACTGCGCGCTTTCGTTAACCTTTACTTGAACGACGAAGATATTCGGTATCTGCAGAAAGAAGCCACTGCCCTGAAAGATGGTGATAACATCTCCATCGTGCCTTCCATCGCGGGAGGCACTGCCTGACTGAGGATAAGCGGTCTTCCGAAATGATGCCTGTCGCCACATTGCGCTGTTGTATGCATTGCCCATCCTGTCGCTAGTGTCTTGATCCCTTCAGCAGACAAAATCATTTGAGGACGTTATGGCTACCACCACTGAAATTCCAGTAACCCTGAATAAAGACGAAATCCTGCGCTACTCGCGCCACCTGATCATGCCCGAGGTGGGCATGGAGGGTCAGCAGAAGCTCAAGGCGGCGCGCGTGCTCTGCATTGGCACCGGCGGTCTGGGTTCGCCCCTCGCCCTGTACTTAGCCGCGGCCGGCGTGGGCACGTTGGGGCTGGTCGATTTCGACGTCGTCGACTACACCAACCTGCAGCGGCAGATCATTCATTCGACCGCTGACGTGGGACGCAAGAAGCTGGACTCCGCCGCCGACAAGCTGAAGGGTATCAATCCGTTCCTAAACCTTCAGACATTCGATACCAAGCTGACCAGCGCCAACGCTCTGGAGCTGTTTCGCGAATTCGACATCATCGCCGACGGCACCGACAATTTCCCGACACGCTATCTAGTCAATGATGCCTGCGTGTTGACCGGCAAGCCCAACGTCTACGGATCGATTTTCCGCTTCGAAGGACAGGCCAGCGTATTCGCGACCGAGGCAGGCCCGTGCTACCGCTGCTTGTATCCCGAGCCGCCACCGCCCGGACTGGTTCCATCGTGCGCCGAAGGCGGCGTGCTGGGAATTCTGCCCGGCCTCGTGGGCGTGATGCAGGCTACGGAAGTGATCAAACTAATTCTTGGAGTCGGTGAGCCGCTCATTGGCCGCTTGCTGTTGATCGACGCGCTGGGCATGAAGTTCCGCGAACTGAAGCTCCGCAAGAATCCGGATTGCCCGGCCTGCGGCACGCATCCCACAGTCACGAAGCTGATAGACTACAACGAGTTTTGCGGCATTCGTGGAGAGGAGAAACCCGTGTCGAGCGGAGTTCCCGAGATTACCGTCGAAGAACTGAAGCGGCGTCTCGATGCGAAGGACGATCTCTTCGTCCTCGACGTGCGTGAGCCGCACGAATACCAGATCTGCAACCTCGGCGGATATCTGATTCCGCTGAACGATCTCCCGAAGCGCGTCAACGAACTCGACTCGAGCCGCGAAATCGCGGTGCACTGCAAGATGGGAGGCCGCAGCGCGAAGGCGGTCGCCTTCCTCCAGCAGGCCGGATTCAAGAAAGTCGTCAACGTCGCCGGCGGCATCACCGCCTGGGCGGATCGCGTGGATCCGAAGGTGCCAAAGTACTGAAACCAGTTCTCCGTCGTCAATTCTCAGTTGTTAGGGAGCGCGAACGCGCTCCCTTTCTCGCCCCTTGAGTAGGCCTGTAGTTTTTTCCTCAGGACCCGACCCCTTTTTCCCTACAACTTGCGCATTTCCGCAACTTTCGTTAACGTTTACGCGTTAACGTTTACGGTTTCGGGGAACGTTAAACTTACTTCCCCGAGGATGTTGCTGGCTGTACCGGCCGGCCGCGACGCGCAGGCCACAAGAATGGGCAAACCTCCGACTACGCTCCGTGACATCGCCAAGTCACTGGGAACTTCCATTGGAACCGTCCACCGGGCATTGCACGACAATCCCGGCGTCAGCCCAGAAACCAAGGCCAAGGTCCTGGAAGTTGCGAAATCATTAGGCTACCGTCCAAACCTTGCGGCTCGCTATCTCTCCTCCAAGAAGACGCTCCGTATCTCAGTCAATACTTTGCAGGGCACGACTTCCTTCTGGGACCAGGTTCGCGCCGGAATACGCGACGAGGCTGCTTCGATCCTGCTCGAGAACGTTGAAGTGGAATTTCGGACCAGCCCCGGCCTCGGCGAGGGTGAGGAAGACGCACTTGAGTCTGCCATTGAAGAGAAAGTGGACGGGATCATCATTTTCCCCAGTCGTCCGGAAAATCTTCGCCCCGCTATTCGGCGCGCGGCACGCGCTGATATCCCAGTGGTATGCGTTGCGACTGACGCGCCCAACAGCGGCCGGCTGGGCATCGTCGCAGTCGATACCCTAACCAGCGGTTCCATTGCCGCGGACCTGATGGGCAGATTCCTTGGACCCAAACAAGGAGCAGTTGCCATCACCGTCTTCGACATGGCGATCACCGAGCATGCCGAAAAGTATTCCGCCTTCGAATCCACGCTGCGTGCGTTTTATCCGAACCTGCACTTGCTCAGGCCCATCGAAGATCATGATGTCGAGAAAGAGGCCTACAACAAGAGCCGCAAGCTGTTTGAGGAGCGCCCTGATCTGGCAGGGATCTACGTCACCACCGAAGCTTCGATTCCGGTTCTGAAAGCCGCGTGTGATGCGAAATTGCTCGATCGCCTGACGATAATCACTACGGATTTATTTCCAGATCTCGTTCCCTATATTCGCTCCGGAGCGGTGGTCGCCACCATCTACCAGCGTCCCCGCGCGCAGGGGCAGATGGCGCTCCGCATGTTGTACGAATTCCTTGCCGAAGGCAGTCCGCGATCTCACCAGGTAGCCCTCCCTCCTCACCTTGTGATGCGCGGCAATTTAGATTTCTTCCTGCGCCGGCAATCGCAGGAATCCTCCGATCAGGCGGTGCATGAAACCGAGCGCGAGCTCAGCGAGGACTTCGCCTGATGGCCGCGACTTCCCGGGAGCCGGAAGGCGGCAGCCGAAGGCCGGGTCGATTTCCAAATGAGCACTTTTCATGAACTATCTAGGCATTGATGTAGGCACGGGAGGTACACGCGCGCTCGTCATGGACGAGCGCGGAAACGTAGTAGCGTCTGCTTCGGCCGAGCACGCGCATTTTGCCAGCCCGCGCCCGGGGTGGGCCGAACAGGATCCACGCGACTGGTGGCGAGCTTGCGGAATTGCTGTGCGCAAGGCGCTCGAATCTTCGGGGATCAAGGCCGCGGACATCGCATGCGTCGGCTTCTCGGGCCAGATGCACGGCGCGGTGCTGCTGGACTCCGGCGATGAAGTCATCCGTCCCGCGTTGATCTGGTGCGATCAGCGCAGCGAACCGCAATCGCGCGAGCTGGAAGAACAGTTTGGCCGCGATACGCTGATTCGGCTCACCTGTAATCCTCCGCTGACCAATTTCACGCTGACCAAATTTTTGTGGGTGCGCGAGAACGAGCCGCAGAACTGGGCCCGCGTCGCCCACGTGATGTTGCCCAAAGATTACGTCCGCTTCCGCCTCACAGGAGAGCGCGCCATCGACATGGCGGACGCCTCCGGCACTCTCCTGCTCGATGTGACGAATCGCGTCTGGTCGAAAGAAGTCCTCACCAAGACGGACATCAATTCGAGCATGCTGCCGGCTCTGTTTGAGTCGCCCCAGGTGTGCGGGAAAGTTTCTACGGCGGGGGCCGAAGCCACGGGCTTGCGCGCAGGAACGCCGGTCGTGGCCGGTGCGGGCGATCAAGCCGCAGGCGCCGTGGGAATGGGTATCGCTCGAGTCGGTGCCGTCAGCGCGACGATTGGAACGTCGGGCGTCGTCTTTGCCTCGACTGATCGTCCTGCCATGGACCCGCAAGGCCGTCTGCACACGTTCTGCCACGCTATTCCCGGACGCTGGCACGTGATGGGCGTGACCCAGGCCGCCGGCCTGTCGCTCCGCTGGTATCGCGATAATTTCGGTTCGGCTTCGCCTGGCACTCAGAAAAAAGATGGACGTGATCCCTACGACGTCTTTGCCGAGGAGGCAAGCGCCGCGCCGGTTGGATCAGAAGGCGCATTCTGGCTGCCCTATCTGATGGGCGAGCGCACGCCGCATCTCGATCCCAACGCCCGCGCCGCTCTCGTCGGACTGACGGCTTCGCACACACGCGCTCACGTGGTTCGCGCAATCCTCGAAGGAGTGGCCTTCAGCCTGAAAGACACATTCACGATCTTCGACGAAATGAAAATTCCTATAACTTCGATCCGCCTCGGGGGCGGCGGGGCCCGCTCTCCCTTGTGGCGCCAGATTCAGGCTGACGTTTACGGACGCGAAGTCGAAATCGTCGCGGCCGAGGAAGGCGCGGCGTATGGCGCTGCGATTCTGGCGGGAGTCGGGGCGGGTGGCTGGAGTTCGGTCGAGCAGGCCTGCGACGCCGTCGTTCGCGTAGCGCAGCGCATCGCTCCGAATCAGAAAGACTCGGCCACCATGCAACAGGCCTACCGTACTTATCGCACAATCTACCCGGCGCTGAAAGCGGTATAGTGCTGCTTCGCAAGATCACGCGCACTGCATTAAGGAGAATTCAGATGTTCTTCCGCCCCAGCATCTTCGTTTGCCTCATCGTCTCGGCAGCGGTCTCTCTCGCTCAGAACACCGACCTCAAAGCTCCCCCCGTTCTCGACGTTCACGTCCACGCCATGGACGCGAACTTTCCCGGCATCGCGCCCATGTGTCCCAACACGTCAAAGTTCACGGCGTCCGATCCGAAAGGGAAGGAGGAACCTTTCGGGTGGGTGAAGGAACCGTGCTCTCCCGCGCTTTATCCCTCTGCGAAGGGCGAGTACATGAAAGACGTTCTCGCCGAGATGGATCGGCTCAACGTCACCGCTGTTGTCTTTGGCGATCCCCAGAGCGTGCAGAAGTGGAAAGACGCCGCGCCTGCGCGCATCATCCCCGGCACCGGATTCGAAAACGGATTTCCCCCCAACCAGCGCGTCGCCCTGGACGAACTTCGCAAAGACTTCACCAGCGGCGGCTTCAAGGTGATGGGCGAGATCGGTCTGCAATACGAAAATCTCTCCCCGAGCGATCCCTCGGTCGATCAGTACTTCGCTCTTGCCGAAGAACTCGATATTCCCGTCGCGATCCACATGGGCACCGGCGGCTCCGGACGCGCCAACATCACAATGCCGAAGTTCCGCGGCTCGATGGGGAATCCGCTCTTGCTCGAGGAACTGCTGGCGCGACATCCGAAACTGCGCGTGCAGGTCATGCATGCGGGCTATCCGATGATCGAAGAGATGCTCACGCTGCTGCAGGCGAACTCGCACGTCTACGTCGACGTTGCCGGACTGATCTGGAGCTATCCCATCAAAGAAGTAAATCGGTACATCGAGCGGCTGGTCGACGGCGGATTCGAAGACCGCGTCATGTTCGGCACCGACCAGCTGATCTGGCCCAAGCTCATGGCCTATTCGATCAGCGTCATCCAGAACGCCGACTACCTGACGACCGAGCAGAAGCGCGACATCCTCTACAACAACGCCGCGCGTTTTCTACGGCTCGACACGGCACAGAGCAAGTGAGCGATCCCATGAGCAGGGCAGAAACCAGGACATTTTCTATCGAAGCCCTGGGCGATTTCAGCACTCGAATATTTCTCCACTTTGGAGTGAGCAGAGAAGATGCCGCGCAAGCAGCCGACGTGTTGATCTGCGCCGACCTCCGCGGCATCGACTCGCATGGAGTTGCGCGGCTGCATAGTTATTACGAACTTCTCGAAGAAGGACGGATCAACCCAAGCCCCAGGATCAAGCTTGTCCGCTCCACTGCGAGCACGGCAACCGTTGATGGAGACAATGGGCTGGGTTTGGTCGTCGGCCCTCATGCCAATCGGATTGCGATGGACCTCGCTGACAAATCCGGGACCGGCTGGGTCAGCGTCTGCAACACGAATCATTTCGGCATCGCCGGCTATTACGTCCTGAAGGCGCTGGAACGGGACATGATCGGATGGGCGATGACCAACTCCACGAAGCTGGTCACGCCGTTATGGGGAGCAGAGTCCATGCTCGGCACGAATCCGATCGCGATCGCCTTTCCCGGAAAACATGAACCGCCCATTGTGATCGACATGGCAACCAGCGCAGTTGCCCTGGGAAAAATCGAAATGGCGCTTCGCAAAGGCGCCGCCATTCCTTCCGGATGGGCCACCGACCGGGACGGTTCTATCACGACGAACCCTGCGGATGTGTTCAGCGGGGGAACTCTTCTGCCGCTCGGCTCGGATCGGGAGCGCGGGGGACACAAAGGTTACTGCCTGGGAATGATGGTCGACATCTTGAGCGCGGTGCTGAGTGGCGCAAACTGGGGACCGTTCACAGTCCCGTTCGCCATCCGAAACGAGATTCCAACGCGAAGTGTAGGAAAGGGGATCGGCCACTTCTTCGGCGCAATGCGGATTGACGCGTTCATCGACGCCGACGAATTCAAAACCCAGGTCGACGAATACATCCACGTCTTCCGCGCAACCCGGCCAGCGCCGGGCACGAACGGCCCTCTTATCCCGGGGGATCCGGAGCGGCACGCGGAAGCCGAACGGCGTGAAAAGGGAGTGCCATTGGTCGCCGCGGTCGTGGAAGATCTGCTGGATATTTCGAAGAAGACTGGTATCCCACTGTCAGTGAATTGATCTCGAGAAGCAGAGAATTCGCGAGGGCGCGAATTGTTACTTAACGGCTTCCTTCACCAGCACCACCCGATCCCCAGCCACATCCTTCAACTGCTGCACTATCCCGGACGGCCAGTGAATCTCGACCAGATCCGCGGACGCATCCTTGCCCAGACCGAAATGCACGGGCCCCGCGCTCGCTGACGCGTATCCGCAACTGGTGGTCATGTGGTTGTATTGCGCGCCTGATTTCGTGACGAGTTTGATGCGCGCGCCGATGCCGTCGCGGTTGCTCTTCGTCCCTTGCAGCTTGAACTCGATCCAGTGATGGTTGCCGGGGCTCTGGTTCATCCAGATCTCCGCCGGAGCGCTGAGCGCAGTCACAACGGCATCGAGCTTGCCGTCGCCGTTCAAGTCTCCGATAGCTGACCCGCGGTGCCGCGACGCCGGTTGCGCCGTTAAGCCCGCCTCGGCGGTCAATGCAGAAAACTTCATCCCACCCAGATTTCGAAATACAGTGTTGGGCTGCTCGATGGACAGGTTCGCCGCCGATGCCATCGATTGCACGTGTCCACGCGTGACGAAGATGTCCTTCCGTCCATCGTTATCAAAGTCCGCAATCGTCGGTGAATACCCCGCCATCGGCAAGCTCAGCCGCGTCATGCCACTCTCGCGAGTGACCTCGACGAAGCTACCCTTGCCCGTGTTGCGATACAAAGGGAACGTTTCGGCATCGAGGGCCACCAAAATAATGTCCGGGTACCCATCGTTATCCAAATCCCGGAAATCTACTCCCATGCCGGAGATATAAGTTCCGTCCTCGCGCAGCGCGACGTTCTCATCAAACGCAGCCTCTTCGAACTTCCCGCCTCCCTTGTTCTTGTAAAACTGGTTCATCAGCTTGTCGTTCGGAACCATCAGGTCCATCTTGCCGGTGAGTTCTGAGTCGGCCAGCGCCGCGCCCATACCTTTCCCGGGATGATCGCGGAATCCTGCTTCGATCGACGCATCGCGAAACGTGCCGTCCCCGTTGTTGATGAAGAGCTGGTTGGGAGTCGGCTTGTACATCTTGGGATGGCAGTAGTCGTGGTGCCCGAATCCTTCGCAAACCGGCTCGTGCTCGAAGTCCCATTTCAGGTAGTTGATGACAATAAGGTCGAGCAGTCCGTCATTGTTGACGTCAACCCATGCCCCTGTTACCGCCCATAATGGACCATACTGCGCATCCGGCTTGTTCAGGCCAGCCTTAGAGGTTACATCGCTGAAGGTTCCGTCTCCGTTGTTGTGATAGAGCGTGTTGCGATGCACTCCGGCCAGAAAAATGTCTTCGTACCCATCATTGTCATAATCTCCGATGGCGACTCCGGTGTCGTAACCAGTTCCGGCCAGGCCAGCTTTCTCCGTGACATCGGTGAAGTGCCCCCTGCCATCGTTCTCGAACAGCCGATTCGAATACTTCGGCGAATCTTTCTTCAGAGTCTGAATGTTGGCGCCGTTGGTGAAGAAAATATCGAGCTTGCCGTCGTTGTTATAGTCGAAGACGGCCACGCCCCCTGCCATCGTCTCCGGTGCGTGATACTGCGGAGTTTCATTGCTGTCCAGTTTGAAACCGATGGCTTGATAGGCGAATTGGATCGGGCTGTCCGAGGCGGCAGGCGCGTTCTTAGGCGCATGAGGAGATTGAGGATAGGCGTGCGCGATCTGAAAACCGATCAAGAAACAAGTCAAAATTACGGCCAAGAGGCAATAAAGACGACTCCAGATCATGATTATCATTCAACCACAAAGGGCACGAAGTCACACGAAGGAAGGCCGCTTTTGCTCTGTGAACCTCCGTGTCCTCTGTGGTGAATACGGCTGTGCTTTTACTCCGGCAGCTTCTGCTCTCCTTGAATCATGAGGTGCGAGTCCGCGTGCGCCGCCAGCGTCCCGGGTTGCCCGCCGCCGACAGTGATCAAGTAATCGCCGGCTCCAACCAGGCGGTCGCCAGCCTCGTTCACATAACTGAGATCGCGTGGATTCAACGCCAGTTTCACATGCTTCTGCTCACCAGCCGCAAGATGCACACGAGTGAATCCGCGCAGCGCCTTCAGAGGAGTCCCCGCAATTTTCGGGAAGCTGATGTAGAGTTCGACGACCTCATCGCCCTCGAGCTTTCCGGTGTTCTTGACATCGACTTCTACATCGAGCGGAGTGCCGGCTTGCAACGTGGGGCTCGAGAGAATCATCCCGCTATATTCAAAGGTCGAGTAACTGAGCCCATAACCGAACGGATACAGTGGCTCGCCTGTGAAGTAGCGGTAGGTGCGGTTCTTCATCGCGTAATCTTCAAAATCCGGCAACTGCTCCGTGCCCTTGTAGAAGGTCACGGGCAGCCGGCCGGCAGGATTGTTTTGACCAGCGAGAGTCTCTGCGATGGCAGTTCCGCCTTCTTCTCCCGAGTACCAGGCGTCGAGGATCGCGTTCGCGTGATCGTTCGCCCAGTTCACGGCGAGGGCGCTGCCATTCATCAGGACCACAACCAGTGGCTTGCCGGTACTTTTCAAGGCGCCGAGCAACGCCCCTTCTTCTTCCGGGAGATTCAGGCTGGTGCGATCACCCCCGCGAAATCCCGGCACGTCTACCTTCATCTCTTCGCCTTCCAGCTTCGACGTGATGCCCACGACGGCCACAACCACGTCCGCTTTCTGCGCCGCAGCAGTAGCTTCGACCAGCGGATCCTTTCCTGCGGGCTGCCATACCAGCTTGATCTCGAATGCGCCCTTGAGGAATTCAATCTTGATCGGATAGCGATGGCCCTTCGTCAGAGAGACGGTCGTGGTCTGAACGTTGGGATCGTGCAAGACCGGATCATCCACGATCAATTTGCCATCGAGCCACATGCGCTCATTCGAGCCAGAGAGGCCAATGTCGTACGCCCCCGTCTCTGCCGGAGTCAGGAATCCGCTCCAGCGTACGGAAAAATCCTTCATTCCCGGAGGCGTGGGAAGCGCCTGCGGGTCGTGACTGAACGAGAAAGTTCGCAGATCCACGATTGGATCCACGCGCGTCAATTGCGGCGTTCCGGTCATATCTTCCGCGAAGTATTCACCCTTGAGGCCGGGTTTGCCATCTTCGGTCGAAAGTACCGAGGTGGGAACCAGAGGATGCTCGCGCAGAAAATTGGTTCCTGGCTCGAACGAAACTTGTGCGCGGGCAAATTGCTTTTTGATTCCTTCCAGTGCCGTCACGGCATGTGAGGCGGTTCCGCTGTAGTTGCCGTGCAACACTTGCACGGATTCCGCCAAAGGACCCACCACCAGAATCTTCTTAACATTCGCCCCCAGCGGCAGGACGCCATCGTTCTTCAACAAAGTCATCGACTCGCGCGCGATCTTCAGTGCCAGTTGCCGGTGCGGAGCGCTGTCAATCTCCGACTCCGGAGTATTGGCGTAGGGGACCATGCTTGGCGGATCGAACATGCCTAGCCGCATGCGCGCGGTGAACAGCCGCCGTAACGTGACATCAAGATCGGCTTCCGTGAGCAAACCTTGCTTTACTGCGTCGACAAACGGCTTGTAATCATGATCATCTTTCGTGATCGTGAAGAAGTCGGCGCACTCATTGTCCATGCCGGTTTTATTCGCGACGGCTGCCGCTTCCGCCTGACTCTTCGTGAAGTGATGCCCCTGGAAGATATCGACCACGGCATCGCAATCAGAAACCACATACCCGTTAAACTTCCACGCGCCGCGCAGCGTGTCCTTCAGCAGAAAAGTATTGGCGCATGCCGGCTGGCCATTCACGCGGTTGTAGGCGCACATGATCGACTCGGCTTTGCCTTCGGTCACGGTCGCTCGAAACGCCGGCAGATACGTGTCTTCCATGTCATGTTTTGAAACCAGAACATCGATCGAATGTCGCGTGGGCTCCGGCCCGCTGTGTACCGCGTAATGTTTCGGCGTGGATATCACGCGGAAATATTTCGGATCCTCCCCTTGCAGGCCTGTCACAAACGCTACACCCATGCGGCCGGTCAGGAACGGATCTTCGCCATACGTCTCCTGTCCACGCCCCCAGCGCGGATCGCGGAAGATGTTGATATTCGGCGACCAGAAGTCGAGGCCTTCCATGATGTCGCGGCGTCCAGCGCGCACAGCCTGGTCGTGCTTCGCTCTGGCCTCAGTTCCAATGACGATGGCCATCTCATGGATGGCCTTGTCATCAAATGTGGCCGCCAAGCCAACGGGCTCGGGAAATACGGTAGCTGTACCAGCATTGGCAACACCATGCAGGGCCTCGCTCCACCAGTCATAAGCAGGTACCTGCAGCCTGGGGATAGCGCGCGCCTGATTGACTAGCTGCGTTGCCTTTTCCTCCAACGTCATCCTGCCGATCAGATCATCGACGCGCGCGCTGATCGGCTGGGAAGGATCAAGATACAGGGGGCTATTGTTTGTCTGTGCTGCCAAATTTAATGAAGAGAGAACGACTACGAGAGCGATAAACAAAGTGCAAGCAATGCCATTTTTCATAAAGCCCTTCCTTCGGAACCCGCGTAAACAGCGGACTCTATAACTGCTGAGAATCGCAGAACGCAATTCCGTAAACGATTACGGTGAACGGACGCTTGTAGCACAGCAAAATCCCGAGGTCAAGGAAAGTGGGGGAAGGAACCCGTTTGGCAGTTTGGGTGGGACGAGAAGACGAGAAAAGGAACCAGCCAACAGGCATGATTTATAAGCCCAACCGCCCCCCAGGCCGGGCCGAACCCCCGTTTCCGGGGCAGTAAGCCTCCGGTCAGGGGGTAAACCCTTCAAAAGCGCGAAAATCCGGCGAAGTTCCTTTACGATATCGATTTTGTGCTTGACAACGGTCGTCGACCAGATGTAAACACCGTAAACGTTCACGGAATGCTCGGGCCGTCCTATCCCTGAGGACATCCCGACGAACGCAATTCTGGAGGCTGGCACAATGAAATCTCTCTCGCCCACGCATGCCGGGAGTATCCGCCTTTTCGCGAGACGATGGGATCTGCGCCTGACATTACTTTTGGCGGCCCTCGTTCTCCTATTCGCGGCACACGGATTTGCGCAGGAAGCGACCTTCGTCGGAACCGTGATGGATCCTTCCGGCGCGGCTGTCGCCAATGCGAAAGTCACACTCACGAACCTGGATACGAACGTTGCAAAAGTAGTAAACACCAACGATTCGGGCCAGTTCACCGCGGTCGACATTCACATCGGCCACTACAACATCAAAGTTGAAATGAGCGGGTTCAAGACGGAAGAGCGAAAAGGCTTGACCCTGCAAGTCGGCGACCGTATGCGCGTTGACTTCGCGTTGCAAGTTGGTGGCTCGGCCGAAACGGTCAGTGTCGAGGCAAATGCGCTCACCGTTCAGTCTGACACCGGCGAGGTCAGCAACGTCATCGACGGGCAGCAGATCGAAGGACTCTCGGTCAACGGGCGCGGCATTTACCAATTGGCCGCGCTGGCGCCTGGAGCCTCCAGTCAGATCGACGTCACCGCCCCCAACACTCCGGTTGGCGGCAGCGCTGGCGTCGAATTCAACGGCCTTCGCCAGAATCACAACATCTACTTGTTGGATGGTGGCGAAAACGACGACCGAGGCGGCGCGGGCGGCATGAGCATCGCCCCGTCTCTGGATTCGATCGCCGAGTTCCGTCAGCTGACTTCAAACTACAGCGCGGACTTCGGGCTTTCCTCAGCGGGCACGATGACCTTGGTTCTGAAGTCCGGAACCAAAACGATCCATGCTTCCGCTTGGGAATTCAACCGCAATGATGCGTTCGATGCCCGCGTGTACAACAACAGGGCTCCGAACCCGGTCGCAGAACTGCGCCAGAACACGTATGGCTTCAACGTAGGAGGCCCGGTAACTTTCGGACATCTCTACAATCCGGGCAAAGAGAAGACATTCTTCTTCTACAACATGGAATGGCGGAAATATATCAACGGCGGTACCTTCCAGACCACCGTGCCGCTCACCTCTTGGTACGACGGAAACTTCGGATCTACCCAGGTCGGCGTACCCGGCACGTCTCTAGTCGCCCCGTCTGTTCTCTTTGGCAACTGCCCGGGCGGCGTGGCTCCTACGGTGAACACCCCGACCGGGCCGCAAACCGTTACACAGGGGCAGCCCTTTCCACAGGATGCCCAAGGCTACAAGGTTCCGACCTGCATGATCAGCCCCAATGCGACGGCACTGCTGCACGCGGGCGGCAAGTACGGCGGCATCTTCCCGGCCCCCACGAGCGGAGACCAATTCTTTGGTGGCAACAATTCTCCCACCAACCTGCGGGAAGAGATTGTCCGCATCGACCACAACTTCAATAGCAAGTTCTCAGTGTTCGGACATTTCGTTGATGAACAGGTGCAGCAGAGTTTCGGGAACAGCTTGTGGGCGTGGTCCAATACTCCAGTGAGTGGCACGACGTTCGGCAACCCGTCGTACAGCGGGGTCATTCACACGACGTACGCGATTAAGCCGACGTTGCTCAACGAGCTT
>Ga0070730_10001896_pt1 | contig 19565 bp, 16 predicted proteins | sample Coa_R1_3_FD_66447 | JGI IMG/M metagenome (GOLD analysis project Ga0070730, IMG submission 66447) | Surface soil microbial communities from Centralia Pennsylvania, which are recovering from an underground coalmine fire - Coalmine... | ecosystem: Environmental > Terrestrial > Soil > Unclassified ... | reverse complement strand
ACCTCTTTTCTTAACTACAAACCTATGACCCGACGCAACTCGTGCACGGCCAGCCTGATATCGGGTGCGCCGAGAATTGCCGAGATCACGGCGATACCATCGGCGCCAGCTTCCATGGCCTGCGCTGCGTTGGCCGCAGTCAGCCCTCCTACGGCCAGTAAAGGATAATTCGGTAATGCTTGTTTGATCGTGCTCAACAGGCCAGGGCCGCTGGGAGGCTCGTCCAGATGTGAACGCGAGGCAAAGATGGTGCCTGCGATCAGGAAGTCCGCGCCCATCGTGACCGCCAGGCTCGCTTCGTCTAAGGAATGCGCCGAGGCGCCCAGGAGATACGCGTCACCGACGACTACACGCGCAAAGACTGGAGGTAAGCTCTGTTGGCCAAGTTGAAATCCGTCCACCCGCGCCGCCAGCCCGACATCCAGGCGATCATTGATGATGAAGGTTACGCCATAGCGCTGGCAGAGCGACCCGAAATAGATGGCGAGCCTGTGCAGTTGGACGGCCGGGAGGTCGTGCCCACGCAATTGCAGCATATTCACGCCCTCCGCTAGTGCGATATCCACCGCCTCTATCAGATTGGGCATGGCTGGATCGGTGATCAGGCACAGAATGGGAGATTTCAACTCAGGCTTGCCCACACGCTCAACTCCTCACATGCGCCAGGCCAACGGTCGGGCTGCTCGCGGAGGCATAGGGCTTGCGCGGAATACGACCAGCCAGGTATGCTGCTCGACCCGCCTCTACTCCCAACTTGATCGCCTGCGCCATCTGCACCGGATTGCTGGCCAGCGCCACCGCCGTATTCACCAGGCAGGCCGAGGCCCCCATTTCCATCGCCAGAGCCGCGTCAGAGGGGGCGCCAATCCCCGCGTCCACGACCACCGGGACGCGCGCCTGCTCGATGATAATCTGGATCTGCGGCAAATTGAGCAGCCCCTGTCCCGAGCCGATCGGTGAGCCCAGCGGCATAACCGTCACGGCCCCGACCTCCTGTAAGTGTAGCGCCAGGACGGGATCGGCATTGATATAGGGCAACACCTCAAAGCCTTCCTTGACCAGGATGCGGGTGGCCTCCAGCGTCGCAATCGGATCGGGCAGGAGATAGGTCGGGTCGGGGATGACCTCCAGCTTGACCCAGCGTGGCAACCCCAGAGCAGCCGCCAGGCGCGCGGTTTGCACGGCCTCCTCGACGGTTTTACAGCCCGCAGTATTGGGGAGGATAGTGTACTTCTGCGTATCGATATAATCGAGCAATCCAGGCTGACCAGGATTGCTGAGGTCCAGGCGCCGTAACGCCACGGTGATAATCTCTGAGCCGCTGGCCTCTATGCTGGCCCGCATCTCCTCGAAGCTGGCATATTTTCCCGTTCCCAGCATCAGTCGCGAGCTGAACGTACGCGTACCAATTGTGAATTGATCCATGTAAGAGACTGCCTTTCTCTGTTGCGGGCCGCTGAAGACGGCCCCTACGACAAGCATCATGCACCCCACATCAAAGATGGGTCAAATGAGAGAGCCTGCCGTATGAAAGCATAAAGATTGGGAAGCGCATAAACAGGAGCAGATGAGGCAGCACGCGTGGCATAACATGGAATATCTCTGTACATGATGCATTCCCTATCGCTAGTATTATCTAGATCAGGTTTACAGGGTTTTCCACATGACGGTGGTGCTCTCAGCCTGGCTGTACCAAGCTCCCCTAGCAACAAGTTTGTTATTTTCTCTATAATACTCCACAAACTGTTATGGAGTCCAGTCGATGAAGTTCTCCTACCTGGGAGGCTGGTTCACTGGAGGCTCATACCGCCTGATCGCACCCAGCGCCTCGCCGACCGTTCCCACTACCTGCGCACCTGATTGGAGCAGTTGCCGCATGAATTGCAGACCAGCGCCACCTGTGTAGTCACAAGCCCCTAGTCCGCTGCGTTGGAGCACATCATCAATCGTTTCCGTAGGGTCGCCCCCCTTGAGGGGGCCCGCGTCACTCTCAGAGGACGCCTCCCCATCGACGGGCCCCCTCAAGGGGGGCGACCCTACGGAATTGGCCAGCATGATAACGGGGAGTCCGCGTTGGGCCGCAACGACCGCCTCTTGTAGGAGGGCCAGATTGCCGGTGCCGATGGGGGCCAGGCTGATGACGAGCACGGCGACCTGCGCGAGGCTGTGGCGGACACGCTCCAGGGTCTTGGGGGCAAGGGGGGCGTAGGGCTGCTCGGTAATCACCTGCCGGGCCAGGCGCAACGCCAGGGTATGGTCGCTATCCCCAATGTTTAAGGCGCCCGCTACAAAGGGGATCTGCTCGTCGGCCAGTGCTCGCATCAATACTTCGCCTGTGCCACCACCCGCCATGACGTGTACCCAGGGCTGGAGAGCAGGCATGCTGCATTGGTCCCCATGAGTGGCAATAGATTGATCCTCATCATTGGACACGATCATATGGTTTCGACCAGGAGGCAGGACGCTGAGATGTTCCGCGCCGCGTAGAATGCCGACCTGCACCTCGACGCCGTAGACGCGACTGAGCAGGCCCGGCTCTAACACTTCCGCTGGTCCGGCGTCAGCAACGATGCCGCGCTGGAAGAGTAGCAGCCGCGGGAAGTAGCGTGCCGCCAGGTTCAGATCGTGGATGGCCGCGACGACCGTGACGCTACGCTCACGATTGAGTTGCTGCACCAGCTCCAGCGTCTCGATCTGATATTTTATGTCGAGATGAGCGGTGGGCTCATCTAACAACAGGACGAGAGGCTGCTGGGCCAGGGCCATGGCGATCATCACCCGCTGGCGCTCCCCGCCGCTCAGTTCGTTAAAGATGCGATGCGCCAGTTCGTCAATCCCGGCCGCCAGCATGGCATCGTGCACGACCAGTTCATCCTGCTTACTACGCGTTCCGAAGAAGGAGGCGACAAAGGGCGTGCGGCCCAGGTTGACCATATGCTCGACGGTAAAGGCGTAGGGCATGTGCAGTTCCTGGGGGACGACCGCGATCCGTTGAGCAGCACCGCGCCTGCCCCATTGCCACAAATCACGACCCTGCAAACGGACCTGCCCCCGCTGAGGAGTGAGCACGCCGCTGAGCAGGCGCAGCAGGGTACTCTTCCCGGAGCCATTGGGGCCCAGCAAGCCGACCATTTCGCCCCCGTTGACGCTCAGCGACACGTCGTAGAGCAGCGGGCGTGCCTGATAGCCAAAGCTCACATTGCGCATCTCCAGGATCGGGGCCGTGCTCTGCCCATTGCTGCTCTTTACCATTTATAGTCTCGCTTACTACGCCTGAGCAGGAATAAGAAAAAGGGTGCTCCTACCAGAGTGGTAAAGACCCCAACCGGCATCACAGCAGGCGCAATCACTACGCGAGCCAGCAGATCGGCCAGCGTCAGAAAGACTGCTCCACCCAGGGCCGCGGCTGGCAGCAAGGTGCGGTGTCTGGGACCCAGCAGCAGGCGCAGGATATGCGGCGTGACCAGGCCCACAAAGCCGATCAGGCCACTGATGGAGACTGCCGCCGCCGTGATTAGCGAGGCCACTATGATAATGATCAACCTGGCGCGCTCGACATGCACTCCCAGGTGAGCGGCGCTCTCCTCGCCCAGCGCCAGGGTGTCGAGCACACGAGCCATGCCCAGCGAGAAGATGATGCCCACGAGCACCAGCACACCAGCAATCAGGACCGGTCCCCAGTTCGACACGGCGGTACCACCTGAAAGCCAGTTGAAGAGGGCCTGGGTGCCGAATAAGGAGTGTGGGCTAACAGTTAAAAGAATGGTCTGAGCCGCCACCATCACGGAGTTCATTACGACTCCCGCCAGCAGCAAAGTTACCATCGAGGTCTGCCCCTCAACACGTGCGATCCTGTAGACCAGCAGGACCGTCACGACCGCGCCGAGAAAGGCCAGCGTGGTGGTCAGCGGGAAGAAGGAGCCATAGAGTGTATCGAAGGGCAGCACGAAGGCGATGGCCGCTCCCAGGGCCGCTCCCGATGAGGTGCCTATCAGGAACGGATCGGCCAGAGGGTTGCGCAACAGGCCCTGAAAGAGCGTGCCAGAGACGGCGAGGGCGGCCCCCACCAGGGCAGCCGCGATCACAACCGGGAGGCGCACCTGCCAGATAATCGTCTCTGAGGTCGGGTCCCACTGGCGCGCGAAATGGAACAGCCCCGTACCATTGAGCAGGATCTGAGCAATCTGACCGATGGGGATAGCGGTCGAGCCGAAGCTCACGGCCAGCAGCAGAGCCGTCCCCAACAGCGCGCAGAGCAAGATGATGACCAGGGGAGCGGGAAGTGTACGCCGTCGTTCCCCACTCCCCTGTCCCGCTGCTTTGATAGGTGGCGTAGGTGCCGCTTGATCGTGTCCGTGCTCGCTTGCCAGTTTCATAGTTCTCCCTACGCTGCGGCAACCGTACAATCGGCTGGGAGCGCCCCGCTGAACTTATCGGGATGGACGAGTTGCGCCACACAACGCAGACCCTCGACCAGCCTGGGTCCCGGGCGCGACATCAGATCGCTGTTGACATAGTAGACGTGCTTGTTTTTGAGCGCGTCGATGTTGCTCCAGTTGGGACGCTTGTAGACGGTAGCGGGGCCGCCGCCATACTTGGGGTCCTCAGTGAGGATCACATACTGCGGGTTAGCGGCAATCACCGCCTCATCGCTGACCTGCGGATAGCCCTGGCCGCTGGTGTTATCGTGGAAGATGTCAGTGGCATTGGCATCGATCAGCAGATCATCGCCAAAGGAGCCGCCCCCAAAGACATAGGGCTTACCAGGCGTACTGTAATCTAGCTCGATCATGACCTTCGGCGCAGTCGTGCCCGCGACGGTACTCTTGATCTGGTCAATCTGCTGCTGGAGCTGGCCGACCAGTTTGCTGGCCACATCCTGAGTAGAGGTGAGGCGACCAACCAGCAGGATTTGCTGCAGCGCCTGCGAGAAGTTGGCAACCGGCAAGACCACAACATTCAGCCCCAGGCTTTTCAGCTTGCTATCATACTGCTGCGTTAAGTTGCCATAGCTCAGGACGAGATCTGGTTTGAGCGCGACAATCTGCTCAATATTATACTTACTACTGGCATCCGATATCTTGGGGAGCGCCGCCACACTGGCCGGGTAGTTGGTGTAGTAGTCGACTGCAACGATGTGGTTGGCCACGCCCAACGCAGCCAGCACCTCGCTGGTACTGGGCACCAGCGAGACAATGCGCTGGGGAGCACTCGTTGGAAAAGCAATCGGCGTTCCGTTGGCATCCACTGCCGGGATAGGGGTAGCGGTTGGGGCGGCGGTTGGAGATGCAGCGCTCTGGCTCTGCCCGCCACACGCCGCCAGCAGCAACGTCAAAGAGAGCAGGAGCAAAGAGAGAAGACGAACCATCGGTGTGCGAATACGCATCTGGTGACCTCCGAGACTAAAAAATAGAGAAGCTCGCCGTCACCTCGCGCGGGATGGAGATTCGACCGAAAACCGGTAGGAAGGCCGCTCTATCGTAGAGCATCACAGCCTCATTTATCTTCCCATGTGTTGAGACGACGTTGGCCATCATCTCATGCCTACGGCTTCGGTAGCTCGCTCCTTTTACGCGAAGGATCAAGAGCAGCTCACCGGGCAGGTTTCCTGGCTCCTGGCTGCAAACGCGGCTCATTCCGCCTTCCCATCCAACAGTGCTGGACAGTGGCAAACACTCGCGTCGTACGAGTGGATGAGCAGCTCACCAGTTACAGTAGCGCGACTGCGTCGGATTCGCACCGACTTCCCTATTATGCCTGACCTTGTACTTCAGGCCACCCGATGACCATACAAAAATATACGTGTTATCAAGAGATAGTATATCGACGCTGATGTATACTGTCAACAAGCATACACGCGAAAGCTCAACCCTGCACCTTTGTACAGTTGACAACACTATGCGTGGAAGATGATACTAACAACAAGAGTAGGCCACAGGGCGTTCCTTCATTTTCCGATTGTTGAGGACAAAGTTAGATGCCAATTGATAGTAATCTTTTTCGTCAGGTCATGGGTCGTTTCCCCACTGGTGTGACTGTTGTAACAACCAATCATCAAGGGACGTTGGGGGGCTTAACGGTTAGCGCTTTCTGTTCCGTCTCCATAGACCCGCCGCTCGTACTTATCTGCGTCGATCTTACCAGCAATACGCTGCCACTCATTCGTGAAAGCAAGGCCTTCGCGGTCAATATGCTCACCAATCAGCAGGAACATCTCTCGCGCTGTTTCGCGACCCACTCGCAGGAACGCTTTGAATACTTCTGCCACTGCTCCTATCATGTCGCGGCCACCGGATCACCTATCCTCGACAACGTGCTCGCCTTCATTGACGCGCGGGTCGTGGCGGAATATCCTGGCGGCGATCACGTGATCTTCCTTGGCCAGGTCGAGGCGCTGGGAACAGGCGACCAGGTAGACTTTGCCGATGATGCGAATAGCACCCTGAGCACGCTGGCGGAAGCTGAACATGCGCATCCCGCCGACGAGCAACATCCGCTGGCATACTATCGTGGGGAATATCGCCATCTCGCGAAGCACTACAAGAAGCCGAGTTTGACCGCTTATTACGACGAAGATTTTGAGTAAAAGACGACCACAAGGGGCAGAGCGACTGCATCCACCTGGGCGACCGCAAGGGATCGCCCCTACTATACACGGAGGGTGCGTTGGATTCGTCATATAGTAGGGGCGATCCCTTGCGGTCGCCCTCTCTACAAGAAAGGGCACAGGCGCTCACCATCTTACAGCAGCGCATCCTCGCCTGCCGCCTCTGCCAGGAGCAGGGCTATATCGCCGTGGCGCACCCCATTGTGAGCGGTCGGGCCTCGGATCGCATCTTCGTGATCGGCCAGGCGCCCGGCCATCGTTCGATCACCAACAACAAACCATTCAGCGGGCCGGGAGGGCGCATCTTGCAACGCTGGCTGGAGGTGGCAGGCTTCCCCCCTGGCTATCTGCACGAGCACACCTATCTCAGCTCGCTCACCCGCTGCGACCCCGGTAAAAATCCCGCAGGCAATGGAGATCGCCGACCTTCCGCGCCAGAAATAGCGCTGTGCAGACCTTACCTCGAAGAGGAGCTACAGCTGGTGCACCCTAAAGTCGTGCTGCTGGTGGGCACCATGGCGATCGAGGCCATCTTTGGCAAAGTGAAGTTAGAGGAGGTGATTGGCACATATCAGGAGCGTGACGGCATGTTCTTCCTGCCCCTACCCCATCCCTCCGGTGTCAGTCGCTGGCTCAACGATCCCACGCACCAGCAGTTATGCCAGCAGGCGCTCGCATTGTTGGGAGAGTGGCGCGTCCTCTATGAGCTGTGACCGTGCTGACCGATACGATGGCCACCAGGGTCGTTGCCCGTCGTCTCTACACATAGAAAAGGTCCTCACGCGCACACCCGCCACCCTGCATGCAGAGACAATGCTGCTCTTGAGGACGCTCTTTGGATGTTGGGAAATTTACCAGGCAGGTGCCCATATACCAAATTCGTTGCCGTCGGGGTCGGTGAACTGAGCCCATTTACCCCAGGGTTCAGTGCTCAGCTCCTGGGTCAGAGTGACTCCACGACTCTTGAGCGTCTTACAGGTTTCTTCTATATTGTCGGTATGCAGGACAAAGCCAGTCATGCCCGTTTTGTCGCCACCACTCTGGCCGCGCAGGCCGAGCATAATATGGGTCTGTGTCCCAGCAGGAGCGACTTCGAGCCAACGCTCAGTTTCGCTCATGGGTTGGTCATCGATTTTCTCGAAGCCGAGCTTGTTGACATAGAAGTCGAGGGCTTTGTCTTGATCGCTGACACCTACAGTGATGGTGCCGATTTTTGTGAACATGTTTCTTCTCCCCTATCTGGTTTTCATCAAAGATTGTCCATAAGGATTATATTCGACGGGGCCCAGCAAAACTTCTCGAATCTTGCGCATTGGTTCAGGCAGCACGTATCCCTTCCAGGCGTTGCTGGAAGCCATAGCCAGCCAACAGGTGGTCAGTGGGGCAGGCGAGGCCAAGATGGAGATGACCGTGTGCAAGCAAATGTTGTATACTTGTGTCATACATTCGTTATACGTATAACAAATCTCAATCACCCACTGGGAAACTTCTATTTCTCGACAAACTTTCCTTAAAGAGGCGAGTGGCTGTGGACCAGGGCCAGTCACCTGGTAAAACGATGACACTCCAGAGAGGAAATGACAATGTCTGAATCTCAAGATGAGCTGAGGCAGACATACCCGTCTCAGCCAAAAGTGACGCCTCTACGGCTCGCAGAAATGAATGAGCGAACTCGCGAGCAGCTTTCCAGGGCCAATCTCGACAAGGATGGTGAGCCGCTGGCAATCTTTGGGACGCTTGCCCGGCATCCCAAACTACTCGCAGCATGGCTCCCTTTCGGGGGTCGCTTGCTGGCAGGGGGAAGCCTGGATCGACGTTCTACGGAGCTGGTTATTCTGAGGACCGCTTACAACATGGGAAACGAGTATGAGTGGGGCCAGCATGTGCAAATCGCTACAGCCTTTGGGATCGATCGGGCAACCATTGAGTGCGTCATCGAGGGACCATTGGCTGATGGGTGGCTGCCATTTGAGGCTCTCCTGATGCGGGCAACTGATGAACTGCATAACGAGCGCTACATCACGAGTGCCACCTGGGATGCTCTCGCGAAGCATCTCAACGAGACTCAGTTGATCGAACTCTGCTTTCTTGTCGGTCACTATGAAATGCTGGCTATGTTCCTGCGCACGGCTGGTGTGCAACTTGAACCTGGAAAGGAGAGGCTTCCACACCATGACAAACCATGATGAAATGCCCGAACTGACAGTCGAGGCGCTGGGTGAGGCACCCGGGCGTGGTCGTCTCATCGGTCGACGCATTCTGGTGGTTGGCGCGGGAAGTGCGCGCTTTCAGGGTGAGGGTGATCCCCCTGGGAATGGGCAGGCAATCGCGCGTCTTGCCGCCAGGGAGGGCGCTGAGGTGATCTGCGCCGATCTGCATCTCGAAGCCGCCGAACGCACCGCCGCAGCAATTGTGGCCGAGGGTGGTTCCGCGACCGTGCTCCAGGGAGACGTGGCTGATGCCGATGTATGTGCCCGCTTCATTGCTGATTCTGGAGCACTCGACGGCCTGGTTTGCAATGTTGGCATCGGGCTGGGTCGCTGGCTGGCTGATACTTCCCCAGAGCAATGGGACAGGGTTATGGCCGTCAATCTGCGCGCACATTTCCTGCTGGCCCGCGCGGCTTTGCCAATCCTTCCGCGTGGAGGAGCGATCGTCTTCATGGGATCAGTGGCGGGCCTGTCTCCCGGCACGCAGATCCCAGCATATGATACCTCCAAAGCGGGCCTGCTCGGTCTTAACCGACATGTCGCTGCAGAGGGCGCCCGGCGCGGTGTGCGGGCAAACGTGCTTATCCCCGGTTTTATCGACACGCCTCTTGGGCGCCTGGCCAGTGCCGGGCGGCCCAGTCGAGCGACGACACCGGTGCCTCTTCGCCGTCAGGGAACCGCCTGGGAAGTTGCCTATGCTGCCGTTTTCCTGCTTTCGAACGAAGCCAGCTACATCACTGGTCAAAAGCTGATCGTTGACGGCGGATTGTCCTGGGTATAGTCTGCCTCCATCACGCAAAAGTCATTCCCAATGGGATCTTGCTTGTCTTCTTCCTGGATTTCCGTTACACTAGTTGTCAAGAATTAGTTAATGTCTCTTCTCGGCAAACTCAATATACTCAACCATTCATCGCACCATCCTATATGCAACTTGATGCTGTCCCGCCCCATTCCATGGAAGGAGAATCTCTGCTATGAACCATCAGCAGCCTTTTCCTCAAGAAGGGCCGACTGGCAGGAAACCAGTTCCGCCAGAGCAGAAAGGGTTCTTTCAACGCATAATACACGTCTGGCTCAGGTTCAGCGGCCCAGATATTCGACACTTTCGTGCTACTATAGAAGATCAAGAACGGCTACGACGGTCGCGGTTATTGAGTGCCCTGTTTGCGCTGATCATCGTGACGCTTCTACTGACCGCCCCAACAGCCTTCCCGGTTCCCACATACTGGATTCCCCTTCTCTGTCTTCTTCTGCTCAGCCTGGTTGCCCTTCTGCTCAATCGTCGGGGCTACGTCACCCTGAGCGCCCTCTTGTATGTGCTGGCTATTGATGCCACACTCACTATTCTGATGGTGACCCTGCCCACTGGCATTCGGAACAGCAACATCCCCGATTTTGATCTGTTCATCCTTCCCACGTTAATTGGCGGGGTGGTCCTTCCTCGTCACTTCGTACCCATGCTCGCCCTGCTCCACATCGGTCTAATCATTGCACTTTTCGCTCTGTTGCCTCACGATCCGTTGCTGACTCAGGAGATTACAATCAATCAGAAGGGACTGGCGTATGCCGAGTTGAGTGACGCGTTCCTGATCCAGGTGGTTGGCGCCACCATTGCCTGGTTAAGTGCCTGGAGTGTGGATCTAGCCCTGGTCCGTGCCAGTCGCGCCGAGGAGGTAGCGGAGACGCGCAGACGATTCAATGAGCAGGCCCAGAGCATTGTCGAGCAGAAACACCGGCTGGATTATGGAATCAGCGTCTTGAAAGAGGCTCAAGCCCGTTTTGCCAATGGCGACTTCACAGCTCGTGTGAGGCTGCAGGACAATGAACTGGCGCCTCTGGCTTTCAGCTTCAATCTGTTGGCAGAGCGCCAGTCTCGCATCATCCAGGTCGCGCAGAAGTACACCCACTTAGAACAGGCCCTGCAGCAGCTCTTTGAGATCCAAAATACGCTCTTCTACGGGGGAGGATTAAAGCCCCTCACTGTCACTGACCCTCTGGTTGATCATCTCTATCGCAGTTTGCAACGCTATGATCAGCTGCGTCAACGGATTACCCAGGGGGGCTCCTACCTGGAAAAGGCCCAGACAGAACTGACGCAGCAGAAACACCTGCTCACACAACTGGATGCCCTGCTGGCTCAAACCCATACCGCAGTGCATGACCCACACAGGTCCCATCTATCTTCTGTTCAGCTTCTGGAGCAAGCGCAAGAGATAACTGTACAGATCCATAAGCACGAGCAGCGATGTCAGCAAGCACTCAAGCAGGGAGAACAGGTGCTTAATACGTAATTACACTGATACAGAACGAAAGAAAACCTCCCATCTGCAATAACTCGTTGCTGACCACTCCAGTCGTGGCTTGAATCGCCCTGCCGCTTTCGCCGGGGCCGTTTGAAGCACCTCCTACAAGGGAGGACACCGGCATAAAATTACGGTACAATAGACCTATATAGATGAGCGTACTCAACAATGCAGGTCCAGCCAGCAAGCGAGGAATATCTTGCGAGATGTAAGGAGGTGCGGCGTGCGTGATTTACCGACAGGCACTATCACGCTCCTATTTACAGATATTGAGGGTTCAACACAACTGCTCCAACAGCTCGGTGATAGCTATGGAGAGTTGTTGGCCGCGTGCCGTGCGCTGCTGCGAGATGCGATCCTTGCATCCCAAGGGCACGAGGTCGATACGCAGGGGGACGCCATTTTTGCTGTCTTTGCTCGCGCCAGCGATGCGCTATCTGCTGCTGTGGCGGCACAACGCGCCCTCGCCGCCTATTCCTGGCCGCAAGGGGTGGTGGTGCGCGTACGCATGGGGTTGCATACTGGTGAACCTTCTCGTGTGACCGAGGGGTATGTGGGCCTGGATATCCACCGCGCCGCACGTATTATGAGCGCAGCTCATGGAGGGCAGGTGCTGCTCTCCCAGACAACCCGCGATCTGGTTGAGCACGAAGGAGCAGAAGGGATAAGCCTGCGTGATCTTGGAGAGCATCGCCTCAAGGATTTCGAGCAAGCGATGCAGCTCTATCAAGTGGTGATTGCTGGACTGCCTGCCGATTTTCCTCCTCTCAAGACGCTCGATGGCGGGGCTGCCACTCTCCCTGTGCCGCCAACTGCGCTCGTTGGACGAGAGGATGAGGTGGCGCAGATCGGGAAGCTCTTGCGTCGCGAGGATGTGCGGCTGGTGACCTTAACAGGGCCGGGCGGTACAGGCAAAAGTCGCCTGTCAATCCAGGTGGCAGCAGGGCTTCGAGACGTGTTCGTGGGAGGCGTCTTTTTTGTCTCGCTCGCTTCGATCGCCGACACCATGCTGGTCCTGCCTACCATCGCGCAGGTGCTTGGCATTCGGGATGGAGCGGGACAGACTCTAGTGGTACGCATGGTAGAAACGCTGCAACAGAGGCCCGTGCTGCTGGTGCTCGACAACTTTGAACAGGTAGTTGGAGCAGCAGAGCAGGTGGCGGATCTCCTTGCATCATGCCCGCGACTTAAGGTGCTGGCGACGAGTCGGGAGGTGCTGCATGTACGTGCCGAGCACGAGTTCGCGGTGCCACCGCTGGTGTTGCCCGATCCTGCACATCTTCCCAGGCTGGCGGCACTCGCACGCTTCTCCTCTGTCGCGCTCTTTGTACAGCGGGCACAGGCTGTCAAACCCGAATTTCGCTTGACGACTGCCAACGCCAGGGAGGTCGCGGAGATCTGCGTTCGTCTGGATGGGTTGCCGCTGGCAATCGAGTTAGCAGCGGCGCGCATGAAACTCCTGTCGCCCCAGGCTCTGCTCGCTCGCATGGGGCGACTCCTGACGTTGCTGACAGGCGGGGCACGAGATGTGCCGACACGACAGCAGACGCTGCGCAATACGATCTCCTGGAGCTACGACCTGCTCAATACTCAGGAACAGCGACTCTTCCGCTGGCTCTCGGTGTTTGTAGGTGGCTGCACCTTGCAGACCGCTGAAGCTGTTTGCGCCGGAAATGGCTTCGAGCTAGATGACATAGCCTCGCTCATCGATAAGAGTTTACTGCGATCCATCGAGCAAACGGGGGAAGACGGCGAGGAGCCGCGCCTCATCATGCTGGAAACGATTCGCGAGTATGGGCAGGAATTGCTCGTAAGCGGCGGAGAAGCAACAGACGCCAGAGAGGCCCATGCTGATTACTTTTTGCAGCTGGCAGAGGAGGCTGTGCCTGCGCTGGATGGACCGCTGCTCACTTCCTGGTTGGATCGCCTGGAGCAGGAGCACGACAATTTGCGGGCGGCATTGCGCTGGTTTTTGGAAGCAGATCTCCCAGAGATGACCTTACGCCTCTGTTCGGCGTTGGAGCGCTTCTGGGTGGTGCGCGGCTACCGCAATGAGGGGCTGACCTTCTTAGAGCGGGCGCTGGGAGGAAGCGCGGGAGTGGCGCCACCCGTACGGGCGAAGGCGCTGCTTGTTGCGGCACGACTCTGCTTTATGCAAAGCGACTATGATCGGGGCAAAACGCTGGCCCAGGAGGGCCTGGCCCTGTTTCGGGAACTGGGAGACAAACGAGGCATCGCCCTCTCTCTCAATCGGCTCGGCATCGCAGCCTGGCGACGGGCCGATTTCCCAACCGCACGAGCCCTGATGGAAGAAGACCTGGCCCTGTACAGAGAGCTAAAGAACCCGGATCGCATCGCCTGGTCGCTCTTTGCGCTCGGATTGCTCAACATCAAGCAGGGAGAATACACCAGGGCCTCTGCCTCGTTTGAGGAGGGTTTGGCACTCTTCAGGAGGCTAGACAACAAGCGGGGCATAGCCGCCTCTCTCACCCAGATGGCAGCCACGCTTTTTGTTTCTCAGGGGGATCAGACGATGGTTTACCCGCTGCTCACGCAAGGGCTCTCGCTTGACCGGGAAGTAGGCGACAAGGAGGGGATGGCGGTCTCCTCTCTGCTGCTCGGGTCAGTGGCGCTCAAACAAGGGAACGTTGCCAGGGCACGGACATGGGTGGAAGAGGGTCTGCTGCTCTACAGAGGGATGGGGTATCGAGAGGGGATAGCGGAAGCGCTCTCTCTGTTGGGAAAAGTGGAGGCTGATCGGGGAGATCTGACCTTTGCCCGCACGCTCTATGAAGAAAGCCTGGCCATAGGGAGAGAACTGGGCCAGAGAGAGTTGATTGCCACTGCATTGGAAGGGGTGGCGCGTGCGATCGCGGCGCCTGGCGATCCTGCCCAGGCGGTGCGGCTCTGGGGAACAGCAGAAGCGCTGCGTGAAGCGATTGGCGCACCACTGCCCCCCGTTGAACGAGCCGACTATGCTGCTGCTGTCGCTGCTGCTCGTGACCAGCTGGGCGAGGGGGCCTTCATCGCTACCTGGCAAGAGGGGCGCCTCCTGCCAGAGAATCAGGCCTACCCAAAAGCGGCGACACCCCTTCCATCACCTCAACAGAACCAGCAGATCGCAAGCTGACCTCGAATGTCGCCGTGTTTCACCATTCTGCCTGTGTTACCGTTCTGATCGCGTTATTTAGCCTCTAACGTGCTGGCTGGCCTGGCTGTTATCAAGAGCAGCCTGAGCACGGACATCAGGGGTGACACAGACATGATCCCCAGCAAAGGCCTCCCGCCAGACATACCCTTGCACGCACGTCCCAGCAGGCACGATGCGTGAATTGGCCTGGCTGTTATCGTTAGCGGCTTGCGTACGAACATCAGGGGTAACACAGACATGATCCCCAGCAAAGGCCTCCCGCCAGACATACCCTTGCAGGCAGGTATCGGGTCCATAGGGTCCGCCATTCGGGTCACGCCTGCTGGCGGCCTGACTGTTGTCGTTAGCGGCTTGAGTACGGACATCAGGGGTAACACAGACATGATCCGTGGGAGATGCCTCGCGCCAGACATAGCCATTGACACAGGTCCCATCAGGCACGATGCGTGAACTGGCCTGGCTGTTGTCTGCGGCTGTTTGATCACGGGTCGTTGGGGTGACGCAGACGTGATCGTTGGGAGCAGCCAGACGCCAGACATACCCATCAATGCACGTGCCAGGAGGATAGGTAGGCGTCGGCGTTGGTGTCGGCGTTGGTGTGGGCGTCGGTGGTATGGGTTGTGGCGTCGGCGTTGGTGGTACGGGCTGTGGCGTCGGGGTAGGTGCGACAGCCTGCTTCGTAGGTACAACGACAATGGGTGACTGCGTAGGGGCAGGGGTAGGCGTCGGTGAAGCCTGTCCTGGAGTGGGCGTGGGCGTTGTGGCCTGCGTATCTGTAGTAGATGCTGGTTGTGTCATAGGCACAAAAGCTGTCTGATTTGCAGCGTTCGCCTGAGGAAGATGGCTGAAGGTAAGAAAGGCGCTCAAGCCGATCGCGATGAGCAACAGCAAACTCAGTAAAGCCACGAGGATGCTCCTGGCAGATCGGCGGCGCTGGATGACGCCGGGCGCTAGAGCAATCTTCGCAGAGGAATGAAGTTGCGCGGACTGGGGAGCTTGTGCCACTTGCCTCGACGCGCTTATCACCGTTGGGGTATTGCTGGCGCCGTAGCTCTGCAGGGACTGCTGGATCGTCGAGAGATCATCTTTTGACGGTGTGTGTATCGTTGGTGCTGTATTCAGGCGCGTCGAAAGGGCGTCCGAGTTCGGTACAGCTGGCGTTTTCAGGATTGTGGGGGCGTCTGGCGAGGGAGCCCAGGTGGGCCAGTTGCCCGGTCGTGTAGGAAGAGCATCCTGGGAAGAGGTCCTATCAGAGGAAAGGGCATAAGGGGCGCTTTGGCCAGCCTGTGCGAGGGCTCTCGCAAATGCCATGATGGTTGGGAAGCGCTGCTCTGGCTCTTTGGCAAGGGCTCTCATGACGACATTCTCTACATCTTTGCTCAGACCAGGGATTTTCTCGCCCAATGGTGGAGGCGGGGCATAGAGATGTTGCGCGCACATTTCAGAAAATGAGCCGCGGAAAGGTAGTGTTCCTCCAAGCCATTCGTAGGCGACGATTCCTAAGGCATATTGATCACTACTGGCGCGTGCTCGCCCCATGATCTGCTCTGGCGCCATGTAGGAGACCGTACCAGCGGCGGACTGTGGGCTCTGCGACCTGGATGAGGACGAGATCAGGGCAATCCCAAAGTCACTCAGCAGAACCTGCTGCTGCGATCCCAACAACATATTTTCAGGCTTAATATCACGGTGGATCAATTTGAGGGTATGAGCATAATCTAAGGCACCGGCGACCTGGGTGATATAGGGAAGGATCTGCTGCGGAGAGAGACAGGTCCCTTTCGGGTGGCGCTGACGTAAGGTACCATATGGGGCATAATTCATCACAAGAAAAGGCGTCCCTTGCTCAATGCCACAATCTAGCACATGTATGATAGAAGGATGATCCAGCGCCGCAATGGTGCGCGCCTCCTGCAGAAATTCTTCCTGGTCGCGTGTGACCAGCTGGGTACGAAGTATTTTGACAGCGACCTGCGATTTCAGATGGATGTGCTCGCCCAGATAGACCTCGGCGAAACCTCCCTCTCCCAGCAGGCGTACCAATTGATAGTGGCCGAAGCGCTGACCAATACGGCTATTCATAGGATGCCTCCCGGCGACTCATCTCTCCCATTGATAAAGAGATCAAGTGAAGAGAATAGTATGAGATGACTTTTTTCCAGGGACGTATCAGATAGATTTATCAGATAGATTTAAGCTCATTATAAAGCAGAGATATCTGTGCGTCAGCGAGCGTGCTCACAAAAAGAGTGTGAGAAAGAACACATCAGTGGCTCTCTGGCTTCATGGTGCGGCAGTCACAATACGCGCGTGGTACAGAAAGCAATTCGTTCATGCTCTCATGTTTCACGAGAGCATGAAGCAGAAGAAATCGAGAGCCAACCTGTCTTATGTAGGCCAGGTATAAGACCGGCCAAAAGGTTATACCAGAAACCTCTCCGCCCGTACAAGACGGCTTTCCTACTCCATAGCACACTCCATGAGGAGTATCCTACAAATCACCAGGATGGGCAAAATAGCATCAACAGCTCTCCTGTCAGAATTGACCCCTCTACACAGCCAATGGGCCATGCCAGAAGAATAGAGGGAGGTATCCAGAAGCGTGCAAGCTTATAGTTGCAAGGAAGATAACAAGCTATACCTTGCAGACGACCTGAGTGACGGACTCGATAAATCGGTCCCTACACCCCAGTTCGTTGGCAGGGCTTGTGAAAGATCGGTTGCCGCGTAGGAGACTCCTACGCGAATCATTCACAAGCCCTGGGTTCGTTGGTCGTCTGAATAGCAAGTTTTATTGAGTACGGCCCGCATATATCCGAGAGGAGCAGAGCATCTATGTCATATGATGATGCACCAGTATTTTCAGGCCCACCTGGACCGCTACAGTCACAACGCGCCTATACCCCATCGGGCACGGGGTATGCCGGGTCTCAAAATGGGCAGCGCTCCCGACCGATTGAACAAGAACCCACTTACTTTCATGGCGAAGCCCTGGCGCGCGACCCCTGGGCAGAACACTATGGCTCCTGGATTGTGCTTGGCTTTACGGCTGTATTCGCGCTCTTCTTAATCGGTATGCTCCTGGCGGGCCAGGCCCCAGGCAAAAGTTTTCTCCTCAAGAGCGTCTCAGATATCCTCCAATTCGTGGGAGAGGGAATCGGCTTTATCTTTTGCTTGCGTATTACCCTGCGGCTCCGTCGAGTTTCTCTTGATCTACGACGCGAATTGTTGCAAAAAGAAGCTGGGCAACAGGGCTCCAATGAGCTGGCAAAGGCACGCGCCGAAGCCCAGGTAGCCCATCGCACCTACCTGGCCTGGATGCTGCTCGCTTTTGCCATTGCGCTTTATGCCAGCGGCCAGGCTATCTGGACCAGTTATGATGTGCGCATGAACACAGCTGATGTCCCTTTTCCGGGCCTTTATGATATTGGGTTCGTCAGTTCTTATCCTTTCTTCCTGGTCGGTACCCTGCTCCTGACGCGTCGCAATAAGGCTTCCGTTGGGCGTGTGCGGCTGATCCTTGATGCCCTGGCAGTGATAGGCGTCTCTCTAGCGCTGTCCTGGTTCTTCTTGCTGGCTCCATCTATTGCCGGGCTGGCCCAGACTCCGGACTCGGGAGTGGCCTTCCTTTCAATCTACTTCCCAACTGGTGATCTTTTCCTGGTGGCGGTGGGCGCATTCCTGATGTTCAGCCCACTTTCCAATCGTGCTCAACAACCTGTCTTTATGCTGCTGTGCCTGGGTCTCTTCTTTCTGGCTGTGACCGATAGTTTGCTGGGATACTACAACCTGGCCGGGGGTTTTAATACAGGGACGCTTCAGGATGTCCTCTGGCCTCTCAGCCTCTCGCTGGTGGGTCTGGCCGCAGTCGAGTATCCTCGCAGCGTCGCCCATGAGCAGGAGCAAACAGAGCGTGCCAATGATCCTACGAAAGCGCTGCTCGCTCCCAGCCGTTTCGCCCAGGTCACTACCACGGTACAAACAATCTCGCCCTTCCTGCTGGCACTGATGACTTGCGCGGTCCTGCTAACGATTATCGCACCGCACGGTGGCGCCACGCTGATCCAGGCCGATGTGGTCGCCCTGGTACTCATTCTTATCGTAGTGGCCCGCCAGGCTCTCACCCTCATTGAAAATAACCGCCTGACGATGCAGATGCGCGGCGAGCTGGTGATCTCGCGTCGCGAGCTGCAGGTGACGCGACGGGAGGCCGATGAGGCCACACGCACAGCTCAAGACAAACAGGTGCTGGAAGACGGGGTGGCGACATTACGCGCCATCCATGCACGAGTGGCACGAGGAGATTTCAGTGCCCGTGCACCTACTGTCCACGGCCCCCTGCTGCCCATCGCTATCAGTCTCAATCTGATGCTGGACCGTCTGAGCGCGCTCTCACAGCGAGGCGCACGCTACGATCACCTCGCGCAAGAGTGCAAAATGTTGCAGGAAGCGGTGGAGCGGTTAGGGCAGGGATTGCCAGCAATTTCTCAACAGGCGCTCCAGAGCACGACCGACTTGCGATCAACCTTTCTTGGCCTGGTCTACCTCCAGCGGCTCCAGGAAAGCCAGTCGCGCCGTCTGGAAAGCTCCTTAGATTCTATGAATAGCCTGACGCGTCGTCTCCGAGAGGCGCTACACGAAATCAGAAACTCTGCTCTCTTTGCCGAACTGGGGCAGGCCACATTTGAGCGCATGATCGTTGAACGCGTCATTCGCGAAGTCGATCTCCTGGAACAGCAGCAGCGGACATTACTTGGCCAGACCAGACAGTCAAGTAATCGTTTTGAACAGGCCATGACTGCGACATCCCAGAGTGATCACATGGCCCCGCCACAGCCGCGCAAACAGACCGATCCGCTCAAACCATCCTGGCGCACAACCGGAGATATGATCCAACAGGAGCAGGTACACCAGCACAACTACCAGTCTAATGGTCATCTGCCCACTGGCGACATCTATCAATCCAACCACAACCATAGGGGGCCAATCGAAGAATAACGCGGGATGCATACAGCATGGTGAAAAGGCCATGGGCGCCCAGAAAGGTCCAATATGATGGGTAGAAGCATACGATATGGGACACGAGAAGGGAGCACGCTATTCTGTCTTGGACAGGTTCCCCACAATGCGCAGGCAGATGAGATCATCTGCCCCCATTGTGGAGCCCTGGTAGCTGGAGCCCAGTTTGGGATCTACCAGGTCCAGCAACTGCTGGGGCAGGGTAGGAGCGGCTCCGCCTACCTTGCGACCCATATGCGCTCAAAACAATCGGTGGTCATGAAACTCTTTCCACC
>Ga0070730_10001895_pt1 | contig 19566 bp, 19 predicted proteins | sample Coa_R1_3_FD_66447 | JGI IMG/M metagenome (GOLD analysis project Ga0070730, IMG submission 66447) | Surface soil microbial communities from Centralia Pennsylvania, which are recovering from an underground coalmine fire - Coalmine... | ecosystem: Environmental > Terrestrial > Soil > Unclassified ... | reverse complement strand
TCATTTACATCTAAAGAAATCGTGATTAAATTTTTGACTAAATTAATATCTTTATAAATAAAGGACATTTAGGACTTCCTCTGAGAAAGCTGATTACTGACTAAAGTTAAAACATTATACGGATCTAATTTATTATCCGGGAACTTTTTAATCCAATTATTTAAAGAATCTAAATTAAGTAAATCTCCTATTTCAATTTTAGCAGTTGTGTTAGAACCTATAGGAATATTGAAACCTTGAGAAAAAGTATTCTTGATAGAATTCAATTGTTCAGTGGTAAGTCCCGGTTTTTGATAAGATAAATAAGGCTTATCTCCCTCAATATAGGCTCGATGTTGGGGGTTTTCTAAAATAGAACTTTTTATTTCATTATACATTTTTTGAATAGCTATTAAATAATTAATTAATGTGCTAGTCGCTTTTATCTTTTCAAGAGAACTAATATCTTTTTCATTATCAGGTATTAATTCTTTCATTTCAATTAAATTTTTATTAGTAAAAGAATTAATTGAAATATTGAAATCATGTGCCAATTTTAACATCGCTTGGGCAAAGGCATACGAATTTTTTAAAGCGGCATTAGTACGTGGTCCCCAAACTCCATCAGCAAATTTTTCTCCTGTTGCTGGATCGCCAATTCTTTTCATAGTGTCCATTACAACACTTAATCTTGTGGGATCTCCTGGCTTTTTGTCTTCTATTTTTAAAGCTTTAGGATTAGGGTCAAATTCTACGCCTGGAACATCAGAATTACGAAGATAGTGTTTAGTAATAAAAGCTCCAAAAGAATCTCGGCTTGAAGCTCTTTGTTGTTCTCGTGTATCATCGCTACTTAGATCTTGCACATTTAATTGAGAAGTCACATTACGCGATAAATCAATTAATTGATTTTGCATTTTTTCAATTTGAGGATTACGATAGGTGGTCTTTGGAGAAATATTAGTATTCTCAGAACGCACCCCCGGAGGTAAAGGAGGTGGCGAGGCTAATTTCTTAATTTCATTCAACAAATTTTTTAAATAAATATTTGACATTTATTTACCCAACCAACTTTGAGCAAATTGACCAACTTCATCTTCTTTAGTAGATATTTCTTTTTCTATATCAAATTTAACTACCTCTTCTTGACCTTCCGGAATGCTATTAATTCTGGAAATTAAATCTTGAATTTCTTTTAATTCTTGTTTGATCCACTGAATAGCTGTTTTATTTTTTGATATATTGCCGACTACACTATAAGCTCGTAGTTTATTGGATAACGCCAATAATTTTTGTATCATAGGCGAAGAAGAAATGACGGTTTCGGGAACCTGAATAACCGATGAAGGTGTACTATCAGAAGATAGCGTTTGTTTTTTTAAAGATTCCAAAGCGAGAGCGCAATATTTTAGGGAAATATCAAATTTTTCATTTACTTTATTCCATACACTTTCGTCATTAATTCCTTGATTTGCCCAGTCTGGTAAGTATTGGCTTAGAAAAACTGGTTTAAGAAAATTTTGCATATCTTTAATAGATTGAATGCACTCATTAATATCATTAACTGTTAGTTCTTGTAAAGATTTTTGAGTTACTTTATAAATAACATTAATTTTATCTTGAGTCCATGTCAAAACTCTTTGAGAAATATTTCCAACTTTAGCAGCCAATTGATAAGCTTCATAACAATTTTTGTAGACATTTTTTAATAAACTAACTACGTCTTCTGTTTGCGCCATTACTAGTTTAACAGCTTGTAATATATCTTTTCCGGTTTTTCCTGTAGGAGCTTTATTGACGACATTAAGAATTTTCAGATGTTTATCTAAAACAGTTTCAAAAGTTGCTTCATCACTATTAATATCTTTCATTTTATAGCTACCATCAGGATGAGCCGAATTAATAACATCCTCTCCTGTTTCTTTACTAATATCGTATACAGACGCTTGAGCTTGTTTATACATTACTAATTTAGATTCAATATCTTCCGCTTGGGCTGCGAAACCATTACAGCGCAAACCTTCAGATAATTTTAAAAGATTTTCTATTAAATCTTTAGAAGGTTTTAAATCTACTTTTGCGCTGGAAGCTGTTTTTTGAATTTCTTTGATCCATCCTTTTTCTTGAGCTATTCGAGCCAAAGATCGCATGGTAAAAGAATCATCAAATTGGTTATGCTTGAAGGTCATTTATCCTCTAAATTTTTATTTCAATAATATGCAAGAATATAGAGTTTTTAAATATAATACAGTGATTTAAGTTGTTGAAATTTTTGAAATTTACGATTTAAATGAAGAAAAGAATTCTTATATAACCAATCTAAAAGTTTAATAATTTGTTGATTTCCTGAAACACTAATAGTATGAGTTATTTTATTATCTGTTTTTGGACATGTTAATTTTTGACTTACATGAATAGATAAATTGGTTTTCAAAATATTAGCTACCCATTCGCAAAATTCTTGTGTAGAAATTAAAGTCCATTTGTAAGCATAACTTTTTCTATGTTGATATTTACTCAGACAACCATCTCCATCAAAATATCCGCGAATAAAATGACGTTGTAAATCAGGATTAGTTAGCCATATTGGTGCTTTTAATTTAAGACTTTTTTGTGAGGTACAACCCAAATTATTCAAAACTTGTGAGATTTTTCTACTATGTATAGTTAAACGAATCTGATTTTTGTTACTATCTCTTCCTTTAAGAAATTGTAAAAACTCTATATTATATAAATAATTTGAAAATTTTCTCAAAATATCTGCATCCTCTTCTTGTAATGAAATGCTCACTTTCTTTCTTTTATCATCAAAATGATTGCACCCATCAGCATAAAGAAGTCCTAAAAAATAAGCTTTATCTTGAGAATCTATGTTATCAAAATAATGTTCATTTAAAGGATGTTTGCGCAAATAATTATATTTTCTAACATTTATATTATTCTTTTTAATAATTCTAGTAATGGTATCACGATCTGCCTTATATAATTTGGCTATTTTTGATATGCTAATGTTATTAATATATAAATTTACAATTTGCTGTTCTTGAGTAACTGAAAATCTAAAGAGATTTTCATGTTTTCTTAATGTCATTTTAGAATATTTTTAATACCACATAAATTCAAGAAATGGCATAAGAGCAGATGGCGGGCTCGTTACTATCGCAATAGCGGGATGAATAGCGCTTGGTCTTCTTGTAGTTAGAAAGCCTCTTTCACTACAATATAAATTAGCTCTTAAAGGATATTGTTGATTCGTTTCATACTGATCTGTCTGAGCAAACATCCGGTTATACCAAACAGTGACGCGATTTGATCCAGCCGTACTGTCATCTCCTGGAATATTAGCAACTTGATATGTGTAGTTAACTATAGCCTTAATAGCATTAGGCTGTCCAGCTCCTGTTAAATCACAATTTAAAGGAGTTCCCTTAATAAAAGTAACAACACCATTAACTGGATTTAAAACTAGATCAACAGTAGAATTAAAACTAGAAGAAATAATATTAGGTCTTCGTAAATCCGCTCGCACATCATAAGGAGTAACAATCGTACCATTGGGACCAGGAACGCCATTTGGAACGGAAACAATTACAGTTTCATTCCAAGAAACATTGGTAAAAGCTCTAGTACGAACGTCATCTATAATTCCAATAGGTGCGGTACCATTAGAAACAGTTGCCATCACGGTATTGCCGATGACCGTTAATTCTGCCAACATACCGCTTTGAAATTCGCAGCTAGGATCTAAAATAAAACTCATAGGAAGAGCATTACCAACTTGCACAAGTCTCAACACGTGTTACACTCCTCGAGCAATCTTGTTCAAAAAGGATACAAAGTTATGCAGACAAAACTCACATCTTTGGATATACAAATGATTATTGGGTTGTATATCGGTGGGAAAACACAGCGAGAAATAGCTAAACAGTTTTGTTGTTCTCCCACCGTAATTTGTCGTATCTTAAAAAAGCATAGTATTAAAACTAGAAGATTTGGTGGAAATTTAAAGTATAAAGATATAAATACTAATTTTTTCAAAGAGATCAATTGTGAAGAAAATGCCTATTTTTTAGGTCTTTTGTACGCTGACGGATGCGTGAGTACAAAGAATAAATCATACTTGATATCCCTTAAATTAAAGAAAAGTGATGCGCATATTATAGAGAGATTTAAAAATATCATGTCTCCATCCTCTCTAGTTAAAACGACTAAAGATGGAAAATATTGCTATTTTAACATAAATCAAAAAGAAATTTGCGAGCAGCTTATAAATTTGGGATGCGTTCCTAATAAATCACTTATTCTAGAGTTTCCAACTAAAGTTCCTATAAATTTGATTCATCATTTTTTAAGAGGGTATTCTGATGGGGACGGCTCTATTTATAAAAATAAACTAAAAAATTGTATCAATACTATTTGGAAAATAACTTCGACTAAAAATTTTTGTCTTAAAGTAACACAAATATTAAAAAATAAATTAAATATTAATACAAGCCAAAGTTTAGCTAAACCAAAAACTAATGAAGTAACGACTAATTTAACTGTTGGAGGTAATAGACAAACTAAAATATTATTAGATTGGTTATATCAAGATGCTAATATTCATCTTACTAGAAAATATAATAGATATGTGGAATTTTATCAATCATGTCAAAAATTAAATCAACACCAGAAATAGCAACTGAGATAATAAAACTCTATAATTTGAAATTTAATACACATCAAATAGCTCACCAATTTAATTGCTCTCCAACATTTATAGTAAATGTTCTAAAAAAATATAATATTCCTAGACGATTATCTTCGACATATAAATCAAAATATATCATTAATGATAATTTTTTTGATACTATCGACACAGAAGAAAAAGCTTATATTTTAGGATTTTTGTATGCTGATGGAAATAATTATGTTAATAATAATTGTTATGAAGTAAGTATTAATCTAGTAGAAGAAGACAAATCTATTTTAGAGGAAATTTTACGCTTGTTGTCGCCTGACAATAAATTAAAGAAAATATCATTCAAGAATAAAAATTGGAAGAATCAATATAGATTATGTATCAAAAATAAAAAAATCTCTGACCAATTGACTAAACTGGGGTGCGTTCCTAATAAAAGTTTAACTCTTACATTTCCCGAATGGCTGACAAACAAGGAATTACAAAGGCATTTCATTCGAGGATATTTTGATGGCGATGGTTCTATTTATAGTAAAAAACCAAAAATAACTGGTCAAATTGATTATGGATGGCAAATAACTTCTACTTATAATTTTTGTTCATCTATCAAAGATATATTGGAAAATAATCTAAATATTCATTGTTGTCTTAAAAAGATTTCAAAATGCTCTAAAAATCAAATAACTACCACAGTATCAGTGGGAGGAAATCATCAAATTAAAATATTAATGGATTGGATTTATAATAATTCTATTATTTATCTTCCTAGAAAACATAATAAATACCTAGAATTTATTAATTATTTAATAAAAAAACAAGCTATTACCAATTAAGATAATAGCTTGTTTAAGTTATTTTATTATTAAGATTATTTTTCTTCTTCGAAATCCTCTGCTTCCGGATCTTCAACTTCCAGATTATTTTCATCTATCTCTTTTTCTAGTAAATCGTTAGGGTCATCTGGCACATTAAAAACTATTCCATGGTGCTTTAAATTATCAACCATTTTTTCGGAAGTTAGTCCTTTAACAGCCGGATCATTAACTTGTTGCGCTATTTTAACCAAAAGATTTAATACTTGATTTGCTTGTGATATTAAACCTGCTTTTTCAAAAATCTCCATTGCTCCTTGAAGATAATCTATAGTTTTATCTAGATTCTTCATTCCTTCTTTTTTCTTTAAAGGTTGCATTTCTCTTTGCATACCTTGAGCTAGCTCGTCAAAGAAATACTCTTTCATTTTACAACTTCTTCTGCTAAACTAATTAATACTTTTTCAATATCATTAGAATATTCTGTCATTTCAGCCTGATCAAATATTTCCGCTGCTTTATTTAAAAGATCTGTTGCTTGTGCAATTTTACTCATAGCATATTTATTTTCTATATGATTTTTAGTCAAAAGCTTTTTCATTGAATCAAAAAGTTCATTTTCAAAGCTACTGGTAGAAAATAATTTATTATTCATTGTGATTATTTTTTAGAAGATTTTGAATCGTTTTTTGAGCTTTTTGAAGAGCTTGAAGATTTGCTATCTTTTTTATCTTTGTTAGTTTTCTTTTCTTTTTTATCTTTCGTATTTTTCTTTTTAGCCTCTACTACTAAAGAAGCAAGTTTTAAACTAAGAGCAGAAGTTTTTTCCATACCAACAGCATCTAAAGCGGCTGAAGCTGTGAGTAAGCTATCAATGGCTACAGAAAAAGCGGCTTCGGATTTCATATCTTGATCATCTGCTTTACTAGAATCAGATGAACTAGAAGAGCTAGACTCTTCTGATTTTTTCTCTTTCTTTTTACGAGCCTCATTATCATCTGCTTTACTAGAATCACAGGTGCATTCACTCTTTAATTCACCACAAGCTTCACATTTTTTGGCTTTTCTAGCATCATTATCATCTGCTTTACTAGAATCGCAACCGCAAGGATGTTCATGGCAAACTGCACATTCATCTTTAGAAGCATTGGCATCTTGAGCAAATTTATATTGCCCAGAAACTCCAAATAATGTTTTATGTTCTGCCGACTCAAGAATGGAATTCATAGTAGAGGCTACAAAATCTGATACACTTTTGTTATTCATTTTTATTTTATCCTTAAGTTTTAGAACATCTTCTTAGAAGTTGTTGATAAAGCAGTTGTTAATTGTGAATATAAACTATCATCTGTGGATGTTCTCTCATCTCCATTTGATACATTAAGTAATCCTACTTGTGGAATACGACCAGCCTCTTTAACTAAAAGAGGCTCGTGGCGAGAGACGACACGTTTGAAGGATTCAAAACTTTCATCATTAAATTTCATGATACGATCTACTTCGGTTGAAATAGCTGCACGATCATTATAGCAAAGTCCACGCGCAACCATATCGTACGCTAATTCATAAGCACGAGCTAGTTTAACACGGAAGACATTTAGTTGCTCTTCGAGCTGGGCTTTAGTGTGTTCTTTAACTAATTCACTGGCAAATTCATTGCCGCCATCAACTTGACCATAGAATTTCTTCCAATAAGCTACAGCATCTTTATCTAGACCCTCAGCTATGAGAGCATCAAAATCTTTAGGATCTAATTTGCCAGAAACAACTAAGCTATGAATTGCTTCAGCCTCTTTACGTACACGAGGCGGTGCTTTAGCTAGCTCCATCATTGCTTTATTTTGTTCAGGTAATGTTTCAAAGCGACCTAGATTATCACTTGGTTTCACATCTAATTGTGTTTGTCCATCAGTTAAACGATTGGCTTCCTCTAGCATATCACTAAATTTAGCTTTGGACATATCTTGAACTTCACCACTATCTTCTTTACCAGTAGCGTCTGCCGCTAGTTTGGCACGAAGTAAATTACGACCTTCTCTAGAATCGTAGCTCGCAGGGGCGGCAAGTTCTACTTTTGTATCTTTAGGAAGATTGGTAGGCACTTGCTCTCCAGGTTTAACTGTAAGCATAGCATCATTATGATCGGTTTTTTCTAAACCAAGCTCTTCTAAAAGTTCCGAATGTGGCTCTTTATCCATATGATCATTATCATCTGCTAGTAAATGATTGACCTCTTCTAGATCTTTATCATTACTGTTAATAAGATTCATAAGATCATGATCTGAACAACCGTAATCATTATCCATATCTTTTTCCTTATTGTCATCAGCTAATGCTCGAAGTTCAGTTTCTATTTGAGCACGTTTAGTAATGGCATCTGTTGCTTTAGCATATTTAACAAAAGCTGCCATTAGATTAAATCCATTAGCAATAGCGAGTTTAGCCTCATTAGCTGCATCGTCCGCTATAGTTCCAACGAAATCTTTATTAGAAGCATTGACGGCGCCCTTAGTATAAAGATCCGCAATCATGCGCAATTCATCTTGATGCTCATTAAGACCCGCAATAGTCTCACGAAGAGCGTTGCATAGATCAGAATTTAGTTCTTTTCTTAGTGCGCTAGCAGTAACGCCCATATCCTTATCTAAATCGCCTGTATTACCCATTTCAGCTTGCTCGCCTGTTAAAGCACGAACGCCTTCAACCATATCAGAAGTTAGGTCGCGCGCTTTCTCAGCCATTTCTAGAAGATTTTCTTTTGGATCACCTGAGCCACCTTTATCCTCAACTGAAACATCGGCAGGCACATCAACTGGCGCTTCCGCTACTGCAGGAGTTTCTGCGGGAGGAGGAGCGACTTGAGCTTTTTTCAGGAGAGAAAGAACTTTATCAGCGCCTTCTTTTTTAACTTTTTCAATTAATTTAACGGCAAATTCTTTGGTTGCAATTTTGTCATATAATGAATCAGCAAATCCACCAGATAAATCATCTACTGAAGCTGTTAGAAGGAGTTTATCTCCCATAAAAACTTCCCAAGCACTTTTACCAAGATTCTGACTACCATCATTATTGTTAGCTTTAACAAAACGAGCACGTAAAGAGGCGCGACGAAGCATTTCTTTGCGCTTTAACTCGTCTGATACATCCGCTGAATTTGGAGAAGGATGCATACCATCTACAGGTCCAACATTAGGAAATGGTTTTTGTCCAACCATTTGTTTATCTTCATGATCTCTTAATTGTTCATTAAGTTTATCTATTTGATATTTAACTTGATGAGGGGCTGGGGTATTAACGTTGTTTTTTTCTAGACCATTTTGAAAATATGCTTTTTTATCTTCAAGAGCTTTTTTGGCTAGATTAACAATAGCTTGACGACGAAGGGCGCGCTCTTCTGATTGAGCGCGTGCTAACATCTTTTTCCTTTCAAGCTCATTCTTGACATCTGCCGAATCGGGAGAATCATGCATACCATCTACTGGACCAACACCGGGGAAACCATCTTGTCCAACCATTTGCTTATCTTCATGGTCACGGAGTTTCTCGTTAAGAGGGTCTTTGGAATACTTTGGTTGACCTGGGGTCGGTTCATTAACGCCCCCTCCGCCCTGAAAATAACCTTGTTTATTAATATTGGCATCTGACATATGTTCCTCTTGTGTTTTCTGTAATCTGTTGGATAATTTATCTAAACTTTCTTTTAAAGAATGAAATTTAGTTTCGATGGCTTGTTTAATGTTGGAAATTTCATCCTGAGCAAATCTAGCATGGGGAGGCGATAATCCAGAATCCGCACTAGGGGTTTCTAATAATACCTTGTCATCGCTATTTTGAGATTCTTTTTCTTCTGGTAATAAAGAATTTTGAAGATTTTTGTATTCCTCAATAGCCTTTTCAATATCACTACGAAAATCATTAATATCTTTAGATGATATAGAAATGTTAGTAATTTTACCTGGATCAGTAGAAAGATTGCCTTCCGGTTTAATTTCAAAAGTTAAATTAGCTTGAAAATTATTTGATGCTAATTTTTCTAACTCTTTTTGTTTATTTTCTAAATAAGTATTCATATTATTGGCGGCAGCAATAATATGTTTAATATGAGCTTTAGGATCTGCGCCATTAACCACGATTGATAGTTCAATAGGATTTAAATCAATATTAATTTCACCATAACTAGTTTTATGACGCATATGATCACAAAAATCAGCTTCAGTTCTAGCGACACGTGCACAATCGGTACAAATAGCTCTTCCAACGCCTACGCCCATACTCACTGAAGTTTGCATTTTAGTAGCTACTTTTCTAGCTAAATCTGGATAATTGGCTTTATCTAAAGCACAAAGAGCAATAACTCGTTTGAGATGCCGATCATAATATGTATCTACGATAAATCCACGAGTATGATCTACAGAGCTAGATTTATGATCAACGCATAATGGCTTGCCAATCCATTTCTTGTGAGCCTTAATAAGTTGATTTTCCGGGAAAATATCTCCATTATTATTTTTGAAGGGGCGTATGCTTGGGTCATTTGTCTGCCAACGCCAAGAATCATTAGAATTATCCCAACCAACTTGTATAATCTCTCCTCGTGCATTAAGCTTAGGAGTACCATCATCATTAATAGCTGACGATTCAGCAGCATGCATCATAACAGCAGAAAAATAAAGAAAGTCATCCGCTTTAGGAGCGATTTTTTTCAGATTGCTTGCAAATTTTTGAAACTTCTCTAAAATATCTTTATCCATCATTGGTATAACTGTGCTAGCATCCTGCACAGCATTAACAGATAATTCAATATATTCGCCAATTTTAATAAACATTAAATGGATCCTTTATTCATGAATTCTAGATCAGTTTTAGTGCCTTTTTGTAAATTACATGAAGCGCAAGAGGGCGCAAGATTATCAATATGATGTTTTCCACCACGAGAAAGGGGCATTTTATGATCTAAATGAAGGTTCATTTTTTCTTTGACTTCTGTATAACAATATGCACATTTATGATTATATTTAGATAATAATTCAATTATTTGTGCATGAGAAATATTTCCTGATAATGATAGTTTTCTTTTTCTATTACGTAAATAAATGGAATAATGATTATTCAAACGATATTTCTTGTTACGTTGCGCATGATATTCTAAATTATTTAAATACCATTTTCTTTGATAATTACGAATAAAAGATTTATTTAGTAAATATTTTACTTTAGCTTTCTTCCGAAAAACAACTAAGTTATTTTGATATGTATTTCGACGAAGAAAATTAATATGCTCTTTATTATTTAAGTAATAATTTCTTTTATAATCAAGAGTAGTAGAAGGATAAACAGTATTTTGATGCGCTTGTCGATATTGTTTAGCACATTCTTTGCATTGTGCAGATAAACCCATCTTAGTATTTTTGTTTTTACAAAAATCATTAGAAGATTTATCGATTTTACAAGTGCAACAAAGATACTGCATTAATTTTCTTTTTTTACCTCTTTAGATTTATTAGAGTTATCTTTAGACAAATCTTTAATAGATTTTTTTTGGTCTTCTGATACCTCTTCTTCAGGTACAATTGAAATTATTTTAACGTCCCCTCTTTTAATAAACATAATTTCTCCCTTTAATATATTATTTAATTACCTAGAGTGGAACGTTCTCTAATAATATCGTTCAGTTGATCTTGTCTTGCATTAAAAAGCTCTAAAATTAATGGAGCTTTAGTTTCAATTTTATCTTGCAGTTCATCACTTACAGAATCTATCCAATTAGTAGCCAAAATATTACGTTGTATATGGGTTTTAATTCGATCATCAATAATTTCTTCTACCTCTTCACATTGATTTTGTATTTTTTCTATACAATCAACAGATTTATTGGGAAATTCTTTATCTTCTAAATTAGAAAATAAATCAATAAAATTATTAACTTTGGACTCTAACTCTTCTACTGAAGAAACAAAAGATTTTATTAGCTTAATTACTTGTGTATCAGTAGAAAATTCATTCATAATTTTAACACCCGAAAATGCAGCTTCTTTAAAACGATTAAAATTTTCAATTGATTTATCTCTGAATCGACGAAGAGCCGATCGAATATGCATAATCTCCTTAGGATCGATTTCGGGATTATTTTTAAAAGGAGTTTTCATAATATTTAAATGATCTGATGCTAATTTTAGAAGTTTTAAAGAATGTTCAAAAGCAATAAGCGCCTGTTCTGCATTTACCTTTTCTGCATCAGAAACTTCATAAGACATTTGCACTAGATAAGCACGTTTAATCATTAAAGATATTCCGAATTATGTGTGAAATTAATTATAGATAAAGCCACCTAAGTTTTCGGTTGGACCAGTGCCCCCTAAAACTCCGGCGCTGTTATCATATAAACCAACTTGCGGCATCGCTTCTTCATCTTTAGGAGATTCTACGACATTTTTATATTCTTGATAATTTTCTCTGGTAGGAGATTGCTCCACAATGGTATTATATAACGAATAAACAGGAGTTCTCTTAGTATAATCTATATAAGGCGCAAAAGAGTTTTGTCGACTTTCATCTAAAAAAGAACTTCGATTATCAGCATTATATTCTCTTTGATTAGAAACTATATCAGCTTCATTGACATCCTGGGCGTTAGTAACTGGTTTACATCCTAAAATAAGTTTAGTATATAGATTAATAATTTTAGGATCAACACCAATTCCAAAACCTAGTGATTTAGCTTCATTTAATGCATCTTGTGGATTTACTCCCAAATATTTGCATTCAAATAATGCGATAACTAATCCGGTGCGATCTTTTCCTTCCCAACAATGAATAAAAGTAGGGTTATCTTTTAATAATAATTTTCCTAAATTAACAGATGCTAGTTTAATTAGATCATGACGATTTTCAATATACAATTTAACATGATTGATACCAAGTAACTTACAAGACTTATCAATCATGTTTCCAGCATTTTGATCCAAAGAGATAATTTTTTTAATTCCTAAATTATCATGAAGCCATTTTACCTCTTTAGGGGACGGGGCTCCACCTCTAAATAATTTACCTGGTATGACTTCAATAAATCTTTTCATTTTATAAACTTTTAGAAATGTTACTTAAAACTTCTCTAATGTAAGTCGGATCTTGATTAAAAAGAACATGTTTAACGAAAGTAATGGATTGACCAATTGCTGCTGAAGGCGGGGCATCCTTATTGGATAATTCATTCGAATTCATATAATAAAATTTATTTTTTAATTTTTCTATTGCTGAATTAAGTTTATCCGACGGTAAACGATTAAGAATAAAACGTATAATATTGGCCAAATATTGACCCACTTCTGCAGCATTACCTAATTCAGAAATGGCGGCATTTTTAACCATTTCAGGATCAAGTTTTACCTTATAAATTTTGTTGAATTGCAAAAGCGCATTCTGTAAAGCCACTTTTTCGGGATTATGTAATTCTTGAAAAATGGCTCGATCAAACTGATTTTTAAAAATGATTAAAAACTCTTTAACTGTGATAGGATTAGTTTTCTTTCTCAATTTTCTCATAATAGCAGAAAAAGAAAAATCATCAATATCCATTAAATCAATTATTTTGTCATCTTCTAGATGATTATTATCTTTAAAATATTCTACTTGGCGAAGGCGCGTCACTGCATCTTCTTTAGTATCATAGGTTCCTAAGTTTTTTCCTTTATGGGAAAGAACTCGCCATTTACCAGAAGGTAATTTTTTAATGAAAGATAATTTATTAATCATTTATTTCTAAAATGTTTATTAGGAGGAGTTTTTCCATCTATAAAAATATCTTTAATAACTAATGATTCTCGGCTTCTTAAGAACATGTCCTCCATTACTCCATTACCATCTATCTCGTTAATAGATTTAATAGCTCTTTCAGAAAGAAACATTAAATTGCCTAGCTCTACTTTATGAGATTTACTAATATAAATAGAATTAATTACTAAACATTCACGATAAGCTGAAACAACTTTTCCACAAAAAACAGCCGGATAGTTTTGAGAAACTTGATCTGTACTTACTTCTTCATAGGAATCGCTAAGATAAATTTCTATAAACTTATCTTTAAAAACTTCAGCAATAAACTCTGCTAAAGTCTTATGTCGACCTTCTTCATTACAGGTTTTAATAGTATTTAAAACATGCTCTTCAGTAACCATTTCAAATTCCTTTAAACAAATTTAAGTAAAAATTTGCGATAATACTGTTGTGCGGCGTTAAGAAGGAGGGGCGGTAAAATAGTTGAACCATTAACTATCTTAGTATTTATTTTGGCATTTATTTTAACTGTAGAATATTCAAAAGAATATTTGACCACATCAACTATATTTTCTATTGCTTGATGGCAATCGGTAAGAGGACCTTTAATACGACAATCTATTTCTACATTATCGTTACTAGTATGTGTAAAAGCTTCAGCTAATAACTCTTCATTTAAAGCGGCACATAATATACGAGCAAATTCTATCTTATCTAAAAAATCTTTTGAATTAACTTTAATTACAAATTGATTATTGGGCAAATATTTTTTATATATATTTTTACATTTTTTTTCTGATGCTAATACTTGTTGTAAATATTGATTAATGATATCATCTATATTAGATGTGTTTTTTGTTTTATTTGCTAACATATTACGACTGGAAGTGGAAGGTTGGTATCCAGTTGATTGTGCTAATTGAGATAACGATGAAAGATAAGTTTTTCCCTTTGAAACGGATTTTAATATAGACTGAATATCACCATAAGTAATAAATCCATCATGATCAAAGTCTAATATTGGATTAGCTTCATAAAACTCTTTTTCCATTTCAAGAGATACATTAGGTAAATGAGGAACAATTGGATCTTTAGCTACAATGATAGTCTTCGGATCTTCTTGCTTAATACCCGGCAATCTTAAAGCTACCGGTAAAAAATTAGCCACATAATATTGAGCAGCAGATTTAAAAGGACCTCCATTATAGCGCATATTATTTTGAATTAATTTTTTAACAAAATCCAATTGTTGAATGGCTGACAAAGAACGAAAATCAGCATGAGTCCCTTGAAATCCTAAACCTTTGAGAGTTTTTGGCATAAATTGTAATAATCCCGACGCATTACCATTTTTATTATGCGCAGACGGATCTATCCCTGATTCTAATGCCATCACATTTAAAAGATCTTCTGGTTTCATTTGAAGCTCAGAAGTAATCTCTAAAAGTTTATGATAAAAATTAGAATCTTGAATAGTCATTTACTGATCCTTAATAGATTTAACAATTTGAAATAACTCAATAGCTATTTTAGGATCTTTATTCTGAATTGATTTAGCATATTTATTAATGTAATTTGCTAAAATAAGTGGATTTTCATGGCTCATATCATTTAATAATTTCATAAAATGTAAATGACTCTTTTTTCTGGTATACCCAATTAAAGTTTCGGATTTATCATCACCCTCGTCATTTTCACTATCTTCATCCTCATCAAATAATTTAGGTTCCAAATCTGGCGTTGTGATTGGCGCCGGGGGTGGAGGAATAATTCCAATATTAGTAGGGGTTTTGGGTGGTCCAGGAATATTTACTTGATAATTTTTTTCAGAAGGTGGGGCGTATTCTGTCTCAGATAATGGTCTAACACTACCTGGCGATGAGGGAGGAGGGGTAATAACTATATTTTGAGGATCTTTTGATTCTGTTACAGGCGCAGGCTCTTCAACCATGATTTTTTCTAGAAAATTCTTAATATTATCATTATAATATCTTTTGAACTGATCATCATAGTTATGATATAGTTTTTCTATTTTATCAGATGATTTAACATAATTATCTATATTACGAGCTGATCTTGCAGTAGCCATTTCTTTGAGAGAAGAAATAAAATTAGATAACATGGCTTCTGAGCGAGAAATGATATTAGCTGTATCTTTTTTTAATTTACCTATCTCTTTAGGAAATCTTTTTTCATAAAAAGCAAGAGCTCTTCCTCTTTTGGTACCAATGTTATAAAAGAAATCCATAATATCGGCTTCTTTAATAAATGAATTATTTTGAGCAGTTGCCCACCTTTTTTTCAATTCTTGAAGATTTTTTTTATGCTCATCTCCTAAATCTTGAAATAAAAATTGATGATGTACTTCATTAACTTTAACATTTAAATTTTTTAAATGAGTAATAATATCAAAAAATTTCTTGTGAAATCTTCCTAGTTCAGCTACAGCTGTCATATATTCACGACGATTAAAATTTGTCTTAGCGGATTTAAGTAAATCTTTTAAGCTGATCGGATCATCGCCAGGACCACTATCGCCAACCGTTTCTCCTACGGCAATCGCACGGATAGCGTCATCTACTTTCCTTAAATTCTCCATCACTTCTTGAAATTGAGGATTGAAAAATTTCTCTGCAGCAATCCCACTAACATTGGTCATTTCTCTCAATTTATTGAGAATGCTTCTTTTCTGAGAAGTTTTCTGCATTTATCATAATCCTTATATTGAAGTATGAAAAGATGCAAAAATATTGATTATATAACTATTTAGTTGGAGGCGATTCTGCGGGCAAGGAAGGTGGCGGAGTATTTAAATCTAAACCAGGAATACTAGGTGACGATGATTGTCCTGGTAATGGAGACTCTTTAGCTGCTTCATTATCAGATTCTTGGATCTCATCTTCATCATCTAGAGAACGTAAAGTATTTAGATCCATTGATTGTAATGCTTCTTTTTCTTTTAGATTAATAGCATTTTGAATATTTTCTTGACGAATCTTATGCATTTCATCTTGATAATCTAACCCTAAAGATCGGTATAGAGTATGCAAGGAAACTCTTTTAGCTGCATCTTCTCCTTGAGATAAAGCAATTAAAGCTTGAATGTAATCTCCAGTATCAAAAATAGACATATGGTTCCAGTCTATTTCTGGAACGATAAGCTTTTTTTCTCCACCAGAATAATCAAAAAATTCTTGAATCTTGGAAATAGGAGCAAATATTTTACGAGTTAGCCATTTAGATAATAAATTACGAAATGACATGTAGCGTTGCCTTAGAGTATCTAGCGCAACGCCTCCGTTAGCATAGGTGGTATCTCCGCCACCCTCAATTACCACTGACGGTACTTGAAGTCCCACATAAATTTCTTTAATAAGTTGAGTAATATCCCCAGAAATATCATAAATTCCTTGTCCATAACCAACGCGTTCAACAGAAACGCCTTCATGAGTAAAGATTTTAAAATCTTTATCAAAAGAGGCGGCAGCAAATTGTTCTCTCCAAAACTCTAAATCAGCATGGGTAGGTTTATAATCCGCTGAGCCAATTTTGACAATGGTCATTGGATTAATCATGTTACCAGATTGAACATATTTAGAATTACCTTGAATAGCTATATTACCATTTCTTCTAGTAATAAATAATCCAGTAGGAACTTCAAAACACCAAACTACGCCATCATAATTAACTTTTTTAATTTTATCAGGATAATTTTTATTATGATTAATTAGAGGAAATTTTCCATAATTAGCGTCTGACCATGAAATGCAATACTCGGTCTTGCCAGATTTTAAAACTCTTTTGCTAATGGATGGTGTGTATCCACATTTAAAAGCTATTTCTTGAACATCATCTGATAAGACTTTAGAAACTGTATAATATTTCCAAGCTTGAGATTTTTTATTTTTAAGATGGCTTCCATCTCCTAAAACTAAAGTATTCAATAAAATCTTTAATAAATCCTTATTTAAACTTTTAACCCATAATGGAATCTTCTTAAAAGCCGAAGTTGCTTGCCCATCCGATGAAACTTGAGAAATAAAATATTCCATCAAAAATTTATCATTAATTCTACCATTCCATCTATCTGATGGTTGTTTCTTAAAACCTAATTTTTTATAATTTTTAGTAGAAACTATTCTTTGAGAAACCGTTTTATCAAATATCTGGGCAAAATCAATTACAGTATTTTTAATATCATTTAGACAATCTGAATCTATCTTTTGACAAAAATCAATACAATTTTGTGATAAGCAACCCTCAGAAAGGATATATCCCAAAAATTTAAGAAACAATTTAATATCTACTTCTTTATTATTAACAGAAACAGTATTTAAATTATTTCCTACCCAATTAGTAATACCACCTTGAAATCTGTAAATATTTTTGGAATTAATAAATTGAGCTTTTTCTTTATACCAATCTGACCATTGTCTTTTTCCATCAACAAATTCTTGTTTTTGAACCCACATTTTATGATTTGGACTAACCATAATATCATAATTTTTGGATTTAAAATGAAACATTTCTCCATTATATTTAGACATATGGAGTTCATTTGGTCTATGATATTCAATTTCATTTGTTTCTGAATTGAGGCACGCTATTTTAACATCATCTTTAAGTGAAAGAATGGATGAAATCTGATTATTTTCATCTACTTCTGCACCTACTAAATAGTTACTTATTTTTGATTCAGAAATTTCTTGAATGGAATCATTTTGTTTAATTAAATCAAAAATTTTAAAAAATCCCTTGTCAGTTAACACTTCCGTCTGATCATCATGGCACTCCCTTAGTTGATCAAAAAGCATTAGCTGACGAAAGATGCATACTGGCAATCCAGTTCCGCGTAATTCATAAGGGCTTATTTTTCTCGATAAATAAGAAATATGATAATTCTCCAATGGAATATTTTGACCGCGACGAACAGAATCCACAATATGTTGAGGTAATTTTTTCTTTTGCTCAATATCTTTGGGGCGATTGGAGAAAATAATCTTTTTTAAATTCTCATCGGGTCGCAACATAATAATAGGCTCACCAGCAACTACTGTGGGATTGACTATCATATAATCTGGGTTTTGAATATTTAATCTATTCCATTTGCCCCGACTTTCATCCAATTCGGCATAAACAAAAGCTTCTCCCAAAAGCCAAAATTCTTGAGCAATTTGAATGCAAATATTCATTAAATCAATTTCTTCAATCATTTCATTAAAGAAATTTTCAATATTTTTATTAGGACATTTAATATTAAGTTTGCTAATGGGGTACGTGCTATGTAAACAAATAGCATTATGAACAAATGGGTTTAAGGCAAAGAAACTACGGCACCAAGCATTAATAGTGGCTCTGTCTCGAGGGAGACTTAGATTAGAGTTAAGCCAGAGAGGAGAATAAACCTCTGGCATTTGTTTAACCACATTACCTTGAGTACCTTGAAAACCGCCACCAGAATGACTAACAGCTTGAGCATATTTGGGTGTTCCAACCGAAGCTACAATGGCAGAATTGCTAGTTAATGTAGTATCAGAAGGGCGAGAAGAACCGTCCCTAAATAAACCTGCTTCTACTTCTGCGCCTAATACTTGCCTCCGATAGTGTGAAACGGAATTAGCCATCTCCGAGCTAACTTGCGGAATATCCGATCTATTAGCCAGATATTGCTCTGATTTTGATGATCCTGCCCATAATTTAGTGACTTTATCAACTGGCATTATTTCTTCCTCAGAAGAAATTACAGCTTAATGATATCATTTCAAGTTAAAATATTTTTTATAATTAACCGCAAAAATTAAAATCTTCTAAAGATGTACCCGCCAGTCACTAAAGGTTTATTAATTTGTTTAAAATCATTGCCTTGTAATAAATAATTGTTGGCGGTAAATCCTTTGGTTAAAAGAAACTTATAGGCGATGTATCCATTTAATAACGCCATAAATCCGTCATTCGGAGTGGAACCTTTGGCATAATGAATACTTGGATCTCCCGTTCTAGAAATAGAGGGTTTAATTTCCATACTAGCACAATGTTCTATTAACCAGCCAATTTTTTCATAATCTCCATAAGGAAAGCGAATCATCCCTTTTTTCATTTGTTCATATAATTCACTAATATAATGATCTCGTTCAAAAACGATTTCTTTAGGAAAAGAATCAATGGAAAATTTGACGTGCCCATTAACCTTATTATGGGCACGAGAAACTAAATATCTATCTCCATAAGAGGTATGTAGCAAAGTAGAAAAATCATTAGAGTAACCAATATCTCCCACAGCTAGTTGCACGCTGTATTGCCTCATAAAATAATCAATTAAAT
>Ga0070730_10001894_pt1 | contig 19567 bp, 20 predicted proteins | sample Coa_R1_3_FD_66447 | JGI IMG/M metagenome (GOLD analysis project Ga0070730, IMG submission 66447) | Surface soil microbial communities from Centralia Pennsylvania, which are recovering from an underground coalmine fire - Coalmine... | ecosystem: Environmental > Terrestrial > Soil > Unclassified ... | reverse complement strand
GGGTCCCGGCGGCCGCCACCAACGCAAACAGGCCGACGCCGGCGAGCGCCAGGGCAAGCGCGACGAGGTCAGCCCGGAGGCGCCGCACGACTGCCATGGCGAGATTCAGTCGGCGGCTCGGAGCCGCCAGCCGGCGCGCAGCAGGCCGCGCGACCCGCCGACGTGCAGGCGAAGCAGGGCGAGCAGGACGGCGGGCAGGTCGATCCGTCGCGGGACGGCCAGGTAGCGCTCCTCCCAGCGCGGATCGAACTTCGCCTTGAAGAAGGCCAGGCCGCTCACGTCGTAGCTGCGACGCATGAGCCGGGCGCAGACGGCGAGCCCGCGCTCGACCGGGGAGCCCTCCGAGGTCGTCAGCCCAGCCAGCGGAGCGAGCCCCAGCGACAGGATGGCGCCGTCCTCCTGCTTGAATCCCTCGATGGCGCGGACCAGGCATCCCTCGACCGCGCCCGGCACGCCATCGGGGGCCCGTCGAATGAGGTCCAAGACCCACCCGCGGTCGCAGCCAGTCGATCGGAAGGTGGTGAAGGCGATCACCCGTCCATGCGCATCGCGAGCCACCGCGACGGGTTGGCTGACGGCATCTACCAGCCGGAAGTCGCTCACCGTGAAGCCCAGCTGCGGCCGCCACGTCGTCCGCCAGGCCCGATCGACAGCGGCGAGCTCAGATCCCATCCGACCCGCGGCCTCGCCGAGGCCGCGGGCATACCACTCGACGCGCACGCCGCCGCGGAGGGCGCGGGCCACCGTGTGGCGCAGGTTCGCCCGCTGCGGTCCGTCAAGGCTGAACCCGCCTAGGTCGATCACCGCCTCCCGGCCGATCCGGTACGTGAGAAACCCTCTTGCGTGCAGGGTGTCGAGGCCCGAGCTCGACGCCTGGTAGACGGCCGGCAGCCAGTCGCTCCTGGCGCACCACTCGAGAAATCCGTCGAGAACGGCCCGCGCCTGACTGGCCTCCCCGATGGGATCGCCGAGCATGATGGCCACCCGGCCATCCCGGCCATAGGCGATGAAGGCGTCGACGCCGCCCATACTGAAGCGCGACGTCTCCGGCGCGAGCTGGAAGGGCAGCAACGCGCCCAGTCCAAAGCGCTCTGCGACCTGGGCGACATGACGCTCGCGATCGGCCGGAGCTCGCGGCCCATCCCCGGGCGCCAGCGCGACGATGACGCCCACCACCACCGCGAGGCGGGCGGCCAGCGTCAGGCCCAGGAGAAGGCCGCCGTGGACGAAGTGCTCGACGACGTAGCCCGGATCGCCGAAGGCGAGCCACGAGATGACGGCGTCCTCGCCCAGGTCTCCGGAAGGTGCCGGATGGACGATCCTCGCCGCCTGGCCAACGGCGACGCCCAGCCCGCCGATGGCCAGGATGGTCCCGATCCCCCACAAGACGAGCGCCGCTCGGCCCCAGGAGGCGCCGGTCTGCACCCGATAATGGCGTCGATCGACGACCAGCAGCAGGAGGCAGAGTGCCGCGAGGAGCGCACCGGCCACGTGCTGGAACGCCTCCACCTGGGCCAACACTGCCGCGGACAGCGTGCCGAGGGCGAGCCACCACGCGAAGCGCTTGCCACGCGCGAGGCCGACGGCCAGCCCTGCCAGCCCGGTCGCCACGAATGCCGCGGTCAGGCGCTCTGAGAGGTCTGGGTCGATCGGCAGCAGGCTCGGGAGCGGCTGCAGGAGGCCAAGGTGGGAGGTGGTCGCATCAAGGGCAGCGACGAGGCCAGCACCGGCGATCAGCAGTGCCGGCAGGATGCGCGCGGCCTCCCGCGCGGTGCGGACCAGGATGCGCGCGTTCGAGGCGTGAGGTCGAGTCCGAAGCGTGCCGCTCATCGATGGGTCCGTGAAGATGCATTGAACGCACGCTGAAGCCCCGCGGCAACGCCGCGCCGGCGAAGATTCGATTGCGATGGGTTTACGTGCGGTTCCCCGCGATCGACGGCGCTCGGCCGAACGTTGGCCAGGCCTGCTGGAGGTCGTGCTGGAGGCGGGTGACCGCCAGGGCCGCGATGACCACGAAGCCGATGAGCTCCCGCTAGCCGCTCCCCGCCGGCCGCTGGCCGGTGCGGTACAGGAAGAACCCGCCGATGCTGCCGAGGACCAGGATGACGAGGAAGATGCCCGCGATGGGCGTATCGCCGGGGATGCCCGAGGTGGGCGGTCCCTGCGGCGCGTGCGCATTCGCAGGCCGGAGGGCGTCGAACTCCGACGTGTAGACCGATGTCGGGCTGCACCCGCCGTCGAGCAGGTTGCCGTCGCTGTCGACCGCGGGAAAGACGAGGTAGCGGGTTCCCGCCTGCCAGCTCCGCGGAGCTTCGCCTGAGATTGCCGCACCATCCACGTCGATCGGGTCGGACAGGTTCGTGCCCTTCCAGATCGACTCGACGTGGAACGTGGCGACGTTGCCGCTCACGGAGGTCACCGTCCCGACGAAGACCACCGGTGCGGTCTGCAGTGCCAGTGCAGGTGCGGACGGCGGCGAGCAGAGGGCGGTGGCAGGCGAAGGAACCGCGAGCCAGAGCGCGACGGACCCGGCGAGGGCGGCCAGGACGACGCCAAGGGGCGCACCGCGTCGATGGGAATGGGGCATCGGTAGGGGAGTCTAGACATTGCGGACCGGGTTGGCGGCGAGCGATGATCTGCGGGCCAGCCCGGTATCCGCCGGGCGGCGTGCGGAGGGAGATGTCCCGTGACCCAGACAGGCGATTCGCCGAACCCGCCCGATTCCGAGCCGGCGCCCGATACGGGCTCCACCGCACCCCCGGCGTATCCACCTGGCCAGGGCGGCTACTCGCAGCCGGCCGGCTACGCCCCCGCTCCCGCCTATCCGACGGCGACGGGCTACGTCGAGCCGCGGCGCGGAACGCCGGGGACGCTCATCGCGGTCGGCGTGATCCTGCTCGTCCTCGCGGTGCTGGCGCTGCTCTGGGCCCTGCTCTTCGCGCTGTACGGCGCGCTGCTCGGCTCGCTCAGCACCGTGATCCAGAACAATCCCGAGCAGTTCAACCTCAACGTCACCGATCTGAACGGCCTCATGGACAGCATCCGCCCCATCCTCATCGGGATGGCAGTCTTCACCCTGGTCGTGGCGATCGGTCACGGAGCGGCCGGAATCGGGGTGCTCGGGGGGCGTGGCTGGGCGCGGATCACCGGGCTCGTGCTCGGCGGGCTGGGGCTCGCCCTCAACCTCATCGGGCTCGTCGTGGTGCTCATCGGCCTCGCGGACGCCCATCCGATAACCCAGAACGGCATCACCGTCGACCCGCTGCCGAGCCTCATCGTCACCGTCGTGGTGCTCGGCGCATTCGCGATCGCCTACGGGTTCGTCGTCTTCGCGCTCGCCCGACGAGGCGCCGATTTCCGCTGAGGCGGCGACATCGGTCCACGCCTGCAGGCCGGTGTAGAGTGGGCGCCCTCATCGCGACCTCGGTGCCAATCGCTAGGAGGAACCCGATGCCCCGGACGGTCCGCGCGGCTCTGCTCCAGGCGGAGTGGACCGGCGACAAGGACTCGATGATCGAAAAGCACATCTCGTACGCCCGAGAGGCCGCGAAGCAGGGGGCCAGGGTGATGTGCTTCCAGGAGCTCTTCTACGGCCCCTACTTCTGCCAGGTCCAGGACCCGCAGTACTACGCCTACACCGAGAAGATCCCGGACGGGCCGACGACGAAGCGCATGCAGGAACTCGCCCGCGAGACCGGGATGGTGCTCGTGGTGCCGATGTACGAGGAGGACGAGCAGACCTCCGGCATCTACTACAACACCGCCGCGGTCATCGACGCGGATGGGTCGTACCTGGGCAAGTACCGCAAGACCCACATCCCGCACGTCAAGGGCTTCTGGGAGAAGTTCTACTTCCGCCCCGGGAACCTCGGCTTCCCGGTCTTCGACACCGCGGTGGGCAAGGTCGGCGTCTACATCTGCTACGACCGGCACTTCCCGGAGGGCGCGCGGGCGCTGGGCCTGAACGGGGCCGAGATGGTGTTCATTCCCTCGGCCACTTCCCGTGGCCTGTCCGAATATCTGTGGCGGCTGGAGCAGACCTCGCATGCCGTGGCCAACGGCTACTTCGTCGGAACCATCAACCGGGTGGGGATCGAGCCGCTCGGCGACGACGACTTCTACGGCCAGTCCTACTTTGCCGATCCACGTGGCCAGTTCGTCGGCGACGTGGGCGATGCGCACGACGAGGAGCTCATCGTGCGGGACCTCGATCTCGACGTGATCGAGGAGGTTCGGCAGACCTGGCAGTTCTACCGCGACCGCCGGCCTGACGCCTACGAGGACCTCGTGCGGCCGTAGCCCTCCGCTAGACCCGCGCGCCGCTGTTCTCCGTAAGCAGCTCCTCGAGGCGATCGAAGTCCTCGTCCATGCCGCTGTCCATGCCGCCCAGCATCGCGTCGCGATCCTCGACGCTGAGGAACACCGATAGGCCGTCGATTCGGCTCCGGCCGCCGGGCAGCTCGACGAAGGTGAGCACCTCGAGCGACGGATGGCCCGGCTCCCCCTCGAACTCGAAGGTCTGCACGATGCGGCTCGGTGACGTGATCTCGTGGAACGAGCCGTGGAAGGCCCATTCGCCGCCTTTGCCGGCGACGACGTAGCTCCAGCTGCCGCCGGTCCGCGCCTCGAACTCGCGCATCCGCAGCTCGGTGCCGCGCGGGCCGATCCACTGCGCGACGAGCGCCGCATCGGTGTGGGCCTCGAACACGCGCGTCGCCGGCGCCTCGAACTCGCGGGAGAACGCGATGGTCTGCTCGCCGGGACTTGCGGTGACTGTCCGCCGGTTGGTCATGGTTGCTCCTTCATCTGGTCGAGCAGCTCGTCGAGCCGCTGGAATCTTGCTTCGAGTCGCCTGCGGTGGCGCTCCAGCCAATCGGCGGATCGTGCGAGCGACGCGGCTTCGAGGTGCACCGGCCGGGTCTGACCCTGCCTGCGCTTCGAGACCACGCCGGCCGCTTCGAGCACCTTGATGTGCTTCGACACCGCCTGCACCGAGATCGGAAACAGCGCGGCCAGCTCGTTGACCGTCGCGTCGGCGCTGGCGAGCCGCTCGACGATCGCGCGTCGCACCGGGTCGCCCAGCGCGGCGAAGGTCTCGGCCAGATCGTGTTGTCGCGACATCCCTGCTCGTATTCAACCGTTTGGTTGATTAGCAGGCTAACGGATGCGAGCGGAGGATGTCAATCGCGGCCCCGACAGGTCTGCCTGACCGGTGCACTGCGACCCACCGGCTTGCATCGGTGTACCGTGCGCGCTTCCCGAGCAGTGACGGCAGCATCGGTCGGAGGTCGCGCGTCATGGATTTCGGATTCACGCTGAAGCCCGACCACAGCATCGGTCGGACAGTCGACCTCGCGCAGCGCGCCGAGGCAAACGGCTTCGCCTACGGCTGGCTGTTCGACTCACACGTCCTGTGGCGCGACCCCTATCCGCTGCTGACTCTCATGGCGCAGGCGACCGAGCGGATGCGGCTGGGGACCTGCGTCACGAACCCGGCCACGCGGGAGCCATCGGTCACGGCCTCGACCCTTGCCGTGCTCGACGAGCTGAGCGGGGGACGGATGGACCTGGGCATCGGTCGCGGGGACAGTGCGCGACGCGTGCTCGGCAAGGGCCCCACCACGATCGCCACGCTCGAGCAGGCGATCGTCGTCATCCGCGACCTCGTGGAGGGGCGGACCGTGACGTACGAGGGCACCGAGCTGTCGCTGCCGTGGACGGGCCGATGGCGGCTGCCGGTCTGGGTCGCCGGCTATGGACCGATGGCGCTGGCCATGACGGGCCGTGTCGCCGACGGCGTCATCCTGCAGCTCGCGGACCCGGACCTCGTTCGCTGGTTCGTCGTGCAGGTGCGAGAGGCGGAGGCCGCGGCCGGACGAATAGCCGGGTCCGTCAAGGTCCAGGCGGCGGCGCCTGCGCACGTGGGTCCGCGCGAGCTCGGCCGGGAGCGGACCCGATGGTTCCCGGCGCTGGTCAGCAACCACGTCGTGGATCTCGTCAACCGCTATCCGCGCGAGGAGCTCCCGGCGTCGCTCACCGGGTACATCCGGGACCGCACCGCTTACGACTACCACCACCACGCGGAGGTAGGCTCGAGCAACGCCGCGTTCGTCGGAGATGAGGCGACCGATCGGTTCTGCGTCCTCGGCCAGCCGGCCGAGCACGTCGCCAAGCTCCACGAGCTTGCGGACGCCGGAGTCGACCAGTTCAACCTCTACCTGATGAACGGCGGCGAGGAGGAGCAGCTGGACCGATACGGCCGCGAGATCATCCCCAGCCTGCGAGGTGTCGTCGCCACGCCCTGACCGCCCACCGGCCGACCTCGGCCTGGACGCTATCGCGGTCGGCGCGAGGGCCGCTCTCCCGGTCGGCGCGAGGGCCGCTCTCCCGGTCCGAGGCGCACCTGTCGAGCGATGGGCGCCGTCATCCCCACCGATCCCTCGCCCTTGACGGCCTCGGTCGACACGTTGCCGATCCCCATCGCGGCAAGGATGGGGTCCTCACCGCGACGGGCCGGGTCGGGACGTGGGCGAGTCGCCGCCGGCCGCTCGACAGCGGGCTCGTCGACGGCCCTCTCCTCTTCATCCGACTCGCGCCGCCGGCGATCCATGAGCAACAGGGCTCCGAGGCCGGCCAGCAAGCCTGCAGCCACCAGGCCCAGAAGGGCCGCCGGCAAGGAGCTCGGTTTGCCTGGTGTGGTGGTCCCGGCGCCGGCCCCGACGGGAGCCGCCGTCGGCGACGCGGAGCTGGTCGCTGTGGCGGTGGCGGTCGTCGTGGAGCGCGACCCACCGGCATGACCGGCTGCCGACGAGGGAGCGTTCGTGGCGGCAGGCGTGCGGGCGAGTGTCGGGTTGGGTGTGGCCGTGGTCACCGCGGCAGGCTTTGGCGTCGATTTGGGCGTCGCTTTGGGCGTCGGTATTGGCGCGGGGGCCGCCAGGCGGACCGTGAGTGTGGGCCCCGCCAGCGTGCTACCCGGCCCCTTGGCCGACGTGGATGCGAAGGTGACCGACCACGTGCCGGCCGGGAGCGTGCTCGAGCCCTCGTACGTCCCGTTGATGCTGCTCCCGGAGACGAGCCGGAGCGTCACGCTCTTCCCGGCGGCGGCGGCGGTTACCTTCTGTGCCGCCCAGCCCTTGCTGCTCTGGTACCTGACGCTGAAGACGAAGACGGTCTGCGTGGTGCCGCTGGTCGGGCTCGCCGAGCCGTTGCTCAGCCAGTTCACTCCGGCGACCACGGCCGTCACGGAGCTCAAGAAGAGGAAGACTGCGGCAAGCGCCGCCACGGCGGTGCGACGCTGCGACATCATCCGGTCCCTTCGCTTCTCCAGAGCATCGGCTCCGACCCGTCGGGTGAGGGACCGTTCCCCGACGGCGGGTGATCGGCATCGACGGCGAGGCGGCGAACTTCGTCCAGCCCGTCGGCGGGCACGCCATCTCGGTACAGCGTGCAGAAGAGGCGAACGACATCGGGGTCGAACTGGTCGCCCGCGTGGGCCTCCAGCTCCGCGAGGGCTGCTTCGTGCGTTTGAGCCGGGCTGTACGGGCGCTCGTGAACGATCGCGTGGTAGGCGTCGGCCACCGCCACGATGCGAGCGCCGAGCGGGATCTCTCTACCCGACAGGCCATGCGGATAGCCGCTGCCATTGAACCGTTCATGGTGATGCAGCACGATCGGCACCGCCTCTCGGAGGCTGGTGGCCTGCTCCAGGACGAGCTGGCCGATGCGCGGGTGTTCGACCACGGCCTGCCACTCGAACTCGTTCAGCGTCCCGGGCTTGTCCAGGATGTCGTCTGGCACCGCGAGCTTGCCCAGGTCATGGAGCAGGCTCGCGATCCGGATTCGGTCGATCTCCGCTTCGGGCAGACCCATCTCGTGCGCCATGCCGACCGCAAGCGTGGCGATCATGTCGGAGGGTCGGCCACGGTGGGTCGGCTCGCTCGCGAGCATCTGCGCCAACGCATGCGTGGCTCGTGCCTGCGCCCACCGCCCCACCGCGGCGGCTGCCTCCCGGCGTTCGGGCGATATCGGTGCCCGCCGCACTCGCTGGTCGTCGTCGACCGAGCGGAAGACGTATGTCTGGTTGCGACCCAGTGACTTGGCCGCGTACATCGCCGAGTCGGCATCATCCACGAGCCGATCGAGACGCAGCTGGCCCCCGGTGTCGCCGGCAATGCCGACGCTGATGGTGGCGCGCAGCGTCTCGCCAGCCGCGATGCGCAGCGGCGTCTGCATGACAAACGCACGGACCTTCTCGGCGACCTCGGCCGCCTCCTCGGGTCCCGTCTCAGGCAGGATCAGCATGAACTCCTCGCCGCCGTAGCGGCCGAGGATGTCGGTCGTGCGCACGTGATTGCCGACGATGTCGGCCAGCTGCCGCAGCACGGCATCGCCAGAGTTGTGTCCGTGGGTGTCGTTGATCGCCTTGAAGCGGTCGATGTCGATGAAGGCAACGCTCAGGGGCCGCCGGTGGCGGTTGGCACGCTCGACCTCGGTGACCAGCAGGCTCATGAGCGTCTCTCGATTGGCGACGCCAGTCAACCGGTCGCCGGTGGCCTGCGCTTCGGCCTTGGCGAGCGCGGCGGCGGCCTCGTTCATGGCCCGGACCAGGCGGCGCTCGACCGGTAGCCCGCGCTCGGCGAGGGGCGGCAGGGTCGCGCTGCTGGCGGTGGCCTCGAGATAGCTCGCCAGGTGCCGGAGCCGCCAGGTCATGTGGGCGGATGCCCCCAGCGCCGCCAGGCAGGCGCCGGCAACGACGGCCACCGCCACCGTGAGCTCCCCCGCCGCTGGGAGGTGACCGGTCAGGAGCCTTCCGGCGAGGACGGCCACCGACACGGGAGCCAGCCAGGCCAGCCAGCGCAACAGTCGCAGCACTCGAACCCAAACCTCTCGACTGGCGGGGGGGCAGACCCCGCACGCCGAGAGTGTCGCCGGCAGGTACCCGTCCGCCAACCCACTGAAGGTCACCCGCGTTCATGGGACTCGCCTCGGCGAGCGCTCGCATTGGCATCGTGTCCGCTCGCCCGATGGGACCCCCGGGACTTTTGGCGTCCTTCGAGCGCTGCGGCGCCCGAGACGTGTCCGCCGAGTACCATCGGCCTCCGCAGCCATCACCGTCCCGTCGCGCCGACCAGCCATTCGGAGGACCGCCATGCGCACGCTCATCAAGCACGGCACCATCGTCAACGCGGACGCGACCAGCCGGGCAGACATCCTGGTCGACGGGGAGCGCATCGCGCTCATCGGTGAGGAGCTCGACCTGCCCGCGGATCGCACCATCGACGCGGCCGACAAGTGGGTCATTCCCGGCGCGATCGACGTCCACACCCACATGGAGCTCCCGTTCGGGGGCACGTTCGCCAAGGACACCTTCGAGAGCGGGACGCGGGCGGCGGCGTTCGGCGGGACGACGACGATCATCGACTTCGCGGTGCAACCTCGCGGCGGCTCGCTGCGCCAGGGCCTCGACGCCTGGCACGAGAAGGCGGACGGCAAGGCCTGCGTCGACTACGGCTTTCACCTGATCATCAGCGACGTCCGCGACGACGTCCTCTCGGAGATGGACCAGCTCGTCGACGAGGGGATCACGACCTTCAAGCTGTTCACCGCCTACCCAGGCGTCTTCTTCAGCGACGACGGGGCGATCTTCCGGGCCATGCAGCAGACCGCCAGCAACGGCGGGCTGGTCATGATGCACGCGGAGAACGGCCTGGCCATCGACGTCGTCGCCGGTCAGACCTACCTCGAGGGCCACACCGACCCCTACTTCCACGGCACCTCGCGTTCCCCGGTCCTCGAGGGCGAGGCGACGAACCGGGTCATCCGCCTGGCGGAGGTTGCCGGAGCGCCGGTCTACATCGTCCACCTCTCGGCGCGCGAGGCTCTCGACGAGGTTCGTCGCGCCCGCGACGAGGGCCTCCCCGCGTTCGCCGAGACCTGCCCGCAGTACCTGTTCCTCTCGCTGGACGACATGGGCAACGGCTTCGAGGGCGCCAAGTTCGTCTGCTCGCCGCCCCTCCGCCCGGCCGACCACCAGGAGGCGCTCTGGCAGGGCCTGGCGCGCGGCGACCTGCAGGTCGTCTCGACCGACCACTGCCCGTTCGACTTCCACGGCCAGAAGGAGCTGGGCGTCGGCGACTTCCGCAAGATCCCCAACGGGCTCCCCGGTGTCGAGAACCGCGTCGACCTCCTCCACGACGGCGGTGTGGTGACCGGCCGGCTGACACCGAACCGATGGGTCGAGCTGATCAGCGCGGCGCCGGCGCGGATGTTCGGGCTGCCTCAGAAGGGCGCGGTGGCGGTGGGAGCCGATGCCGACCTCGTCATCTACGATCCCAGGCGGACGCACACGATCTCCGCCAGCAGCCACCACATGGCAGTCGACTACTCATGCTACGAGGGTCGTCAGGTGACCGGCGGCGCCGATGTCGTCCTCGGTCGGGGAAAGATCCTGGTCGATGGCGACGAGTGGCTTGGCCGGGCGGGGGATGGGCGGTTCCTCCGGCGCCAGCGCAGCGCCGCCCTGACGTAACGCGCTGATCGGCAGTGGCCGGCGCTCAGCGCCGGCGAATCGGTCCCTCTTCCCGGCTGCTGGCGCGTCGCGTATGCTGCCGCTGCCGTCACCGGGCGGCACCGCCGTCGACCGATTACCACCAGTGAGGCGCCCTACGACCATGAACCGCGTCCGAGCCGCTGCCCTCGCCTGCCTGTTCAGCGTCGTGCTCGTTGCCTGCTCGAGCTCGACCACCAACAACGCCACGCCGACGCCGAGCCCGACACCGACCGTCGCTGCTACGCCGACCGCGGCCGCATCGGTCATCGCACTCCCGTCGATCTCCCTGCCGAGCAACGCGAAGGAGCTCGAGGCGCTCCTCCCCGACACGCTGGGCGGCCACACGCTCACGAAGTTCTCGATGAAGGGGAGCGACTTCGTCAGCCAGTCGACCTCGAACCCCGAGCTCACCACATGGCTCAGCAGCCTCGGCAAGTCGCTCAACGACGTCTCGGCCGCGTACGCCTTCGATGTCAGCACCACGTCGACCTCGGGCGTGTTCGCCTTCCGGGTGAACGGCGTCGACCACACGACGCTGCTCTCGACCCTGCAGACGGCGATGAAGTCCCAGATGCCCACCTGGACGACCACCACCGTCGGCGGCAAGACGGTCCAGACCGGCTCGGACTCCTCGTCGACCCAGTACATCTACGGCACCGCCGATCTCATCTTCATCGTCTTCACCGACGATCCGAAGATTGCCGCCGAGGCGCTGCAGGACCTTCCGTAACCACATCCGGTCCGGCGCCACCGATCGGCGGGTCGGCGTCCGGGTCGCCATCGGTCCACAATCGGCGGGCATGACCCGTATCGCAGCCTGGCGTGGCGGCCTGCTGGGGCTGGTCGCCATCGGCCTCGTCGCATGCTCGACCGCGTCGCCACGCAGCTCGCCCTCGCCCGCCGCGGCAACTCCATCCGGGACGCTGCCGTCTGCGTCGGCAGCTGCCGCCGCCGATGCGCTGCCGGCCCTCGAGGCGCTCATCCCCAACGAGGTGGGCGGGATGACGCTCGAGAAGACGAGCATGAAGGGGAGCAGCTTCCTCGCGAGCTCGGACGCGGACGCCAGCTCGGTTGCCTTCCTCAACGCAATCGGCGTGGCGCCGGCCGACATCGGGGTCGCCTTCGGCTACGGCTTCGACGCGCGCTCGGGCGCGGGCTTTGCCATGTTCGTCTTCCAGGCGGCGGGAGCTGACCAGTCGCGCCTGATCAGCGTCTTCACCTCGGCGAGCAGCCAGGGCCGCGCGACCCCGCTCGATTGGCAGCCCGCCACGGTGGGCGGCAAGAGCCTGCGTGTCGCCACCGACACGCAGGAGCAGAACATCAAGCTCTACCTGTATGCCCACGGTGACGTGCTCTTCGTGCTGAGCGCCACGAGCGACGCGGTCGTCTCCGACGCGCTGGCCAAGCTCCCCTAGCTCTAGTTCCCAATCAGGTTGTTGACGGGTGAGGGCCCGTATCCTTCGGCTGCTGGTTAGCAAGCCACAGTCGAAGGAGGGGCCCTCATGTCTCATGCTAACGCGCGGCTCACACCGCGTGGTCGGCTGATCCTGATGCAGCGCATTGCTGGTGGCTGGACGATCAGTGCCGCGGCGCGGGCGGCAGGCGTCAGCCGCCAGACCGGCTCGAAGTGGTGGAACCGCTACCGGCGCGCGGGAACCATCGGCCTCATCGATCGGCGCAGCACGGTGCGGCACCAGGCGCGTGCTCATGACCAGGTGACCGTCGAGCAGTTGTGCCGGCTGCGCCGCCAGCTGCGGGTCGGGCCGCACCGCCTGGGCTGGCAGACCGGCCTCGCCCGCTCCACGATCTACGCCATCCTCGAGCGCCATGGACTGGGACGCCTGGACCGCCTCGAGCCGCGGCCGCCGGTGGTCCGCTACGAGCGCGCCCGGCCCGGCGAGCTGCTGCACCTCGATACCAAGCAGCTGGGTCGCATTGGTCCCGGCGGCGGGCACCGCGTGCTTGGCCGGCGCGGTGAGGTCAACCGCCATCGCGGCATCGGCTGGGACCGGGTCCATGTGGCGATCGACGACTTCAGCCGCCTGGCCTACGTCGAGGAGCTGGCCGACGAGGCACCGGCCACCACCGCCGCCTTCCTGGAGCGGGCGGTGGCCTTCTATGCCGGTCAGGGCATCGCCGTCCAGCGCGTCCTCTCCGACAACGGTGGCTGCTATCGCTCGAAGCTGTTCATGGCCGCCGCTGCGCGGCTGGGGATCGGCCTGCGCAAGACGCGCCCCTACCGGCCCCAGACCAACGGCAAAGCGGAGCGCTTCATCCGCACCCTGCTGGCCGAGTGGGCCTACGCCCAGCCGTTCCACGACACCGCCGCCCGTGCCGCCAGCCTGCCGGCTTACCTCGCCACCTACAATCATCTTCGACCGCATTGGTCACTCGGAGGCCGGCCGCCGATGAGCCGCGCGCCCGTCAACAACCTGATGGGGAAGAACACCTAGGTGCCGATGTCGAGTCCGGCCGACCGCGTCGCGATCTTCGTCAACGAGGGCGCGGGCAGCGCGAGGACACCGCGCGTGCGGGAGACGGTCGAGCTCGCACGCCGGGTTCTTCGCGCCGACCTGCACGTCACGGCCACACGCGACCAGGAGGTGCTTCGCCACTGGCTCGAGGCGCTCATCGAGCCGTACGGGACGGCCATCGTCGCCGGCGGCGACGGGTCGCTGGGCGCGGCGCTGAACGTCGCCGCCCCGCGGGGCATCGTCATCGGCTACATCCCGGCCGGCTTCGGCAATGCCACCGCATACCTCCTGCGGTTGCCGCGGCGGCCGGAAGCCCTCGTCAACGTCCTGGCGAGCGGGGAGCGGCGGGCGATGGACCTGGTCCGCGTCGAGGGGCATCTCGCCCTCTTCGCCGGCGCGGGATGGGACGCTGCGGTCGCGGGCCGGTACGCGGCGGGCGGGGCCCGCCGGCTGCGGGGCTGGATGGCGGCGATCGTCGGCTCGGGCGGCGAGCTCGTCCACCGCCATCGTGCGCGGGTCGAGGCCGACGGCATGACGGTGCACGATGGCCCGTTCGAGCTGCTCGTGGTGGGCACCACGCCGTTCTACGGGCGGGGCATGGTCGTGAACCCGGGCGCCGGGTCGGATGCCGGGCGCCTCATGCTCCGCGTCTACCCCGGTCCCGCGCCGAAGCTCGCCCTCGAGGCCGCGCGCTGGCTGCTCCACCGGGCGCCGGCCGCAACGGGGGTGACGGCAGAACGGGTCGTCGTCGAGGCGACCGATGGACGGCCCATCCCCCTCCAGGCCGATGGCGATCTCCTCGGCGAGCGCACCCGATGGGAGCTCGAGGTCGTCCCGGCAGCGGTCCGGCTCATCGCCAGCGGGGCATGACCCGCCGGGGCCGGGAATGCGAACGCGGCGCCCCGCCGGAGCGGAGCGCCGCGTTGAGCGTGCGGTGGGCCGGGTTCGCTAGGGGCCGACCTTGGCGAAGAACCCGTCCTCGCCCTTGCGGGTGACGCCGGCGAAGGTCGAGTTCTCGCGCATGTCGGACCAGACCAGCGCCAGGTGATCGGCATTGGTGGGATCGGCGGTCAGGTTGCCGGCGGCCCAGGTGCGGAAGACGCTGTCCTGGTAGGTCTGGCGGCCGAAGGCCCACGGATAGTCGAAGAGCCCGTCATAGACCAGGCCCACGTCGGTCGGTGGGCCCATTGCGGCCCCGGTCTGCGGGCTCACCTCGACGACCTTGTAGTGGTCGCGCCCGCTGGTCAGGTCGTCGGTGTTCAGGAAGGAGACGAAGATCCGGCCATCGGCCGTGACGGCGGGGGTTGACACGAAGGCCTGGTCGAGAGTCCCCGAGATCACGGTCGGTGCCGTCCAGCTCTTGCCGTAGTCGTGGGTGACGACGGAGTCGCCGGTGACCCGTGGCACCACTTTGTCGTCGTGCGGCGCCGGGCGCCCGGCCCGTCTCAGACCGTCCGGCCGCTCCTGGGGGCGCGGCGCACCTGGTCGAGCGCCGCGAACGCGGCGCGACGGTGCCGCTGCGGACCGGAGCCGTGGATGCGGAGCTCCCGTTCGGCGAAGCCGATCTCGGGCGCCTCGAGGCCCACCGCGACCCGGCTGCGCCCGGAGGCCGCCACGGGTGCCAGGCGGACGCTGAGGAGCGCGTCGGCGGCGGGCGCGGCCGGCTGGGCTGCCTCGTCCACGGCCAGGCTGCCTCCGACGAAGCGCGCCTCGTCCTGCGCGGGCGGATGCCCGGCGAGGATCGCCAGGAGGGCGCCATCGGTCCCGGATTCAACGGTCGCCAGCGTGCGGGCACCGGCGCTCCACAGGATCGCCAGCGCCTGGCCGGGGAGCGTCTGCTCATCGGTCCCGTAGACGTCCTCACCCAGGGCGGCCACCGCGCGCGCGGCGAGCTCCGCGAGCGCCGCGGCGTCACCTCGCGTGCTGAAGCGCAGGTGGACTCCGTCGTCGCGGGCGTAGATGCCGGCCCCGATCCCCTCGCCGGGCGACGACAGGAGCTCGCCGACCTTCTCGGCGGCGGCCGACTCGCCGATGCCGAACGTCTTGACCGTTCGCCCGTGCAGCGGCCAGAGGCTGAACGCCGCCCTGAGGCCCGGGACGACCTGCTCGGTCCACATCCGGCGCATCTCGGACGGCACGCCCGGCATGAGGACAGCCACCCGTCCGTCGCGCTCGACCCACCAGCCCGGCGCGGAGCCGATCGGGTTGTCGAGCGGCCGCGCCGACGGGACGAGGAGCGCCTGGCGGAGGTTGCTGACCGGCATGCGGCCGGCTCCGCCGAAGCGCGCGAGCAGCCGCTCGGCGAGGACGGCGTCCTCCGTCAGCTCCTCGCCGAGCATGTCGGCCATGCTCTCGCGGGTCACGTCGTCGTGCGTTGGGCCGAGCCCGCCGGTGGCGAGCACGACCTCGGCCTGGCCGAGCGCCTGGCGCAAGGCGGCGGCGATCACCGCGCGGTCGTCGGGGAGCTGGCGCACGCTGCGCAGGTCGAGGCCGATGCGGGCCAGCTCGGCCGCGAGGAAGGCGGCATTCGTGTCGACCGTCTCTCCCAGGAGGAGCTCGGCACCGATGCTTAGCACCAGCGCCCGCGGGGCGATGCTCACGCGAACCGCTCGCGGAGCGGTTCGGCCACCTCGCTGGCGAGCCGCCGCAGGCCGTCCGGGCCGAGCCCGGCCTCCATGAGCAGGATGATGTGCTGCGCTCCATGGCGTGCGTACTCGGTGGCCACCGCCAGCTGCTGCACGGCCCCGTCGCGCGGAAACGCCTGCGCGCTGATCTCGATCTCGGCCGGGTCGCGCCCGACCGCCTCGCAGTGCCGGAGCAGGGCGTCGCGCTTCTCGGCGAAGCTGGCCGGATCGCCGGTCTGGTTCCATCCGTCCGCGTACCGCGCGACGATCCGCAGCCCGCGGCGCAGCCCCTGGGTGCCGAGCCAGATCGGCGGTCCACCCGGCGTGAGCGGTGGGGGATTGCAGACGGCGTCGCGCAGCTCGTAGGGAGGCGCGTCGAGCGTGGCTCCCTCGGGAGAGCGCCACAGCTCCCTGATCAGTCGCGTCGCGGACTCGAGCATCGTGATCCGCTCCCCAATGGGAGGCAGCGACATCCCATACATGGCGTGTTCCTGCTCGTGCCAGCCTGCACCCAGCCCGAGCACGAAGCGACCGCCCGAGACGTGGTCCATGGCCGCGCCGGACTTGGCGGTCAGGGCCGGATGCCGATACGTGTTGCCCAGGACCAGGTGCCCGAGCTGGAGGCGTCGGGTGCGGGCCGCCAGCGCGGCCAGCGTCACGAACGCCTCATGGCATCCGCCACCTGCCTCTCCCAGGGCGACGAAGTGGTCGAAGATCCATCCCGAGTCGAAGACGGGCAGCTCATCGGCGAGCTCCCAGGTGGCGAGCAGCGTTGGCCAGTCGACGTTGGTCTGCGAGGTCTTGAAGCCGATCTTCATGGCCTGGGAGTCTAGGCCGCGGAGCAGATGTCGCCATCGGTCTACGATTGCGGGCGCAACCAACCCTGCTGATCCGATGCCGCCGGGCCGGCGTCGAGAGCGATTCCCCCACGAAGGAGACGCCCGTTGACCGACCCCGCACTCACTGTCGAAACGGTCCTGACCGATGAGCTCCGAGCCTGGCTGACGGCGGAGCTCCGCTACCCGGTCCTCGCGGTCCTCACCGACGAGGGCGCGCCGAACCAGTCGGTCATGTGGTTCGACCTCGACCCTGACCGACCGGACACGATCCTGATGAACACCAAGGAGGGGCGCGCCAAGGCGCGCTACCTCCGACGCGATCCCCGTGTCAGCCTCTGCTTCGAGGACGAGCTGCACTGGACCGCGCTCCGCGGCCGCGTGGAGCTCGACGAGGACATCGATCGCGCGCTGCGCGACATCCGTGCCCTCGCCGTGCGCTACGGGGACGACCCTGACGGGTTCAACGGCCAGCATCGGCTCACGATCCGGATGCGCGTCGAGAAGGTCATCCGGCATGGGTGACGGCGGCGCATCCATCAAGTTCGGCGCAAACCTCTGGAACCAGTACACCGACTGGGCGTCGTGGCGCCACGCTGCCGTAGAGGCAGACCGGCTCGGCTACGACACGATCTGGACCTGGGACCACCTCTACCCGATCGTCGGGTCCGATGACGGACCGATGTTCGAGGCCTGGACCTCGATCTCCGCCTGGGCCGAGGCCACGAAGCAGGCTCGCATCGGGCTCATGGTCGGGGCGAACACGTTCCGAAATCCCGCGCTCGTGGCCAAGATGGCGACCACGCTCGATCACATCTCGAATGGCCGCGCGATCCTGGGGATCGGCGGGGCGTGGTTCGAGACGGAGCACCGGGCCTTCGGCTTCGAGTTCGGTGGATCTCCGGGTGAGCGGCTGCGGTGGCTGGAAGAGGCGGCGATGATCTTGCGCGGAATGCTCCACGGCGAGGAGCCGTCCGGTGAGCGGTATTACAGGGCGCAAGCCGTGCGGAACGACCCGCCACCGGTCCAGGCCACGCTGCCGCTGCTGATCGGGGGAGGCGGCGAGCAGCGGACACTGCGGATCGTCGCGCGCTACGCGGACGCCTGCAATGTCGGTGGGGGGATCGAGAACGTGAAGCGCAAGGACGCTGTCCTTCGCCGCCATTGCGCAGAGCTGGGCCGCAACGAGGCGGAGATCGAACGGACGACCGGCGCCGGCGTGCCGCTCATCCGTGACGACCCGGCGGAAGCCCAGCGGCTCTTCGCGCGCCTCTTCGACCACAACGGCGGGGCACGCCCCTGGGATAGCCAGCTGGTCGGCACGCCCGAACAGGTCGCCGGGTACCTGCGTCCGTACCTTGGGATCGGCTTCCGGCATTTCATCTTCAGCTTCCCGGCGCCGGTCGACGCGGAGACGATGGAGCGGGTCATCGCCGAAGTGAAGCCGATGCTCGAGGCGGGCTGAGGGTCTCGGGCATCCCGACTCCCTCATGCGCGCGCCGCATGCGCGTTCTTCCGTACCGGGGCTCCCGACTCGGTACCTGCGAATGTCGCGCGCGTTAGACGGGTCGGCGACCGAATGGCGCGCCACCCGGGTTCCGTCCACGCTCACGAAGGTTTGGCCGGATTGCGCAACCCGGCGCCCGAGTCACCGAGCGCGACTCTGGTGCGCGCATGACCAGCCGCGGCGGTGGGAGCCACATAGCGCGACTGTGGTGCGCGCCTGACCAGTCGCCTCCGAGGGCGCCACATCACGCGCCTGCGGTTCGCGCCAGATACGTCGCCGCCTCCAGTACGCTTCAGCGATGAAGGTCACCCTCCTGGCCGGCGGCACCGGCGGCGCCAAGATGGCGCACGGGTTCCAGCACGTGCTCGAACCGGGCGAGCTGACCGTCATCGTCAACGTCGCCGACGATGCGGAGATCCACGGGCTCCACGTCTCCCCGGACCTCGACACCGTCCTCTACACCCTGGCGGGCCTGGCCAATCCCGACACGGGATGGGGTGTGGCCGGCGACACCTGGACCGCGATGGACATGCTCGCCCGCCTTGGCGAGCCGACCTGGTTCCGGGTCGGCGACGCAGACCTGGCCACCAACCTGTGGCGAACCCGCCTGCTTCGCGAAGGCGCCACCCTGACCGATGTCAGCACCGCACTGGCCACCGCCCTCGGTGTCCCCAGCCACGTGCTGCCGGCGACGGATGGACGCCTGCGCACCATTCTGCAGACCGATGCCGGCGATCTCGAGTTCCAGGACTATTTCGTGCGTCTCCGGCAGGAACCCGCGGTCCACGGGCTCCGGCTCGATGGCCTCGACACCGCGCGTCCGACCGAGGCCGTCCTCGACGCGATCCGCAGCGCGGAGCTCCTCGTCCTCGCGCCGTCCAACCCGATCGTGAGCATCGGTCCGATCCTGGCGCTGCCAGGCGTCCCCAGGGCGATCGAAGCGACGGCCGTCGCCGGGATACCGCGACTGGCGGTTAGCCCGATCATCGCCGGGCAGGCGCTCAAGGGGCCGGCGGATCGGATGCTCACCTCGCTCGGTCACGAGTCGAGCGCGCTGGGCGTCGCTCGCATCTACGCGGGGCTCGTGGACACATTCGTCCTGGACGAGGCCGACGCGGACCTTGGCGCAGCGGTCCAGTCGCTCGGGATGCGCGCGCTGGTGCTGCGCACCGTGATGCGCACCGACGCCGATCGCGCCGCCCTGGCCCGCGCGCTGCTCCCCGCCTGATCCGGGGCTATGCTCCCGGCGTGGCGACCAGGCTGATCGTTCCGCACCGGGGGCTCGAGGCGGCGAAGACCCGCCTCGCGACGGTGCTCACCGCCGGGGAGCGCGGCGATCTCGCGGCGCACCTGCTGCGACGCGTGCTCCGCGTCGCAGGCTGGGCGATCGACGACATCGTCGTCATCTCGCCGTCGGCTGCGCTAGGCGAGCTTGTCGAGGAGGCCGGTGCCCATCTCCTGGTCCAGCGGGGGATGGGCCTGAACGAGGGACTCGACCAGGCGCGTGCCGCGGCCGTCGCCCATGGCATCGAGACCCTGGTCGTCCTGCACGGCGACCTCCCCGAGCTCGACGTCGA
>Ga0070730_10001893_pt1 | contig 19569 bp, 13 predicted proteins | sample Coa_R1_3_FD_66447 | JGI IMG/M metagenome (GOLD analysis project Ga0070730, IMG submission 66447) | Surface soil microbial communities from Centralia Pennsylvania, which are recovering from an underground coalmine fire - Coalmine... | ecosystem: Environmental > Terrestrial > Soil > Unclassified ... | reverse complement strand
CTCCTGCGCACGAATCGCGCGGGGCACCAGCAGCAAGCTGAACAGCGCGATATAAAAAATAATGTGCGAACCTTTGTCTTTCTTGTGAGCCTGGCGGCTGCCCTTTTCGGCTTCCTCGGTGATCTCTTTCACCGTGGCCTGATTCAAGCAGCCCTGCGCCACCAAGCGCCCGCCTTGCCGGTAGATTTCCTTTAATAGAGTCTTCCCAGCAGCGTCGATGAAGCTGACGCCGCAAAGATCGACATTGAACTTTTCAGTCGGGGAATCGGCACGCAATTCGCGCCAGCATTGCTCCAGGGTCGATACGGAATCGCCCGCCAGGCGCCCTTCAACCGTGAGTAGGACCTTCAACTGTTTCTTCTGAGTGGTTACACGAAACATAGGCAATATGGAGCTCGGCTCTGTTGGATGCACGTCACACACCAAGAAATGTAAATTCTCGCTAATCGTATAAGCCATTTATTTACATAAGACTAAGAGGGAAATTCGTCCGCCGCACCGTCGCGTTACTGCCCATATAAGGGCATTATACCAAGAGTTTGCCACGTAGATGGTGACGCTATATGGGCAGACTACGCATTCCAGCCTGGAAGGTTAGAGGGCGGCCAAGCTACAAAGGACGGTCGAGTCCAGGCTGCTGCATTGGCGCTCCGGCTGGCGCGCGCACGCCGCCAAGCCCGCTTTTCCTTGCGATAGGAGGTCAGGAACGCCTAGCGGCGTACGGCAATGGCTTGCAGCTCAAAATGGCCGCCCCGGAGCAGCGCTGCGGCACCGATAAACTCCCGTGCCGGTAAGTCTTTGGTAGTGAAGTAACTGCGGTAGATCGGGTTGAACTTGTCGAACAGGGACAGGTCGGTGCACGCGATCTGCACATACACCAGGTCGTCCATGGTCATGCCGGCTTGCTCGAGAGTAGCCTTGATCTGGTCCAGCAGAATCTTGATTTCATCGTTGATTTCCGCGGGCGCCTTGCCCGATTTATCCAGTCCAATGCGTCCGGCCAAATATAACGTATTGCCGACCAGGATGGCGTCGCTGAAGGGGAGTTGCGGATTGGCATCCGGAAGGTGGATGGCGCGTCGGGTGGGTTGCGCCGGGGATTGCGAAAAGGCGCCGCGCACGGTGAACAATCCTCCGGCGGCCAGCGCCAGGAGCAAGAAACCTGCTCGGCGATTCAGACTGGATTTATTGTCGATTCCCATGATGTCCTCCGTCGTCCGGTATCTTCAGGCGAAGCCGGATGGATAAGGGCGCGAGTGTATTCCGGGGAGGGTCAGGATGCAAGCAAGGGTGCCGTTTTACGTATATTTACGGCTTTTCGGGTGCCCGCGCTGGAGGAGCACCGCCGAAAATTTCGGCAATGATTTTTTCGGTCCTGGATTTGCTTACCGGGCAGTTGCGATCGTAAATGCGGCACTGGGCCAAAGTGAAATTGCATCCGCAAGTACAGCCCTCGGCGTTGAATCTGTGAAGGGCGGCCAATTTCTGCTGCGAATTCAGCCGGGAAAGATCCACGCCGGGAAGTTCGCTGGCGCGATCGGCATGGGCCAGGAAGATTTGACCGGTGTCTTCAAAGGTCTCGATGCGGGCATCGACCGGAAGCCCCAGCAAAGCGCGGATTTCCGTTTCGTAAAGGAGCGGGTCGCGCAGGCCTTCATGTTTCTGCACCACGCGCCCCTGTGCGTCCAGAACGAAGGAAGTCGGCAGCGCGGCAATCCCGCCATATTGCAGGCGCACTTCCGGCGAGGCCATGGCCACCGGATAGTTGATATGCGTTTCGGCGACCACCTGCTTGACCACCGAGGCGTCATCGTCGTCCACGGTTAGCCCGATGATTTGCAATTGATCTTTGTATTTTTGCTGCAAGGCGATCAAATCGGGAATTTCCGCGCGGCAGGGGCCGCACCAAGTGGCCCAGAAATTCAGCAACACCACTTTGCCGTGGGCGTCGCTGAGACGCAACGGCTTGCCGTCCAAGCGATCCAGCTTGAAATCCGGAGCAGCATCGGGGTCGCGTACGAAGCGAACGACCTCGCGGTCCTGCGCGGAGCCGGCGAACGCTTGGCGGGCTACTGGCCAACCCGCCCCGGCTACAAGGCAAAGCCACCCGAGTAATGCTGGCCACAGACGGCGGGTATGAGAAGTCCGTTTCATCGCGCTAGCTAAGAAGAACACAAGCCAGGCGTGCTTGCCAAGGCGCTGGAACAGGATCCTTGCCGTTGGCGCCAATCAAAGAAGCCAAAGGCTGCGATCCAGACAGTTCAATGGACGGAGTGGCCATCCGGGCAAATTGCAGGTTTGAACACAGGGCGCGCACTTCGGTACTGGCGGCCTATGGCCTGAGGGTGGGGGGGCGGGTAGCCTGCACAGCATAGCGGGGTCTGGGGGCCGGGGCGAATCCTTTAACTTAATGAATTTAAGACAGCTAGAACCGACGTTATTCCCTTCCCGGCCATGGTTGCAAAAGTCTGGGGGATCGACCTTGAAACAAAGCAGATGGTTGCGAAGTATTGCCGCGCTCAGCCTCGCCGCGCTTGCCGGCCATGCAGCGCCGGTGCGTGCGGAGGATCGTGACGGTGAACTGACCCTGCTGCGCGGGGCGGCGGACGAGGGCGACAGCGGGGCGCAGTTCACGCTGGGGAATCATTACTATCGCGGCCTGGGCGTGCAACAGGATTACGAGAAGGCGCTGGCCCTGTACATCAAGGCGGCGGACCAGGGGCTGGCGGCCGCGGAAAATCGGCTAGGAATCATGTATGAGCGCGGCCAGGGCGTGCAGCAGTCCTATGGCCGGGCGATGACCTTCTACCGCAAGGCTGCGGTGCAAGGGAACGCGCTGGCGCAATACAACCTGGGCATGCTGTATGAAACAGGCAGGGGCGGCCGCCTGGATTATTCGCAAGCGCTCGAATGGTTTCAAAAAGCCGCGGAACAAGGCGAGGCGGATGCCGAGGAAGAGGTGGGCTACTTTTTTCAGCGCGGATTCTTGGGATCGCGAGATTACGACAAGGCTCGGGAATGGTACAAGCGCGCCGCGGATCATGGTTGCTCGAACGCGCAGAATCAGCTGGGCTATATGGCCCAACTAGGATTGGGGCAAGAACCAAATTACGTGCAAGCGTTGGACTGGTATTACAAAGCGGCCGCGCAGGGCAATCCCAATGCGGAGGAAAATATCGGTTATCTGTACCAGCATGGACTCGGAGTGGAAACGGACTACGTGCAAGCGCAAAGCTGGTATTACAAAGCGGCCGGGCAAGCAAACTCGAACGCGGAGAATCAACTGGGGTACATGAATCAGTATGGCCTGGGGATTCCGCCGGATTTCGCGCAGGCGCTGGCGTGGTACCGCACCGCGGCGGACCAGGGTAACAAGACCGCAATAGAAAACCTGAAGGCATTGTCCGACCGGCTGCAGGCTGTGGACGCCGATTTATGGAAGGCGGCCAGTGCGGAAGCGCAACAGTCCGCAGAAGCGCAGGCGGCACGTCGGGTACGGATCGCCAATCTGCAGCGGCAGATTGTGGATCTGGAGCTGGACGCTCAGTTAGAGGAAAGCCTGGCGGCGCCGGGCACGCAAGCGGCAAGCGCTGTCGCGATTGGCGCGGCGGAAGCGCACAAGGAAGCGGATGCCTATCGGGCGGAGGCGGCGCGTTTACGCGGGGAGGTTGCGGGCCTGGACATCCTCGCGGCGGCTAGCGGACAGCCGCAACAGTAGCAGCTACTCGAATTGCTTGCGAAAGGCCGCGAACTGCTGCCGCAGATCCGCAATATCCTTGCGCAATCCCGCGACTTCGGATTCCAGGCGAACAATCCGTTCAGAATCTTCCCGCCCCACGGTGGCCGCAGCGGCATTCTCGCGCGCCACCGGAGAACCGACTGACTGTGTATCCCCGGAAAGCAAATGGACGTAACGGGATTCCTTGGTGCCCGCTTGCCGGGGGAGCACCTTCACTAGAGGCGGCTCACGGGTCATCAGCCGCTGCAGCGCCGACTGCACTTCGCTCAAATCGTCAAAATGGTGCATGCGCTCGGCGCGGCTGCGCAGCTCGCCAGGCGTCTGCGGACCGCGAAGCAGGAGTTCGCAAAAGATAGCCGCCTCGCGACGATCGAAGTTGAAAGCTTCCTGCAGGCGGTGCTCGAACTTGGTTACACGGCTGTCCGCGGCGCTGACCGAGCGCGCCAGGGAATTGTCGTGCAGCCCCCGCAGTGCGCCGCGCACGGCGTCTTCATCCAAGCTCATCGCCGGATCGCGGTTGGATTTCTGATTGCACGCATTGATCAGCGCATGGAGCGAGAGCGGATAGTAATCCGGCGTGGTAATTTCCTTTTCCATCAGAGCGCCGAGGACTCTGGCTTCCACATCATTCAGGACGGAATTCACAACGGAAATCATACCGGAAGCGCCGATGGGCCCCAAATGGCGCGGCCCGCGGTAAGCAGCTGCTTCGCGGCCTTACTCCTGGAGTTTTTCGGCGGGCTTGCGCAGCAGGACGTCCCGCAGAACGGCGAGAACATCCGAAATACGAAAAGGTTTCTGCAGTTGCCGGATCGGACCGTTGCTCCCATCGTCGTTCACCAGGTCGCCGGTCATGAAAACGACTTCCGGCTTGTTTCCGCCTCGCGAAGAGGAGACGATGCGGAGGGCCGTCTCCCGGCCGCTGAGCCGCTGCCCGCCGTTCGACAGGTTTACATCGCACAGAACCAGATCGTAGGCGTGACGGCCCACCAAGTCCAGCGCTTCCTGGGAACTGGCCGCGCAGTCCACGCGCATGCCGTGGGCAGAGAGCCCTTCTTCCAGCAGCATGCGGATGCTTTCTTCGTCGTCCACAATTAAGATGGAGCGTCCTTTGAGAATTACATCTCCCGCGGGCGCAATCTCCGCCAACGTCCCGACGCTCTCCAGCGGCATGGCGGACAGGTCGGCGGGCGCGACCGGCAAATACACGGTGAATGCGGAGCCCCCGGCCGGCAGCGTCTCCACATCGATGGAGCCGCCGTGCTCGCGCACGATCGACATGCAAATGCTCAGGCCCAGGCCCGTGCCGCCGCCAGGGCGCTTGGTGGTGTAAAAAGGATCGAACAGCTTGGGAAGCGCATCTTGAGCCACACCGACGCCGTCGTCCTGCACCGTGACCGAAATATGCTCGCCAATTCGCCCAATGCGGATCTGAATTCGCCCGGTCTCACGAACTTCGCGAATGGCGTGCTCGGCGTTGCTGATCAGATTCAAGAAGACCTGAATCATCTGATTGGCGTCGCCAATAACGCTGGGCAAATCGGGTTGCGGCTGAAAATCCACATCCACGTTATTTCGACGCAGGGAATGATCCTGTAGCTGCAACGTGCGCTCGATCAGGCTGTTGACGTCCAGCGCCTTCTTTTGAGGCGCCGCCGGCCGGGAGAACTCCAGCAGGTTCTGAACGATGCGCGCGGCGCGGCGAGCCTGACGATGGGTAAGCTCCAACTGGCGCTTGGTGTTTTCCTGCACGCCTTCGCTGTCTCGCAACAGCTCGGTGACGCCGAGAATGGCGGTCAGGGGATTGTTCAGCTCGTGCGCGACGCCCGCCAGCATCTGGCCCATGGCGGCCAGCTTCTCCGCCTGGATAAGCTGCTCCTCCAGGCGCTTGAGTTCGGTAACATCGCGCGCGGAAATCACCACCCCATCGATCTTGCCGTTTTCATCGGAAAGCGGGCTGAAGTGGCAACGCAGGCGGCGCCACTCCCCTTGCTTGTTGCGAACGCGCACCTCCAGCGAGGCAAAGGTTTGCCGCCCGCCGACGATTTCCGCGAACAAAACCAACAGGGCCGGACGGTCTTCCAGGTGTGTCCGGCCGCCAAATTCCATAAATTGGGTTTCTTCCGTTTCATATCCAAGAATGTCTTTCACTCGCGGGCTGACAAAGGTGTACTTGCCGGCAGTGTCGACCACGAAAATCAGATCGGGGAAGCTGTCGATCAGGCGACGCGCAAATTCCTGCTGCTGGTACAGGCGGCGCTCCATTTCGCGACGTTCGGTAACGTCAATCAAGGCCCCGTGATAGCGAACGACGTGGCCGGTGGTGTCGCGCACGGCTCCGGCGGTGTTCAGGCAAACCAGCGGCCGGCCGTCCTTGCGGGTCAGGGTAATCTCGCGTCCCTGCACCATCGGTTGGCTGTCCACTTCCTCGCGCAGCGCCCGGCGCTCGCGTTCATCCGGAAGCAAATCGGCGAAGCTGTGCCTCAGCAAATCTTCCTTGGAGTCGTATCCCAACATGCGGGCCAGCGCGGGGTTGGCATCGAGGAGCCGGTCGTCCGGCGCGGCAATGTAAATGCCTTCCTGCAGTGATTCGAAAAGCTCGGTAAAGCGGGCTTCATTCTTGCGCAGAGCGGTGATGTCGCGAGCCAGAACGGTAATGCCGTGAACCTCATCGCCGCGCAACATGGCGTGCGCCACACAATCGAAATAATAAGTGGAATTGCGGCCCTTCAGGCGGATCTGCACGGTGCCGTTCCAAACCCGGCGTTCGAGAAAGCGGGGCATGGCGCGCTCGGCCAGCTCCGCTTCGCCGGTGCCCTCTTCGACGAATTCACTCAGGGAGTGTCCGATAATCTGGGGGAAGGTGGCGCCGACCAGGTCGGCAAAGCTGCGATTGGCGGCACGAATCTGGCCGTCCAGGGAGACGGCCAGAAGCAGATCGTCGAAGGAATCGATGAGGTCGCGATAGCCCTGCTGGGAGCGCGAGATGACGTCGAAGAGCTGATCCAGCTGTTTTTCGTTGGGAGGAACCGCGTCGCGCTGTTCAATGCCTCGAACCAGCCCGCGCAGCTCGGAAATCTCCTGGGTCCGCTTCCAGGCATACAGCCCGAAGAGAACAACCAGAATGACCAAGCCGATTGGGAGGGCCTCGAAGTGATGAGCCAACGACCGAATGCTGTCCCAGGAAACCAGTGCGAAAACAACCGAGAGGATCAGCAGCAGGAAGAACGTGAGCCGCCAAAGCTCACTCTGGCGCCGCTCGAATTGCTCGAGACGGTCGGAAACAGCCGCGCCTTTCTTATTTTGCTTCATGGATTCGCTAAGCCGGGCGCATCACTACACACTCGTTGCTATTGTAGGAACAGTTCTCATCGGGCGGCAACACCGGGAGTTCGCCGTAGTTCCTGACCGATACCTAGTAAGTAGCGCACAAAACGAAGCCGGCGCCCTCGTCAGTCTGGGGGGCGCCGGGAATTCGTTTTGAGCCAGCGGCGGTGCGCCGCAGGGTTAGTTGATGAAGACGCAGCCTAGCCTTCGGTGGCGGCGTCGGCTTCCGTGTCTTTTTGCAGGAAGTCCAGCGCAGCAGCCTCTTCGGCGGTGAGCTCGGCGACTTCGGGAATTTCCTCGACCGGAGCCGGTGCGGGCATTTCCGTCAGCAACTGGATGCTGCGGTAGTGCTCGAGGCCGGTGCCGGCGGGAATGAGGCGGCCCATGATGACGTTTTCCTTGAGACCGCGGAGATAGTCCACCTTACCAGCGACAGCCGCTTCCGTAAGGACGCGGGTAGTCTCCTGGAAGCTGGCGGCGGAGATGAACGAGTCGGTCGAGAGCGACGCCTTGGTGATACCGAGGAGCAGCGGCCGGCCCGTTGCGGGGCGCCCACCATCGGCGATCACTCGGTCGTTCTCTTCGCGGAAGCGGAACTTGTCCACCTGCTCTTCCAGAAGGAAGGTAGTGTCGCCGACGTCTTCCACCTTGACCCAGCGCATCATCTGCCGGGAAATGGTTTCAATGTGCTTGTCGTTGATGTTCACGCCCTGCAAGCGGTAAACCTCTTGAATGGCGTTCACCAAATAGGATTGCGTGAATTTTTCGCCGAGCACGGCCAGCAAGTCATGCAAGTTGAGCGGACCGTCGATCAGGGCCTCGCCAGCCTTAACGTGATCGCCTTCCTGCACGTTGATGTGCACGCCGCGAGGAATGGAATATTCCTTGCTGGTGCGCGCGACTTTCGATGTGTCGTCGCTCTCGACATAGATCTTGCGCATACCCTTGGCGATTTCGCCATAGCGGACGACGCCATCGATTTCGCTGATGACCGCGGGATCCTTGGGCTTGCGGGTCTCGAAGAGCTCCACGACACGCGGGAGACCTCCGGTGATGTCCTTGGTCTTGGTGGTCTCGCGCGGGATTTTGGCGAGTACGTCGCCGGCTTGCACCTCGTCCCCGTCCTTGACCATCAAGTGGGCCCGGGAGGGCATAAGGTATTTCTTGCGAACCTTACCCGAAGAATCGCGGACAAGAATCGCCGGCTGATGCTTTTCATCGCCGGGCGGCAGGGTAACCACGTCCTGAGAGAGGCCGGTGACTTCGTCGACTTGCTCCTCAATGGTCAAGCCCGGCCGCAGGTCATCGAACTTCACGGAACCGGCGGTTTCGGTCAGGATGGAGAAGGTGAACGGATCCCATTCGGCAAGAATTTGCCCGTGATTCACGCTTTCGCCTTCGGTGACGCGCAGGCGCGCGCCGTAAACCACGTGGTAGCGCTCCTTTTCACGGCCCTTTTCATCCACGATAGCGATCAAGCCCGAGCGGTTCATGGCAATGGCGGTGCCGCCGCGGCCCTGCACGTACTTGAGGTCCACGAACTTGATGACGCCGTGGTTGCGGGCTTCGAGCGTGGAACGCTCGGAAACGCGAGTGGCCGTACCGCCGATGTGGAACGTACGCATGGTCAACTGCGTGCCCGGCTCGCCGATGGACTGCGCGGCGATCACGCCGACGGCTTCGCCGAGCTCGACCATGCGCCCGGAAGCGAGGTTGCGCCCGTAGCACAGCGCGCAAACACCGCGACGCGATTCGCAAGTGAGCACGGAACGAATGCGAACGCGCTCGATACCCGCGGCCTGCACGGAATTGGCCAGTTCCTCGGTGATTTCCTGGTTTACGTCGACGATGATGTGGCCCTCGAAGTCCTTGATCTTATCGAGCGAGACGCGGCCCACGATGCGGTCGCGCAACGGCTCGACTTCGACGCCGGCTTCGATGATGGGTTCGACGTAAATACCGTCGGTGGTGCCACAATCGCGCTCATTGATAATCACGTCTTGCGCCACGTCCACCAGGCGGCGGGTCAGGTAGCCGGAGTCGGCGGTCTTGAGCGCCGTATCGGCCAGGCCCTTGCGCGCACCGTGGGTGGAGATGAAGTATTCCAACACGTTGAGGCCTTCGCGGAAGTTGGAGGTGATCGGCGTTTCCATGACTTCGCCGGAAGGCTTGGCCATCAGGCCGCGCATGCCGGAAAGCTGGCGAATCTGCTGTTTCGATCCGCGCGCGCCGGAGTCGGCCATGACGTACACCGGGTTGATGTTGCCCTCTTTGTCCTGATTTTCGAGAGCTTTGAACATTTCGTCGGCGACTTTTTCGGTAACGTCGCCCCACAGCGAGATGATCTTGTTGTAGCGCTCGCCGTGCGTAATAGCGCCGTCCAGGTATTGCTGCTGCACCTTGACGACTTCTCTTTCGGCGGCGTCCACCAGTTTTGCTTTGTCGCCGGGGATGACCATGTCGTCGATGCCGATGGAGATGCCGGAGCGTGTGGCGTAGGTGAAGCCCAGCTCCTTCATCTGGTCGAGCAGCACCACGGTGCCTTCGAGCCCGAAGCGCAAGTAGGCGTAATACACCAACTGCTGTACGCCCTTCTTCTTCAGCAAGCCGTTCACGTACGGGAAATGTTCCGGCAAGTGCGTGTTGAAAATCACGCGCCCGACGGTGGTCTGGATAAATTGCCGCTCCATCCTGACCGGAACGGTGTGCGTCACGTCCTGATCGTCATACGCGGTGGTGAGGTCGATGACTTCACCGGTGTAGCGCAAACGAACCGGAGTGAGCAACTCCACTTCACCGGCTTCCAGCGCGAGAATCACTTCCTCCGGAGCGCCGAACACCCGCCCCTCACCCTTGGCGCCGGGCTTGGCCTTGGTCATGTAATAGATGCCGAGCACCATGTCCTGCGACGGCACGGCCAGCGGCAGGCCGTGCGCGGGAGACAGAATGTTACGCGAGCTGAGCATCAGCACCGATGCTTCCACTTGCGATTCCGGAGACAGCGGGATGTGCACGGCCATCTGGTCGCCGTCAAAGTCCGCGTTGAACGCGGTGCACACCAGCGGGTGAATGCGGATGGCTTTGCCTTCCACGAGAACGGGCTCGAAAGCCTGAATGCCCAGGCGGTGCAGCGTGGGAGCGCGGTTCAGCAGCACGGGATGTTCGCGAATGACGTCTTCGAGAATGTCCCACACCACCGGCTCTTGCTGCTCCACCATTTCCTTGGCTTGCTTGATGGTGGTGCAGTGCCCTTGCGCTTCCAGCTTGTGATAAATGAAGGGCTTGAAAAGTTCCAGCGCCATTTTCTTGGGCAGGCCGCATTGATTGAGCTTGAGTTCCGGCCCGACCACGATGACCGAGCGGCCGGAATAGTCCACGCGCTTGCCCAGCAAGTTCTGGCGGAAACGTCCCTGCTTGCCCTTAAGCGTGTCGGACAAGGATTTGAGCGGGCGGTTGTTGGTGCCGCGCAGCACCCGGCCGCGGCGGCCATTGTCGAACAGCGCGTCCACCGCTTCCTGCAGCATGCGCTTTTCATTGCGCACGATCACGTCGGGCGCGCGCAACTCCATCAGCTTCTTCAAGCGGTTATTGCGGTTGATCACCCGGCGATACAGGTCGTTGAGATCGGACGTCGCGAAACGGCCGCCATCCAGCGGCACCAGCGGGCGCAACTCCGGCGGCAGCACCGGGATCACATCGAGAATCATCCACTCCGGCTTGTTGCCGCTCTTGCGGAACGCTTCCAATACCTTGAGGCGCTTGGCGTACTTGATGCGCTTCTGCAGCGAAGGATCGACCTTCATTTTTTCGCGCAGCTCTTCGGAAAGCTTGTCGATTTCCACGCGGCGCAGCAATTCCTTGATCGCTTCCGCGCCCATCTTGGCCACGAACTGGCCGGGATATTCCTGCGTGAGCTTGCGGTATTCCTCTTCGGGCAATACCTGGCGCTCGCGCAGCACGGCCACTTCATTGGGGTCCACCACCACGAAGGCCTCGAAATAGAGAATGCGCTCGAGGTCGCGCATGGAAATGTCCAGCAAGTAGCCGATGCGGCTGGGCAAGCCCTTGAAGAACCACACGTGGGAGCAGGGCGAAGCCAGCTCGATGTGGCCAAGGCGCTCGCGGCGAACCTTGCTGAGCGTGACTTCCACGCCGCACTTGTCGCAGATCACGCCGCGGTGCTTCATGCGCTTGTACTTGCCGCACAGGCACTCCCAGTCGGTGACCGGGCCAAAAATCTTGGCGCAGAACAGGCCGTCGCGTTCCGGCTTGAAGGTGCGGTAATTGATGGTCTCCGGCTTGGTGACTTCGCCGTGCGACCACGAACGAATTTTCTCTGGGCTGGCCAGGCTGATGCGAATGGAATCGAAGTCGGCGATTAAACTGGCGCGATCATAAGGGCTGCTGCGATACAAGGTTGTTTCCTCCCTCCCGCTGCCTTGCGGCTGCGGGCTGCGGTCCGATGCGTTGGACCGGCTGAGAACCCTAACTACCGAATGCTGCGAATCCTTCCGTATTGCCAAGCAGGGGCCCAGCGTGCTGTGACCCTGCTGGCTGGTTCTAATCGGCGGCCTTCTCCGTAGGCGGTTTTTGCCGCTTCATCAATTCGACGTCCAAGCACAACGACTGCAACTCGCGCACCAGCACGTTGAACGACTCCGGAACGCCCGGCTCGATGCCCGGTTCGCCCTTGACGATGGCCTCGTAGATTTTCGCGCGGCCGTACACGTCGTCGGACTTGGCGGTCAGCAACTCCTGCAGGATGTGTGCGGCGCCGTACGCTTCCAGCGCCCACACTTCCATTTCACCGAAGCGCTGTCCGCCGAACTGCGCCTTGCCGCCCAGCGGCTGCTGGGTGATGAGCGAGTAAGGACCGATGGAGCGCGCGTGAATCTTGTCGTCGACCAGGTGCGACAGCTTGAGCATATAGATGTATCCGACCGTTACCGGTTGGTCGAACTGGTCTCCGGTCATGCCGTCGAACAGGTTGATCTTTCCGGCGTGCGGCAAGCCGGCCACTTCCAGCAGGTGGCGGATTTCCGCTTCGCGCGCGCCGTCGAATACCGGCGTGGCAAACGGAATGCCTTCGCGGAAGCCTTCGGCGACTTCCAGCAGCTCGTCGTCGCTGAGTTTGACCAGCGTCTTCCATACTGCGGTGTCCGCGAAAACCTCGCGGAACCAGCGGCGCAACGCTTCGGCGCGAACTTCCTTGCTGAGCAGCCGTTTCAGGCTGTTGCCCAGTTCCTTGGCGGCCCACCCGAGGTGCGTTTCCAGAACCTGCCCGACGTTCATACGCGACGGAACGCCCAGCGGATTCAGAACGATCTCGACGGGAGTGCCATCCGGAAGATACGGCATATCTTCCTGCGGCACGATGCGCGCGATGACGCCCTTGTTACCGTGGCGGCCGGCCATCTTGTCGCCGATGGATAGCTTGCGCTTCATGGCGATGTAGACCTTGACCAGCTTGATCACGCCGGGAGGCAGCTCGTCGCCCTTCTTGAGCTTCTCCTTGCGCTCCTCGGTGATTTTGCGCAGCACGTCGATCTGCCGCGAGGTCATCTCCTCGATCTCTTCGATCTTCTCGATGAGCAGCGGATCCTTTTCGTTGAGCTTCAGGCGCTTCAGGTTGCGCGTGGAGATTTTCTCGATGATGTCGCGCGTGAGCTCGACGCCCTTGGTCAACAACCGCTTGTTGGTCTTTTCGTCGTGCAAGTCGGCTTGCAGAATTTTGCCGCCGAGCAGGTCCGATAAACGCTTGAGGCGCTCGTCGGTCAAAATGCGGATTTCATCCGCCAGGTTCTTTTCCAGCTTGAACACCTGGGTGGCTTCGATGGCCTTGTGGCGCTCGTCCTTCTCTCCGCCCTTGCGGGTGAAGATTTTGACGTCCACGATGGTGCCCTCGATGCCCGGCGGGCAATACAGGGAAGCGTCGCGCACGTCGCCGGCTTTTTCGCCGAAGATCGCGCGCAGTAGCTTTTCTTCCGGAGTCAGCGTGGTCTCGCCCTTGGGCGTGACCTTGCCGACCAGGATGTCGCCCGGCTTGATGACCGCGCCGATGCGGATGATGCCGCTTTCGTCTAAATTGCGCAGGAACGACTCGCTGATGTTGGGAATGTCGCGAGTGACTTCCTCGGGACCCAGCTTGGTGTCGCGCGCTTCGATTTCGTACTCCTCGATGTGAATCGAGGTGTAGTAATCGTCCTTGACCAGCTTTTCGCTGACCAGGATGGCGTCTTCGAAGTTGTACCCGCGCCAGGGCAGGAACGCCACCAGCACGTTGCGTCCAAGAGCGAGTTCGCCGCGTTCCGTGCAGGGACCGTCCGCCAGAACTTGCGCCTTCTTCACCCGGTCGCCCACCCGCACCAGCGGTTTCTGGCTGATGCAGGTGTTCTGGTTCGAACGCTTGAACTTGATCAGCTGATAGATGTCCGCGCCCACTTCGCGGCTGAGTACGCCGGAGTGATCGGACTCCACGCGCACGATGATGCGCTCGGAGTCTACCTGGTCCACGATGCCTTCGCGCTTGCACAGCACCACCGCGCCGGAATCGCGCGCAGTCACCCGTTCCATGCCGGTACCGACCAGCGGAGCCTCGCCGCGAATCAGCGGCACGGCCTGGCGCTGCATGTTGGAGCCCATCAACGCGCGGTTGGCGTCGTCGTTCTCCAGGAACGGGATAAGGCTGGCGGCTACGGAGACCAGCTGCTTTGGCGAAACGTCCACGTAGTCCACTTCTTCGCGGCTCTTGAGCACGAAGTTGCCGGCTTGCCGGCAGTTGACCAGTTCGGACGTAATCTTCAAGCGTTCGTCGAGTTGCACGTTGGCCTGCGCTACCACGTACTTGTCCTCTTCCCAAGCGGACAGGTAGAAGCAGTACGGTTCGTAGACCACTTTGCGGCGCTTCAGCTCTTCGTTGAGCTCTTCGACGCGGTCGCGCTCCACGATTTCGCCGGCTTTGAATTCGCTGTCCCCGGCGTTGACGATGTGCACGTAGTCGATGATGCGCCCGCCCTTTACTTTGCGGTACGGCGACTCGATGAAGCCGTAATCGTTGATGCGCGCAAAGCAGGAGAGCGAGCTGATCAAGCCGATGTTCGGGCCTTCTGGCGTTTCAATCGGACAAATGCGGCCGTAGTGCGTGGGATGCACGTCGCGCACTTCAAATCCCGCGCGCTCGCGCGAGAGGCCGCCGGGTCCAAGAGCCGAAAGACGCCGCTTGTGCGTGATTTCGCTCAAGGGGTTGGTCTGGTCCATGAACTGGCTGAGCTGCGAACTGCCGAAGAATTCGCGGATCGCGGCCATCACCGGCTTGGCATTGACCAGGTCGTGCGGCATGGCCGTGGACATTTCCTGGTACACGCTCATCTTTTCCTTGATGGCGCGTTCCATGCGCACCAGCCCGATGCGGAACTGGTTTTCCAGCAGCTCGCCCACCGCGCGTACGCGGCGGTTGCCCAGATGGTCGATGTCGTCCACCACGCCGATGTTCTTGCGCAGCTTGAACAGATACTTGATCGCCGATACGAAGTCCGGCGCTTCCAGCGTGCGATTGTCCAGCGGCGTATCCAGCCCCATCTTGATGTTGAACTTGAGGCGGCCGACGCGGCTGAAATCGTATTTGCGCGGGTCGAAGAACATTCCGCGGAACAGGTTGGTTGCCGTTTCCAGCGTCGGCGGGTCGCCCGGACGCAGCTTGCGGTAAATCTCGATCAGCGCTTCCTTGGAGGAGCGGATGGCGTCTTTGTCCAGCGTGCGCGAAAGCACCAGACCGATATCGTCGCGCTCCGGAAAAAACACGTCGACTTCGGTGATGCCCGCTTCGCCAAACGCCTGCCACACATCCCCGGTCAGCGGCTTGTTGGCTTCCAGCAGCACTTCGCCGGTCTGCCGGTTGACCACGTCCGCGACGCTGTACGCGCCCTCCAGGTCCGCCAATGCCGCACGCACCTGCGAAACCTTGGCCTTGATCAGTTCTTTGAAAAGATTTTCGGTGATGCGCTTGTGCGCCCCGACCACCACTTCATCCGTGCGCGGATTTTTGATCTCGTGGGTCAGCTTGCGGTCCACGATTCCCGGCGAAATGTTCCAGAACAGATCCTTGTCGCGCAGCGAGATGCGCTCCACCTGGTAGAAGGTGCGCAGGATGTCTTCGTTGGACTTCATGCCCAGCGCGCGCAAGAAAATCGAGCCCAGGAATTTGCGTTTGCGGTCGATGCGTACGTACAGAATGTTCTTGGTGTCGTACTCGAACTCCACCCACGAGCCGCGGTACGGAATAATCTTGCCCAGGAAGTAGCTGCGATTGTTGGCGCTCTCGAAAAAGACGCCCGGGGAGCGGTGCAACTGGCTGACAATCACGCGCTCCGTGCCGTTGATGATGAACGTGCCGTTCTCGGTCATCAGCGGAATATCGCCGTAGAAAACTTCCTGTTCCTTGATGTCGCGAATGGTTTTCGCGCCGCTGTCCGGATCTTTATCGTAAATGGTCAGACGGATGGTGACCTTGAGCGGCGCCGAATACGTCATGCCGCGCTCCTGGCACTCGTTCACGTCGTACTTCAGTTGCATCGCCACCGGATCGCCGCACTTGTTGCAGAACGTCGGCGTGTTCTTGTTGAACGTGCCGCACTTGTGGCAGATCACGTCGCCGGTCTGATACGGATTGGTGACCACCGAAGCTCCGCAATTGCGGCAGGTGGCGCGCAAGTGGTGCAGACCCTTAAGGTTCCCGCACTTGCACTCCCAGTTGCCGATCGCGTAGTCCACGAATTCCAACTGCGACATCTCGCGAAAATCCTTGATCGGGAACACCGAAGTAAACACCGATTGCAGTCCGGCATCGTCGCGCTCGCTGGGCAGCAGATCCATCTGCAGAAAGCGCTGATACGATTTCATCTGGACTTCAATCAGATTGGGAATCTGAATCGAGCCCTGGATTTTCGCGAAATCCAGACGCTGGCGTTCCCGGACATGCTGATTGTTAGACATGAATGATCCTCATCCCTTTCGGGCCAACCGTGGACAAATACCAAGAACCCGAGCGGTGCTGCTGCGCTTTTCGCCCGAAGAGAGCGCGCACACCGCTGCGGAGAGCCCCATGAGGGCCCATACACTTGTGAAAATACCCAGCCTCAGCTTGCGTGGTGAATTCCTTTGACGCGGTCCGCTACCTTAGCCGCGCCGCCTTTTTTACCCCCAACGCCGCGATGACGGCGCGAAGGGTCCTGGAGCCCGTAAAAAAACTACGTCAGCCGAGCCGGTGCGGCCGACGCGCGCCTACTTGATTTCGACTTTGGCGCCGGCGTCTTCGAACTTCTTCTTGATCGACGCCGCTTCGTCCTTGTTCACGCCCTCTTTGACGGTCTTGGGCGCGCCGTCCACCAGGTCCTTGGCTTCCTTCAAGCCCAGGCTGGTGACTTCGCGAACCGCCTTGATGACGTTGATCTTGTTGCCGCCTACGTCGGTAAGAACGACGGTGAACTCCGTCTTCTCTTCCGCAGGAGCCGCGCCCGCCGCCGCTCCACCGCCGCCGCCTGCCACTACCGTGGCCGCCGCCGCGGAAACGCCGAAGGCTTCTTCCATCTTCTTTACCAGATCCGACGCCTCCAGCAGCGTCAGCCCCTTGATTTCATCCAGGATCGTATCCACTTTCGACATGATTCGTTCTTCTCCTCTCAAAATTTAGAATTTCACTGGCCCGCTTCGGGGCTTGCTGCAGGCGCCCCGCCGTCAGACCCAAACTTGTTGGACTTCACCGCTTCGCTGACCACCACCGCCACGTTGCGCGGCAAGGCGTTCAGCGCCACAGCGATGCGCTGTGCCGGCGCGTTCAGCAGGAACATGATCTTGCTGAGCAGTTCTTCCTTGGACGGCAGGTTGGCCAGTTGCTGAATCTCGGCAATCGAGATCACCCGGCCTTCCACGATGCCTGCGCGAAATTGAAACGCCGGTACATCCTTGGCGATTTTCGTCAAAGCTTTCGCCAGCGCCACCGGATCGGTGTTGGTGAAGGCGATGGAGTTCGTGCCCTTGAGGTTGCTCAGCAGCTTTTCCGCCGGCGTGCCGCTGGCCGCGCGTTCCGCAATCGTATTTTTCACCACTTTGTAGCTACCGCCCGCGGCCTGCACCGAGCGCCGCAGTTTGGTGTCGTCTTGCACCGTGATGCCCTGAAAGGTGGTCAGGATCACGGTGGACACCTTGGCCAATTCGCCTTTCAGCTTGTCCAGGTCCTGCTGTTTTTCGCTGCGCTTTTTCATGATCTCTTTTCTTCCCCGTTAGGCCGCCGCCGCCAGCGTTTCCGCTTCCGTCAAATCCACCGTGATGCCCGGGCCCATGGTGGAAGTCAGCGTGATGCGCTTCACATATTTGCCCTTGGCCGCCGCCGGCTTGGCTTTCACCACCGCGTTGATGACCGCGTGGCCGTTTTCCGCCAGCTTCGCGCCGTCAAACTGAATCTTTCCGATCGGGCAATGCACGATGCCCGCCTTGTCCACCCGGAATTCCACTTTGCCGGCTTTGGTTTCCTTGATCGCTTTGGCCACATCGAAGGTGACCGTGCCGGTCTTCGGATTGGGCATCAAGCCCCGCGGTCCCAGCACTTTGCCCAGTTTTCCCGCCGACTTCATCATGTCCGGCGTGGCGATTACCGCATCGTAGTCGGTCCAGCCGCCCATGATTTTCGTGACCATGTCTTCGCCGCCCACAAAATCCGCGCCGGACTCCTGCGCTTCGCGAACTTTCTCGCCGCTGGCGATCACCAGAACGCGCACCGCTTTGCCGAGACCATGCGGCAGAACCACGGTGCCGCGCACCACCTGATCGGAGTGCTTGGGGTCGACGCCCAAATTGATGGCCAGCTCCACGGTCTCGTTGAACTTGGTGTGATGCGTCTTTTTGATCAGCTCCGCGGCTTCCGCCAGCTTGTACGGGCGCGCTTCCACTTTCTTGCGCGCATTCTCGATGTGCTTGCCCGATTTCTTCATCGCTATCCTCGTAACCCGGATCTTTACGCTACGACTTCCAGGCCCATATTCCGCGCTGTGCCCATCACCGTGCGCACCGCCGATTCGATATTGGTGGTGTTCAGATCCACCAGCTTGAGCTTGGCGATCTCTTCCACCTGTTTCTTGGTGACTTTACCCACCTTGTTGCGATTGGGCTCCGCCGAACCCTTGACGATGCCCGCCGCGCGCAGCAGCAAAATCGAGGCCGGCGGCGTCTTCAAAATAAAAGTGAACGTGCGGTCGGTATAAACCGTGACCAGCACCGGGAAAATCATTCCGTCCGGCTCTTTGGCCGTCTTGGCGTTGAACTGCTTGCAGAAATCCATGATGTTCAAGCCGTGCGGGCCCAGAGCGGTGCCCACCGGGGGCGCCGGAGTGGCTTTCCCCGCAGGCAACTGTAACTTGATGGTTGTCTGTATTTTCTTGGCCATGTCCTTGCCTCAAATAATCCTTTTTTGTGAAGCCGCGCTTCAGCCCAGCTTCTCCACGCTCGCAAAATCCAGTTCCACCGGCGTCGAGCGCCCGAAAATCGTTACCGAAACCTTCAATCGGCTGTGGTCGCCATCGATTTCCTCGACCGTGCCGTTGAAATTCGCAAACGGGCCGTCCACAATGCGCACTTGCTCGTTGCGCTCGAAAACCACTTTTGGCTTCGGGCGATCCGTCGGCACGTGTACGCGATTGATGATCGCGTCCACTTCCGCATCCGACAGCGGCGAAGGCGATGTCGCCGAGCCGACAAATCCGGTAACCCGCGGCGTCGAGCGCACGATGTGCCAGGTGTTCTCGTCCAGGTCCATCTCCACCAACACGTAGCCCGGATAGGACATTCGGGACGAAACCACTTTCTTGCCGCCGCGCACCTCGACGGTGTCCTCCATCGGAATCAGCACCCGCCCAATCTTGTCTTGCAGATTGAACGCCGCCACGCGGCTCTCCAGGCTCTCTTTGACCTTTTTCTCAAAGCCCGAGTAGGTATGGATGATGTACCACTGCATCGCCATCGCCGTCGGATTCCCTTCAGACGCCAAAGATTTTGAAGACGTAAGCCACCCCTCGCTGCACCAGCCAATCCACTACCGCCAAAAACACGCCGAAGAAAAATACGGTGGCAATCACCACCGTGGTGGTGGACACCACATCGTCCTTGCTCGGCCAGGTCACCTGCTTCATTTCCACGCGCACATCGTGCAGAAACTCGCGGGTGTCTCCCACCGTTCCGGAAACGCGTTGCCCGATGCTGGACGCCGCTCCGGTGATGGCGTTGCCGCCTGACTCGTCGTTCTTCACTTTTACCGCCTGCGTGGCCATAAAACCCTCTTCACTTCCCGGAACGGCCCGCTTCCCCGTTCCGTCTTTCCGATTCCGCGCGCCGCTGGGTAAGGCGCCCTTGTCTCTGCGCCGCTTCCCGGCGCCAATCTCTGGCAGGGGAGGAGGGATTCGAACCCCCATACCCGGTTTTGGAGACCGGAGTCCTAACCGTTGGACGACTCCCCT
>Ga0070730_10001891_pt1 | contig 19578 bp, 13 predicted proteins | sample Coa_R1_3_FD_66447 | JGI IMG/M metagenome (GOLD analysis project Ga0070730, IMG submission 66447) | Surface soil microbial communities from Centralia Pennsylvania, which are recovering from an underground coalmine fire - Coalmine... | ecosystem: Environmental > Terrestrial > Soil > Unclassified ... | reverse complement strand
AGCTTGCCCTGTTCTTACTCGTTATCGCTACAACTTCGATTTTTTTTCAAGCGCCCACCGTAAATCTAGATTGCGAATAAGCCGGTGTAGATAGTTGGAATTTAGCCCAAGCAGCTTGGCGGCCTCGGTGATCTTTCCGTCGCTCTGCTCGAAAGCATCGAGAATCAGCCGTTTCTTCACATCTCGAACAGCGTCGTGATATCGAGCCGGCGTGCCCGCGAAAGTACGCGAAACTTCGAGTAACGTTTCAGGCAAGTCCTCAGGCAGGATGAGGTTACCTGACCCGATGACCACAGCGCGCTCCATGGCATTTTCCAACTCTCGAACATTACCCGGCCAATCGTACTGAACCAGACACGCTCGCGCCTCTCCGGAGATTCCTGTCACATTGCGATTGCATCGTTTGGCATAGCGGGCGGCAAAATACTCCGCGAGGTAGGGTATGTCGTCGGGGTGCTCGCGCAGCGGCGGCAGCGTGCAGGAAATGACGTTAAGCCGATGAAATAGATCGGGCCGGAACTCGCCTTCGCGAACAGTTTTCTGTAAGTTTTTGTTAGTGGCGGCCAGAAAACGTACGTTGAGCCTGGTCGGCCGCGTTCCTCCGACACGGACGAATTCGCGCTCCTGCAGGACACGCAAAAGCTTAGCCTGCAATGTCAGCGAAAGCTCACCGATTTCATCGAGAAAGACGGTACCTCCTTCGGCCGCCTCCAGCAGTCCCTTCTTCTGACAGATGGCGCCGGTAAACGCTCCTTTCTCGTGCCCAAAAAGCTCGCTCTCCAGTAGTGTTTCCGTAAGCGCGGCGCAATTCAGCGCTACAAAGGACTGATCCTTGCGCAGGCTGTTTCTGTGAATGGCCCGCGCCGCGAGCTCTTTTCCCGTTCCACTTTCGCCCTGAATCAAAACCGTGGAATCGCTGGGCGCTACTTTCTCGATGAACTGGTACACCTGACGCATAAGAGGACTTTGGCCGACCATGTCGTGCTGTAGGCTGATCTCCGCGCGCAGCCGTTGATTCTCGCTGCCCAGGAGCTCAAATTGCCGCGCATTCTCGATGCTGATTGCGGTGAGCCCCGCGATGGCCGCAAGAAGCTGCAAATCATCCTTCGCGAAAACCGCTTCGGCGTTCGCGGAGTCGAGATAAATAATTCCCAGCGCCCGGCCTCCCACAGCAAGAGGCACGCAGAGGATGGATCGCCCCGAGGAGGGTTGGCTCCTCGGATGCGCGGCAGTCTGCTCTTTCTCCTGATCGATAATCGCGACGCCATTCTGGATTACGCGTCGCATCAGTGAACGGCTCACGTGAACCGGATGCTCGGGCCCCGACACGCGATCCCAAGCCACGGACGAGGTAAATTCCGCAGCCCCGTCCACCAGGACAATGGCCCCCCGCTCGGCGGGTATCACATCGAAAATCATCCCCAGCAGTTGCCACTGCAGTGACTCCACGTCACGAATCGACCCGATTGCTGCGCTGATCTTAAGTAGCGTGCTCAAAGCGCGGTCGGAGCGCGCGGACGGAGATAAGGCAGCCAATGATTGCGGCTGCAAATACACAAGTTCATCCTGACGTAACTGCTGTTCCCCGGTTCCGGGCGCAGTCGTATCGTCGAGATAAACCGCGCTGATTGCGTCGCCGGCGCCAGTCTCCATTTGAAAAAGGAATAGCGAACCGCCAATGGCTATCTCGTCTCCGTGAACCAGGATACGTTCCCGGATAGGGATTCCATTGACAAAGGTTCCGGAGGGACTATCCAGATCGCTCAGTAGAAACTCGCCATTCCTGGAAACGATTTGGCAGTGCACCGGAGAGACTGCCGGATCGTCAACGCAGATTGCGTTGGAGCCCGCTCGCCCCATCGATACTGGCGTAGAGAAGGGTAATTCAGACTCTTGTAGCGGGCCGCGGAGCGCTAAAAGCTTAGGTTGCACGGTTACGCCTTGCCTGGATCACCCGAGGGTAGAGAGCAGCCAAGCGTCGCGTATTTTAGCGCCAAAAGGCGAGAGGCTGCCACCCGTCAAAGCTCTCTCGTTCAGTGCTATCCGAACAGATAGTCCCCATATCCATCGGGAGAGAACCAAGCTGGCTCTAGCAATCTTCACCTTTTGGACGCACCGGCTGGGCCTCTTGCAAGCTGCCTATTATCAGTAATTTCAGAACCCTCGAAATAAGCAGCCTTTCCCACCGAGCTTGGCAGTGGAGTTGCATTCCTCAGAAGCATCGCGGGGATTTAGAAAGCAAAGTGGAGGGCGACATGAGATTTCAAAAGAGAATTCGGATGCAAGTGATCGTGGGACTGGGAGCGGCTCTCTTGACGGCAGGCGCGGCCCGTGCGCAACAGGATATGGACCCCACCTATTTCGACGTGAATCCGGGAACACCGGCAGCCACTCAAGTAGCGACAGCGAGTTCCACTCCAGGCGCTTTGACTGCGAACGTGAGTGAACAGGATGCGAGCGCGCCGGTGCTGGCCGGCAGCAGCGACGCGACACTCGACGCGAGTGTGACGCGGATCGCCTTCGTGGACGCCGGAGTTGCCGTTATCCTGCTCTCGAGCGTTATTTCCATGGCGTTGTACGCAATGGTAGCGACCAGGCGTGAGCGATCTTCCCGAAAGGCTCCTGGTCGCACCCGTTACGCCCCCGTTTCTGCTGCGACGGCTCAGTGAAGGGAGCACGGCGCGAGGCAGACCTCCGGGAATCGCGACACCCCACCCGCGATTCCCGGAGATTTTGTTGTATCCACAGATTTTATTTCCAGAGATCTAGAAGCCGGGTGCCCCGGACGACGCCGCTCGCATCTCGGGAGCGTTGACGCCAAAGCGCAGGTGGGCGAAGTAAGTTTGCCCCAGGGACATCATCCCGGTATAGAGATACCCCCAAACAAAAAGCAATAGAAACGGTACCGTAGCGTAGTTTTCATTGAAGACGGCGTACAGCACGGTGCAAAAAAAGTAGATACCGAGAAAGATTTCGGCATAAGGCATCCAGCCGGCCTTGTTCCTGTATTGCTTGGTGATAAACGAACCTTGTTTGCCCACGATCTGGTATTTTGGCGTTCGCGAGAATTCACTCTTTTTGCCGATGATGGCTTCGATGACCGCCTGGGAGTTGCGAACCGAAATTCCAATTCCGGTGGCCATCACAAAAGGCATATACAGAAAAGTGCGCCACCAGTTCTTGGGACGCAGCTCCTTTTGTGCCACCAGATAGAAGCTGGAGATGGAGCAGGTGGAGGCCAGGAACAGCGGAAGGTCGACCACCAACATCTGAAACCAGCCTTGATAGAACCGTACGATCATCGCTGGTAGCAGCATGGTCGAGAGCAGCACCATCAGCGGGTAACTGATGTTCGCGGTAAGGTGAAAAAAAGCCTCGGCTTTGACGTGCCAGGGCGCATGAGATCGCATCACCCGGGGCAGGATTTTCTTCGCGGTTTGCATCAAGCCTTTGGCCCAGCGCGCTTGTTGAGCCTTAAATCCGTTCATGTCCACCGGTAGCTCCGAGGCGCACTCGATGTCCGGAAGATAGAGAAAATTCCAACCGTATAGTTGCGCGCGGTAGGAAAGATCGGTGTCTTCCGTCAGTGTGTCATGTTCCCATCCCCCCGCATCGTCAATAGCCTGGCGTCGCCACACCCCGGCAGTGCCGTTGAAATTGAAAAACGTGCCGCGGCGCGAGCGGGCGCCGTGCTCGACAACAAAATGCCCATCCAGCAGGATCGTTTCTACATGCGTGAGTAGGGAATAGTCGCGGTTTAGATACGTCCAGCGAGTCTGAACCATGCCAATTTTTTCATTCTGGAAGTAAGGAATGCTCCGGCGCAGGAAGTCGGGAGCGGGAATAAAGTCGGCGTCGAAGATAGCCACGAATTGGCCCAGCGCAGTTCTCAATCCATTCTCGAGCGCGCCCGCTTTGTAACCTTCCCTGTTGGAGCGGTGAATGTAGGTAATTGGGAGGCCTTGCGCGGCATAGCGTGCCACGCAAGCGCTGGCCACTTGCTGGGTTTCATCGGTCGAATCATCAAGCACTTGGATGTCCAGAAACTCCCGCGGGTAATCAAACCGCGATATCGCGTCAACCAGCCGCTCGATAACGTATCGCTCATTGAAAATCGGCAGCTGCACCGTGACGCGCGGCCAGTGGGTAACTTCAGGCGGCGGCCCGGGAGTATTCTGCGCGTATTTGTAGTAGTCGTATACCAGCCAATAACGATGTAACCCGTACGTCGCCAGGACAAAGAGCACCAGGAAATAAGGAATCATCATCGCCAGATCAAAAGCATTAACGTGATAAATGCCCCTAAAGGTGGAATCGGTTATCTTGTGCCAATACTGGCCGATGCTGGCGGCACGCCAGGCGAACAGCGTCGAAGTGAGAAGGGGGATGTGCACGACGAGTATCTCTTCCGTCCAAACTGGCTCTGGCTGCGGCGCATCGATTATACGGCGGCAGCCGGAACAGTCAAACGACATGCCGTTATACGCGACGCTCGCCTGGGTTGGGTGCCCCTCGAAAGAAATCAAGGGATCAGGACGACTTTGCCTACAGCGCCGGGTTCCATAATTTCGCGGTGCGCACGAGCCGCTTCTGCCAACGGCAATTGCTTCCCGACGACCGGACGCAGGGTGCCATTTCCCAGTCCAGCCACGAGCCCGGCATGTATTTCATTGACCTCCGCAGGTTCTGCTGCCCACAAGGTAAACGCGCGAACCGACGCGCAGCGTGCCATCAGGTCGCGCGGCGTAATAGTGGCGTCGCCGCGGCTGCCAATCACCACCACACGCCCCTGTTGCGCTAACATTTTCAGATCGCCGCCTAGATTGACGTTGGCCAGCATTTCAAGGATCACATCGACCCCCCGGCCCCCCGTCACCTTGACTATTTCTTCCTGGTATCCGGCTTTGGTGTGATTGAAAGCCTGGTGCGCGCCTTCGCGCCTCACCACTTCCAATCCTTTATCCGTTCCGGCAGTTCCGAAAACGGTTAACCCGATAGCCCGCGCCATCTGCAGCGACGCGGTTCCCACGCCGCCGCTTGCGCCATGCACCAGTACCGTTTCCCCTGCGCGTGCATCGGCAAAGTGATGCAGCGCGTGGAATGCGGTACCGTAAGGAACCCAAAGTCCGGCACCCTGCTCGAAGGAAACATTGTCCGGAATGCGGTGCACCTGGTCTTCAAGGGTCAGAGTGTATTCGGCATAGGCTCCGGTCAAAGTCCGCGCTGTGTAAACACGGTCGCCTGGCTTGACCTTCGTTACACCACCCCCGGTGGCTTCCACTGTACCGGCGGCGTCGGAGCCTGGCGTGTACGGAAGTGACGGCTTGATTGCATACGTCCCCGCGCGCATGTATGTATCGTAGGGATTAACGCCGGCAGCGCGCACGCGCACCAATACTTGTCCTGCTTCTGGCTTTGGTGTCGGCACTTCTTCGAGCTTCAGGACTTCAGGGCCGCCAAATTGAGGAACGCGAATGGCCTTCATTTAGGTTCTCCATTTAATTGAAAGCGAAAAGAGTAATTCCGTAAAAATGCAAAGTCCGCCGCCCGGCGGCCAACGGGTTCAAAAATGATCGTCGGCCCCCACCGTTTGCGGCTTCTTTTCCACCAGGCCCGATCTTTCGCCCCACGCTGTCGTTTGCCAGTTATCCTTGCCCTTCCTTTGCGGAATCCAGGGAGGTAACGACTGATTCAAGTAGGTCGCCAGCGCGAAGATGTACGGCTCGTACATGCCGCGCAATGCACTAAGCGCATGATCCGCTTCCTGGCCATCCTTCAATTTCAAGCCCTGTCGAGCCAGCGTGTCGCGAATGCGATTCAGTTCCGCCGCTGTCAGTCTTTCGTGCGGCAGCGGTTTGGGCTCTGTCCCAAATACTTGCGACAGGTCCACCACCGCATGGCGGGCAATGGCGAATGTCAGCTCCGCCTGGCGCTCGCAGGCGTCATCGATACCCACCTTAACCAGCGCGCACGTATCCAGAATTGCTGTTAGCGACGCGATCCAGGACTGATTGTCATGTTGCGAACGAAAGTATGCCAGCACCGGATAGGATAGATGGCTTTCCATCAATTCGGCTGACCACAATTCCCAATCCTTAAGCAACTCGCGCAACGCTTGCTGTCCGCCTGGGTAACTGTGGCGGCGCAAGAGTTCACCGGCGGTAGGCGGCGTTCCGGCCCGCGAATCCAGCAGCGAAATGTTCACCTCGCGTTGCGAGAAGGAACTGTAGATGAACGGCAGATACCCGATGATGGCCGCCAGGAATCCGAAACCAAACCCGCCTTCCGCGACCACAAGTGCTCGTGCCAGGCCCGAACGAGGTACCACATCGCCGAGCCCCAGCGTGAAAAATGTAGTTCCGCTGAGATAGAGGTCCGTCCAGAAGCCTGGTTGTGCTCCCGTCGAAGTTAACGCCGAGCCAGTGCCGTATTGCATCAAGCCGAATCCCAGCACCAGGCCAACCGCCCACACTCCAATCAGCAATAGCAGGGAAATGGGCCCGTAGAAACCCAGCAGGGCTTCGCGGGTTTTGCGGGCGGGCAGGATGACGACGAAAACCTTCCAGATTCTCCACGTACTCCGGTAAAAGAGCCGCGTCAGGCGAAACTTCCGTGTCACTCGCCGCGGAAGGATGATGGCTTCGAAAGCATCCCACATCACGATCAAAAAAAGCGCCGCACCCGCGGCAAAAGCGCCTGGAGCTGGAAGTAGGGATGGCATGTTGCTTGTTCGACGAAACCGCCACGCCTGAAGCGAATCAGGATTCCAGACGCGCGCTTACGGAGATCTCCGCCTTAAAGAGTTTGGATACCGGGCAACCCGTTTCGGCGGCTTTTACCGCGGCGTCAAACTTGGCCTTGTCCGCTCCGGGGATTCGGGCGACCAGGTCGAGGTGGCTTTTGGTGATGCTGAAGCCGTCGCCAACTTTCTCTAGACTCACCGTCGCGGTGGTCTGCAGGTTCTGCGCGGTCAAACCGGCGCCGCCCAGCTGGGCCGACAGTGCCATCGTAAAGCAGCCCGCGTGCGCCGCAGCCAGCAACTCCTCCGGGTTAGTGCCCACGCCATTCTCAAAACGCGTGCTGAAGGAATACTGCGTCTGTTTGAGCACGCCACTGTCCGTGGAAATCGAGCCCTTGCCCGTCTTTAGGTCGCCTTGCCAAACGGCGCTGGCTTTGCGTTGCATACCTGCTCTCCTTCATTCACTCAGTTTTTCGTTCATTTAATCCAACGGATTCGATTCTTTGACTCCTCCGAAGGGTATATTGAAGCAGCGAGCCTGTCGAGGGTCGACCATCGCATACCACCATGGCTTCTATTCTTGACTAAACTGCACATCGCCCGTGGTCGCTGCCACGCAGTCCGTGGATGATGGTCCAACGCGGGCACGACCTTCTCTTCGCGCACTGGCCTCTCGATGCCGCCGTCCTTCGGCCTCATATTCCGGCCGAACTGGAGGGTGATTGGTTTCACCACTTATGAAATACAAAGAATGCTGCCAGCACGATGCACCCGAATCCCGCCATGTAATTCCACTTCAACTTCTCGCCAAGGTACCACACCGAAAAAACCGAAAATACGGAAAGAGTGATCACTTCCTGGATCGTCTTGAGCTGTGCGGTTGTAAATTCGTAGGAGCCGATGCGATTGGCCGGAACCTGAAAACAATATTCAAAAAACGCGATCCCCCAACTTGCCAGGATGACCTTCCACAGCGCCTCGCTGCGGTACTTGAGGTGGCCGTACCACGCAAACGTCATGAAAATATTCGAGAGGGTGAGCAGCAGAATTGTTCGCACAATGTCTCCATCGCACTCCAGACGTCAACTTTCAGGCGCAGCTCCAGAGGAAAATGTTGCGTCAACTGGAAAGCCTCGCTTTTCAACTATCGGCGTAGCGGGGATGCCGGGTCCCGCCGGGATATCTCGAGAGCCACTTCCCGCATCTCCTCGTGGATGGTTCCGTTCGTCGCTAGTATCGTGGGCCCACCGAGGCGATACGGTTTTCCTTCAAAGTCGCTGACTTTTCCCCCGGCTTCCTCCACCAGCAACAAACCGGCGGCAGTATCCCACTTTTGCAGCCCGAACTCCCAGAATCCATCGAACCGTCCGCAAGCCACGCAAGCCAAATCCAGCGCTGCCGAGCCATCGCGTCGCACGCCGTGCGAACGCAAGGTGAAGTCCCAGTAGTAATGAATGTTGGGATTGGCCAATCGCTTGTGCACCGGAAATCCGGTACATAGCAAGCTCGTCGAAAGCGAAGCCACCCTGGAGACGTGAATCTCTTTTCCGTTTAGCGTCGCGCCTTGCCCTCGCGCCGCTGCAAACAATTCGTTGTAAAACGGATTGAACACCACCCCTGCGATAACCGTATCGCCTAACGCCAGTGCGATCGACACGCCAAAACATGGATAGCCGTGCGCAAAGTTGGTGGTGCCATCGAGAGGATCGACATGCCAGCGGTATTCGGATTGCGATGTGCTCTCGCGCCCCGAACCCTCCTCGGCGGTGATCGCATGTTCCGGATACGCTTGGGTCAGGTGCCTCACAATTGCGGCTTCGGAACGCTTGTCTGCCTGCGTCACCAAATCGACGTCGCCCTTGTACGAAATTTGCAACGGGCGGTCGAATTCCTCCCGCAAAATCGCGCCAGCCTCTCGCGCTACATCCACCGCTGTTTTCAGGTAGTCTTCGTTCATCAACCGTCCGTTCTTACCGATCCCTGCCAGCATCCTGTGCGCTCTACACTTTACCATCTGCGGCTCCTCCTGCCTTTCCTCGCTCCTTGGCGCCCCGAAGCACCGCAGCCCGCCAATTCCAGCCTGCAGTTCATTACCGTGACAACTCCGTGCAGCTACAGGTTTCAGTGGATAGCGACACCGGTCGTGGTACTTAAACTTTGAACTGTTAGTTTTCAATTGCGCGGCCAGCCTACTAGCCTTGAGCGCGGAATACAGGTGAGCCTGAGCCCGTGGCGCGCCAAAATAATTTCAGATAGTGCGCTGTGCCGCCGCGAGCATCTTTCATTGCCCTACTGGCTCGCAGGTTCCCAAGTTTTCAAACGCACTTTCCATACGAGGTCTGAGGGGGCCTCTGCATGCTAATTCGCGGTGCGCCATTGTTTGGTACAGTAAGGGAGACATCGCAAAGCGTGCTGTCGTATGTCCTTTTAATTGTCCTGCTGATTCTCGTTGCTCCCTGCGGCGCCGCTACTCAGGACAATCAGCCGACTACCTATCAGGGTTTCGAGGGCCGCACCGTTTCCAAGGTGGATATAGCGGCGAGCCCGGTGATGAACGTCGAGTCCTTCCGCCCCGTGATCGCCCAAAAGGCCGGCCAGCCCTTTTCTATGGCCGCAATTCGCGACAGCGTGACTGCGCTACAGAAGACCACCTTGTTTTCGCAGGTGCAGGTGAAAGTCGAACCCGAACAATCCGGCATCCATGTCACCTTCCTCCTGCAACCATCCTTTTACGTTGGTATGGTCTCCTTCCCCGGCGCAAAATCCTTTTCTTACACTCGCCTGCTGCAGGCCGTGAATATTCCAGATCAAACGCCTTTTGTAGAAGACTTGGTGCCCAAAGGAAAAGAGGCGCTGCTGCTGCTCTTCCGCAAAGATGGCTTTTTTGAGGCCACGGTGGAAACCGAAACGCAACGCGACGAAAAACATCTGATCGTCAACCTGGTGTACCGCTGTGCTTTGGGGAGGCGGGCCAGGGTCGGGGATCTCACATTTCAGGGCGCTTCAGATCGGGAAGCCGCCGAGCTGCGCTCCGCTCTGACTTCTTTTTGGGCCAAGTTGAAAGGTGGTTCCCTGCGGCGCGGCCAACCCTACACCCAAGCGCGACTCACAAAGTCGCTCGACTATTTGCGACAGCGATTGCAAAAGTCGGGTCACCTCACCCCGGTTGTTCGGCTTGCTTCGTCCTCCTATGAGTCTGGAACCAGGAATGCCCATGTTGTCTTTGAGGTGCGCCCAGGCCCGCTCGTTTCCATTCGGGTGAACGGCGCGCACGTTTGGAAGCGTACCCTCAAGCGCCTGATTCCCATTTACGACGAAAACTTAGTGGACGCGGAGTTGGTGGACGAAGGCGGCCGCAACCTCGTCTCCTATTTCCAATCCAAGAGCTATTTCGACGCGAAAGTCGATTCCCATTTCGATCCGGGGCCGGAGTCCATAAAGGTCGTCTATGACGTTCACAAAGGTAGCAAGCACCGCGTTCAGGAAATTCATTTCGAAGGCAACCACTTCTTTTCCGATAAGGAATTGCAGGCGCAAATTCCTATCCGGAAAGCCCGCTTCTTTATCCTGAGAGGGAAGCTCAGCAACGATTTGGTGCGCACCAGCGTCACCTCCCTGACCAATCTTTACAAGAACGCCGGATTTGCCAAGGCCAAAGTCGAGCCCCAGGTCCGCGACCACGAGCCGCAAATCGATGTTACCTTTCGCATCTTTGAGGGTGACCAGGATATTGTCAGCGCTTTGCAGATCGTCGATTCTCTCAACCAACCCATTCATCCGATTACCACTCATTCTTTAAACCTGGTTCCGGGCAAGCCCTACTCCCGTAAACTCCTGGAAGACGACCGCAGCCAAATTCTTGCTGATTATTTGGATCACGGCTACCTGAACGCTCACTTTGATTCCACCGCAACTCCTGCTCCGGAAAATCCTCACTCCATGGCGGTCGTATACAAGATTGATCCTGGCCCCTTGGCACGCATCGGAGAGATAGCTCTGCTGGGCGCGCAGCATATACAAGCGAAATTCCTGCGTGCGATTACTGACACCAATGTCAAAGAAGGGAAACCGCTCAGCGAAGGCAAATTGCTTACCTCCGAGAGCGATCTCTACAACCTCGGCGTCCTCGATTGGGCCAGCATCACTCCCCTGCGGCCCATCGAGGGACAGGAATATGAAGAAGTGCTAGTGAAGGTTCACGAGTCCAAGCGCAACACGCTCGACTTCGGCGCGGGTTTCGAAGTCATTCCGCGCACCGGTAACGTCCCGGTGGGAGCGGTGGCCGTCCCCGGGCTCCCGCCCGTTAGCCTGGGCAATAAGTTCACCACCAGTCAGAAGAGCTTCTTCGGTCCCCGCTTTTCCTTTCAGTATGCCCGCCGCGACTTGCGTGGCCGGGCCGAGACCGCTGCGATCGGCTTTCTTTTTTCACGTTTGGACCAGCGTGGAACCATCACCTTCTCGGACCCGCGTCTCCACGGTTCCACATGGGCGTCGCTATTTAGTATCTCCGGTGAACGCACCACGGAAAACCCTATCTATACTGCCGAACTTGGTCAGGCTTCCTGGCAAATCGAAAAAACGTTGGACCCCAAACGCACAAAAACGGTTCGCGTGCGCTACAGCTTCCAACGCACCAATCTCAGCAACATAACCATTCCGGAATTGGTCCTTCCGCAAGACCAACGCGTTCGCCTCTCGACCTTCTCTGCGGAATATGTCCGCGACACTCGCGACCAACCGCTCGACGCTCATCATGGTCTTTATCAGACCTTCAGTTTCGGCGTCACACCAACGGCTTTAGGTTCCAGCAGCAACTTCACCCGCTTTCTGGGACAGATGGCCTTTTACCGTCCGGTACGTCCGTGGCTCACCTGGGCCAACAATTTTCGGATTGGCTTGGCTTCGCCTTTTGCCGGTAGCTTTGTGCCGCTGAGCGAGCGCTTCTTTTCCGGCGGCGCGGACTCCCTTCGCGGATTCCCCATCAACGCTGCAGGGCCACAGCGGCCGATTACTGTGTGCAGCAATCCGAGCGACGCCTCGACATGCACACTCATCAGCGTTCCCGTCGGTGGGCACATGCTGGCCATCGTCAATTCCGAGGCCCGCTTTCCGATTCCGCTAAAGAGCGGCCTCGGCGGCGTGGTCTTCTACGACGGCGGCAATGTCTACAGCAACGTGAATTTCCATCAGTTTGTCAGCAATTATTCCAACTCGATTGGATTTGGCTTTCGGTACCACACTCCGGTGGGCCCTATCCGCATCGATATCGGCCATAACCTGAACGCGCCTCCCGGACTAAAGGCCACCCAATGGTTCGTGACGCTGGGGCAGGCGTTCTGAGCAAGGCGGAGGCCAGCGAGATGAACAGCAAGAAAATTCTTCGCGTTGTGCTAATCGGCTTGCCGGCGTTTCTGCTCCTGCTTCTCGTTGCTGGCCTGCTCGTGCTGCGAACGCGAACGTTCAATCGATTTCTCCTTGCCAGGATTGTTCAACAGGCTGAGAAAAGCACTGGCGCCCGCATTGACATTCAGAAACTCGACCTTCGCTGGTCGCCGTTCACCGCGGACCTTTACGGCGTGGTCGTGCACGGACGAGAAGGCGTCGGCGCGTCTCCGCTGCTGCAAGCTGAGCGCTTGAGCGTAAGCCTGGGTCTCCGCGCGCTGCTCAAAAAGCAGGTCGACCTCTATTCCGTCGGTCTCGACCGCCCCGTTCTGCGGCTGCAAGTCGATGCACAGGGCAATACGAATTTGCCGAAGGCCCCGTTGTCAAATTCATCGAGCAGTGAATCTGTAGTCGTTCGCCATCTGTCGCTCCGCGACGGTACGGTGAATTACAATGACCATCAGATTCCACTTTCCGCCGAACTTGACGACTTCCATGCTGAAGCGCGGTTCGATAGCGTTTCGAATAAATATCGAGGTTCCCTCGGCTATCGCCAAGGCTCCGTCTTTACCAAGAACAGGAATCCGGTGGAGCACCATGCCAGCCTCGATTTCACCGCGGATCGCAACGGTGCGCTTCTCGACCCGATTGTCGTTTCGTCGGGGCTGGCTCAACTAACCGCGCGTCTCCAGGTCACAAACTTTGCCACTCCGGCCGTCGACGCCCAGTATGAAGCGCTCATCGTCATGCGACAGGTGGCGCAAATTCTCAAGGATCCCTCGCTCCCTCGGGGCGACATCACTCTCAGCGGGACCATCAATTACCGGAGCGCGGCACCTGGCCCTTTCCTGAAAACCCTGCAAATTGCCGGCCGCTTCGATAGCCGATCCTTGGCCATCCGCGCGAATCAGGTTTCTGCCTCGCTGGAGTCCATCCACGGAACGTATCGCCTGCGGAATGGAGATCTGGATGTAGAAAAGCTCGATGCAAATGTCTTCGGGGGCCGTCTTTCTGCCCGAATGCAAATGCTTCACTTGGACCAGAATCCCGTTTCGAGCTTGAATGCCTCTTTGCGAGGCGCTTCTCTCGAATTACTTAGTGAAGCGATGCCGCCCGATACCCGTCAGAATATCCGGCTCCTTGGGCGACTGAATCTGAACGCCCAGGCGCATTGGGCCAATGACATTTCAGCGCTGCGGGCGCGTTCGCACCTTGAAATCACCGGTCCTTCCACCTTGCCTGCTCAAGCCAATCAAATTCCCGTCAATGGTGTGGTGGATTTGGACTACGACGGGCTCAGGCAGACAGCCTCGCTCGGCCAAGCGCACTTGCGTATCGCCAATACCGACCTCGCGCTGAACGGCGTGCTCAGCCGGCAATCAAATCTTCAAATCGATGCCAATGCAAAAGATCTTCACGAATTGGTTATGCTGGCCTCGGCGTTCGGCAGCTCAAACTCCAAGGCCGAAAGGGTAGACACTCGGCCTTACGACGTGCGCGGTAGCGCACACTTCGTTGGGCAGATCGCCGGCTCGACCTCCAATCCCCGCATCCAGGGCCAATTATCTGGCGCCAATCTGGAAGTCCAAGGCAGCAAATGGCGCACTCTACGTTTAAGTGTCGACGCTGCCCCCAACCGTGTTCGCTTTCAAAATGGGTACTTGCAGAGCGCCAGCCAGGGCGAGATCGCTTTCAACGGTTCAACCGGATTGCGAAATTGGACCTTCACGCCCGACAGCCCGCTTTCCTTGCAAGCCCGGGTAAACAGGTTGTCCGTAGCCGATCTCGAACGCCTTGCACTAGCGGAATACCCGGTCACCGGCGATTTGACTGGCGAGATCGCTCTAACCGGTTCGGAACTACAACCGGTCGGGCACGGCTCCCTGCAAATAACGAAAGCGTCGGCGTGGAACGAACCTATTCGGGCTTTGACCCTCGATTTCCAGGGCGACAAAGATGCAGTGCGTTCGACCGCCGAGTTGCGGCTCGCGGCGGGCACCGCAGACGCAAGACTCACCTACTTGCCAAAGACTCAGCATTACGAAGTAACCCTTACAACCAACGGTTTGAAGCTGGACCAGCTGCAGAGCGCGCAGCAACACGTAGGGTCCGTCCGCGGAGTCTTGAACCTAAATGTCCGTGGCCAGGGCACCGTCAAGGATCCGCAGCTCCAGGCCGACGCGCAGATACCGCAACTTCAGATCAGCGGTCAGACATTTTCCGGCATCGACGCCCAGATCGGCCTCAATCATCAGCACGCCAGCGTTTCGCTGGAGTCTGTCGTCGAACAAGGTTATGTTCACGTCAAAGGGGGCGTCGATCTCACTGGCCAGTATCAAGCCGATGCCACCGTGGACGTACGCGCTCTCCCGATCGGCCCTCTGATCGCCAAGCATTCGACTATCACCGGCGCGGCACAGGATCTGCAGGGCTTCACCGAGATTCACGCCTCGCTCAAAGGGCCGCTGAAGAATCCCGCTCTGCTCGCTGGCCGCTTGGAAATTCCTCGCCTGAATCTGGCTTACAAAGGCATCCAATTGGCCAACGACGGCCCGTTGCGGGTCCGTTATCAAAATGGAGTGGCCACCTTCGAGCAGGCTCGTATCAAGGGCACCGGAACGGACCTTAGCGTTCAGGGTGTCGTTCCCGTGCAAAGCACAACTTCGCTGAACATTTCCGCCAAGGGCGGAATCGACGCGCAGCTTCTTCAGCTCTTGTCCCCGGACATTCATGCCTCCGGAAAAGTAAACTTTGATTTGCGAGCTGCAGGCGCCGTTTCTCACCCAAAAACGGAGGGAAGCATCCAAATTGTGGACACCGCCTTTTCCATGGAGGGTGCTCCTCTTTCCATTTCAGCAACGAATGGACAGCTTTCCATCGCCGGCAATCGTGTGCAGATTGACAAATTACAAGCCACCGCCGGCGGCGGAACGATCTCCGCGAACGGTTCTGCGACCTACGGGAAAGACGTGAATTTCGCGATCGACCTGCACGCCAAGGCGGTGCGCATTCGTCCGACCGGCATTCGCACCACCCTGGACGGCGATCTCCAATGGAATGGAACACCCCAGAAATCGCAGTTGACCGGGCGCGTTCTGGTGGACCGTCTCTCCTTCCAGGAAGGTTTTGACCTGGCCACCTTCATGAGCCAGCTTTCCGACGATTCCACGGTCCGCGCGCCGTCTCCATTCGAAAGCAATATGAATCTGGGCATCGCGGTAAGCTCCGCGCAAAACCTGGATCTGGCCAGCAGTCAGGTCAGCGTCGCCGGCAACGCCAATCTCAACGTCACTGGTACCGCCGCCAATCCCGTGATCCTGGGCAGAATTGCGCTTAACAGCGGTGAGCTTTTCTTTCAGGGCAAGCGCTTCGAGGTGGAAAACGGCACCATCGCCTTCGTCAATCCGGCCAAAACCGAGCCGGTCTTGAACCTCTACGTCAAGACCGTAGTCGAGCAATACAACATCACCATCAATTTTTCCGGCCCGCTGGATCGCATGAAGACCAACTACACTTCGGACCCTTCGCTCTCGCCCCTGGATATCATCAACTTGCTCGCCTTCGGGCAAACCACCGCGGAAAAAGCCTCCAACGCTTCCACTCCAGCTTCACTCGGTGCAGAGTCGGCGTTAGCCCAGGGCGTTGCCGGCCAGGTCGCTAAAGGCGTTCAGAATTTGACTGGAATTTCCCAGCTGACCATCGATCCAACCGCCGGCAATAACCAGAATCCCGGCGCGCAGGTGGCCATCCAACAACGCGTTACCGGCGCCATTCTCCTGACTTTCAGCACCGACGTAACCTCCACGCAGCGGCAAACCGTCCAGCTTCAATACCAGCCCAAGAAACAGGTGAAAATTTCCGTCGTGCGCGATGAATATGGCGGATATGGCGTCGATGTCCGCTTTCACAAAGTTTTCTGATCCGCCGCGATCCTCTCTATTTCCTCGAATCCAGGCAGGACATTGCCGCTACCTTCGCCTCCGGCGTCTCATAATCGCTCCCGCTCGCCGCCTCCTGCATGGACATGAACACCCAATCGCTGGATTCTTCCGCGGTCTTGCTGAATTTGAACACGATCGTTCCTCGGCTCGCTGATTTATAGTTCATGTCTCGAGCCACCATCGGATAGATGTCCCTGGTCTCGTCGGCCATCGGCGGCCCGCAACGCGCAACCAACCGCTCCGGCGTCAGGTTGTTCACGGCGATAAATTGCCGGTTCTCTCGCCGCTCTTTAAGCCAGCTTGGCACTGCCATGAGCAGTCGCACCCCAACAATTCCCGCAAGGATTCCCACGGCGATGAGCACTTTATTTTTCATCACACGCCTCCCGAGGGCTGTACCGCCATCATCGCCCCTCCCGCGTGCCCGCGAACTGCTTTTCTTTCCTCCATCGCCATATGGTCACTTGTCCCTTCGAACAGGCCGCTCCGCGATTGCGTTATACTTCCGGCGCCAGCTTTCATTGCAGAGTCGTCGCCTTGTAGAGGTCTTGATCATGCGGTTTGCCGTGTTCCTTGTTTTCCTTCTGGGGTGCTTTGCCGCTTCTGCCGTACCCGGTCAGTTGCCTGCGGCCAAGCCCGATTCACTCGCTCGGCCTGCTGTCGGCTGGCCCCCCGCCGCATGTTCGGCCACCGAAGCTTCCTGTGCCGAAGTTGCATCCAAAATCCTTCCGCAAGTGCTCGGCCCGTCTCCCATCGAAGAAAATCTTCGGCGTTTGACCGACGACATCGGCGGGCGCGTATCCGGCTCGCCAGAAATACAGCAAGCTGTAAGCTGGGCAGAGGCCGCTTTTCGTTCAGCGGGCGTCGATGTCCACACCGAAAAATACACTCTTCCCGTAACCTGGAAGGAGGGCGACACGCGGCTCGAGCTGCTCGGCCCGGCCAAATTTCCCGTTCGTCTCGTCTCTTTGGGCTGGTCGCCCCCGACACCAGCCGGCGGCATCGAAGCCAATCTGATCGACATCGGTGACGGCAGCGAAGGCAACTTCGCTCGCGCGGGCGATTCCCTAAAGGGCGCCATCCTCCTCGCTTCCACCCATCTCGGCTCCACATGGGCCGATCTCTTCGCCGAGTATTCGCAGCCCCCTCCCATAATCGACCGGGCGGTAAAGAGCGGCGCCGCCGCAATCCTCTGGATGGGCGCGCGTGAGCGTTTGCTTCTTTATCGCCACACGAACACCGGCGACGCCACCCTGGAGCGCCTGCCGCAAGCGGTGGTCGCCCGCGAAGATGCCATGCGTCTGGTCCGCACCATCGCGGCCAATCCCGGCAAACTCCGCGTCCGCCTCGCCATGCCCAACAAAATTGGCCCCGCCACACAGCAGGAAAACGTAATTGGAGAAATCCGTGGCCGCGAAAACCCCGACGAGGCCGTCATTCTCGGCGCCCACCTTGATTCTTGGGATCTCGGCACCGGGGCCCTGGATAATGCCTGCAATTCAGCCCTGGTCATCGAAGCCGCCCGCGCCATCAAAGCCACCGGCTTACTGCCCCGCCGCTCCATCCGCTTCGTGCTCTTCACCGGCGAGGAACAGGGCATGTTCGGCTCCTGGCAATACGCCCTGGCGCACCGCGCGGAACTCGACAAACTTCGCGGCGTGGTGATCTTCGACTCCGGCGTCGGCCGCGTAAGCGGGTACTCGTTGACCGGCCGCGCGGACATCGAAGACGGTCTTCGCGAAATCCTCAAGCCGCTCGACTCCTGGGACATCGGCCATCACACGCTCGACGGCGATATCGGCACCGACAATTGGGATTTCTTCCTGGAAGGTGTCCCCACCTTGGTTGCCGCGCAGGAAGAAGCCAATTATCTGCCGAATTATCACGCCGCATCCGACACCTTCGACAAAGTGGACATCCGCGAGCTCAAGATCAATACCGCGATAGCCGCCGTCACTGCATGGGGCATTGCCGACCGTATCGACCCGCTGGGCAAACGCCTGTCCCGCATCGAAATGGATCGGCTGCTGAAAGAGACGCATCTCGACGAAAAAATGCGGCAAGCCGGTTATTGGGAGCCCTGGCTAAACGGCGCCAGAGGCCGAAAGCCATAAAAAAGGAAAGTCCAACGGTGGTCATCGACGATAGAGTCGGCAACCCTGCCACCATCTTGGGTGTGGATTACGGACGCGTTCGCATTGGCCTGGCCATCGCCGAAGCGCCGGCGCAGTTGGCCCGCCCACTGCTTACCCTCGATCGCGTCAATCGTAACGAGGATATGCGGCGGCTCCGCGAACTGGTCCGCGAACATCGCGTCCGCCAGATCGTCGTCGGCCTTCCGCTGCGTCTCGATGGCACACCCGGGGAAATGGCGAAAGAAGCCACCCGTTTCGCCGCCCGCGTGCGCAAACAACTGGGCTTGCCGGTGCACATGCTGGACGAGCGCCTCACCAGCTGGGAGGCCGAACGCCTCCTCGAAGAGCAATCCGGAAGAGTTCTGCACCATGCAAAATCTCGCGCCACTCCGGGACGCGCCGCGGGAGCCTCCGTGGACGCGGTAGCCGCCGCTGTAATCTTGCGCGAATACCTGCAGCGGCATTGCGCGACAAAAAGCGACCCAGAGCTCATCTAATCCGAGTAAGGCCGGGGACGTGGGCACCGGCGGCTCCCGAGCGTAACTAATTTGGCTTCGCAGTAGCCGTGGAACTTCGCTAAAGCTGCGAAAACAGGCAGAATTGATGTGTTGCCTATGCGTTTGGGTCGCCCAAGGAGCTAGCCGGATTTGAAAAGAACTTTCGCCCTCGCTGTCGCGCTACTGTTGCTCGCTGTCGCCGGAGCCGCGGCCTGGATCTGGTACAGCATCGAACGCCCGTATCAGGGCTTTCCTGCGCCGGGCGTTTTTGTGGATCTGCCGCACGGCGCATCGAGCAGAACTGTGGCGCGCTTGCTCCGCCAAAATGGCGTGATCCGTAGCGCCTCCGCATTTGAGTTATACGCGCGGCGCCATTCCAAGCGCCGCCTGCAGGCTGGCGAATATTTCTTCGGCCACGCCATTAGCGGTCACGATGTATTCTGGCAGATCGCCGACGGTCATGTTTTCGAGCAACCCTTTACCGTCCGCGAAGGCGAAACCATTTTTGATATCGCTCATGATTTGGAAACTCAAAACCTGATGACCGCCGATGATTTCCTTGCCGCCGCCCAAAATCCCGAGTTGATCCGTGACATCGCTCCTCGCGCCAAGACCCTCGAGGGCTTTTTATTCCCGGCGACCTATTTCCTTCCCCGGCATCCAACTCCAACGGACGTCACTGCCGAGATGGTTCACAAATTCAGGGAAGAATGGCAGCGTATCGCTCCGCCGGAGAGCCAGCGCGACACTACCGGTCTGGAACACGGGCGGCCTGTGGCCTCCGTCGTCACTCTCGCTTCGTTGGTGGAACGCGAAACGCCCAAACCCGAGGAGCGTCCCCTCGTCGCCGGTGCTTTTGAAAATCGTCTGCGCAAGAATATTCC
>Ga0070730_10001889_pt1 | contig 19596 bp, 14 predicted proteins | sample Coa_R1_3_FD_66447 | JGI IMG/M metagenome (GOLD analysis project Ga0070730, IMG submission 66447) | Surface soil microbial communities from Centralia Pennsylvania, which are recovering from an underground coalmine fire - Coalmine... | ecosystem: Environmental > Terrestrial > Soil > Unclassified ... | reverse complement strand
TGGCATCAACTAACAGGCGAAAAGTTCATGACAGCGGTCGCATTTCAGCAAGCCCTCGGCTCGCGCTGGATCGTCAACATCATCCTCGCGGCCGCACTGCTTTCCCTGTTCAAATGTTTTAACGGAAATTTCGTCGCCGCCAGCCGGTTGTTTTTTGCCTTGGGACGGCGCAGGATGGTGAGCCCGCGCGTGGGCGCGATCCACGGGAAATTCCAGACGCCATCTGCAGCTGTGCTATGCGTCGGCATCGCGACCGCAATCTGCATGCTTATGGGTGACGCCATTCTGGTCCCGATCACCGAAGTCGGGTCCGTGGCCTGTGCCATTGGATGGGCGGCAACCTGCGCGGCCTGCCTCGCACTCGCATTCTCACGTCGTGACGTGATCACGCTCTCGGCGGCAGAACTTATCGTAGCGTTCTTCGGGCTGGCCGTTGCAATTGCCATGGCGTTGATGAAACTAATCCCGCGAATCCCCGGCCATTTCACAATCTACGAATGGTTGGCTCTCGGGGTTTGGATTCTGCTGGGCGTAATTGCCTCACGAGCAAAGTAGCGCCGGCGTCCTCGCCGGCTGTCCGGCGGGCGTCTCGCCCGCCGATTTGGAGAAGGTGGAAATGTTCAATCGACAACGGATCCTCGTAATGACGTTCTTCTTCCTGTTCATGGTGCTGCCCGCATTTGCTCAGTCCCAGGCAGCATTCGACATCGTCATCACCAACGGCCACATCATCGATGGCACCGGCTCGCCTTGGTGCTCCGGGGATGTCGGAATCCGCAACGGAAAAATCGCCGCCATCGGGAAGCTTTCCGACTCTCCACGTAAACGCACAATCGACGCGCGCGGCAAAGTCGTTTCGCCTGGCTTTATCGACATGCTCGGCCAATCCGAGCGCACCATTCTCGTTGATCCTCGCCTGCCGTCGAAAATCTACCAGGGCATCACCTCCGAGATCACTGGTGAAGGTGGATCGATCGCCCCGCTCAACGACGCCATCATCCAGGCCGACAAATCCGGATACGACTACTACAAGATCACCCCCGACTGGCGCACTCTGCGTCAATACTTCGCACGCCTGGAAAGACAAGGCATGGGCATCAACCTCGCTAGTTATGTCGGCGCCACGCAAGTGCGCCGCATGGTTCTCGGCGACAATGATGTTCAACCCACTCCCCATCAGCTCGAGCAGATGAAGGAACTGGTCCGCGAAGGCATGAAGGACGGTGCGGTCGGCGTCTCAACATCGCTGGAGTACGCACCCGCTCCATACGCGAAGTCCGACGAACTGATCGCCCTTGCTGCCGAAGCCGGCAAATTTGGCGGCATCTACGCGACCCATATGCGCAACGAAGGCAGTTCCGTGCTGGAGGCCATCGACGAGACACTGCGCATCGGACGCGAAGCGCACATTCCGGTTGAGATCTGGCATTTCAAGGTCGGCGGCAAAGACAATTGGGGACAAATGCCCAAGCTTGTCGCGCAGATTAATGCAGCTCGTGCCGCAGGTGCTGATGTCTCCGCGGACACTTACGCCTACACTGCATGGTTTAATGATTTCTCAGCGTTTATTCCGGCGTGGGCACATGACGGCGGCACCGCCAAAATGGTCGAACGGCTTAAAGATCCGGCCACCCGCCAGCGCATTCGCAAAGACATGCTCACACCCTCGAAAGATTGGGACAACGAATGGCAGGAAATTCCCGGCCCCGAGGCCATCATGATCGGCGCCGTCGAGAATCCGAAGCTGCTGCCACTGCAGGGCAAGCGCCTTTCGGAAATTGCCAAGCTCTGGAACAAAGATCCCATGGATGCCCTCTTCGATTTCCTCATTGAAGATCCCGCAAGCGATGTGGCCGTGTTCGGCATGTCTCAGCCCGACGTTACCCTGGCTCTCCAGCAACCCTGGGTCTCGGTCGATAACGACTCCGAGGGCACGTCGCCGGAGGGACTGCTCGGCCAGGCCCATCCTCATCCTCGCGCCTATGGCACTTTTCCACGCATCCTGAGCAAGTACGTGCGCGAAGACCACGCGCTCACCCTGGAAGATGCAATCCGCAAATTCTCGGCGCTGGCCGCACAACGTATGCGCCTGACAGATCGTGGAGTCCTGAAAGCCGGTATGTGGGCGGATGTCGTGATTTTCGATCCCGCCACTGTGCATGATCGCGCCACCTTCGACAATCCGAATCAGCTATCGGAAGGAATGGAGTACGTGCTGGTGAATGGAGTCCCGGTTATCGACGCGGGACAGATGACCGGAGCCCTACCGGGAAAAGTACTGCGCGGGCCTGGATACGTGCCGTAGGAATGCAGGGCTTTAAAGCTCGAGCGCGAGTCGGATACCTTCCTCGAGAGAGCTTTCTTCGATGCCTTCTGACTTGCGGCGCGTTCGATGTCGAATTTCGCGCCGGCAGTGCCGAAGAATTCAGCCGCCTCGCGTTCTAGGCTCTCTCGCTTTTCCAGTTCAAGCCCCCGCCGAAGTAGCTCGTTAACGCGATCGCTGGTCGATCTGGCTGCTTTCGTGCTCCTAATCTCGGCAAGGAGCTCGGAGCGAATGGTTAAGGTGGTAGCTTTCCTCATATGATATGTATTAACAAATCAAGTATAGAAACTGTTGACTACTTCAGCCGCGCCTGCTCGGCCCCCGGCAACGGCGAGACGCGTGGCTCCCCTAGTGTTCCTGAAATCGCGTAGCCGGAAGCGACGATCCCGTTCACCATACGTGTCAGTTTCAGATTTACGTCCCGCTTCAGCGACGCTGTACCGCTTAACTGATACTTGCCGTCCGGCGTATCCAGCTTCGCATCCGTGACCTCAATCCTGCCGGTGCGCAATAGCGCGTGCCCGTTGAGATGTGTCAAGCGGAACGGTTCGCCGTCCGCCCCGATAATCAAGTGCGACAACACACCATCTCTTACATCGACCCGTAAAGTTCCCTCGGCCGACTCCCAGAATTCACTCGGACACGGTCCCTTCACTTCGTAGTCCGCATTGGCGGTTCCAGAAATCCACGAGTCATTCATCGCGTCGGCAACGCGGCTCAGAGAAATTCCCGACAAGCTCCCTGTACCGCCGCATGTTGCTGGTTTCGCGCTGAAATCGGCTTGCCATGCTCCGCTGTACTTTCCCCCGAGAACATCGGCGGTCAACTCGGTGATCTGCAGATCTCCTTTTTTCAAGCTTACATTCGCGGAGACGCGCGTTGCGATCACTCCATGCGACTCGAATCGGTCGGCCGTCACGCGTCCCGAGGCGCGGAGATTGGACAACAGTGGAGACCCGGATTGCCCGCTCGGTTCCAGCACTCGATACCAGGGGCGCTTCGTCGTGCTGGGAGAGATCCACTCGTGCAATTGGCTCAGTGCAACCTGGCTCGTGTTTACGGCAAAACGTGCTGGACATGTGTCGGCAGTACTGCAGCCACGCGGTGTCTCTACCCAGCCGGTCCAAGTCGAGCCCGCGACCGCAGCATTCAGCTTCGTGACGTGGATCTTGTCCTGCGCCCACTCCACATCAGCGGAAGAAATTACGATCGGATCTCCCGTTCCGCGAACGGCGAGACGAACGTTTCGCAACTTCGCTGTTCCGACAAGTTCCGGCCCCCTGAATCCGGAGACGGTTCCGTCACCTCCGGCCCAGGAGTCCGCAATCTGCAATGCAACCTGCGCGGTGCCTTCGACATTCAAAGGCAATGCCGGCACGCCTGCCATTCGCGCCAACCGCAGTGCTCTGGCAGCGTCCGCTTCGCCCGCCAGCGAAAAGGTGTACCCTCCGCGGTTCACCCAACCCCGCACAGTCGGAACCGAAGAATGCCCCGTTCCGATTGCGAACGGACCGATCTCGAGGTGGGGCCCATCAGGAAAACGCACCGCTGTGCTGCTCCGCACCGTCTGCTTGTGGGCTCCGGAAGCCGAACCATCGACCAGTAAGAAGGGAAGCGTCACCGGTCCGATCTCCGCCTTCTCCGCCACTGAAGTGAGATGGAAATCGATGATCTCGCCGCGTCCGGTAAATTGCGCCTTCGATCCCGAACCGGAATCTTCTTGCAACGTAAAACTTCCGTGGATCTTTCCTTGCGCGGCCAGATCCTCCGGTAGATTCTTTTTCGCGCGTTGCGCCATCATCACGCCCGCGCTCGCGGGAACACCGTCCGCCGTCACGGCAATCGAATAACGATGGCTGCCAGGCAGCCCCATTTCTCCGGTAAGAGTGACCAGGCCATTCCCCACAGGAGCGTTGCACATCATTTTCTGAAATTCATGAGACACGTTGCTGTACTCTGCGTCGCAATGTCCAGCCAGATGGAGTGCGTTTCCGCTGGTGATGTCGTAGCGCCGAAAATCCTCAAGTGCCGCATCGCTGCTCAGCCGCAGGTTGGCCGGAGTGCCCGCCATTGTCACATCCAGCTGAATCGCACCACGCCATCCTTTGTCGTTTCCCGTAAAGAACTTCGTCAGCTGTCCCAGTTGGGCGCGACTCCACTCCATCCTGAATTCCATCGGTGTATCCCGGAAACGCTCCGCGCGTTGCCAGGTGCCATTCACCTTTATCTCTCCGGTATCGTTCAAGTTCAAATCGCCGCGAAACGGCTGCGCTTTGAGGCGAACGCCCCAGGCGTTCTCCGACTCCTGCCACAATGAGAAATCTGCATTCGTCAGTGCGTAAGGCTTTTTCACGGGGCCAATCTTGAAATTGATGCGTCCCGAAGTGCATGCGATATAGGGGAAAGCGGGGCGCGGTTCCGATTTCGCTTTTCCCGTGGGAGCAAGGGGCAGGTGGGCAGTGCGTTCCAACAGCGTCTCCAGATTCCACTTCCCGTCCGGCTCGTGTACCAGATTCAGGCTGGGTTCTGTGACTTCGAGCCGAGCCACTTCCAGCCGCCCGCGCACCAGCGACGTCAACCGCAAGTACGCCGTGACCTCGCTTGCCCGAAGCATAGGTTCGGCTCCGAACGCTGGATCGTCATACACAACCAGATTGTCCAGATCGAAGCCCGGTCGCGGCAACAGTCGGATGTGCACCGCCCCAATATCCACCGGGCGGGCAACGCTTGCACTCATGGAGAAAATAATGCGCGACTTCAGCCGTGAAGCTCCCGGACGAATCAGAAACAGGGCGAGCACAATCAGCACCATTAGGGCAACGCGGCGCTTGGAGGAGAACAGCTTCAACGCGGCCTCGCTTGAGGTCGGAGGGGCCTCATCGTACGAAGTGGAGCGTCCGTCTCCAACGTGTCTCATCGAAGAAGTGGATCACGACTTTACCGAAGAACAGCAGACGATCGCTCCAGTCCGTCTTGCGGTACTGGTTGTCCGGCGTCTCAAATGACCAGTAGATGAACATGGGCCGGCCAATGACATTTTCCTTGGGGATGAACCCCCAGTAGCGGCTGTCCAGGCTTACTCCACGATGGTCCCCCATGGCAAAGTAATGCCCCGGTGGCACCACAAGATCATCGCCCTGTACGTACGATGGCAGATCCACCATCCAGCTTGGAGAAACGTTGGGGTCGTCGGTCGGGGGCACGGCCGGAAAGTTATTACGGTACGAATCGGCGGGATTGTCCCGGTCTGTATCCAGGTAAGGTTCATCCAGCGCCTGGCCGTTGCGGTACACCACTCCGTTGCGCAGATGAATCTTGTCTCCCGGAAGGCCGATGACTCGCTTCACGACATAAAGTCCCGGCTCGGAGGGGGAAAGAAATACCACGATATCCCGGAAGTGGACGTCGCGATAGGGCAGCAAGGGACCAACCCAGCCGGTCTTGGGCGCGAATTGAATCCTGTTTACGAACACATGGTCGCCGATGAGCAGCGTGTTTTCCATCGAGCTCGACGGAATCTCAAAGGCCTGCACCACGAACGTGATGATAAAGAGACCGGTGACCAGCACAGCCGCCAGCGACGCCAGAAATTCAACTGTCGTCTCTTTCGGCTTCTCTTCGATTTCGTTTTTTTCCAGAACAGCTTCTTTCTTCGCCACTTTCGTGCTTTCGTCTGAGCCTTCTGTGGAAGAGCGGCGCTTTAGCGCCGCGTTAAAGCGCACAATCAATCGAGGGCTTTAGCCCCCGAGTCCTGCATTTCAGTGTACCAGCCGCAACGTCCGGTTCCAGCGCGTGATCTGAAAGATGTGCGTCACCGCGTACATCAGATGCTCCAGACGTCCCATAAAGGTTGCTGCCGGATTCTTATCCCAATCCTTCACCGACCAATAGATCACCAGCGGCCTTCCGATGATGTTTTCTCGCGGGACGAAGCCCCAATAGCGGCTGTCCTGGCTGTCATCGCGGTTGTCGCCCATCACAAAATAGTGCCCCTGCGGAACAATGAGCTGGCCGTCTTCCACCAGTTTCCGCATCTCCAGCCACCATTTCCCGTCCAGTCCAAACGCCGGAATGTCGGTGCGCGGAAAATTGTCGCGAAACAAATTATTGGGCGGCTCGAGGAAATGCACGTAAGGCTCATCGAGCGGCTTTCCGCCGACGAATACCTTCTTATTCACCAGGCGGATCTTGTCTCCCGGCAGCCCGATCACGCGCTTCACGAAATGCTGCTGCGGATCGACCGGGTAATGAAACACGATGATGTCCCCGCGCTGAATCTTTTGATAGGGCATGATGTGATCGCCCAGCCCTTCGCCCCCGTAGCAGAGTTTGTTGACGAGCAGGTAATCGCCCACCAGCAGGGTGTTCTCCATCGATTCCGACGGGATCTGAAATGCCTGCACGATGAACGTGATCACGAAGATCGCAATCACCACCGTGCCTACCAACGATTGCAATGAGCTGGCCAGGTCGCTGCCAAAATCCGCGACGATCTTTCGCGGATGTGCCACGACCTGCGGCTTCACCGACACCACGGGTGGGCTTACAGGCAAAGCGCCCGCGGCACTCGCCGATTCCGCCGGCAGCAGCGTCGGATCGCTCGGCAAGGGTGCAGGCGAGGTCGTCGAAACCACCGGCTGGTTTGAAGAATCCATGAACTCTACTTATCCGCTGCCTGCGGACTACGGACTGCAGGCTTGCCATCCACTTTCGGACGCGAGGCCAGAAACGTCAGCAACTGTCTTGCCGCATCTTGCTCCGCATTTTTCTTGGTCGACCCTTGTGCGCGCCCCACAAATTCATCTTTCTTGTAATCCCGCCCGTGCAATCGCGCTTCCACCGTAAACGTCTTGCTGTGCTCGGGACCTGCCTCGTCCACCAGTACATACGATGGTTGCGGCAGGCCGAGGCTCTGCACGGCTTCTTGCAGGGCCGACTTGAAATCCGTGATCGGCAGCGAACCTCCACCCCGCTCCATCCGCTCCAGTTCGGGGGCAATTACGTTGCGCAGCACGAATTCCCGCGCCACATCCAGCCCGCCATCCAGATAGATTGCCGCCAGGATCGCCTCCAGCGCGTCCACCAGGAGCGCCGTCTTGCTGCGCCCGCCGCTTTTTTCCTCGCCGCGGCCGAGCCGCAAATAATGCCCCAGCTCCAGCTGTTGTGCTACTCGGATGAGATGCCGTTCACTGACCAGGTGCGCCCTCAATTTCGAGAGCTCACCTTCCCGAAAATGGGGAAATCGTTGAAACAGTTCCTCGCTCGTGACCAGCGCCAGAACTGCATCGCCCAGAAACTCAAGCTGCTCATTGTCGCTGACTTTGTACTTACTCTCGCCCGCTTGCTGCGCTTCCTGTTCCCGCGCCTGGGAACTGTGAGTGACAGCCTGCTCAATGACCGCGCGCCGCCGGAAGTGGTAGCCCAATCCTTGTTCCAGCGCCGTGATTTCCCGTTCCTTCATACCGGAAATGGCCGTATGGAATATGTAGGGACTGCCGCCCTCGGCTGTTCAGCGAGCGAAGCTCGCCTGTGCGCCAAAACAGACGTCCTACTTTTTCGGTGCCGCCGCCGACTGTCCCGGCGCCGTGCCACTGTTCAATTTCGTCAACCGATCCTGCTCGGCGCGCGCCGCTTTTCCTGCCGCCGAGTCAGCACGATCCTTGGTAAGATCCACCGCCTGATTGGCTACCTTAAGGGCCTCTGGGAACTTGTTTTGATTGTCCAGGGCAATCGCCAACCGCAGTACGGCCACTGAGTCGACTTGCTCCGGGAATGCGTCGATCGACTTCCGCAAATAGGTTTCCGCTTCTGCCCAGTTTTTCGCATTCGAGGCTAGCGCCCCCAGAATCGAGTACGCGTCGGAGCGTACATAACGTTTAAACGCGTCGATCCTCTCCGGCGGATAACCTGCGGTCGGCACGTCTGTGTCGATTGTCACCAGAGCACGTTCGGCGTCTTTCTTCGCCTCCGCTATCTTTTGATCCCGATCCAAGTCAGTGTCGCGCGTGCGCTCCGCCAGTACCTGCGCCACGCCAACCAGCGCCTCCGGGTCGTCCGGATCGAACGTCAGCGCCTTCTGCGCCGTATCCAGCATCTTGTCGGCATTATTGGCTTGCATATACTTCTGCATCGCCGCCTTGTACACCATGGCGCGCAATTCGCTGTCCGGGTATTTCGCGGCAAAGTCGTCTGCCGCTTTTTCCGCAGCCGCGGCATCGGTCAGAGCCATCGCCGCGTTAAACGCTTGAAATTCCGGCTGCGTTTTCGCCTGCGGCGGACGTTTCCCTTGTGGCGCCGTCCCTGCTTGTCCAGCCGCTTGCCCTGCGGTCTGGCCGGACGCTTGTCCCGCCTGCTGGGACGCCGGTTTGTCTTGTCCCAAACTCCACACGCACATCCCCAGCACTGCGATCACAATCGCTGCTCGCTTCATGCTCTCTCCTCGACTCCAAACCGCCGAATTTCGTTCTGAACGGTAATCCTGCATTTTATCGCAGCCTGTGTCTAAGGCGTCATCCCGAAGGCCCGCCCTTCGTGTAGACCCCCGCCTTTCAGGCGGGGGCGGCGAAGTCGCGGGCCGAGGGATCTCCCGCCGAAAACTCTGTGAGAGATATGTAACTCCGCCAGGCAGTTCGAAGCTCGAAGCTCAAAGCTCAGAGCTCGCAGCTCACTGCGGCTTCGCCGGTGGCTCATACGCCTGCTGCAGCCCGCGCTCCGCCGCCGCCTTTACTTCCGGCAAATCACTGCCCGCGGTCAACGCCGCCCGGTATTCATTCACTGCCGCCTCGCGGTCTTCTTTCATATCCAGGATTCTTCCCAGATAGACGTGCGACCAGGCCACCACTTTCGGATCCTTGGTCGCCTGGATCGCCTTCTGGAAATTCGTGGCCGCCTCTTCTCGATTCTTGTTAGCCACCGCGACCTGGGCCAAAATGAACAGGGCGCGCCCCTCGTCCCCAATCTTCTTATCCAGCGCCTGTTGCGCCAATTCCTGTGCTCCCTTGGGATCGCCTGCCGCCAGCCGCTTTTCCGCTGTCATCAGCATCCGCCGATCTTCGAGGCGCGACAATTGCACCAGTTCCGGCGCTGTGACCTGTGCATACTGCACTTCGCTGGCTGCTTTTTCCTGCTGCTTGAGATCGATCGCGTCCAGAATCTCTCCATACGAATTCCGCAGGCCCGCCGGGTCCTTTTCGAAAGCCAGAAGCGAAGTATAAAAATACCGTGTCAGGATGTAGCCCTGCCTCACGGCATCATCGACCGCCTGCAGGCGCATGGCCTCCGCCGTTTGTTTCGTTCCACTCGTGCGGATTTCAATGGCTCTGACCATGCACTCGGTGACGAGCAGGGAAATATCTGTTTTAAACGGCTCGTCCAGCGGCGCACGCTTCACCGACTGCAGCAGCGGCTCCAATCGCTTGACCGAGCTGAAATGCTTCTCCGCCATCGGATCGAGAAGGTAGTGCAGATACGTATGGCGGATCTGCGGCATCTTCAACGGATCGACCGAACTCGCATCAGGGGAAGGGAAGACCACCACGTAGTAGTCGCTGCCGTAATTGCGGGCGTTAGCCTCATTGGGATCGCCCATGAAATCCAGATAAATCGTGAACGTTCGTCCCAGGTATCCGCCGGATTGCAGCTTCAGGTAAATATCCGTGTCGAACACCATCTTCGCCAAGGGCACGTGATAACGCTCGACCAGCGCCGCATAGTTGGCCCGGTGCCGCTCCCAGATGGAATGAAGCTGGGCCTTATCGTAGAACCTCTCGAGCAACGCCCCAAACGCGGCAATCGGCCCCGCGTCCGGCGGCATGTCATCTTCCTTCACCCGCGGCATGAAATGCGGCGGCCCCTGCAGGTAAAGCGACAGCGACACGAACTGTGACAGATCGTGCTGCGGATCCTTGCCCCGATGTGCTTGGTACCAGTCGCACATGTTCGTCACCGCGTTCAACGCATCTTCCGATTCGCGCAGATTTTTCTGCACCTCGGCCCGGACATTAAGCCGTTGCGCATCGGAGTTGTTCAGATTGATGTCGTAGCCGCAGGAGTTCATCGCGGTCAGCACCGCGAACAGGGTCTCGCTCGTATCGAGGGAAATCGGTGTAGGGTTGTCGGCGGCACAGAACGGCCCCATCACACCGAACAAGGCTACAATCAAACAACCCCGAAGTCCGTGTAGGGACAGCCGCCACCGGCTGTCCCGGTTCAGTTCAGACGCAAAAAAACGACTCAGGAATCCCTCCCGCAGGATGGCTCGCCAAGGCCAGTATTCCGCCTGGCCCTAACCAGATAGCCGTAGAAAAGATAGGCGGAGAACATCCTTAAGTTTACGGGCTGTGAAGCGGAGGGTCAAACGGTGCATGGGGTGAGAACAAAGAGGGAGGGAATATGCACCCCCGTCCTTCAACAGACATCTAGGGGGAAGGCAACTCCAGTGCTTGGCCTGGGTAAATCAAATCCGGGTCGCGAATAATTTCTCTGTTTTTGCGGTAGATCTTTGGCCAGTTCTGGTTCCCGTAAGTCTTCTGTGCGATTTTAGCCAGGCAGTCGCCCTTGACGACCAGGTATCTTTTTGGCCACGCCAGCGGCGGTGGAGGAACAACTCCATAAACTTCAATTCTAGCGGTACGAGCCAAATTGTGAGACCAATTCTTAAATACAATAGTCGCGAAATTGCCTTCTTGCCATACGCCCCAAGCTGACCATCCAACTTGGCAGATGAAGTAGGGCCCATCCCTTTGCGAACACGGATTGCCGCCTGCAGACGCTCGGAATGAAATGTTGCTGGATCCGGAAGGAAGTTCGATCGCGCCAGCGAAACAGTTTGCATAACGATTGGGAACATACCATCTACCGATGTCGCCACCAGTTTGTGCGATAGCATCGCTGAGTTGTGGAGAGGTCAAGTCTATGATCGTTCCAACGAACTTGTCGAGCGAAGGGATCTTGATTTTTCCTTGAACTAGACCGTCTGTGACAGTTTGGAGGGCATTCTCAGGCAGATTTTTGCAAGGAGGATTACTGACATCTACATAGTCTCCGTGATCGACCCAGGTGTCCTTGGCGGCGATCAACTGTCCGTGCAGAGATCGAGGGGCTACCAATAGAAGAGCGGTTGTAAAGCACCACCACGAGTACAATATCTTCAATATTTCACCTCCGTATTCAATGAAAATACTTTTCCAGACTAGTCTGTAACCGTTCGAGCGTAAGAAGTGTCGATCCTAGCACTGTTCGACATTTTCCTCTAACCGATTTAGGTCCCGTAGAAATAGTGGTTTGTTGGTGACAGGTAAATGTCACAAATGCTAGACTGCTCGCTATCTGTAGGGCTCCCCAAAGAAACCTTCAACAACATCAGGGAGGCTTAGTGTACAACCTCAGGCGATTCTTCTGCGCATTACACAACGTGGCACATCGTAGAGTGAAGACAATTGAACTCACACTTGTCATGCTTGCGATGACATCTTGTGGATCCTCGAAAAACATTGGCCAACAGCTCGACGACTTGCAGGGGCTGATAACTTCGACCGGTGGGCTGCTCGGTCACACTGCTGGTCTGGCCGAAGCACAAATGCTGGATATTTTGAAGCTGAGACTGCAAGAGCTGCGAGTAGAGCTGAAAGACTCTTTAGACAATGGGGTCAACACGCTCGATACCGAGCAAGCTAAAACGCTGGACAACATTAGAGGTGCACTCGATAACGTTCATGGCGTTATAGATCACACAACCAAATTAGAAGACTTGGCTGTGTTGGACATCAACGTTTTTCTAGCCAAATTCGGGATTTCGACCGCGAATGAAGTGCGGAGAGTAGAACCGTCTGCCCAGATTCACAAACATCTCGGGTACTATAGCTACTCAGTAACACTTCCTTTGTTTGGGACCGGGAACAAGATAACCGGAATTCGTCTGAACGACACTGACGTTCTGCGCTTTAAGACTGACGTCAAACCTCATGGTTTTCGCATCGATATTCCGCAAGAGCTACTAGAGGGTTACTTTGACGATTGGAAGCTCGGGCGTGCAACCATACTAATCGACCTAGAGGTACCCAGTAGTAAATGGTGGAACCCTTTCTCCTCTCCCCTCAAGCAGACACTGGTTGTAGACACGGGACTGTTTCCTCGCTATCCGCTTCGCTATTGGTTCGCGGAGCATCCGCATCATACCGAAGTGGATATGAATCCCGGACACTTGCAGACTGCTACCAGCCCCGAGACAACAATTCCTGGCTGCGGCAATAGTGGGTGTTACTGGTCCTATGATGTTTGCGCCGTGGCTCCGGCCGGATCGATAGCGACTGGAGATGTTTTTGATCCTCACGATAGCTTCCAAGGATGGGGTTCGTTCATCGGAGGCGGACGCGCTTCAGCCAATGTCGTCTGCTGGACCTATCAACAACACTCACACAATCAAAACCGAAATGTTTGGTTTAGGGGATATTATCACCCGACTCAGGACATAACAGATACGCAGTATTACACATTAATGCCGTTGGATATGCCCAAAACGTCGATGCGTCAAATGGATGGTACCCTTTTCGCAGTTTCATTCGTACCTCGTTCAGACGGAGTCTTATTATTCCAAGGTCCGTTGGGCCAGGTCATGAAGACCGTAGAGCGGATGTCTCGTCTTACGATAGCTGCGGGTGCGAGCCAAATAAACGCGTCTGCGAATATCCCGCCTCCGAACGGCAGCTCTGTTCCTGTTGCTAACCCGTCATACACTGTCCCGAACGGTGATACGGGGCCGACTCCTCGGGCGATGGAGTACGGGATGACGTATTTTGCTCCATATCATCTCGGCGTAAATTATGAGTTAGTAGTTCAGGCATTCACAGGAGAAATGATTGCCGCAACTCCTACTTCTAGCGGTGGTTCCAAGGCTCAAATACAGACCTCACCCGAGAATGGTGAGCGTCTATTGGTGACTACGCACGCTCCTTGGTAGTCTGGTAATGAGAAGGTACGAAGAGGCGAAGGACGCAGTTATTTTCGAACTGGCACTCGGCGGACAACATTCTTAAGAAGCAGCAGCGATCGCGCGTGTACTGGTTGTCCTCTTCGTGCTCGCACGATCGTATGCCTACTCAATCCAGTTTCGAATTCCAAGAAGGCGAGTGGCATCTCAAGCAGCCGTTTTCTGAGTTGCTCATCGGCAACACCGGTATCCGAACCGTATCGCACTAACGAAGGCATGAGCGTACTCACATCGTCGCTCTGCTCCCAACCTCGCTCGGTTTCTTTGCCGATCAGATGAAAAGTTGTAGCTGTCACCGGGTATCGCTTGAGCAGACCAGCCGTTTCCGGTTTGCAACGGCTCCCATTCGGCGCGGAACTCTTGGCTTCGCGGTGGCCATGATACTGCTTGAATACCATCTCAAAGGTTTGCACCACGATCGGCACGGTCGGCTTATCCAAACTGTGAGTTGTGCCGTCATGAATGTTTACATGGGGCAATTTCATCCATTGCGATGAGTCTTTTTCGAATGGAGCCAAGAGAGTGAGCGGAACGTTGGTCAGATTCACCAGAACTGGAGAGAGTGCGAAATTGTAAGGTCGGGCTTGATCACGTCGCAACCGACGAAGTGCTGCCATGACGTTCGGTGTGCTGATAGCAATCCGTCTCATCACCGGAAGACGAAACCATTTCGGCTTGTGACTGCGGAATCCGAGAGCCTCGTTCAACATCCATTGCCAGCCTTCCTTGATCCAGGTCGCTACTTCACATTCTTGATCGCGACCCTCTATTGGCCCATAGTAGAGTCCCAGACCGTGCTCACTCACTTTGATGAGGTGAATTCCATATTTCTCTTTGGTGTACAGAGCGTAGCGTTTCGCAGAAATACCGTAGCCGTACAGTTGCCGTTGTCGATTTTCCGAATCGAAATTGAGGTCCTGGACAATATTCAGGATTGAGCCTGGAATCACTCTCTTGTCATATGGATTCAAAGCCTCGAATCGATCGACAATTTCCCGAACCATTTCCCACGTCAATGCTTTGATGGCCTCGCTTCCATCCGGCATGCGATGATTGCATCCATTGCATCGGACTAGTCCGCCTTGTTCCGACGCCACGATGGCCATCGAATCGGTGTCGCACATGAGATAACTTCCGCCAGCATCTGCAACCATCCGTTCCAACATGGCCAGAAGCAATCTTCCGCCTGCTGTAATCAGAGAGGCTACAGGTGGGAAATACCAGGGACCCAGCACTTCCATGACGCAGGTTCGTTCAGTCCCGCTCAGGTCTCCCGAAAAGATTCCGATCTTCTTTGCCTTGTTCTTTCCAACTTGGAGTTTATTGACTTCGGCGTAGATCCCATAGCACCCGGCATTCGCCAGAATTTTCAGAAAATAATAGAGAGGGTCGCTCTTCTGTTTTCCCTTTCGTTCTTCGATCACTTTGCGAAAGAAATCATCCGTGTACGGATTGATCGAGCCTGTTCCCAACGTAACGGAGTTCATGCCCGTCTGAACGCCAATCGGTTCGATTCGAATAGCTCGCAAAATCTTCGGTGGTCTTCCCGTTAGTAGCGATGATCCGACCACGTCGGGCCCCGCAAACCAAACCGGCGCATTTGACGTCAGAGGATTCAATCCGATGTTCGTTTGACCGACCGTCTGACCGTCACCGTAGACCGTTCGAACGGGCAAGATACCGCCATCAGGTTGAATCAATGCGAGGAATCCCAGCTTAGGCCAAGTCCTCTGATCAAGCAGATTATCGACCGTAAGTGAGTTTAAAAGGACTCGGATTTCATCCGTAACGTCTCGTACTTGTACCCGTTCTGCCGTTAGCACTCGCCACAAACCCAAGAGCGTGTTGACCGTCGGGTACTGGCTTGTGAAATCCGTATACACAACCGGGACAGGAATGTGACGGATGCGAATTTCCGCGCGTCCGCCGTAGTAAGCCTGCATGCAGATGCCATTCGTCTGGTTATCGAGTTGAAACTTTTGTTGTGGCGAGGTCACGCCCATCGTTTTCAAGAAGGCTTTTGCGATGGAAGCAGCTGAGTAGGCTCGTTCCGGTGGGAGGTCGCCTAGAGGATAGTTTTTAAATTCCGCGATTAGTGCATTCAGCAATCCGACTGTCGCACGTACGTCTTGTCTGCAATTGCCCGGTACCTTGAATTCGCGACAGGCACTGTCAAGGCTGAGACTCTTGTTTCGAAGGGCCCAGACCAAAGTTTTGAGATCGAGGAAGCGACCGACGCGATACGGTTGATTCATGTCGCCTCCCGCTAAACGAATGAAAGCAGCTTTCGAATCCTTTGGGCGAAGTTGTACGCGAGGGCGAAACGTGTTCGGAACCCATTCACCTTTCGATTTGTTTTTGTAGCGAAAGACGACAAAACTCCAACCTCGTCCTCCCGCTCCGCGTGCTACCCGATATTCGACAGCGAGCCTCGACAGGTCGAAAGGCAAATTGAAAGCGACAATCGCGGCTCCAGCCTGAACCGCCGTGTACATCACTTTCTCGACGAATACGCGGCGTTCGTAAAGTCTGAGTTTCAATTCGGCTTTGTTCCGGTTTTCGTTTTGCTGGGTGACGTAAGCGCGAAGTACTCCTTGCTGCTCGGGTCCTAGTTCGTCGCCGTAGAAGATTCCTTCCTCCAGGCGTCGATACTTGCTTTCGGTCGTCAATTCACAGAACTGATAGACCCCGAAGTTCAAGGTCTGGAGTGCGTCGGTTGTGGTCTCGGTGTCGAGAACGAGAACGTACTTCGGAAGCGGATCTTGTTTCTTTTTTCCGGTCTTTTCCAAAATCTCCTCGTCCAGGATGCAGGTATGACAGCGCAGAAAAATTCCGTGATTCATGGCAAGCTCTTCTCCTCTGATAAAAGTTCGGCCCATCGATGCATTGCATCGGCGAGCATTCGGAGGAACACTGCCGTGGCGTTCAGCGCACACTTGACAGTCAACCTCAGATTGGGTTGGCGGCGCATGTCCGCATCTGCTCGGCGGCGAAGTTCCGTCACCATTGCGTGGCACGGTAGACAGAGTGGGGCTGTAAGAAACTCGTCGTGGTTCTGACCAGCAGTGTGGTCCTGCTCAACGAGGAAACTGATTCTCCCGCAAAGCAGACATCGGCCCTGCTCCAACCGTCGAGTTCGTCTACGCGCTGTTTCGATCGGTTTTTCGTCCATCATGACGACGCCTCCGGGACCGCGTAGATTTCGTCCAGGGTTAACGCACCCGCCTGCGCAAGAGAACTTAGAAGCTCAGGATCTGTAATTAGGGGATGTCCGCCGACGGACTTCCCTTCGAAGTTCGCCAACGCTTCAACATCACCGGTTCGGAGGTACTTGCCGACCGCCGACATGTATTTCCCGAGTTCTGACGCTTGGTTCGAACCGCGTACTGTGACCGCAGCATTTCCGAGCGTCGTCGGTACCAGCATGTCGCGTTTCCGGTGATCTGCCTTCGTCGCCTTCCCACGAGACCGTAATTCGCCTTTGAGGTACTTGCGCACGGTACGCGGGTCGATGTGTTCCTCTTTTGCAGCAGCCGTCAAGCTCACCCCAGTTCTGCGCATCCGCGCGAGGACATGAAGGGACCTGTTATGGGTGTCTTGCTTATTTCTTCGCTTTCTTTTGCCATTTCGCATACAATTGATCTCCGGATCAGTAATTGAAGCGAAATGTAACATGCAGAAAACAAAATGATTAATTGTTATATCGCAGCTAGAAAGTGGGAATGTAAGATTTAAGTGGCAATACACGTATATCAATGCAATATTTAATTGGCGATGACGGAGGCTTATATCGACTCTGATAATTTGGCGGAAAAGATGCTTGGGTGGTCGCCCGAAGAGCAGCCAAAGAAACGTGCAGGGCGACCCGTTGCGATTGATGACAGCAGGCTCTTTGGTGCCCGTGAGCATTTGGTCTGGCTTTTCGAGCAGACGTGGCATGAAGTGGGAGAGCGCCTTCGTTGGATTAAGAAACCCGAGGACGTGCTAAAGGCGATTCACGTCTGGGATGATCCTGATAAGAATTGGAATCAGCACTACATCGCAAAGGCACTTCTGAGGTCACCGTCGACGCCTGCCACACCCAAATGGATTACTGAAAAGCGTCGCCAACTCGGCGAGTTAAACGAAGCTCTTCAGGATGGCTATCGCGTAAGAGAGAAATGCCGGAACGCTCTTGAGACGGCACAGCGTGCGTCAACGCCCGATCTTTCAGAAGGTGAGAAAGCAATCGTTCAGGACCAAGTTTCTAGACGCAATCAGAAGCTTGCTCAGGCGGAAGCGGATTATGCTGCTTTGGAAAAACGAGAGCGGGAAATTCGGGAAGATTTGCTCGATGGCGAAGCATACATTGCACGGATGGAATGTGTTCGATTTTGCCGGGCCAATCGTTACCGGTTAACCCCTTTGAATATCGCGAACGCTCTCGCCGGGGTGCCCTACATCGGATGGCGGCAATCAGCCAATAGGTGTGGCAAGCTAGCGGCTCAGAACGCTAATGGTCAGGCTATTCAGATTTTCATGGCCATCGAGCGAACCGTGCGGTCCAGTGTGCGAAGAGCTAACTTGATCAAGGAGGCAGAAAAATGGCTCAGAGCGCAACGAGGCAAGAAAAAAAATCTGGGAGTGTCAGCCCTGCAAGAGAAGTGGTTTTACCTGCGCTGGGCAATCAAGACTGTTATTGAGGCTGATCCGCGTGTACAGACGCGTGAACTCCCGTTTGCAATTGCGCGGGAATATTGGAAACGGGTCAGTCGTCCATCCAATATCGATAGGCTCTTTGAGGAAGAAGAACGAATCGTGAGTTGATTTGGATCCTGGCAGCTAGCCAAAGGAGGCTCTCAAATGGGCTCGATCGCAGCCTCGGATACGAACATCGAACCGAGACAGGGCGTAATCACATTGTTCGGTTATGGCACCAGTGTTCGTGTGGAACGTGGTCACCTGATCGTTCAGGACGGAATCGGGACTGATCGCCGCCATGCGCGATTTCCACCAGTCGGACATGGACTTCGCCGCCTTGTCGTCATCGGATCAGACGGATTGGTTTCGCTTGCGGCACTTCGCTGGTTGGCGGACCAAGACGCAAGCTTTGTCATGCTTGATCGAGACGGCTCGGTTCTCGCCACGACAGGTCCGGTACGGCCTTCGGACGCGAAACTTCGACGCGCTCAATCCCTCGCGATGTCAAACGGAGCAGGTCTAAGAATCGCAAGCGAGTTAATCCGTAGAAAGCTTTTAGGGCAGGAAGAGGTCGCGCGTCACAAGCTGCTAGATACATCAACCGCCGATGTCATTGCACGCTTTGCCGCCGAACTTCCTCAGGCCGATAGCTTCGCGACTATTCGGCTGATCGAATCGCAGGCGGCTCGTGCCTATTGGTCCGCCTGGAGCACATTGCCAATCAACTTTCCGAAAAGCGATCTAGCGCGAGTCCCCGAACATTGGCGCAGCTTTGGTGCTCGCGTTTCTCCTCTCACTGGATCGCCCCGACTAGCCGCAAATCCTGCGAATGCAATATTGAATTACCTCTATTGCATTCTGGAATCCGAATCCCGACTCGCCGCTGCTGCTCTAGGGCTGGACCCTGGATTGGGTGTTCTGCATGTCGATACTCCAGCTCGGGACAGTCTCGCTTGCGACATCATGGAACCGGTTCGCTCCGCCGTCGACGCGTACGTTCTCGATTGGATTACCCGGCAACCGTTAAGGCGAGAATGGTTCTTCGAGCAACGGGACGGCAACTGCCGATTAATGGGCCCGTTTGCCATTCGCCTCTCTGAGACAGCATCCACTTGGAGGCGAGCAGTCGCACCCGCTGCCGAATGGGTCGCAAAGCAATTTTGGTCAACCATCCGCCGGCCCAACTCTCCCCTTGCGACTCGGCTGACACAGGCCAGCAAGCGGGAAGCAAAGGGCAAAACTGTTACGACTCTAATCAGCGCACCTAACCAGCAAAACGTATGTCTTGGATGCGGCAAGGCTGTCGGGCAGGCGAGCACTCGTTGCAAAATGTGCGGCATCGAAATCTCAACCGACAGAATGTCACAAATAGCAAAGCGAGGACGCATTGCTTCCAAATCTCAGGAATCGCGCGCGAAGCTCGCTGCTACGCAGCGGGGGCAAGCACGAGCGCGTTGGAAATGGAACGCTTCCGATCTGCCCACTTGGCTTACCGTCGAAGCATACGCGACGCGTGTACTGCCACGTTTGAAGGACGTCCCGTTATCGAAGATGGCGTCAACAATGGGCGTGTCCATTCCATATGCCGCGAACGTTCGCAAAGGGC
>Ga0070730_10001888_pt1 | contig 19597 bp, 18 predicted proteins | sample Coa_R1_3_FD_66447 | JGI IMG/M metagenome (GOLD analysis project Ga0070730, IMG submission 66447) | Surface soil microbial communities from Centralia Pennsylvania, which are recovering from an underground coalmine fire - Coalmine... | ecosystem: Environmental > Terrestrial > Soil > Unclassified ... | reverse complement strand
CGAATAAATTGAAACAATATCCTGTCGTTGGATATGCGACTGATCAAAATGGAAACCAAACTAGTGTGCCAGTTCTCAACTTTCCTTCAGGACCACAAGCAATTAAAGCAGATGAATCATGCAGCAATGGTTCAGCGCCGTGGAGTTTACATAATCCACAACAGGGTTGCCGAGCGATTGATTTCAACGCCCATGATAACAGTGGCAACCTCGAATTAGGCCGGAGAAATCAACCGAACGTTCATATGCCGCCAGAATTTGTGTCAGCAATGGAAGACTGCAAAATTCTTTGGGGTGGAAGATATAATGGGGCAGAAGGAGTGTCGAATGGTTGCGATCCCATGCACTTTTCATATGCGCCGAGTTGTTTTCAATAAAAAGAGAATTTCCCGCTTGTTTTTCAACTCCAAACAGTATTTAATATGTGTTCATATCTTTAAAGCTGCGAAAGCACCCAAGCTTTCGCTCCCAAGCAACGATTCTCCTCTAGTAGAGGAGAGGGAAACCAAGTTGAGCGTTAGCGGAGGTGTTTTTTTAATATCTCAAACCTCACCGCCGGCACCGGCGCTCATTTAAAACACAAAAGGAAGTATGGTCAAAAACACTGATCTTTCTACTAAACTCAAATTTCTCCAAGGGGTTGAACTGACTGAGTTGCACACTCATGTGGGCTTTTCCATTTCACCCACCATGTTGTGGGAAATTGCGCATGATCAGGGTATTCGTTTGCCCACGAAAAACTACTGGGAGTTTGAAAAGATGATCACGATTCACGAGGCGAAAGAGTACGAAGACTATCTCGCGATGTACGACTGGACCGAAAAAATTCAGTCTTCGCCGGATGCGCTTTTCACTGGCATGCAAACGATTATTTCTGGAGCGTACCGTAAGAATAATATTACCAAACTTGAAATTCGTTTTAATCCCATTTTGCGCAACCGAAACGGTGAGCGCGACCTCGACCACTTGATTGTGTTTGCGCTGCAGGGAATGGAGCGGGCAATGCTCAAGTATCCAGTGAAAGCCGGCATTATTCTCATGATGGACCGCCGTTTTAATGAACAAGAAAACGCGGGCGTTGTGCACAAAGCGATTAAGTATCGCAACCGCGGGGTGGTGGGCATCGATTTAGCTGGACCGCTCAAGAAAAATGAACAGAGCCGTGCGTTTCGGCCGCGCGATGTTAAAGTTTTGGTCGAAGAAGCGCGTGCCAATGGTTTGGGTGTAACGATCCACACTGGTGAAGCAACCGGCATTGAAGAGATGTGGGAAGTGGTGGAAGAGTTGAAACCAAACCGCATCGGCCACGGTATTGCGTGCGTCCATGATGAGAAATTGATGAAACGATTGGTAGAAGACGGCACAGTTTTGGAGACGTGTCCGACCTCAAATTTACATACAAAAACTGTCAAAGACCTCGAAGAAATGCGCCACATTTATGCGACGCTGAAAAAAAACAATGTCAAGTTTACGATCAATACGGATGGTCCCGAAATGCAGCTAATTTCACTGCGCGCAGAGTTTGAAAAACTTATCACCAATCACATTTTAACTGAGGAGGATTTGCTGGCCGCCAACCGCGTGGCGAGTGAAGCAAGTTTTATAAAATAATGTCAAATATTGTTGCCCAAACCTCACAAAACTTTCCATTAGGCCTCACTTTCGACGACGTTTTGCTTCAGCCCGGTTACTCAGATTTCGCCCGCAGCGAAATTGATTTGTCTGCGAAGCTGACACGCGAAATTGTTTTGAAAGCACCACTCGTTTCGGCGCCGATGGACACGGTCACAGAAGCAGAGCTCGCAATTGCGCTCGCGGAAATGGGTGGAATTGGCATTATCCACCGCAACTTGAGTATTGAAGAGCAGGCCGCGGAGGTGAAAAAAGTGCACGCGAAAAATGTGTTGGTGGGCGCAGCGATTGGTGCCAGTAAAGGATTTGAGGAGCGCGCGGCAGCGCTAGTGGCTGCAGGAGTGAGTGTGATCGTTGTTGACTCTGCACATGGGTTTGCCAAAAGCATCATCGACACGATCAAGTTTTTGAAAAAAACCTACCCCAGTTTACAAGTCATTGCGGGAAATGTGGCCACATACGACGGCGCAAAAGCGCTGATCGAAGCCGGTGCCGACGCAATCCGTGTGGGCATGGGACCGGGTGCAATTTGCACAACACGAATTGTTTCTGGAATGGGTGTGCCGCAATTGACAGCAATTTTTGAGACCGTGCGCGCAGGGCGTGAGGCCGGTGTCCCAATCATCGCCGACGGCGGCATTAAGTACTCTGGCGACATGGTCAAAGCGTTGGCTGCTGGGGCATCGACAGTGATGATGGGCAGTTTTTTTGCTTCTGCCGCTGAAGCTCCTGGTGAGAAAGTGCAGCTGCGCCCGGATCAAATCCCCAACCAGTTCAAACATTTATTGAAAAATAAAGCAGATTCGTATTTGTTTAAGAGTTACCGTGGGATGGGTTCGGTGGGTGCGATGGAGCACGGCGCGAAAATAAAATCCGAAGACGAGTTCCACGGAAAAGATTATAAAGATCGGGTGCTGGTTGCAGAGGGTGTGGAAGGATTAGTGCCGGTCAAAGGCACACTCAAAGAGATTGTGGACCAAGCGCTCGGAGGAATTAAATCCGGCATGTATTATCTTGGTGTAAAAACAATTGACCAGCTACAAAAAGAGGCCAAATTTTTGCAAATTACCCAAGCGTCTTTAACTGAAAGTCACCCGCACGATTTAGTGATTACGGAAGCGGGGAAGAATTATTAAAAGCAGCAAGAGAGGAGCGGTATGATCTACATCATTGACTTCGGTTCCCAAACTGCCCACCTCATCGGTCGCCGCCTCCGCCAACTTGGTGTGGAGTGTGAGTATCTCATTCCCGAAGAAACGCTCGCGAAAATTGCGCAGCGCAAACCAAACGGAATCATTCTTTCCGGTGGTCCAGATTTTGTGACGCGTGAAGGTTCACCGCAACTAGAAAAAAAAGCATTTGAACTTGGCATCCCCATGCTTGGTATTTGTTACGGTTGGCAACTCATGGCACACGTGTTGGGCGGGAAGGTGATTGGTGGGTATCGTGAGTTTGGTCCCGAAAAATTAACCATGTTGCGTAAAAATGTTTTTGAGCTACCCAAACAATCTTGTGAAGTTTTTATGTCCCATGGTGACTCAGTCGTTGGGTTGCCTGATGGATTCGAAGTTGTTGCGTCAACACAACAAGTGAAATACGCAGCTGCGCAGGATATGAAACGCAAGTTTATTGGTGTTCAATTTCACCCCGAAGTTGACCATACTGAGTACGGAATGGAAATCTTGAAATACTTCGTTGCGGAAATTTGCGGCGAAAAATTGCAGCCATTTGAGCTTGACCCAGAAAAAATCATTGCCGAAATTCATACGAAAGTTGGGAAGAAAAAAGTCATTTGTGCGGTGTCTGGTGGAGTGGACTCAACAGTCGCGGCCGCACTGATCGGGAAGGCGATTGGTAAAAATTTGATTCCTGTGTATGTCGAAAGTGGCTTCATGCGGCCCAAAACGCGTGAGCGTGTCCAAGAAATTTTTACAAAACTCGTACCGGCGGATTTAGTTATTGTGGATGCGAAGCCACGATTCATGAAAGCGCTAGAAGGAGTGGAAGATCCGGAAGCGAAACGCAAAATTATTGGCAAGCTTTACATAGATATTTTCCGCGAAGTTGCGGAAAAACACAGTGATGTACAATTTTTGGGACAAGGAACCATTTACTCCGACGTCATTGAGTCAAAAGGCTCGAAGCACGCCTCAAAAATTAAGTCACACCACAATGTCGGCGGCCTCCCCGCCGAGTTAGGTTTTGAGCTCATTGAGCCGCTGCGCACGTATTATAAAGATGAAGTCCGCGAGCTCGGCCGCCTTTTATCTCTCCCCGAAGACGTGGTCATGCAGCAACCCATGCCAGGTCCTGGATACGCGATCCGGATCCGTGGCGCCGTGACGGAAAAACGTTTGCAACAAGTCATTGCGGCGGACACGATTGTGGTCGAGGAAGTCAAAAAAGCCGGCCTATACGAAAAAGTGTTCCAGTGTTTTGCAATTATGAGCGGCGCCTACAGCACTGCCGTGAAAGGTGACGAGCGTGCTTTCGCCGAAGTCGTGGCCGTGCGCGCCTACGAATCAAAAGACATCATGACCTCGCACTGGGCGCAACTGCCCTACAACGTGTTGCAAAAAATTTCCTCGCGCATCGTGAACGAAGTCCCCGACGTCTCACGCGTCGTGTACGACATCACCACCAAACCGCCGGCGACGATGGAGTGGGAGTAGGGAGGGAGAAGTCAGAAAGTGAACTCAGTCGCTTGAATCGTTTGAGTAACCGATCGAGTTCAAAAGATAATTCGCTAATTCCGGAATACTTACCAATCTCTGAAAAGCCTCAACACCCATTTGTTCTCTCGTGATCGAAGAGGCGTCGATGGGCACAAAATTTGAAGCCTCAGCAACACTATGTGGTCCGCGATAGTTGCCAGGAATGTGTGGATAAGATTTATTTAAACGCTTTTTGTCTTCTTCCAATCGGTCTCTGCGGTTTGCAAAGATTGCTTCGTCACTAGGAATGGGTTTTCCACTCTGCTGAGCCTTTTCTCTTTCGCGCGGCACTAAACGGTCTCGAGCCACATTCCCTTTTGTCATGACGCTTTCTGTGATAAAGAGCGGATCTTCAGAACTATTTCCAAAAATTGGCCAAAGCATATACATTGCTTTGGAATCGACAATAACAACTCCATGTTCCTTTGCGAGCTCGCGAGCTTTACTTATCATTTCCATATCGATTTGATAATCCAAGTTGGGATCATCTTGATGTGCTTTTAAAAATTCTTGAAGTCCAGTATCGCCAAAAAAACCATTCTTTTCTGCGACACCTCGCATTGCGTCGCCAGTAGAAAGATATGGACAGTCTAATTGTTTGGCCAATTCTTTCGTGGCCGTGCTGCTTCCTGATGCACCGGGAAAAATCCTGCCATCACCACAACAACGCCGTTTTCATGCAAACGTCGCAAACCCTCTGGAGTAAGGTGCGTTGTACGTGAATTCTCTTTGGAAAATAAATCACCAGTTATTGTAAAGTTTTCATTCGGGGTTGGGCGAAGGTCATCGGGATTGATGTGGGTTGGAGTTTCTGAAGACATAAACGGGAATATATCAAGATCGTTTGAAGGTGCAAGAGGTAGTTGAGAGATTAACCTCTTTTTTTGTGTGGCCGATGGGCATTGGCGGTAGTGAATGCCTCGTTTGAAACCGCGCGGTGGTTGTATCCGTTTTCGACAATATTTTCTCTTAACTCTCCAATATTTCTCGACCGTTGGTCAGCTAAACTTCTTCCTCCAAACATTTGTGCAATCCAAAAATTCTGGACGATACTTTGTATGGAACGTGCCTTTGCCATATCATTTGGTTTACCCTCAACATTGTTAAGGTCGCCGGCATCGTTCAACCTTTTTTCAGCCAGTTCTTCATTGAGCATCGCCTCAATCCATTGAGTTACTGAGCTTGCACTACCATTATATGGTTGGACTGGCACGCCATCCACATTTTCCACAAACAAACCACCAGCTTCAATTCCGCCAGCAACAGCTCTTCTGTTTAAAGAAATCGTGTCAACAAATCCTAAAATGGCGCCAATCGTATTTCCGGTACCTCCTTCAACACCTATCATTACGTCATTAAATTCTGGATCCAAAGACAACAAATATGCTAACTCCAGTCCATTTGCCGCTCCGCCACCTTCTAATGAAGTGCAGTTTTCGCCGCCCCCATGACCACAAAGCACCATATTGATTTTAATATCCGGTGCATTCAGTTTTTTTGCTTGAGCGATGTCCACGATTGGACCAACACAAATAAACATGTCGGGACATGCTTGACGAATCAGACGAGCTGTCTCAACTGTGCGGTAATCTGGATTTGTGGTATAGATGCGAATTGCCCGACAGCCTTCTTGGTATGCTCTTGCAGTAAAGTTAGCAACTTTTTCAGGATTTTCACTTCCAACAGAAATACCAATTTGCTTTACGACTAAGTCTCGAATGTCTTCAGGTAATTCTAATTTATCAATGTCTGCAACCGCCGCATTAAATAAACGCAGTTGGAGATCAGGATTTTCTGCATAGATGCTGTTGTGCGGAATCCATGAACGATGGAAAGAAAGAGCGGCGGTAGTGAGGACGTCTTTCCAACCTGTCACTGGTGGCATCCCACCCAAAGAAAAAATAGATGTGGGTGTTCCGTCAACATTAATAATGAGCCCCTTACGACTTGCCTCTGTCCTACTCATCTTTTCATCTGTTGACTGTCTTGCATATCCAAGTTCGCGAATAGCGACAGCTGCATGAGTTTCCCATTCTTCAATATCAATATTTTTTCCTTCAGATTCTTTTTTTTGAATTAATTTAATGAGTTCTTCTATAACTTCTGATCTCTGGTTACTTCTCTTCTGAGTAACAATTTCCCCACGCATCATTGCGCGCAGGTGTTCATACATCTCGTCGTTGTGATAAAGCATGAATTCATATGCTCTGACTGCTAAAGCTTTTTCAATTTCTTGGAGACCCATTTGCCAAAAAACCAGATTTTCAAATCCATTTTCTGTTTTTAAACGGACTGGTTCTCCATGTAAATCCTTCGCTGTGTCGATTGGTGTGATCAATAGTCCGATACTCGGACTTTCAGGATCGGTGGTGTAACGAGCAATTGCGCCGTCAGCCAAATCTTCTCTATAGTAGACGGGGAGTTGTGTTATTTTGAAATCTGGGTTTGGCTCGTTGCCTTGTATGGCTTCAAGGTTAAATGCATGTTGGATAGCCTTTTGATTTTGGAGCCTGTCTTTCCGAATAGCTCTGAGTTGAAATTCATAGGGAGGTGGCAACTCAAAAATGTGAGTGCCTAAATCAAATGGTTTGTCGAGAAGTTTTTCTAAAGCTTGACGACGAGGGGAGTATAAATCTTTTTCTTTTGAGTCCATTTGCGCATTTGTTTTTTTGGGAGAGTTAGTTTGGCCATTGGGTTCGATAATGTCATCAAATCCAAATGCATTTGCACCGCGAGGTGATTCTGCAATTGTGCACATCCACTCGCCGATACGCGCATGAACCTCGTATCCATCAAAAACAGCAAGGCCTACTTGGAACTTCACGCTTCGATCACTGCCATCTACCATGCGACAGATTTTTTCCCGCATCCCGCGATCTTTAGTAAATGCATCTGCGTATGCACCTGGCAAACCATTCAAAGCTGGAATCATTAATGAAGTATCTTCTACAATGATTGGTTTGCATCCGTTTCTTCGCCAAGCTTCTATTGCTTTCTCTTCAAGGACTTTCAAAGGTTCATCTTGAATTTCTGGGATACTCAAATTGACACCGCGAACTTCATATTGATCGCCAAGTATACGCGCAAATTCAGCAAGTTTATCTTGATTATGGGTGGCAAAAGTTAATGTGGACTCAGTTTTTGGTCGCCCCTCACCTTGGTTTAATAAGGGGATAACATGATTGATGGTTTTAGGTATTTCTTTTAAAAGTGCTGACATTATTCGGCATTTATTTGCATCTATAAGGTGAACATTCTATCACTTCTTGTCTTTTCCTGTATCTGTGCTTTAAATACAACTCTCATCCATTTGCGCAAATACACGAAAGTTTTTCATGCCCCCATTCGAAATTAGCGAAGATTCTTACTACCAAATCGAAACTGACAAACCCGGTGAAGAGTGTGGTGTCTTTGGCTTGATTTTTCCTGGAGAAGAAATTGAAAGTGTGATTGTCAACTTAACCCTCGCGGGTTTGTTCTTAGTCCAGCATCGAGGTGAGGAATCCGCAGGTATTGTGACTGCAGATGGTGAAAAGCTTTCACCGGCCTTAAAAAGTATGGGCAAAATTCGTGATGGCATTTTTCCAAAATACCTTGGACTTGATGTAGATGGAAGGAAAAAACTGGAAGGGTATATTGCGTCAGCCCACACTCGTTACTCAACAACAGGCTCTTCAACAATTGAAAATGCCGGACCATTTGTTTGCGGTGAAGTTGGAGTTTCCCACAATGGCAACATTACCAACGCGGAGCGTCTAAAAAAATTCCTCATGAAAATGGGTGTTGAGTTTAAAGCCACTACCGACAGTGAAGTTATCGCGGCTTTGGTCGAGCACGCACCCGGCGCGAACATGGACCAAAAAATTCAGGCCGCGATGCGTAAACTCCGTGGTTCTTTCAGTTTGGTCATTGCCACACCGGATGCATTGTATGGGGTCCGAGATGGAATGGGCAATCGGCCTCTGTCGCTCGCAGAAATCCATGAGGAGGGAACGGACAAAGTTGGATATGCGCTGTCTTCTGAAACGCCAGCGTTTTATGACTTAGGTTTTGATTTGGTCAGAGATATTGGGCCGGGGGAGATTGTAAAGTTAACAAAAAATGATGAAGGTGAAGTTGTGCTGGAAAGTTTGACGTACTTAGATAAAAAACCAAAACCAGCATTTTGTGGTTTAGAGATCGCGTATCTTATGAGACCAGACGCATATATTAACGAGGCGCAGTTGGACACGATTCGCAGGGCTCTCGGTACGCGATTGGCAGAATTGAGTCCACCGCCTTCCGTAGAAGATATTGATTTTGTTACATACGTGCCAGAGTCATCTCGTCCAGCTGCTGAAGCGTTCGCGGAAGCAATCGGGAAGCCCACAAGAACAGCAATGCTAAAGGGTCGTTACGGAACAAGTTTGGCAAATGGCGCTGTTCGCGGTTTCATCAATCCTGATCAAGCAGCCCGTAGTCAAATTGCCAGACGTTATTCGCCACACGACATTCTCATCGGTAAAAATATTATTTTGGTTGACGATTCAATTGTGCGAGGAACGACAACTGCTGGAGTTGTGGAGGTGCTAAGAAATAGAGTAGGGCTTTATCGAGATAAAAGTGTCGGGAAAATTTTTCTCTACATTATTTTCCCACCCATCAAAGGTCCATGCTATTTAGGAACTGACATTGGTGAAAATGATACATTGATTGCCCGTGGTAAAACGATTGAGCAAATTGCTGAAGAGTTGGGCGTGGATGGTCTGTTTTACTTACCTTCTGGAGAATATCAAGATGTCGTAAATAGAGAAATAGGTAAAGAATTTCCATTGTGTTTGGCGTGCGCGACTCTTCAACAACCAGAACTGGCTTTTGAAACGGAAGAGGCAGAAGCAACTGAAGTGCTTTTTGAAGAGTAGAAAATTTTATCCGATTGCTAACATTCTTTCAATCGGCACCCGCGCGCGCTCGGCAATTTTCGCATCCACTTTTACTTCAAAAGTTAGATTTTTCAGAGAACTAAGCACTTTTTCCAACGTAATTTTTTTCATGTATTTGCAGACCATATCTTCCCGAAGCGGCACAAAAGATTTTTGCGGATTTTCTTTTTTTAAACGGTGAAGGATGCCAGTTTCTGTGGCAATCACAAACTCTTTTGCTGGAGACTGTTTGGCATATTTCAACATGCCACCCGTTGACAAAATATGCGTGTTTTTTTGCGGAATGTCACCAACCGCCACATCATACATAGAGTTTGTGACGCAGCCACATTCTGGATGGATCAAAAAATCAGCGTTGGGGTGTTCGTGAAGTTTATTCACTACTTCTTGTGGGCGAACATTTGCATGCACATGACACTGACCAGGATAGACGTGGATGTGTCGGCCAGTCATTCTCGCGACATAACTGCCCAAAAAAATATCGGGCGTGAAAATAATTTCTTTTTCTTTGGGGATGCTATTGACAACGCGAATCGCGTTTGTCGATGTGCAGCAGAAGTCGCTTTCCGCTTTGACTTCAGCGCTGGTGTTCACATAACTCACCACAACCGCGCCGGGGTAGCGCTTTTTCCACTTTCGTAACTCTGCCGCATCAATTGAATCCGCGAGGCTGCAACCGGCTTTTAAATCAGGAATGAGTACCGTTTTTTCTGGTGAAAAAATTGCGGCACTTTCAGCCATAAAGTGGACGCCGCAAAATACAATCACTTTGTAATCGGTTTTAGCTGCTTTTTGCGAGAGTTCCAACGAGTCACCAACAAAATCTGCAATGTCTTGGACTTCAGGAACTTGGTAGTTATGTGCAATGATCAACGCGTTTCTTTTTTTGCGCCAAATGTTGATTTGGGAAACGAGATCGTCGTTTTTCATGGCGCCTATTGTACACTACACCTCTATGCAAGTAGTCGATTTTGTGGTTGTTGGTTCAGGCATTGCTGGATTGAATACGGCGCTCGCTTTAGCGCCGTACGGCCAAGTTTTAGTTATCACAAAAAAGAAATTACGTGACTCGTCCACTAATTTCGCCCAAGGAGGAATTGCCGCAGTGAGCGGAGAGCCGGACAGTTTTACCGCCCATGTTCAAGATACACTCGTTGCTGGGGGCTTTCATAATAACGTGCCCGCGGTGGAATTTTTAGCGAAGCATGGTTTTGCTGCGATCCAACAACTCATGACATACGGCGTGCCGTTTGACAAAGAAGGAGCAGAATATGCTTTGGGTTTAGAAGCAGCACACAGTTTCCCACGCATTTTTCATGCCACTGATTTTACGGGAAGGGAAGTTGCTGAGGTGCTCATTCGGCAGGTTCAAAAAAATCGTAAAATTCACATCAATGAAAACACATGTGTTTTAGACCTGATTGTAAAAAACGGAGAGTGTTTTGGGTTGCAGGTTTTGCGAGGCAATACAGTTGAAGATATTTTTGCCCGTGTTGTAATCCTCGCTACGGGTGGTGTTGGCCAACTTTTCAAATGGACAACCAATCCGAGTGTTGCGACTGGTGATGGAATTGCCATTGCGCAAAGGGCTGGGGCGAAATTGAGTAACATGGAATATATCCAGTTTCATCCCACACTACTTAACCAAACTGGCCAGCCATTTTTGCTTTCAGAATCTTTGCGTGGTGAAGGTGCGTGGTTACTGAATGAAAAAGGTGAACGCTTCATGCAAAAAATTGACCCACGTGGTGAACTGGCGCCGCGGGACATCGTAGCGCGTGCTATTTTCACTGAACAGAAACGCGGCAATGTTTACCTAGACATCCGCCATCGGAGCAAGTCATTTTTGCAAAAACGCTTCCCAAATATTTCTGCCGAATTACGAAAAAGGGGTCTCGATTTAGTCCAAGATCTCTTGCCAGTGACTGCCGCAGCCCATTTTTTATGCGGTGGTATCACGACTGACCTCTATGGAAAAACTTCATTGAAAAATCTTTATGCCTATGGTGAAGTTGCTGATAGTGGGGTTCATGGCGCTAATAGGTTGGCCTCAAACTCGTTGTTGGAAGGGATGGTTTTTTCGTCGCGGATAAAAGAATGTGTAAATGAGTTTCCGGCGCAACCAAAAATTATCAAAGTAGTAACAAAAGATTTTCCTGTAAAATCTGTAAAAGATGAAGCGCGCAAAAAATCTAGGATGAAGAATCAATTGCGTTCTTTAATGTGGGAAAAAGTTGGAATTATCCGTTCCAAAAAAAACTTGTTCGATGCCTTAGCGCAACTCTGTTTTATGGAAAAGAAAGCAGTTTCCCTGGATTTAAAAAATATGATTCAGGTGGCGAGACATATTACTGAGGCGGCTTTACTCAACCCAAAAAGTTTAGGTGCGCATTATCGGGAAGATGCTGTCTAGTTTCACAAATAGAGAGTTATAATCCCGCCTATGGCAAATGAGAAATACGAACCAGTGAGTGGTAAAACCGATGCTCGAACATTTATCACTCGTGGGGAAGAAACAATTCGAGTAATTCGTGACAGAATTTTGCCAACTTTTCCTCAGCCAAACTTGCTTTTAGTTGGTTTGGGCTTAGATTCAGATGTGATGCATTGTTGTTACATTCCTTACAAAATCGCCGGTTTTTTGGAGGGGAAAAATGTCTCTTACAGAATGACCATGGTGGACGCCGATCCTCGTGTGACTGCCGACGTTCTTGCAAGAAAGAAACTCTACATGTTTAATGACGACGGTGATCCTGAATTTCCAGAGCAAGGTCTAAAAAGATGGCGAGAATACTTACAAAATACACAACAACTAGAACGTTTTGTTGAACCAAATGAAGTTGTTGATGATCTGAAATTTTATCCCCACATTGGTGAGACAGATTTAAGAAAAGACTACATTGAGTTTTATAAAATTTTTGTGGCAGCTGTGCCACAAAGCTTTCTCTGCGGGTTAGACGAAGGAACGATTCAAGTTATCAATAATGATATTGTTGTTGCTGGTTTGCCTGACAAAATGGAACCGGAACAACAATATCATTTCTGTGACATGTTAAACGTTTTTTATTTACTTTCTTCGTTGGGTCAGCAACTTGCGCTTGAGAATATTTCGCGGTCTTTGGTAAAGGGAGGCTCTATTTTATTTGATGATGGTGAGAGGAGAAATATTGAGCCAGACACACCTTTACTGAAAGAATTTGGCGGGTGGCTGGGGAGATTTCGACTTCGACAGCTTGGATTGAAGTTGGAAGTTTTAGAACAGACTAAACAAGATTTTTTTGGCAGGAATATGGTGGGGTTGTTGCATAAATTGTAGGAAAGATTTCAAACTAGTTAGTTTTCTCTCCCATACACCTGCTCATGGGTTCCAACATCGACTAGAACATAAAACTGGCTTTCTTCTTTGTAAATTACTCGAACGTCTTCGGTAATAGAAAACGAGCATAATCCGAGCATTTTCCCCTTCAGGGTATGTGGTTGGGTTTTTTTGATATCACCCGATAAAAATAATTCGAGTTGCTGATGAAATAATTCACGCAGTTGTGGATCATATTGGATCCGCTTGCGAAAAGCTTGACGAAAGTGCGTTGTCCGCACAATGTGTTTCATAAAAATGAAATTTCGCTAACGCTGATGAAAAACCACGAAGCTTCAACTTTTTTCTTCTTCCTCAATTTGTTGCCGCAATTCTTTTGCCGAACGAGCTGGTTTTATTTTACCTTTGGCTACCAATTCCAATGTCTTCCTTATATCTTGAGCATATTTTTTCTCTTGTTGCAAAGTAAATTCTTCAACTTGCCTTGAGTGAAAACTATACCCAGATTCTGCCTTTTCTCGTAGGTCAGAAACGGGTGCTGTGGGAAGAGTGGTGGTAATTTTTTTCATTTGCACATCCATAAGAGTATTATACAATGATAAAGTCATGATTAAAGCCCATCTCACATATCTCACTTCTTTTTCCACAGCTTCTTGAAGTTCTGCGTTTGGGTGTATATTTCTCTAGTGTATTGAAAGGAAAATTTCCATGCAAAAAAAAGATATTATTTTTGACCTTATTAAAAAAGAAAAACAAAGACAGCAAGACAAAATCGGTTTGATTCCGTCAGAAAATATTGTGTCACCCGCAGTGGCGGCAGTGCTGTCGTCATGTCTTTCAAATAAATATTCTGAGGGGTATCCGCGGCGTCGGTACTACGAGGGAAACCAAGTAATCGACGAAATTGAGTTGCTGGCGCAAGAAAGAGTGAAAAAACTTTTCGGCGTGCCGTACGTAAATGTCCAACCGTATTCTGGTTCACCGGCAAACTCTGCCATTCAGTTTGCGTTGATGAATCCGGGCGACACGATGATGGGTTTGAAGTTGAACATGGGTGGGCACCTCACTTTTGGCCATCCCGATATCACATTTTCTGGCCGTTTTTACAAACCAATACAATATGGTGTCGATGCAAATGGCCGGATTGATTTTAACGAAGTTCGTGAACTAGCTTTGAAACACGAGCCAAAAGTGATTTACACCGGTGCTACTGCGTATCCATATCTTTGGGACTTTGCGCGGTTTCGCAAAATCGCTGATGAAGTAGGAGCGTGGTTGGTGGCGGATATTTCGCACTTCACTGGTTTAGTGGTGGGTGGTGCGCATCCGTCTCCTGTGCCATATGCGCACGTCATTATGTCCACGACGCACAAGACTCTTCGTGGACCTCGTGGAGCCGTGATCCTCGTCACTGAACAAGGCTTGGCAAGAGACCCCGAACTGGGCCAGAAAATCGATCGCGCTGTTTTTCCAGGTTTGCAAGGTGGCCCGCATAATGCCACAACTGCAGCGATTGCTATCGCGGCCGCTGAAGCAAGCACTCCACAATTTAAAAAATATGCAAAACAGATTTGTCTCAACGCGCAAAAATTAGCTGAAACATTGCGCGCACGAAAAATCACACTGGTTGGTGGCGGCACTGAGAATCACTTAATTTTAGTGGATTTGACCGACCAGGGTTTTGCATTGGGGGCGCAAGTTGCGTATGCGATGGATGTGGCTGGCATGTACGCGAACAAAAACACTATCCCCACAGAATCTTCATCGCCATTTTATCCATCAGGCTTACGTCTTGGTACGCCGCTCGTCACGACTCGCGGCATGAAGGAAAAAGAAATGGTGAAGATCGGAAACTGGATCGCAGATGTAGTGGAAGAAGTAAAGTGGGCAGCGTTGCCGCGCGAAAAAACGGAGCGCAAAGCATTTATGAAAAAATTGAAAGCCGACGCGCGAGAAAATAAAAAATTGTTGAAAATTCGCGAAGAAGTAAAAAAGTTGTGTGCGAAGTTCCCGATACAATAAAAAGGAAAACTCCACTACTTACACCTCCAACCGAAATTGGATGGGGTAGTGGTCTGAAAACTTGATGTGGGGAATTTCTACATCCTGTGCATTGCAGTTGCGTGAAAAAACGTAGTCCACTTGGTGCTTCACAAAAAATCGGCCGATTGTTGGTGACTTATATGCATTTTGCAGATTAAATTGGTCCATAAACTGGAAAAAGTTTTTTTGTTTGATGAGCGATGTATAGTTAAAATCGCCGAGTAACACCACTGGATCTTTCGGTCTGAGATTTTCAGATTTCTCCAGCGCTTCAATAATTTTGGTGATTTGCTTGCGTCGTGTCCGATTTAACACCAAACACAGTAAATGCGTGTTAATCAATGTAATTTTTTTCCTTTTGTATAAAAACGTCGTAAACAATGCAGTCCGTTTGCCTTTATTTTTAAATACTTTTTCTTCCCAAAAACTAGAGTGAGGCAGATCGACAATTTCTTGTTTCACAAGCTTCATTTTTTTATGGTTGTAGGCAGTGAGTTGGCCGTAGTGGCCTTTTTTATTCGTGAATCCCGGAGAGAATGTGTACGCGAGCGAGTGTGGTTCCATGACTTTCAAGAACTCGTCGATTTTGTGGAAAGGAAACTCCTGGAAACAAATAATGTCGAACTTCGTTGGGTGCGCAGCCAGCCAAGCAGCAATTTTATCCAGTTTTTTGCCGTATAAAATGTTATAGGTGATGACGGAGAGTGATTCAGTTTTGGTTTTGGGCATAGATAAGTTTGCACAGTTTTGCTGGAGCATCGCAAATGAAGTCTGGTTTGTATTTTTCCAAACCTGCTTGCGAGTTAAAGCCCCAAGTGACTGCGACGATCGGGACGCAGACTTTTTTGCACGCCTCGACATCTCGAATCTCATCTCCAATATACAACACTTCGTTGGGTTTTAAACGATATTTTTGCAAAAAATGTTTAATCGCTTTGTGTTTGCCAAAAAGTGTTTTCTCTGTATGAATGTAGTCAAAAACATCGATTTTGTTATTTTGTACAAACCGCTCGATGTTTTCTTTTTGGTTTGAGCTAATGATGCCAAGGATAAAACCGGATTTTTTTAAGTCGGTCAAAACATCTTTTATGCCAGTAATAAGTTTGACAGTGGTGATTCTCTGTCGGTACTCACCCTGGGCTTTTTTCATAATGAGTGGTATTCGGAAAAATGGAATGCCAAGCTTTCGGCAAGTTTCCAGAATAGTTTGGTTACGCACTGACTCGAGATCGATGTTTTCTAGTTTGGCAATGAGTTTTGCGTCTCCAGACTTACGGGCTAGGTTGTGGACAATGTCGATGATTACGGGAACTGAGTCAGCGATCGTGCCGTCAAAATCGAAAAGTATCGTTTTTATCACGGGTAGATTATACTTCAGAGATGAAAACTCACAAACTTGATGGGGGATCTCGTAAGGTTGGCGCCCACGTTTCAGCAAGTGGAGGACCGGACAAAGCAGTTGAACGTGCCGCAGAAATAGGGGCAAATTGTGTGCAGATTTTTTCGGGTAGTCCTCGGGTTTGGCAGCGACCAAATTTGAGTGCAGTAAACGTAGATAAAGTGTTTGCAAAACAAGAAGAATTACTTGTTTCACCAATATTTATTCATGCGTTATATTTAGTGAATCTTGCATCAGAAAATCCAGAACTCGTCCGAAAATCTACCGAAGCCATTATTTTTGATTTGCAGTACAACTCGTTGTTAAAAGGAGCTGGGGTAGTCGTGCATTTGGGTAGTCACCAAGGTCGGGGGTGGGAGGCTGTGCGTGAACAAGTGGCGAGAACAATTTCAGCTATCCTCGAAAAGACACCCGCCGGTTCTCATTTTTTGATGGAAAATGCGGCCGGTCAACAAGGTAAAGTAGGTGGTGACTTAGCCGAGATCAAGTGGTTATTAAACAAAGTGAAAGATGAACGTTTGGGGTGGTGCTTGGATACGTGTCACGCGTTTGCGAGCGGATACAGTTTAGGGTCAGTGCCAAAAACTGGCGCGGCACCAATAACGAATGGAAAAGTCACCCGCGAACGCTCACTCATAGAAGAAATTGAAGCGTTGGGGTTGCACAAAAATTTGTTCTGTATCCATGTCAATGACTCCCGTGACCCGTTTGGTTCCGGTCGCGATCGACATGCAAATTTGGGCGATGGGATCATCAAAAAAGATGATTTTGAATACTTTTTGAACCACCCATTAATCGCCAACCAGCCGCTCATTTTAGAAGTTCCGGGTGTGAAAGATGAGGGTCCTGACGCAGAAAATATTGCGCGGCTCAAAAAATTAGTGGGTGAATAAAATTACAGATGAAAAAAATTGCCACGCTCATTATTGTTTTTGTTTTCTTTTTTGGAACTGCAAATTTTTTCTCGCCTACGCGCGCTTTTGACATCACCGACGATCCTCAATACGTCATCATGAATTTTTCGACGATTAACGAACTCAATTGGGCAGTTCCAGAAACAGAATGGCAAACAACGGTCAAACCAAAAATTTTGGAGCAGCTTCACGAACTACGCACGGCACTGCCTCCGGGAAACGCGCAACACAAACTTGCGTGGAGCACGCTCATGGAGTACATGAATTTTCCACTTGATACACCGAGTGATACTTCGCCATATGCGATAAAAATGCGGCGCATTCTGGAAATTACTGACGCAGAAAATATTCCGATCTACATTCCGCTCAACGGATTTCAGTGGTGGGACCAACTGCCGGAACTTTATAATTGGTGGGATCCGGATGGTACGCACACTGATCCGCGCTTTTTCGCACGCCAAAAAAATCCGGCGGAGTTTAAGCAGCGTTTTATCAAGGGTTACAACCCCAACAATATTTGGAATGTCGAGTGGCAGGATTGGCAAACGCCGATGAAGCTCAATTACCGCAACTGGGGTGGAGGAGGTTTTCGGTTGGCACCGCCACCAAATCTTTTTGACCAGCACAAGACTGCTTTAACATACAGAGGCATACAACAACAACGGCTCGCAGTGATTTTGAAACAAATCGTGCCGTTTTTAGACAAATGGCAAAAAGAGGGGCGAGGCGATTTATTCGCGGGTATCACGATTGGTACTGAAGTGTCACTCAACGCGTCGATCAAACCGAGTGACGAGTTTGTGCCGTATGGATACCGCGATATTCAAGATGAATTGTGTGATCCGGCAAAACCAACGTGTGGTACGACGAGTCACTTTACGGCGGAGCAGATCCACGCTGCGCGACAGCGCAGCGTTAACCAATATTTATTGGATTTAACACACTTTGTGGCAAGTTTTGGCATTCCCAAACAGCGCATTTATACACACGTGTGGAGTGAGGCGAAAAAGGGTGAGCCTCGTTATGAAAACTATGCAGCCGCAACAGTAAACCCCTACTCGCGTCCCGGCTTGAGTTTGTATGGGTATGCCCAAAATCCGTTGAGTTTGCCAGACTGGGCCAATACTTTGAAACAAGCCGGTGAGCCAGCTTGGGGCGCACCAGAATACTCTGCTGGAACTTCGCGCCTCGCGTGGCTAAAAGGTCTCCGTAACACGTTTAACAACCCAGTGACTCACGCACACATCATGGCCATTTATAACTGGGCAGAACATCGTGGCACGGGCGCAATTCCCGCCATCGCCGCGTTTTTACAAAACACTCCATCACCAGAGAATGCATGTGCTTTGCCGGAAATTTTACCCACAGTCTCAAATGATGTGCAGAATCCTAGTACTTTTTCGTGGGCGACACTTTCACCTTTTCCAAATCCCGTGTCGTTTGTTTTTCATGTTAAAAAGGGAGACGAGGTACGTTTTGATGATGTCGATGTTGCGAGCGGCTCTTCCATGGTTTTTCCGAGCCTACCTCCCGGAACATACTCCTGGTATTTGGAGGCGAAAAGCTGCGATGGCTACAAACAATTTTCGCAGCCGCGCAGTTTTACTATTGTGCCAATGCCGCCTAAACCAGTTGTGCCAAAAATTCTCAATTGGTTCGAATCGATTTCTCAATTGATACAAAAAATTATAAAGTAATCTATGTTCATTTTTGACGGCTACACTTTTGCGAAAGAAAAAGAAATTATCTTGCAACAGCGTGTGACAGAGCTCCACCAACGTGGAATTTTTCCGAAAATTGCTGCAATATTATTTCGCGAAGACAGTGGCAGCCAACTCTATACGCGCCTGAAAAAAGAAGCCGCGGAGCGAGTAGGGATCGGGTATGAGGTGTTTGAGTTTTCGATGCGCGATGAAGTAGAAGGCGTGGCGGCAAAAATTCAGGAGGTTTGCGCGGATGCAACAGTCACCGGCCTTATCGTCCAGAAACCGGCACGGGTAGTTTGGGAAAAAGTGACAAACAAAAAGAATTTTGGTGAATGGTGGTTGAGTCTCGTTTCTGCGATAGATCCAGCAAAAGATGTTGATGGCTTGTCACAAGAAACATTAGCCGCAATTCAACGTGGCACTTGGAAACAAGAGAGCAAAGTCATACCCGCTACCGCTAAAGCAGTTTTGGAAATTCTCAAAGTAGCTGCGGAAAAAACTGGACTGCAACTTTCACAAGCGACAATAATTATTTTGGGGAAGTCAGATCTGCTTGGTAAACCGCTCTTTTTTGAACTTTCAAATCAAAAAATGAATGTCGAGTTGCTGGGACGGAAAGAACTTGTCGAACGAATAACAAGCGGCCAAAAACTTCATGATGCCGATGTGGTTATTTCTGCGACTGGTCAGCCAAACATCATTACTGGCGACATGATTAAAACCGGCGCCGTCGTTATCGATGTGGGTGAGCCAAAAGGCGATGTTGAATTTACAACTGTTTCTCAAAAGGCAGCGTTTATGACCCCTGTTCCGGGCGGGGTTGGTCCGCTGACGGTGCTGAGTTTGTTGGAGAACTCGGTGAGTTTATCTCAGCCGGGAGATAAGGTGTCTCAGTAACCACCAATCCACAAAATTGGGGGAGATTATTGAGCATTGCGTTCGCTATTCTAC
>Ga0070730_10001887_pt1 | contig 19597 bp, 20 predicted proteins | sample Coa_R1_3_FD_66447 | JGI IMG/M metagenome (GOLD analysis project Ga0070730, IMG submission 66447) | Surface soil microbial communities from Centralia Pennsylvania, which are recovering from an underground coalmine fire - Coalmine... | ecosystem: Environmental > Terrestrial > Soil > Unclassified ... | reverse complement strand
CCGCCCACTCGTCCGGGCGGTCAGCCCTCCCTGCGCTCCGGCTGACCGCCCGGTCTCTACTAGCTCTCTTAGTAAGTACTGCGGCAACCCCCCATCAGGAGCTCACATGCGACAGCCCTCCCCGGCGGCTATGGGTACCGTCCCGGCCCGTCCGGTGGTGGTCACGGCGGCTACTGACCGGGTCACGGGCCAGCGGCGCGGCAAGCGTGTGGCCAAGAGGGCGGTGGCCGGGAGGGCGGTGGCCGCGGCGGCGGCGGTGGTTCTGGCGGTCGCGATTGCTACCCATCGGGCCGTTTTGGCGGCCTCCGTGGCGGCGCTCGGCCATGTGCAGTGGATCTGGATTCCCGCCGTCATCGTGCTGGAATCGGCATCGATAGCCGCCCTGGCGGGCATGCAGCGCCACCTGCTGGCCGCGGGTGGTGCCAGCGTGGGCGTGCGGCCCATGCTGGCCACCACCTTCGCGGCCAACGCGCTGTCGGTCTCGATACCACTGGCCGGGCCGGAGCTGGCCACGGCCTTCACCTTCCGCCGTTACACCGGGCAGGGCGCGGACGCGCCGCTGGCAGCGTGGTCGCTGCTGGTCGGCGGGGTGGTGTCCGCGGTCGCGGCCGCCTTGCTCGTCGCGGGCGGCGGGCTGTCGTCCGGTGACCTCCCGGTCACGGCGGCCGCCACGGCGGCCGTCATGCTTGCGGTGGCCGTCCTGGCCGTGGCGGTCGCCGCCGCACGCCGGGCTCGGATCCGCGGCGCGGTGGAAAGGCCCGTCGGCTGGATGGTGCGGCACGGATCGCGGCTGTTGCGCCGGCCCGCAGAGGATCCTGCCCAGGTGGTACGGTCCTGGGTCGGCCGGCTTGGGTCAATCCGCCTTCCCCTGTCGGGCTGGACGGTCGTGACTGGTCTGGCTTTGGCGAACTGGCTCGCCGACGCCGGGGTCTTGACCGTGAGTATCCACGCGGCCGGCGCAGCCGTGCCCTGGCAAATGCTGCTGCTGGCCTACGGCTCGGGAGTGGGCGCGCAGAGCGTGAATATCACACCCGGCGGGGTTGGGATCGCCGAAGGAACCCTCGGGCTAGTCCTGGTCGCCTCCGGGTTGCGACTCAGCCAGGCTCTGGCCGCGGTGCTCCTCTACCGCCTGATCAGTTTCTGGCTGGTGGCATCGACTGGCTGGCTGGTATTCCTCCGGCTGCGGATGGCCGGACCGCACGGCGGGCCGACGAGATGAATACGGCTGGCGACCACGGACCCGGAGCGGCCGGGTGCTTTGTACGATGATGGCGGTGAATCACGTGGTTGAAGGGATACCCGTCGCCGCCTCCCAGCTCGATCCGGAGTCAGCTGAGTGGCTCCGGGTGCTCGGTCGCGGCGACCAGGAGCGCGAGGCGGCGCTGGCCCGGCTGCATGAGATGTTGCTGCGCATCGCACAGCGGGAGGTCCAGCGGCGCGGTCCGCGGCTGCGGATCAGCGGGCCGGAGCTGGAGGACCTGGCCTACCAGGCGGCGGCGGACGCACTGATGGCCATCACCGCCAAGCTCGGCCAGTTCCGGGGGGAGAGCCGGTTCACGACCTGGGCCTACCGGTTCGTCATCCTCGAGGTGTCGCACAAGGTCGGAAGGCACTTCTGGCGATTCCCGGACGTGCCGCTGGACGCCGAGGACTGGGACCGGCTGCCGGACCGGTTCGGGTTCGAGCCCGCCCAGGAGTCCGAATGGCGGGACCTGCTGGCCGCGCTGCGCCGCGCCGTGGACACAGAACTGAGTCCGCGGCAGCGCGAGGCGTTCGTCGCTCTCGTCATGAACGGTGTCCCGCTGGACGCGCTGGCGGTCAGGCTCGGCTCGAACCGCAACGCGATCTACAAGATGATGTTCGATGCCCGGCGTAAGCTGCGCGCCTCTCTGGTCGCTAATGGGTATCTGACCCATCACACTTCGGGACGCCCATGAACGACTGGACGGAACTGGACCGCTTCCTGCGGACCGATCCGCGTGATGTCGGCTGCGCCGAAGCGATGGGCGTGCTGCACGTCTACGTTGACCTGGTGGCTACCGGCGCCCCGGCCGACCAGCGGTACCCGGGTGTCGCCGCGCACCTGCGCGCGTGCGGTCCCTGCGGCGAGGATTTCGAAGCGCTGCTGGAGGCGGTGCGCGACGCGGCGGACTGACCTGCACCCGCCGGACGGCCATGCGCGCCCAGTTCATCATCGGCCGGGCTCGGCCTAGCCATCGCGTAGCGCGGACTTGAGGATCTTCCCAGAGGGTCCTTTCGGCAGCTCGGCCAGGAACCGGATCTCCCGCGGGTCCTTGTACGCCGCCTTAGGGTATCGGCAATCCTCGTCAGTGAGACATATATTAAATGTGTATCACCCCCTTGCCCAGGTCGGCGGGGCAGGTGACGCGAGCGGAGGAAACAGCGGTGCACCTCCTTCGGGGAGGGACCACTCCGGCACACGCTGAAGACCACCAGGAGGAACGGGAATGCAGCAGCTCACCGGCATGGATGCCTCGTTCCTCGCCTTCGAGACGGCCAACTCCACCGGCCATGTCGGGGGGCTGAGCGTGCTCGATCCGAGTACCGCTTCCGAGCCGCTGACCCTGGCCCGGCTCACCGCGGTGATGGCCGAGCGACTGCCGCTGGTGCCCGTGCTACGGCGCAAACTGCTGAACGTACCGCTCGGCCTGGACCAGCCCTACTGGATCGACGATGCCGAGTTCGACATCGAGTACCACGTCCGCGAGATCGCCCTGCCGCGCCCGGGCTCTGACCAGCAGCTGACCGAACAGGTCAGCCGGCTGCACGAGCGTCCGCTCGACCGCAGCCGCCCGCTGTGGGAGCTCTACCTGATCACCGGGCTGGCCGGGGACCGCGCCGCGGTTTACAGCAAGATCCATCACGCCGCGGTCGACGGGGTCTCCGGCACCGAGTTGTTGACCGTGCTGTTTGACCTCACGCCGGAAGGGCGTGAACTGCCCGCGGCCGAGCCGTTCCGGCCGGAAAGGCCGCCGCCCCTGCCGGTTCTGGCCGCGAGGACGGCCATGCGGCTGGCCTGGCGCCCGGTGCAGACCGTCCGGATCACCAACGAGCTGGTGAGGGTCCTGCCCAGCCTGGCTCCGCCGGTGAACAGGCTGGTCGGCGAGATCCTCGGGCTGAACCGCGGCGACGGCTCGGTGATCGCGACGAGGCCGGGGCGGGCACCGGCGACGCCGTTCAACCGGGCGATCACGCCCCACCGCCGGTTCGCGTTCCGCAGCGTGGACCTGGGCACGGTCAAGATGGTCAAGAACACCTTCGGCGTCTCGGTCAACGACGTGGTGATGGCGATGTGCGCTGGGGCGCTGCGGCGCTGGCTCACCGACCATGCCGCGCTGCCGGACCAGCCACTGGTCGCGATGATCCCGGTGTCGGTACGGGACCCGGCCAGCCAGGGAGCGCTGGGCAACCGGGTCTCCGCGATGCTGGTCTCGCTGCCCACCAACGTCACCGACCCTGGCCTGCGGCTGCAGATCGTCCACTCGGCGACGCAAGTGGCCAAGGCTCAGCAGGCGGAGATCCCGCAGGGACTGGTCGACCAGATCAGCGACTTCGCCATGCCGGCGCTAACCGCCCGGGCGACCCGGGTGGTGTTCGCCACCGGCCTGTTGCACCGGCTGCCGCCGTTCAACCTCACCATCTCCAACGTCCCCGGCCCGAACGTCCCGGTCTACATGTGCGGGGCCAGGCTGATCGCGCACTACCCGGTGTCGGTGGTCACCGACGGCCAGGGCCTGAACATCACGCTGGTCGGGTACCTTGGCCAGCTGCACTTCGGCCTGGTCAGCTCCCGCGAGCTGATCCCCGACATCGACAAGCTGGCCGGCTACCTGCCCGAAGAGCTCGCGCTCCTGGCCGAGGCCGCCGAAAAGCGCGGCGCGGGCCCAGCATAGCCATGACCGACGACGCCGGCCGGGTGCTCCCCCAGGGGACCGGGAGGCCAGCCGCAATTCCGGGCCCGATCTTCGCGGCGGCCGTGGACACCTTCGTGGCCGGTCACCGGCTGGACATGCGGTCCCTGGCCCGGCGCGCCGGTGTGGCCCGCGCCACCTTGTACCGCCGGGCCGGCAACCGGGAACAGCTGCTGGATCAGGTGCTGTGGTGGCGGGCCCGCCTCCTGCTCGCCGACCAGGTCCGGGCCAGCGCGCACCTGACCGGGACGGACCGGCTCACCGCGGTGATCGGCGGCGTGCTGCGCGCCATCGGCACCGACCGCCCGGTGCGGATGTTCCTGGAATCCGACCCGGAAACCGCGCTGCGCGTCCTGACCGGCAGCAACAGCGCGGTGCACCAGGGCATGGCCGCCGCGCTGGAAAACCTCATCGACCTGGAACGCGGGCGCGGCGCGTTCGACTCCTCCCTGGACACCCCCACGCTGGCCTTCGCGATCGTCCGGGTCGCCGACGGTTTCCTCTATCCCGACGTGATCGCCGACCGGGCCAACGCCATCGGCCGCGCGGTCACGGTCATCGAGGCCCTGCTCCGCGGGCTCGACCTGGTGCACCGCGCCCCTGTGATCACCGGGCGGCGGGAGCCCTGATGGCCATCGACGGCGCCGTGGGCATGGTCACCGGCGGCGCCAGAGTCAGCGTGCGAGCCGTACCGCCGAGGTTTGCGCGCGCTATGTGGCGCAAGGCCGCACGTTCGGCGGCGACCAGGCCGCCCCAGACGCCGTGTTGTCCTATGTCCCAGTGCCGAAACGACAGCGACAGGCATTGCACGCGGACCGGGCAGCCGGTGCAGACGGCGATCGCCGCGGCGGCCTCTTTCCGGGCCTTGTCGATCTCCGCATTCAGCGGGAACCACTGCTCGGGGTCGTGGATGCCGTCAGCGCAGCGGGCCTGGCTGATGACGCGGGCCCACAAGGCCTGATCGGTGAACGGCCCGGCTATCTGCTGATGCGGCGGCCCGGCAGTTGCCTGGTCCGGGGTGCGGGCCGTCGGAGGGGAATCTTCCGACGCGGGGGTACGCGGATTAACCATCGGCTCCGTCCTTCCAGGACACCGGTACAGCGGAAGCGCGGACGCCAGCCCAAGCTCCCACGCCTTATTAGCGTCCTGGGCAGGTGCGTGTCTTACCGCCACGGCCAGATCGGCTTCCCCGGGAGCACAGAACGTCGAGAGGCGCCCGACCGGCCCACCTCGATCGCGCCTCGCGGCACGGGTGAACTAACTGCGGATCGTGGACGAAGCCGAGTGCCCGGTACGCGGCCTTGTCCACCGCGATCACGAAGCACACCCGGTCCGGGCCTCGGCTGGGAAATGGGGCGCCGGTGTACTTGACCGAGATCGGATCCATGTACCGGCAGCCCTCGTCGGGACGCACTTCCACTACCCGGCCCTGGATCGCGGCCATCCGGTACGGGTCGGCCATGTCCGTGACCGACAGGGCGACCCGGGGATCGCGGCGCATGTCCTTGGCCTTCCAGATCGCATCAGAGGTGCACACCAGGATGTAATCGTCTTCCAGGCCCACCCAGACCACCCAGTTCCGCGGCGAGCCATCGGCCCGCAGCGTCGACAGGTGCACGTAATTGGGGGCGTCAAGCAGCTTGCGGACATCACCCGGGATGGGAATCGCCATCGCCTAGCTCATTTCGGGTCGGAGCGGTTGCGGTTAACCGGGGGTCGTGCCCCCGGCGGAGAACACCTCCCACGCGGCAGGTCTACCCCGGTTGGCGCCCGAGCCCGGGCGCGGTCTTACCTGGCCCGCAAGCCGAAGACCGTCTCAGCCCTTCGTGATCACTTCGCGGCCCCAGACGACGTAAGACTTCGCCCTCCGCTGACGCCAATAGGGGTAGGCGCGACAGCGGCGAGGGCGCGGAATGGCGACGCCGCACCGGCCCGCCAGAGCCAGAACCAGGTCATCGACCCCGACGTGCCAACGCGGATGACTAAACGAAAGGAAGCCACCATGGCCATGCTGCACCCCCATCCCCCCTTCGGTGAACTGACGTATTACCCGACGTCCCGCTGGATCCGTGGTACGCGCGGCAAGGACACGATCGTCGACAGCCGGCGCGCGGTGCTCGTCTGGGAGCCCGGCAAGCAGGTGCCAATCTACGCATTCCCTCGTGAGGACGTCGCGCTCGCCTCCGGGCCCGCCGCTCCTTCTGCCTCCCAGGCGCGCGGCTTTGCCGATCCCGACCTCGACGGGTACATCACGATCCCGTGGGACTCCCTGGATCACTGGTTCGAGGAGGACGAGGAGGTATTCGTCCACCCGCGGGACCCGTTTGTCCGCGTTGACGCCCTCCAGAGCTCGCGGCACGTGCGGGTTGAGCGCGACGGCCACCTGCTCGCCGAGTCGGACGCTCCGATCCTGGTTTTCGAAACCGGCCTGCCGACCCGCTACTACCTGCCCGAGCGCGACGTCGACTCTTCGCTGCTGGCCGACAGTGACCTGCGGACGGGATGCCCCTACAAGGGATTCGCGTCGTACCGCGACGTGCTGGTCAACGGGCGCCGGCATCGCGGCCTGTTCTGGTACTACCAGGCGCCGTTGCGGGAGGCAGCCGCGGTCACGGGATACCTGGCGCCCTACAACGAGCGCGTGGACCTGATCGTCGACGGCCGCCCCCAGGCGCGGCCTGCCGGGCCGCTCGGCCCGCCAGCAGAGCCCAGCAGGCCCGCGGCCTGACGCAAGGCCGGCCATAGGGCGCGAAGTCGATCCCATGGCGATCGACACGCTCGGATCAATGAGGTGCGCGCGCAGGGTTCGGTCGGCGCCACCCTCATGTGATGCAAGTCGCACAACCTCCTTCCGTCCCGCTGAACGCTCCCCAATCTTCTATTCGTCTTAGTAGTTGGAGGCGAAACCATCGTCGTTCTGCGTGGCGTCAAGGCCCGCGGGAGGAGGTGGGTCAAACACCTCCTCCGGCAGCGTGCTGGTCCTGCTGGCGCTGGCCGCCCCGGCCGCCCTGGGCCGAGCCACCCGCTGACCGGACGTGCGGGCCCCGGCCTCCCCCCTCCCGGGGCCCGCACCTAGACCCCGCGGTGGCACGCTACACATTAGGAGCACACGGTGAGCCTCAACTACCGCCAGCGATACCAGCTTCGCCTGGTCAGGGCGGACATGAGCCGGTCGGACCCTCTACTGTGCTCGCTGTTCGGCATGTTCGGCCGGCTCTACAGGGGGGAGGGCATGCCCGCGTGGGAGCAGGTGCCCAGGAGCCGAGACCGTGGCCGTATTGTCGCCTGGGGCTTGGAGGTGCTCGCCGGCGTGACCGCCGGGCTGGGCGGCGTGCTCACGGCGGCTCTCGTCGCGGTTACCGCCATGCGGCGTTCCGGGGGACGCCGGCGGGCCTCCAGAGCCGAGCGCGCTCGGTACGGCGGGGAGGTGGGTGACCACCAGGGCCCGCCTGGGCGCGGCTAACCGGGGCTGCCCTCCCCAGCCGCCGACCAGCCCGTCCGGCCTCCGCATCTGCCGCGGACCGGCAGCCGAAGCTCACCCGGAGACGGTTACCTCGTGCCACAGCCCGCCATTGAGGTTGAGGTCATTGCCGTGGGCCTGGCCGGGGGCGGCGTCACCGACGTAGGTGTACAGGGGGTGGCCGTTGTAGACGGCCTGCGTCGTGCCGTCTGACCGCTTGATCGTGCCCAGCTTGCCGGTCACGCCCGGGCCTGCGGCCGGGGTCCCGGTCACAGGCGGCCAGTACCCAGCGCATGTCCCGTTGCAGTTGGATGTGGACGGGGTATCGGGGGCGAACGAATACAGCGTGAACCCCTCGGCATTGGTGAGGACGGTCGTGCCGCCGATCTGCGCCGTCTTCACTTCGCCTGCGGCCGAGGCTCCCGGGCCGCCTGCCCCGGCAACGGCGACGCCCAGCAGCACCAGGGCAGCCACCGACACGGCGGCAGCCGCCTTCCTGGCACCGGGCACGCCCGCCTGCAGCCTGGCCAGCACACCGCTGCGGGACGCTACTGGCCCGGCTGGCTGGTGCGTCGCGGCGGGGGAAAGGGCGAGCACAGCCAGTGCGGCGAAGGCGGCTACCTCGATTACGCCAGCGACGATCCCCGCGGTCGTTCGGATCTCCTTGAATCCGAACAGGCCGATCCACACCGACAGGAGGTAACCGCCGAGGGTCGAGAGGACAAACCCGGCACCGGCCAGGGCGGCCAGCCGGCTGCGCGACACCAGCACGGCCGCGGCGAGGCCGAACGCGGCGATCACCTGGAGCAGGAAGAGCCAGCCGATCACCGGGATCGACCGGTAGCCGGTCAGGTACAGGTCCAGGTGAATCGCCCCGGTCGCGGCGAGCAGCCCGCCCCCGGCCAGCCGAAGCCAAAGCCGCGGCCAGTTCAGTCCCACTCGCCGCTCGCCGTCGTGAGCTTGTGTGTTAGAAGTCATGTCTACTAATACGGATAGTAATAAGGTTCGGTTCACGGCGGTCGGCGCAGTTTGGGCGGGAGGCGCCCGCGGAGCGCGGGGCACGCCTCGGGGATCTTCCCGGCAGGCGACGTGATCGTTGAGCAGCAAGGACTGCTGGCCGGACTGACGCTGGCGGTGCGCGCCACCGCCCTGGGAGGGGCTGAGCTACCTCATGGGCGCCTGCCGCAGCTTTTACCCCGACGGCGCGGCTGATCGCCGGCGATCCCGGTGCGGCGGGATGCCATCCGGCCTGGGCCGTTGTGATGCATGTCGCACTCGCTGGCTGGGGTCTAGTTGAACCGGGCACTTCTCCTATGCGTATTAGTAGTTGAACCATCAACTACTGTCGACGAACCACTGAGGCCTCGGGCTCGCGGAGATGGCCGGCAACAGGAGGACACCATGTTTGATCGTATTGCCGAATGGCAGCCGGATCGGGGCGCGGACGTGGCGGCGCGCACGGTAGGCGCACTGGCGCTGATCGCGCTGGCGGTAATCCACGTAGTCGACCTGCCCGGCACGCTGGGCCCGACCCCGCTGGTAGGCATCGGGTATCTCGGGATCATCGCCGCGGCGGTCCTGATCGGCGGGGTGCTGCTGGCCCGGGCGAACTGGCTGGCGTGGGCGGCCGCCGCCGGCGTGGCGGTCTCGGCGATGGGCGGGTACATCCTGACCCGCGCCCTGCCGGGGGGATTCCTCGACGATCACCACGACGTCGGTAACTGGCACTGCTCGCTGGGCATCGCCGCGCTCAGCGTGGAGTCGGTGATCATCCTGCTCGTACTGCTCGTCGCACTCGGCGCCTGGCAGGCGCGGATCCACGCCGCGAGCATGGCGGCACGGCCCCGGCCGGCCGCGCGGCGCGTGCCCGAGTACAGCCAGTCCCGATGATCAAGCCCGGGCCGCTTGGCCCCGTTACGACCGCGCTCGGCGGGTCGCTGGGCGCCCGGAAGGAGTACTGAGGTGCGCACGTCATCATCCGGCCCGCCCGGCCAGACCAACGCGGCCCCATGGCGTCGGTGGCTGTTCCCGGGGATTATCGCAGCGTTCTTCGTGGCGCTGCTGGCCCTGCCGCGCGGCGCAATAGCTGGCATGCCGCTGACCTATACCCAGTTCATAGCCGATGTCGGCGCCGGGACGGTCAGCGCGGTAACGATCGGCCCGGCGGGCCAGGTCACCGGCAGCCTGACCAGCGGGCAGCCGTTCACTACCGCGATCCCGGTCGCGCTCGGCAACAACGGCCTCGCCGGTGACCTGGCCGCTCACCACGTCCAGGTCACCGCCAGCACCGCTGCCGCGTCCCCCTCGCTGCTGTCAGCGCTGGTCGGGCTGCTGCCGTTGCTGCTGATCGGCGGCTTGATCTATTTCGTCATCCGCGGCATGCGCCAGCAGGCCGGCGGCATGGGCGGCACCCTGGGCCGCCTGAACGGCGTGACCAAGGCCAAGGCGCGGGTCATAGACGGCGAGCGGCCAGCCACCCGGTTCACCGACGTGGCCGGCTATTCCGCGGTGAAGACGGAGATCAGCGAGGTCGTCGACTACCTGCGCGACCCCGGCCGTTACCACCGGGCCGGGGCGCGCGGCCCACGCGGCGTGCTGATGGCCGGGCCGCCCGGCACCGGCAAGACCCTGCTCGCCCGCGCGGTCGCCGGCGAGGCCCGCGTTCCCTTCTTCTCCGTATCAGGCTCGGGTTTCGTGGAGCTGTTCGTCGGCGTGGGGGCGGCCCGGGTCAGGGACCTGTTCGAGCAGGCCCGCGCCCGCGGGCCGGCGATCGTGTTCATCGACGAGATCGATGCCCTTGGCGCCCGCCGCGACCATGGCGGCTTCGCGGGCAGCGACGAACGGGAGCAGACCTTGAACCAGCTGCTCGCCGAGATGGACGGATTCGACGAGTCCGGCGGGGTGGTCGTGCTGGCCGCCACCAACCGGCCTGATGCCCTGGATCCCGCGCTGCGCCGGCCCGGCCGGTTCGACCGCGAGGTCGTCGTCCCGCTGCCCAACCGGGCCGAACGGAGCGCCATCCTGGCCACGCACGCCCGCGGCAAGGATCTCGGCCCCGACACCGACCTCGATGAGATCGCCGCCGCCACCCCAGGATTTTCCGGTGCGGACCTGGCCAACCTGATCAACGAGGCGGCCCTCACCGCGGTCCGGGCCGGCCGCACGATGCTCACCGCCGCCGACTTCGACGCGGCCCGCGACCGCGTGCTGCTCGGCACCCGGCACAGCAGCCCGCTGGCCCCCGGCGAACTGGCCACCGTCGCCGTCCACGAGGCCGGCCACGCCCTGGTCGCTACGTTGTCCCAATACGCCGACCCGGTCAGCCGCGTCACCGTCCTGGGCGCCGGGCAGGCCCTCGGGCTGACCGAGACGCTCCCTTCCGACGACCGCCGGCTGTACGGGGAGCGGTACCTGGCCGATACCCTCGCCGTCCGCCTCGGCGGCCGGGCCGCCGAGCGCCTGGTCCGTGGTGAGGCATCGACCGGTGCCGCCGACGACCTAGCCTCCGCCACCGCGCTGGCCACCTCGATGGTCCGCGAGTTCGGCCTCAGCGACAAGATCGGACCGGTCAGCTACGGCGGTCAGGCCGCCGGCCCCCCCGGGTTTGCCCCATCACGCAGTTACTCCGAACACACCCAGTGGCTGGTCGACCAGGAAGTCGCCGCCATTCTGACCAAGGCGGAGGCTCAGGCCCGCGACCTGCTCACCCGCCACCGGGAAGCCCTCGACCGGCTGACTGCCGCCCTACTGGAGCAGGAAACCGTCAGCGGCGACCAGGTCCGCGCCCTTGCTCAGGCGTCCAGCCCCGTCCCCGAGCGGGCCGGCATCCCCTGGCCACGGCCGGCCGACACGCTGGTGTCCCTGCCGGCCGGTCCGCCGGCGTCCCGCGGTCGGCCATGACCACGGGATGGAGGGCGCCTGCTGCAGGTCTGCGTCGCGCGCCCGCCCGGCGACCGGGCTTGCCGCAGGCGCCGCGGCGGCCCGCCGGGCGGTCCGCGGCCGGGGGCGCCGATGATGACCGAGCGGCCGGGCCGGGCCGCCGTCAGGTGCGGCTGATTTTCGCGGCCCTGATGCTGGGCATGCTGCTCGCCGCCCTCGACCAAACGATCGTCGCCACGGCGCTGCCAACTATCACCGGCGATCTGCACGGGCTGAACCACATCGGCTGGGTGGTCACCGCCTACCTGCTGGCGGTGGCCGTCGTGATGCCCGTCTACGGCAAGGCGGGCGACGTGTTCGGTCGCAAGCCAGTCTTCCAGTTCGCGATCGCCCTGTTCCTGGCCGGCTCGGCAGCATCCGGACTCGCGCACTCCATGGACCAGCTGATCGCGTTCCGCGCCATGCAGGGAGCGGGCGCGGGCGGGCTGATCATCGGTGCGCAGGCGATCATCGGGGACGTGGTCAGCCCGCGGGAGCGAGGCCGGTACCAGGGCCTGATCGGAGCCGTCTTCGGGCTGGCCTCGGTGATCGGCCCGCTGCTCGGCGGCTTCCTCGTGGACCACCTGTCCTGGCGGTGGATCTTCTATATCAACCTGCCCATCGGCGCTGTCGCGCTGATCGTCACCAGCGTCGTACTGCGGCTGCCCCGGCCGCAGAGCAAGCCGCGCATCGACTATGCGGGCATGCTCCTGCTGGCCGGCGCGGTGATCAGCCTGGTGCTGCTCACCAGCTGGGGCGGGACCACCTACGCCTGGACCTCGCCGGTGATCATCGGCTTGGGCGCCGCCGCGACGGCGTTCGGCGCGGCCTGGCTGGTCTCGGCCCGGTACGCGGCCGAACCGGTCATCCCGCTGCGGCTGTTCCGCGACCGGGCCCTCTGCATCGCGGCCGCGATCTCGCTGATTACCGGTATCGCCATGTTCGGCGCGATCAGCTACCTGCCGACCTACCTGCAGATCGTCACCGGCGTCAGCGCGACCGCCTCCGGACTGTTGCTGCTGCCGCTGATCGGCGGCCTGCTGGTCACCTCCATCTCCTCCGGCCGGCTGATTACCAGCACCGGGCACTACAAGGCCTACCCCGTCGCCGGGACGGCGCTGGCCGCCGCCGGCCTGTACCTGCTGTCCACGATGGGCGTCCGAACCTCGCATCTGGTCTCCAGCGTGTACTTGCTGGTGCTGGGCCTGGGCCTCGGCCTGTTCCTGCAGGTCATGGTCCTCATCGCGCAGAACAGCGCGGCGCGGCGCGATCTGGGCGCGGCCACCGCTTCGGTCAACTTCGCGCGGCAGATCGGCAGCAGCATAGGCGTGGCCCTGATCGGGGCACTCTTCATCCACCAACTCGACGGGCAGCTCAGCGCCCATCTCCCGGCGTCAGGGGCCGGCCACCTTAGCGCAGCGCAGGTCAGCTCGATCACGCCGCAGGGCCTCGCCCAGCTGCCTGCCCCGCTCAGGCACGTCATCGCCCTGGCCTTCGCCCACGCTCTCCCGCCCCTGTTCGCATACCTGATCCCGCTGCTGGCCGTGGCGTTCTTGCTCGCGCTGATCCTGAAGGAGATCCCGCTGCGCACACAGGCCCGGCGGGAGGCGGCGCAGGCCGCCCCCGCGCAGCCGGGAGCGCGCCTCCAGGGCGCCGCAGCCGCCGGCCCCGGCACGTCCCGGCGTGGGCGGCCCCGCCGCAAGTCAAGCCCGCACCCACCGCGCTCCGCTGCTCCTCCGTCTGCCTCGCCGCAGGAAAAACGTGCCTGCCACGTGAACCGGCACGTATCTACTAACCGTATTAGTAGATAGCACACTCACTATCAGAAGGAGCCAACCGTGCGACACCCGAAGATCATCATCGCCAGCATCAGCCTGGCCGCCGCGGCCGCCATCGGCGGCGGTTACGCCGCCGCCGCGGCGACGCCCTCGCATGCCAGCAACCAGCCGAATACCAGCCAGGCCTCGTCGGCTACCGTCCGCACCCTGCAGGCGGCTGTTGGAGGCAAGACTGAGACCATCCTGGTCAACACTCAGGGCCTGCCGCTGTATTACTACGTGTCCGACACTGCCGCGAAGTCGGCCGTCACCGGGGGGCTGGCGGCGCTGTGGCCGCCGCTGACGTCTGCATCACCGGCCGCTACCGGGCTGACTGGCAAGCTCATCGCGGTCATGGACATCCACGGCGACCAGGTCGCCTACAACGGGCACCTGCTGTACACCTTCGTTGACGACCGGCCCGGCCAGGTGACCGGCCAGGGCGTGCAGGGCTTCTACGTGGCCACCCCCGGCCTCACGGCGGCCACCGGGTCTCCGGCTCCGGCCGCCCCGGCCGCCCCGTCCGGCAACCCCTACGGCTACTGACACGGCAACGCGCCACGGTCCGCTGACCTCGTTCCCCCGGGCCGAGCCAGCGGGCCGATGGCCAGGAGCGGCGTGCTCGATGACCGCGACGTTGCCGGAAGATCCGGTGGCCAGCGGGAGGAAATGGCCGCCGCCGAGTGATCGCTTTGCTAGCCCTGGCGGTGACCATCGCCAGCCTGGGCTGGCTGCACGTGGGCACGGGCGTGCTCCGGGGGCCCTTACGGATCGTCGACCCGGGATACCGCGAAGTGGAAGATCCGTGCCTGACGGGAGAAAGGGCGTCGAATACAGCGCCTAAATTTCCGTCAGGCCCCGATCTTCCAAGATCTTCTGGACCTATGGTCCGGATTCCGGCCCGCTCACCTCCGCCTCGCACTACATGCAAAGGGTCAGTCGCCCGAATAGCCCCAGAATGCGATCTCAGTCGGCGCGCCATCGGTCCATAGCAGCACCGCCCGTCCCGTCCACCGGCCTGCGGTGACGTACTCATCGAGCCGTTCCGACCCGGCCAGCGGCGTGTAGTCGGCACGTCCCGGCTGGGCGGTGCCGAACAGTTCCACGCACTCAGCGGTATAGCTCGGTCAGCAGGGCGATAGCGGCGTGGGTGGACGGGTGGGGGTCGTGGCGGCGCCAGATCATCTGGACTTCGATGGGCGGGGCGTCTCGTAGCGGCCGGAAGACTACGCCGTCGCGGCGGTACTGGGCGGTGGTGCCTTCGGCGGTAATCCCGATACCGCCGCCGGCCGCGACGATGGCCAGCCAGTCATCGATGTCGCGGGTTTCCAGGAAGTTCGGTTGCGAGGCGACCGGCCACAGTTCGGGGGTGGTGGTCCCGGTGCGCCGGTCGATGAGCACCGTGCGCTGCGGTACCTCGTCCAGCCTGATAGAGCGACGGCTGGCCCAGGGGTCGTCAGCCGCGAGCGCGCAGTAGCGCCGTTCGCGGCCCACGATCGCGCTGGCGAACCGGTGGCCGTCGACGGCGGTGCGCAGGACCGCCATGTCGCACAGGCCCTCGGCCAGGCCGCCGGTCGGCGAGTTGGTCCGGATCAGGTGCAACTCGACGTCCGGGTACCGGGCCGCCCAGCGGAGCTGGAACTCGCGGGTGTGCCGACCCATGGCCGACCACGCATGGCCGATGCGGAGCCTGGTGTGACCCGTGGTCGCCTCGGCGACCAGGTTGTCCGCCGCGGCGAGGACGTGCCTGGCCTGGGCCAGGGCGTGCACGCCGGCCGTGGTCGGGGTGATACTCCGGCTGGTGCGGTGGAGCAGCCGGACGCCGAGGACCTGCTCGAGCGCCATGAGGTTCCGTGACACCGCGGCCTGCGAGATGCCGAGTTCGATGGCCGCATCGGTGAAGGTTCCCGTGTCCACGATGGCGACCAGGCAGCGCAGGTGCCTTAGTTCTAGATCCATAACTAAAGCGTATAGCTGTCTCTTTCCATGCATTTTGCGTATAGACGGATCGGGTCCAGGCTGCTGCTATGACCGCCTCGACCGCCTCGATTCACGAGCAGAACCTCGCCGCCGATCGGATCACCGGCGTCGCCCTGATGACGGGGAGCGCCGCGTCGGTCCAGTTCGGCGCGGCGACCGCCGCGCTGGCCTTCCCGGTCCTCGGGCCCGTGGGGGTAGTCGCGATCCGGCAGTGGGTGGCCGGGATCGTCCTGCTCAGCGCCGTGCGGCCGAAGCTCGGCTCGTTTACGCGGGCGCAGTGGCGCCTGATCCTGGCGCTGGCGCTGATCTTCGCGATCATGAACCTGTCGCTATACCTGGCCATCGACCGGATCGGGCTGGGCCTGGCGGTGACCCTGGAGTTCCTCGGGCCGCTGTCAGTGGCGCTGCTGGCCTCGCGGCGCGCCATTGACCTCGGGTGCGCGCTAATCGCGGGGGCGGCCGCCGTCGTCTTGGCTAGGCCGCACCCGAGTACCGACTACGCCGGGATCGTCCTGGCCCTGCTGGCCGCCGCGTGCTGGGCCGGGTACATCCTGCTGAACCGCGTGGTTGGCACCCGGGTGCCCGGCGCCCAGGGACCTGCGGCGGCCGCCGGGGTTTCGGCCCTGGTCTACGTTCCGGTCGGCGTCTGGGCCCTGGTCAGCCACCCGGTGACGTGGGTCGTGCTGGGGCGCGCCGCGACGGCCGGGATCTTGTGCTCGGCGATCCCGATGGTCGCCGACGTGCAGGCGCTGCGGCGGGTCGCGGCCAGGTTCTACGGCGTCTTCATGAGCGTCAACCCCGTATTCGCGGCGCTAACCGGGCTGGTGGTCCTGGGCCAGTCGCTGGCGCTGGCCGACTGGCTGTGCGTGGCCGCCATCGTGACCGCCAACGCGGTTAGCGTGAGTGCGGGCGGGCGGACCCGCGGCCCCGGAGGGCGGCGCGCTCGCGCTGGGCGGCGGGCAGGGCGGCGAGGGTCAGCAGGCCGGTGAGGGCGAAGGCGGCCGGGTAGCCGGTGTAGCCCACGAACAGGCCGAAGACCACGGGACCTGCCCCGTACCCGGCGTCGTAGGCCAGGTTCCACAGGGCGCTGGCGGTGCCGAGTCCCGACGCGGGCATGCGGTCGATCATGAGCGCGAGGGTGGCGTTCTGGATGATCCCGAATCCGGCGCCGAACAGGGACATGCCCGCGATCACGGCGGCCGGAGACGCTAGCCAGATCATGGCCACCATCCCGGCGGACGCGATCACCAACCCGGGGACCAGCAGGCGAAGGTGACCGTGCCGGTCGCCGTAGTATCCCTCCCACCAGCGGCCGATCGTCGCCGTCAGGGCCTGAGCGAGCAGGCCGACGGCCGCAACATTGCCGGAAGAGCCGCCCGCCAGCGGGAGGAAGGAGACGACCACGCCCGCGGCCACGGTGCTGGCCGCGAAGATCAGGGCCAGCCGCAATTCGCCCGGTTGCCGGAGGCCGGCGAGCAGGCCAGGCGGTAGATCGGCATCGCGGCGCCCGCTCGCCGCGCGGGGGTCAGCCGCGCCGGGCAGCCACCGGAACGCGGCCAGCGGACCGAGCGCGGTCGTGGCGGTCAGGACGAGGACGACCGCGAACCCGTAGTGACCGGCGAGCCAGACACCCGAGGGCAAGGCCAGGACACCGGGCAGGGACGCCACGACTCCGTACAGGCCGAGTCCCTCGCCACGCCGCTGCGGCGGGAGGAGCATGGCCGTGAGCGCGCCCAGGACCACGGTGCAGAGGCCGAAGCCGAACCCGCGGACGATGCTGACCGCCGCGACGACAGCCAGCGGGCCGCCGGCCAGCAGAGCCAGGGCCGGTATCCCCATCAGGACCAGCCCGGCGACGACCAGCGTGCGGTACGCGTACCGGTTCATCAGCTTGGAGGAGGCGAGTTCGGCCGCCACGGTGCCCAGCAGGAGCGCGCCGGTGACCAGCCCGGCCCCCGCACTCCCGGCCCCGGCTCGGGCTGCGTACAGTGGCGTCACGGAAAGCAGCAGGTAGAAGCTGGTGAGCGCGCAGAACTCGGCCAGGAATACCAGCGCGAGCGGGCCTGAGATGAGCCGGTCGCGAGGCACGGCGAGGAGGCTGGTGGCGTCCCGGCGGTCCTGGGGGCTGGTGTCCCGGCGGTCCTGGGGGTGCGTCGTGGTGCTCATGCTGCCGACCGTAGGCGCAAAGTGGAGTACCAGTAAGGTCCAATGTCATGGCGATTCAGTGGTCCGGTTTGGGTCCGGAGTTCCTGCTGCGGCTCGACCGCGGCAGCGATCAGCCGTTGCGCGCCCAGCTGGAGGCGGGCCTGCGCGAGGCCATCAGGAGCGGCAGGCTGCACGCCGGCGAGCGGTTGCCGTCATCGCGGGAACTGGCGTCGGAGCTGGGGGTGTCCCGGGGCCTGATCCAGGAGTGCTACAGCCAGCTGCTCTCCGAGGGGTACCTGACCAGCCAGATCGGCTCGGCGACGCGGGTCGCGGCGGGCGCGTTCGCGGCCCCGGCCGAGCCCGCACGGCGCCCGGAGGCGCCACCGCGGCTGATCGCCGACTTCCGCTCGGGGGTTCCCGACCTGGCCAGCTTCCCGCGAGCCGACTGGGTCTGGGCGACCCGCCAGGCCTGCGGGAGCGTGGCGACCGCGGACCTCGGCTACGGGGACCCGCGCGGCAGCGCGGTGCTGCGCACCGTGCTCGCGGGGTACCTGCGGCGGGTGCGCGCGGCCGCCGCTGATCCGGCCCACGTGGTCGTGAGCACGGGGTTTGCCCAGGGACTCAGCCTGGTGCTGCGGGCCCTGGTACAAACCGGCGTTCGGTGTGCGGCGTTCGAGGATCCTGGCTACGGAAGCGTCGAGACGGACGAGAGCCTGCGGGCCGCGGTGGCGACGGGACTGCGGGTCATCCACGTGCCCGTCGACGACCAGGGCGTGGACGTCGCGGCGCTCGAGGCGAGCGGCGCGCAGGTCGTGGTCGTCACCCCGGCGCACCAGTCCCCCACCGGCGTCGTGCTGACGGCGGGGCGGCGGCACGCGCTGGTGGACTGGGCCAGGCGGAACGATGCCTTCATCGTCGAGGACGACTACGATTCCGAGTTCCGCTACGACCGGGAGCCGGTCGGCGTGCTGCAGGGGCTGGCCCCGGAGCGCGTCTTCACTATCGGGACGGCCAGCAAGGCCCTGGCCCCGGCCGTACGGCTCGGCTGGGTGCTCGCTCCGCCGTCACTGGCGGGTGCCGTCGCGGCGGAGAAGCTGATCAGCGACCGCGGCTCGGCCACGCTGGACCAGCTCGCGCTGGCCGCGCTGATCCAGTCCGGGCGGTACGACCGGCACCTGCGGCGGATGCGCGTGATCTACGCGGGGCGCCGCGCCTGCCTCGTGGCGGCACTCTCGCGCTATGCGCACGGCGTTCGGCTAACTGGGTTGGCGGCCGGGTTTCATGCCGTCGCGCACTTGCAGGCGGCGGCCGATGAGCGGGCGGTGGTGGCGGCCGCGCGGGAGCGGCTGGTCGGGCTGTACGGGATGAGCAGGTACCTGGCCGGTGGCATTGCGGCGGCCCCGCAGCTGGTGATGGGGTTCGGCAATGTCGCCGAGCGCGCGATTGAGCCGGGCATCGCCGCGGTGGCGGACCTGCTGAACTGACCCCGGCGCGCTATCGGCGGCTGAACATCAGGTGGGTGACGCCGCTCGGGGAGGTGACCGACTCGACCTCGAAGCGCTGCTCGAGCCCCTCCAGTCCGTCCCAGGCCCGCTCGCCGCGCCCGAGGACCAGGGGGACCACCGCGACGTGCATGAAGTCGATCAGGTCGGCGGCCAGGAAGTCGCGGAGGCTCGTGGGCGGTTCGCTCCCCGGTGTGACGGGGCGGGCGGGGCGAGTGAACAATGAGGCGTGTGGCCAGGCTGCTGATTGACGACCGCCGGGTTACGGTCTGCCTGTCGGCCCTGGAAAAGCTCGAAGCGCTGCATCGCAACGTCACGGTCCCGCGGACCGCGGTGATCGCGGCGCGGGAAGTGCCGGACGGGATGGCGGAGTTGCGCGGGCTGGCACTCGGGACCACGTTTCGCGGGATGGGAACCGGGACCGGCTTGCCGGGCGTGCTGATGGTCGGCACCGTCCGGGACGGTCACGGGCTGACCTTCGCGGTCTGCCGCGGGCGCGGCCCCGCGGTCGTCCTGGACCTGGCCGGCCAGGCCTACGACCGGATCCTGGTGACGGTCAAGGATCCCGGTGAGATAGTCAGGCGCCTGCCCTGACCTGGGGGTTTACTGCGATGGCTGATCCCGACGAGGGCGTGGCGGCCGACGGGACCATCCGGACGGGCGCGCGTCGTGACCGGGTCCCTGCGGCCTTCGAGCCCGTCCTGGCCGATGCGGTCGCTTTCGTGTGCGACTCCGGAGCATCGTTGTACGTCTACGGATCGGTCGCTACCGGCACCGTGCGTCCCGGGTCATCGGACGTCGACTTGCTGTCGATCGGCCTGGCGGAGGCGGCCGTTCTCGGGC
>Ga0070730_10001886_pt1 | contig 19604 bp, 12 predicted proteins | sample Coa_R1_3_FD_66447 | JGI IMG/M metagenome (GOLD analysis project Ga0070730, IMG submission 66447) | Surface soil microbial communities from Centralia Pennsylvania, which are recovering from an underground coalmine fire - Coalmine... | ecosystem: Environmental > Terrestrial > Soil > Unclassified ... | reverse complement strand
CACGTCGATCCGCGATTTACCCGCACCTCCGCGATGGCCGATGTGTGGGTTCCATTACGGGCCGGAAGCGACATCATTTTTCTAGGCGCGCTGGTTCACTACGTTCTTGAGAACAATCGTGAGTTCCGCGCTTATGTCGTGAGCTACACCAACGCATCTACGATCCTGCGCAAGGATTTCCGCGATACCGAAGATCTGGACGGCTTCTTTTCTGGTTGGGACGCAGAGAAAGAAAAATACGATCCGGAAACCTGGCTCTACCAAGGCTCCCCGAGTAAGGAAACGAGCCAGGAACCAGGACATTCCGAAGCTGGAGGCGGGCACGGAAAAGATCGCGGCGGCGAGGCGGAAGATTCAGGTAAATTCGAATCGGACCCGACTCTGCAACACCCGCGCTGCGTGTTTCAGGTCCTAAAGCGGCATTTTGCTCGTTATACCCCCGAGATGGTGGAGCGCTATTGCGGCGTACCCAAAGATATCTTCTTGAAAGCGGCGGACATCTTTACTTCGGCTTCCGGGCCCGAGAGAACGGCAGCGATCTGCTATGCAGTTGGCTGGACGCAGCATTCGAAAGGCGTGCAGATCATCCGCACGGCTGCAATTCTGCAGCTTCTTCTCGGAAATATTGGACGACCAGGCGGCGGTATTCTCGCCCTGCGCGGCCATGCTTCCATCCAAGGTTCGACCGATATCCCTACTCTTTATGACATTCTCCCCGGCTATCTTCCAATGCCCTTCTTTGAAGCCGATTCTCATAAATTGAAAAGCTATCTGAAGAAGCACAGCGCACGAACCGGAATATGGTCCAGCTTCGATAAATATTTTATCAGCCTCATGAAGGCCTACTACGGTGAAGGCGCGACCAAGCAGAATGACTGGGGATTCAATTGGCTGCCGCGAGTCACGGGCGATCACTCGCACTTCGGGTACTGGCTTGACATGATGGACGGTAAGCTCGAGGGCCTCTTCGTCATGGGCCAGAACCCCGCTGTAGGAGCTTCGAATGGCCGCCTGGAACGCAAAGCTCTCTCAAAACTGAAGTGGCTCGTCGTTCGCGATATGGTGGAAACTGAAACGGCCTCGTTCTGGTACGCCTCCCCAGAAGTTGAGCGCGGCGAATTGTCCCCCGAAACTATTGGCACCGAAGTTTTTCTTTTTCCCGCAGCCGGAACCGCAGAAAAAGAAGGAACGTTTACCAATACGCAGCGCCTCTTGCAATACAGAGAAAAAGCCGTCGATCCTCCGGGGGATGCGCGCAGCGAATTGTGGTTCATGTACCACCTCGGTCGCCGGCTTAAATCCAAAGCCGCCAACGACTCTACTCCACGCAATGATGGTTTAAGGGCGCTTACTTGGGACTATTCGACTGAAGGAAAACATGCCGAACCTCGTGGCCAGGAAGTCTTGAAGGAGATTAATGGTTATACCGTTCCCGAGCGTGCACAACTAACGCACATCAAGGACCTAAAGAAGGATGGGTCCACGGCTTGCGGAGCCTGGATCTATTGCGGCGTATTTCCCGAAGAGAATCGTAATCGCGCCCTCGAACGCAAGCCCAAAGACCTGCTCGGACACGGCTGGGGCTTTGCCTGGCCTAACGACTGTCGAATCATTTACAACCGTGCCTCCGCGCGTCCTGATGGCAAACCTTGGAGCGAGCGTAAGAAGCTGGTCTGGTGGGACGAGGAGCAGAAGATCTGGACCGGCTTGGACCATCCGGATTATGAACAGGAGATTCCTCCCGATGCACCAGCGGATGTCGAAAAAGGGAAAGGTGTAGAAGCTCTCGGCGGCGCTCGTCCATTTACATTGCACCCCGATGGAGTCGGCTGGCTTTATGTCGCGAGCGGTCTCAAGGATGGGCCGCTGCCGACTCACTATGAACCGCTCGAGTCGCTGATCGAGAACCCGCTATATGGTCAGCAAACCAATCCGGCAGCGAGCCGAAAAAAGCGGCCCGACAATCCCTATGCCGCCCACCACGATGCCCGGTTCCCGTTTGTGCTGACCACTTACCGACTTACCGAGCATCACACGGCTGGCGGTATGAGCCGTCACCTTTCGCATCTGAGCGAACTCCAGCCGGAACTATTCACCGAAGTTTCTCCGGAGTTGGCGGAAGCGGTAGGGCTCGAGCACGGTAAATGGGCAACGATCACAACGCCACGTGCCTTGGTCGAGGCTCGAGTCCTCGTAACTCCTCGCATGAGGCCACTCCAGATCGATGGCCGGACGGTTCACCAAGTAGGCATTCCCTATCACTGGGGGTATCGCGGACAGGTCAAGGGAGACGTCGTGAATGATCTCCTCGTGATCAGTGAAGAGCCCAATGTTCGCATCATGGAAACCAAGGCTTTAGTGTGTAACATCACGCCGGGCCGACGTGCCCGCGGGCAAGAAGCCTTGCAGCAGCTGAATTCTCTGACAGGAACACCAGCATGAGCGTTACAGCATTTCTTACGGACTCTACGTTGTGCATCGGGTGCAAGGCCTGCGAAGTCGCCTGCAAGGAGTGGAACGGGGTTTCGCAGGACGAACTGGACTGGAGCGGGTTCTCTTACGACAACACTGGAGCCGTCGGGGCCGAAACTTGGCGGCACGTAAAGTTTGTCGAGCAAGCGCCAGTTCCTGGCATTGGCGGCAATGCGGGCGAGCATGCCTCCTGGACTTTCTCCTCTGACGTTTGCAAACACTGTGAAGAGGCGGGCTGCCTTGAGGCGTGCCCGACCGGGTCCATAGTGCGCACAGAATTCGGCGGAGTATTCATTCAACCGGACGTTTGTAACGGTTGCGGCTATTGTGTGACCTCGTGTCCGTTTGGAGTAGTGGAACGCAATCAGAAGGATGGCCGCGCCTTCAAATGCACATTCTGCTACGACCGTCAGAAGGTCGGATTGCAGCCGGCCTGTGCGAAAGCTTGTCCTACTGAGTCGATCAAGTTTGGGGAAATCGAGCACCTGCGCGAAGCCGCTCAGCAGCGGGTCCAGGAATTGCACGCGCGTGGTATGGCTGACGCCCAGATCTACGATCCTGAGCACAGCAGCGTCCGTGGCACCCATGCCATGTTCATCATTCGCGGCGATCCGCGCACCTATAACCTGCCTCCGAATCCAGAGTTACCGACGGTGTACTTGAAGAAGAGCTGGCGCTCCTCAGCAATCGCAGCTGGACTTCTTCTAGGCGGTACGCTACTGGCCTTTCTTACAGATGGGGGCCACAGGGACGGAAGAATAAAATGAGCGAGCTGTATCCGGTACGCCAGATGAATGCTGACGAATTCGCACGCGAACGCCGGTTGGATGAAATCCGGCGGGAAGCAGAACACCGTGGGCAGTTACGCGTTATGGGCACTCGTCCGCGAGGCGCACCATTTCCTCAGGCTACCCCGGAAACTGGTTACTACGGCATCCCGCTTTTGAAAGAACCTCCCTGGACCTGGGAGATTCCACTTTATTTCTTTGTGGGCGGTGCTGCGGGAGCCGCGGCCGTAATCGGCGCGATTGCCGACTACACCGGCGCCGACCGTGAACTCGTGCAGCATGCGCGCTGGATCGCGGCCGCCGGTTCAGTCATCTCCCCAGCCCTACTCATTTCTGACCTGGGCCGTCCCTCGCGTTTTCTGGCCATGCTGCGCGTCTTCAAACCCCAGAGTCCTATGTCGGTAGGCGTCTGGACGCTCTTAGGTTTTTCGAGCGGGGCCGCGGCGGCAGCGTTCGCTGGTTTCCTCAGATCCCGGTACGGTCCGTCTTTGCCCCTTAGCGTGCTTGAAAACGCTGGCCAGGCCGCTTCTCTCGCTTTCGGACTGCCATTCTCGAACTACACCGGCGTGCTGATCGGAGCGACGGCGATTCCAGTGTGGAATCGCAATGCCGGCGATCTCCCACTGCACTTCGCAGCCTCAGGCCTGGGCGCCGCGGTCGGACTTCTCGAGCTGATCGGTCATCGCAAGAGCAATGCGCTCCAAGCCTTGGGGCTTGGTGCTGCCATTTTTGAAACGTGGGAGGGGTTGCGCATCGAGAGCCGCTCTCATGAAGAACTCGATCCCTTGAAACACGGATTGAGCGGTTGGATTACGCGCGCTGGCGGAGCGCTCTCGGGACCGATCCCGCTGGTGCTACGGATTGCCAGCTTGTTTGGTGGAAAACGCAGATCTCAATCCTTGCGCCGTTGGGCAGCCTGGTCCTCGGTTGCTGGATCATTGATTACAAGAGTCGCATGGGTTCACGCCGGACACGTCTCCGCGCGCGATTGGAAGTTGCCGTTGCAGGAAAAGTCACTTCTACACTCGAATGCCGGCAGGCAGATGAAGGATTAGTCCTCGTCTCCTTAAGAGGGTGTCTTTCCTTTCACGCCGCTTTTTCGCCTGGCGCTTTGGCTTCAACGTGACCGTGTTCGGCAGCCGCGTGCTCGATCGTTGCGTTAACCTGGCTGCCCAGCAGGAATGCCAATCCGGTTACATAAAACCACAGCATGAGAATGATCACAGCACCCAACGACCCGTATGTCTTGCTGTAACCGTTGAAAAAGTGCAAATAGGCGCGCAGGGCCGCGGAAGCAATTGCCCAAGAGATTACGCCCAGCACTGAGCCAGGCGTCAGCCAATACCAGTGCTGTTCATGCACGTTGGGCGCAAAATAGTAAATGGTGGCGAAGGCCAGCACGACAAAGACGAGCGAAATGAAAAGCTGCAGTCCTCTGATCGTGATAGTGGCGACTGTGCCCAATCCTAGCGCCTTCGCCGAGGAAGCAAGAACCTGTCCTCCGGAAAGAATCAGAAACAGCGCCGCAATCACCAGCACGGACATCGCCAGGGTCAGCGCCAGAGATATCAGGTGCACCTTGATCCAGGAGCGGTCTTCGCGCACTTCGTAAGCGGCATTCAGGGTGGAGATCAGTTGGGTCATCCCAGACGATCCTGAATACAGTGCGAACAGCAAACCGAACGTCAGTTTTCCTCCCGTAGAACTTGGCGTGACTTCTCGGATGGTATTGACCAGCAGATCGTAAGCCGCGGGTGGAAGTGCAAGTTGGAAGTAATAGAACAGATTGGTTCGCAGCTGGCTTCCTTCCTGGGCCAGCATTCCGAGCAGGCCGAGCAAGAAAAGCAGCATGGGAAAAACCGCTAGCAGAAAATTATAGGCAAGTTCGTAGGCGCGATTGATCAGGTCATTTCGATTAATTCCTCCCCAGACCCGTTGAGCCAGCTCTCGCCACGTCAATCCTCCTAGCGCCCACAATGACTCGATCTGCTGGTCGGTGCTGAGTACGGAGTCAGTCATAAACTGGCGTGCCGCACTTGCGATGCGCTTGCGCGTGAGACGGTTGGGTGCGAATCCCTCGCCTCTACTCCGGTGTCGATCGCGCCCACGACGGTCGGCAACCCTGAAGAGGTGGCTCTCATCCAATCGCTGCTACTCGTCTGGCTATTCGGCCATTCCCTTATGTATGTTGCGGTTCAGAAGGATACGCTTGACTTACCGCACACTCGGCCGAGGGGTGATCGATCCCGATTGCAAACCACGGGCGAGTGACGATCCTTCTAAGCAGCGACCCACGTCGTCAACGAAAACAGGAGAAAAATAGGAGTGCTGATCATGACAAAGAAGATTCTGCTTACCTTTACCTTGTTATCTTGCACCGCGTGGATGGTAGCTCAGAGTACGCCATCGTCGTCGGCGTCACCAGACACCTCGAGCGGCGCAGCCAGCCCGAGCCAAACCAGCCCGAGTCAAACCAGCCCGAGTCAAACCAGCCAGAGTCAGTCCGCAGGCCAGTCCGGAAGCATGAATGGTGGCAGTGAGACCACGATCCGTGGATGCCTCAACAGCTCCGGCGGCGGCTACACTCTGACGGATGCATCAGGAACGACCTATCAGCTCCAGGGCGATACGTCAAAACTGGCTTCGCACGTGAACAACGAAGTGGAAGTCAAGGGCACCGCTTCGGGTTCAAGCGGAGCGGGCTCGGCAGGTTCGAGCGCCAGCGCCGGTTCGTCCACCAGCGGCGGTGCCGGATCACAGATGTTTAACGTCACCAAAGTGAAGAAAGTTTCCAGCAGCTGCAGCACCAGCAAGTAGCTAACGTGTACCGGGACGAGAGTCAGCCCAGCAAGCACGGCTGACTCTCGTCCCCTTTTTGTTCTCAAGGCTTTGTTCGTTTTTCGTAACGCAAAACAATCTTTGAAGGACTTGAACCCCACCTCGTAGAAAATGGCCCTAACACTGAGGGGGGAGAGGAGTGGATCCGGAAAACTGCCCGAACTGCGGCGGCACAGGATACATCGCGAAGCCAGTGAACTTGAACGGCAAGTCCGAAGGCGTCGCCTTTATCCGTACCAAATGCCCTGCCTGCGGGGGCACTGGCCGGAAACGCCCAATCTCACCTACTACCGCCGGCTGACCGCACGGCCTGCGGTGCTTGCGAAGCGCGGAACCGGACCGTCCTACTTCCCGTCAAACAGTCCGACGGTCCGGACCGCTCCTGACGACACTCGTTTCAGATTAAGCAATCCCAGCCGCCTTAGCTTGAGCGCTGCGCAAAGTGACAGCGCTTTCAACTCGATTGCGACCGTTCGCTTTCGCGCGGTAGAGCGCTTTATCGGCAGCTTGCAAGACCGAATCAGTGTCGGAGTGCTTGGATGAGGCTGCGACTCCGATGCTCACAGTAACGGATAGTGGTGCCGCAGACTTTTGTCGCGCGAGTTGCCGAATGGCATCGCCCTTTCTGGTCCGGACTCGAACCCGGCCGTTGCGGCGTTCTGGTCCCCGGCGAAGCTGTCGCCGGTCGGCTCCGCGCATGTGGAACTCCGAGGACTCAACCTTGCCCCGCAACTGTTCCAAATGCTCCACGACTTCCGCAGTTGTTCTGCCAGGGAACAAGATCGTGAATTCCTCTCCGCCGCACCGGTAGGCGCGACCTCCACCCGTAACGCGCGACAGATTGGACGCAACCAGGCGCAATACCTGATCGCCAATGTCATGTCCGTAAGTGTCATTGAACTTCTTGAAATGATCAATATCGACGACCGCAATCGAATAAGGTTCCTGCAGCCGAAGTAAAGCGTCATTGAAAGCGCGACGGGAAGGCAGCGAGGTTAGTTCATCGTGATAAGCCAGCAGATACGAGTTCTCGATAATGGATGTCGCGAGGATACAAGCAGCGGTTCCCGCGTACATGGTGGAGGTGCGCGGAGTGCCAGCGAAACGTAGCGACAATACAAACGCGCCGAGCGACCAAAAGAAGGCGCAGTCCGCCGGCTTTTTGGTTATGAGGAATCGAATTAGAAGGAATACTCCCGCCGCAGCAAATACCGCAAGCACATATCCAGGAAAGGCGACATCCACCGCATGACTCTGATGAGGCGGTCTTAAAGGCGCTGCCCGACCGTACAGCACCACCACTACTACAGATTGGGCGAATAAGAAGAGCCCGACCGGCGCTATGGATTCGAGAGTAAATCCGCGCTCGTGCATGAGAGCAATCAGGACAAAATCGACGGACACTGCTGTAACCAGCGCCTCCACGATCGGAGCCAAAGGTTGGCCGAGGGCCGCGACGGCCTGCCCGGCCAAGAACAGCGCGACCAAACATAAGAACGTACGGCTGGAATGAAAACGCCAGGCCAGCAGCATTCCTCCCGCAAGTGCGCAGTAATACAAGAAGCTGATGGCTGGGAGGGCAAGTGTTAGCCACCCCGAATACATCAATATCAGCGCGACGAACAGGAGCAGTCCTCCTGGCACTGTCAAGGACTTCAGCGTAGATTTGCTCCAAATTCTCAAGGGAGGTCGGTCGGGAAAACTGCAGTAGAAATTATCGCCATTACGGTGAGAGACGGGTATTGGCCGCTAAGGTTCGCATTGCACCACTTTGGAATCGATGCCCATTCTTGCACGCATAGACCTTCGTTCCGATCGTTTTTCGCTGCAGTTCAATCCTTTCTAACTAGACTTGGCTGTTCGATTAAGGACGGTTCACTCTTATGAGGATTCTTATTGCAGAAGATGATGAAGCACTCGCCAAGTTCGTTCGGCAAGGACTGGAAAACGAGTTCTACACCGTAGATGTCTTCGCCGATGGGGAACAAGCACGAGCGGCGGCCCTCGAATTCGAGTATGACTTGGTTGTGCTCGATTTGAGCCTGCCAAAACTTGATGGCATAAGCGTTCTGCGCCACTTGCGGCAGAAGAAACCGAGTTTGCCCGTACTTATCCTGACTCAGCGCACGCGCGTGGAAGACCGTGTGCAGTGCCTGGACGGAGGTGCCGACGACTACCTGGCCAAGCCTTTTTCCTTCGGCGAACTGTCGGCTCGGATTCGCGCGCTGATCCGCCGCAGTCATCTGCCTTCCGAATCCGTGTTAACGATTGCTGACCTGAAGCTGGACCGTGTGCACCACATCGTAGAACGCTCCGGGCGAAGAATTGACCTCACCGGCAAGGAATTTTCCCTATTGGAATACCTGATGCTGAATGTCTCTCGCAGCGTCACGCGATCAATGATTATCGAGCATGTCTGGAACCTCACCTTTGACACAACCACGAATGTCGTCGACGTTTACATCAATTATTCCGGCATTGTCTTCGACGCAGGCAACTCTGTGGCCAACACCAGTGCAGCGCAGGATGCTTCCGGCCTCGTGTTGCAACAGTTACAGGACCAACGTTCGTCCATTTCCGGAGTTTCGCTCGATGAGGAGGCCGCTAACATGATGCGGTACCAGCAAGCGTATGCTGCATTAGCCGAGGTGGTCTCCTCAATCAACACCATGATGGAAACTGTTCTCAACATGAAGGCGTCGTGAGGCAATATGCGAATCAATCCCAATCCGCTTCCGGATCTAATTTCGGCGCTCTCGAAAACGGAGCAGGAGATCAATTCGGACCTGCAGCAGACCGCCTCCGGGCGGAGCGTGAATGTGCCCTCTGACAATCCTGCCAACTCTGCCATGCTGGTTCGCAATGCGCGGCAGATGGCGGAGGCAGATCAGTTCCTGCGCAGCCTTAACAGCATTACCTGCGAGATGCAAACCGCGGATTCCACGCTGAACTCCGTCATCACGATCTTGCAGCGCGCAATCAGCCTGGGTGTTGAAGGCGCCAACAGCACGGTCAATGCCTCCGATCGCGCTGCTCTGGCCGCGGAAGTGCAGGGCATCCAATCGCAACTCGTGAGCCTGGGAAACTTGTCTTACCAGGGCCATTTTGTCTTTGCCGGCACCGCAAGCCAGGACGCTCCTTACGTGCTCGATTCCAGCAGCCCTTCGGGAGTGAAGTATGTGGGTAACTCCGGGGTGAATCAGGTCACGGTGGGCGACCATTTAACCGTCGCCACCAATCTCCCCGGCTCGCAGCTCTTCTCCGCTTCGGGCAGCGATGTATTCCAGGCCATTCAGGATTTGGTCACGAGCTTGCAAGCGGGTTCCAACATCGATACGGCGATCAGCCAACTCAGCGCCGCTTATCAGAATATAAATTCCAAGCGCGTCTTCTACGGAAATGTCATAAACCAACTGAACACCCAACAGACCTACCTAAATAGCGAGACCACCCAGCTCGCGCAGCAGCAGAACAGCCTCGGCGGTGTTGACTTATCGAGGGTCCTGAGCGACCTGGTGAATGCGCAGACGGCACGGCAGGCTACACTTGAAGCCATAGGCCAGACGAACCAAGCCAATCTGTTCAACTACATCAAGTAAGTCTTGCTGGAGATTTCAACTCTGTCCATGAGGCAGCCGATGCTCTGGCGTAACGAGGATCCCTGTCTAGGAGTTCTCGCAGAACCCGGCCAGTGATTCACTGCCGCGTGACATCAATCATGTTGTCATCGGCGATTCGATCTACGAGTTTGTTGTAGGGGTCAATTCCAGCGCGAGTCGGTTCCTCGTCGACCACAATCTCGAAGCTGTTTTGCTCTTTGGTAAGTTTTTCCCTTTTCAAGTAGAGCGGCTGTTCTTCGTTCTTCTTGCCGTTGAAGACCCCGACCTCGATGTAATCATTCAGCGATGTCGGCGTTTCATTTCCGTTTCCATCCGCCTTCACCTTTCGCGCTTGAACCGTCAGGCTCACTTTGAACTTATGATCAGGGGTCGGAGTCACCGTCGCGCTCAGGGCTTTATTGTCATACAGAACAATGGAATCGAAGCCATCATCGATCAGATATTGCAGTTCGGGTGGAGTTTGCTCGCGCAGGGAAGCGACAAGCTGCCGTGTGTCCGGATAGGGAGCAGTTTCCGAGTTGGCGGCATTCGCGTAGCGCAACTGCATTAAGAAGTTATGCAATGCGAGGTTGACCTTATCCTCGCCCACGTAGTCGGCCAGCGTATACATGATCTGGCCGCCCTTTTGATACCACACGTAAGGCTCGCGTTGCACCAGCGACAGAGGCGGCTCGTGCCGAACTTCGCCGGCCCGACCGCGCAAATAAGAATCAAGCTCATGGCGAAGAAAGCGGTGCATCTTGTCCCGCCCATATTTTTGCTTCATCACCATGAGGGCCGAATACTCGGCCAGGGTTTCCGACATCATGTTCGAACCCTGCACGTTTGCGCCGATCAGCTGATGTCCCCACCACTGATGCGCAAGCTCGTGGGCCGTGACAAAGTACGTGAAATCGATGTCATTTTTCTTAAGGATGCGCTGGATAAAGCCGATCCCTTCAGAATAGGGAACCGTGTTTGAAAATGACTGCGCAAACGTGCGGTAACGCGGGAATTCCATGATGCGGAACTGTTGAAACTGGTAGGGACTGAAATTGGTCTGGAAATAATCCAGTCCCGCCTTCGCTGAGTCCAGCATGTCATCGATGTTGAACTCGTGGCCTGGGTTGTAATAGACCTCGAGATTGGTGCCCTTATATTGCTCACGCCGGACTTTATAGCGCCCCGAGAGGTAGGCGTGAAAATTGGCGATGCTCGTCGAGCCCATATCATACTCAAAGTAATTGCGCCCATTCTCCTGCCATTCCCGCTTGAGATATCCCGGAGCAATCGCGGTCTGATCGCTCGACGTGCTGACCACCGCATGATAGCTGATCCAGTCGGAGTCCTTCGTGAACAGGTTATACAGGGATTGCAGTGCATCTCCGCGCGGGGCCATTTCCTCGAGTTGGCTTAACTTGACCTCGCGGCGGCGGCGCGGGTCATCAAGTTCGTTCGCCTGCTGATAACCAATGGACGGGAAATAGCTCGAATCGAAGAAGGTGCCGTTATAAGCCAGTTCTGCTTTTTCGTTGCCGTCGCGGAAGCCGCGCGACGTCCATCCCACGTTAAACGTCAGATCTACCGTTTCGCCCGGCGCGAGCGGCTGCTCGATCTGGTAGATGGAGTACAGGTTGCGCGCGCTTGAGTTCACCAGGCGGAACGGCCGACTGAAGTGCACCTGCGAAATCGACTGATTCGCGTCGGTGATATGCACCTGAGAAATCGGCTGCGAAGTCTTGTTTTGCAGCGTGTAGTGCCCCCACCCTGAAAACGATCGGTGCTCCGGATCGATATCAATTTTTGTATCGACCGCGGTAATCTTCAGCCGCGGGAAATTTTCGTATCTCTTGAAATCGCGTTCGTACTCCGCCTGAATCTCCCGGCGCGCTTTTGCGTTCAAATATTCATTCAGGATGTGCGCGTTGTAGTAGTACCATCCGCCGCTGCCAACTGCCATCAACAAGCAAATGGCAGCGGCAGGAATCAGTCCCGGCATTCTGGCTGCGGCTAGCCGCAAACGGGCCGCCGCGCTGTCGTCGGAACCGCGGCGGGCGAAGGCGATCGAGATCACTCCCAGAAATGCCGAAATGCCCAGCCAGTAGCTGAGACCCCAGAAAAGCGCCCTTACAAAATGCCCGTAGCCATTCATGTCGCTGTAGGTGTAGGGCGGAGGGTTGTCGAAAAGATAAAGCGTGTTTTCCCAGCCGAAGTTGAACAGAATCGGGACCATCACGAAGATCCCAATCGCGATCCCGTGCCCGACGAACTTGTTGCCCAGCATGGTCTGCAGAAACAGAGCCAGCAGAGCAAACGCCATGATCTGCGGAAAGACAATGACGTACAGCTCTTTGCCGTATTGCAGCAATTCGTAGTGGTAATAGCCCTGAATCGTCTGCATTGCGATCCCGCACAGACCTGCGACGGTCAACAGTACGAGCTCGATGAACGCGATCGTGACCAGCCTGGACAGCCAGTCAATGGAATCCGGCATAGGCAGCGAATCGTGAATACCGTCGATGTGTATGTCACGCTCCCGCCAAATGAGTTCAGCGGCATAAAGGCACGCGACAATTAGAAGGAACAATATGGCGCTGCCTTCGACCGACTGCAGCATGAGGTAGGTCACTGGCCAGACGTTCACGTCGGCGACATAGCCGGCGAAATAACCATTGTTGATGCCGAATCCGAGCATGAGTGCCACAATTGCCCAGAAAGGAATCTCGTGGAGGATCATGCTGATCCGCAAACGCGTCAGCGAGCCAAACTGGGTCCACGTGGTGGCTCGGGAAAAACTCTGATGCACGCGCGGCAACTTCGCAGCGACCAGCGATCGCACCGGGCGTTGCTCCAGCTCTTCGTCCACTTTTGCTTTTGCCGCCCGCCGTCCCTGCGAGCGCGCGGTCAGCGCCTCAACTGACATAGGAAATAGTGCCCACAGCGTGACCAGCGAAGCAGAACCGACGCCCAGCCAAAGCAAGCGGTTATATAAGAAGATTCCTGACGTGACGTGTGGAGACCAGCTCAACAGAAGCGTGTTCTTCTCGACTACCGTCCAGTAGCGGGTAATGTCATTGAACAAAATGAAGCCGACCGGATCCAAAATGCCAGACCAGAAATGCTCCAGGGAACGAGTGGCGAAGAAGACCGTAATGCCGATCAGATAAACCATGAACAACGCAGCGCCCTGCACATATACGACGAAAATCTTCCGCGACAGCGCCGCCACTGCGAAGAAAAGCGAGCCCAGCACAAAAATCTGTACCACGGTAATCGAAAGAAATGGCTGCACGTACCACCAGAAGTGATTGGGAGCGATGCGGGTGTGATCAGCCCAAGGTGCAAATGTCCCGGCCCACTCCCCAAATATGCAACCGGAGAAAGCTGCAATCGTGATCACGAACGATCCGACCCAGCGTCCGCCGAGGTAGGCGAACTTGGAGATCGGCTTCGTGAACAGCATCTGGTAGGTGTCGCGTTGAAAGTCGCGCAGAATGGAAGTACCGAAGATCGCCGCAATAATAATGACGCCAAACAGCGAGATGAATATGTCGGTGAGCGACGCCGCGTACGGCCCGTTTAGCAGAACTTTGCCGTTTCCCGAACCAACTGGGCCGAAGCTCTCGGATGCGACACAAAGAAAACTGAACGCCAGCCAGACAATAAAGTAGACATAGGTGGAGATGCTCTTCAGCCTCAGCCTAAGTTCGAATGAGAAGAACTCCCAAAACAGTCTCATCGTGATTCCTCTCTCGCTCAGTTCTTTGCTTGCCGGGAAAGGCTCAGAAAGAAAACGTCCTCGAGGCCGGAATCAACCAGGCGGAAGCCAGCGCCAGGACTGGAGTCGGAGTAGACCCGAATTTCGTGCTGGCCGCCGACCAGATGGGTGGAGATAATCGGCATTTCCTTCTCCAGGGCGCGGAGTTCGTCGTCGCTCGCTACGACCTTGCTCCAGATCTTTCCCTGCAGGGCCGCAAGGCTGTCGGCCGGCACCCCTTCCAGTAGTAATTCGCCGTTAGCGATGATTGCCATGCGCGGGCAGAGTTCGCGAACATCATCGACGATATGCGTTGACAAGATGACCGTGACATCGCGTCCGATCGAGCTGAGCAGATTGAGAAATCGATTGCGCTCCGTGGGGTCGAGCCCGGCGGTGGGCTCGTCAACAATAATCAGACGGGGATTTCCGAGCAAAGCCTGTGCGATTCCAAACCGTTGCTTCATTCCGCCTGAGAACGTGCCTAGTGCCTTCTTTCGGACATCCCAAAGATTGGTCTGTTGCAGAAGAGTGTCAACTATCTCCCTGCGTTCCTTAGATGACGTTATTCCCTTCATAACAGCCAGATGCTGCAACAGATCCAGCGCCGACATCTTCGGGTACACTCCAAACTCCTGCGGAAGGTAGCCCAGCACCTTCCGAACCTCGTTCTTCTGGGTAACCACGTTGAGGTCATCGACTTTGATCGATCCGGCATCCGGATCCTGCAGTGTCGCGATGGTGCGCATCAGCGTGCTCTTACCCGCCCCATTCGGCCCGACGAGTCCGAACATGTTGTTCCCGATCGTAAGCGAAACATTCTTTAGGGCTTTAACACCATTTGGATAGGTCTTCGACAAACCTGAAATAGTGACCGCCATGGGGACGGCTCCTTGCTGGTATGTTTGGAGTCCTTCGCCTTCGCGCGGACCATATGGGTTGAAACACGGGAGTGAAAACTACCTCGTTACAACAATGGCATAACTCCTGGGAAAGTTCCTCAGGGTCGGCCCAAACGACGGGCCACTCTATCATAGTTCTGGCCGATCAATGTCATTGACCGGCGTCCGGGATCGCGATAACTTCAATCCGCATTGCTCAGTACTCCAGGGCTATAATAGCGGCGCATTTGTGCCGGGAGGCGCGGTTACAAAATCACCAATCTCAAACAACTCGTTCGGTTCTTGTTGCCAAAGTCGACCGCAGCTGACGCGATCGGTTGCCCGCCTGTTTTCAGGCGACTTTGCACTGCGCTTCTCTGTATTTTGATTCTGAGTGCCAGTGCTATCCCTTCGCGCTCAGCCGTCCCAGACACCCCCCCAGATCACACGGTTGTCGTCGGCGACGTGCATGGCGACTTCGACGACTTCTGTTCGATCCTCAAGCGCGCCGGCATCGTCGACGATCAGAACCATTGGATCGCCGGAAAGACCACGCTCGTGCAGACCGGAGACGTTTTGGATCGGGGCCCCAAATCTCGGGAAGCCATGGACCTGATTATGCGGCTCGAGAAGGAGGCGGCCGGTGCCGGTGGGCGGGTCGTGCCCTTGCTTGGGAATCACGAGGTGATGAACATTATCGGCGATCTGCGTTACGTGTCCGCGCCGGGCTATGCTGAGTTTGCCGACAATGACTCGGAGAAGCGGCGCCAAAGTGCGTACCAGGAATACGCTGCCTGGCGCCAGAAGTACGGCGGTTTTCTTGGTGGCCTCAAGCAACCGCAACTGCCGGCCACACAGGATGAATGGATGGCCGCTCATCCCCTGGGGTTTGTGGAATATCGCTCTGCCTTTGCGCCCGACGGCACGTATGGCAAATGGCTGCGAACCCACGACGCGGTTGGTAAAGTTGGCTCCAGCCTCCTTCTGCACGGTGGAATCTCGCCCGCTGTTGCAGCCTTGTCGATTGAAAAGATCAACGCCCAGGTGCACCAGGAACTCTCGGATTACGACAAGACGCTCAACGAACTGATAAAACGCAAAGCAATTCTGCCTTTCTTCACAATGCAGGAAATTGCGGTCGGTGCTCAGGCGGAATTGCAAGCAAAGCACAGCGATGCTGCAGGCAACCCGCAATATCACGACATGCTTACCGGTCTTCTGAGTTTCAGCACGTGGCTTTGCGCAAAAGATGATGGCCCCTTGTGGTTTCGCGGGTATGACCAGTGGACCGATGGAGATGGAACGCAACAGTTGTCGAAGATATTGTCCAAGTACGGGGTGGGGCACATCGTAGTTGCCCACACGGTACAAAAAGACTCCCATATCCGTAGCCGCTTCGATGGCAAGATATTTCTCATCGACACGGGCATGATCTACAAGGATAAGGGTGGTCGGCCTTCGGCGCTCGATATCGAGGCTGGCAAATTCACTGCATTTTACTTGGATGGGCAAGACGTGCTGCTGGACGAGAAGTCTCCCGCGTCCGCATCGAAAGGGAAGTAAACGAACTCCATGGGAAAGCTGTTGCGGGGCAAAGCTGCCGCGATGAATCACTGGCTGGAGCGTGGGCTGAATGTCAGCCCTGGAGATCTGGCACTCGGCCTCCCACTCACGTCTGCTTTATTTCTCACCATTACTGCCTACATGATCGGGCAGGTCGCTCGCGACGCTTTGTTCCTTAACCAGTTCCCTGCGGTGGCGTTGCCCTACGCGGATATTTCAAGCGGCATAGCGGTCGGCTTTGTGGTGGCACTATATCTGCGCATCGGGCGCCGCACGCCTTTGGGCAAGCTGATGGTCCGCAGTCCCCTGTTCTTCGCTGCGTGCAGTGCGCTGTTTTGGATTCTGACTCACTATATCCGGCCGAGTTCCGTTTATCCCGTGTTCTATGTATGGGTCGGAATCATGGGCGTTCTGGCGCCGACACAGGTCTGGACCCTGGCGAATTATGTGCTGACGACGCGCGAGGCCAAAAGAGTCTATGGCATGGTTGCGGCGGGCGGCATCTTGGGCGCGATCTTCGGTGGTTACCTTTGCAAGGTCATCGCTAGAGAGTTTGGCACTGAGAGTCTGCTACTCGCGATGACCGTGCTGCTGTTTGCATGTTCAGCCTCGATGAACTTTGCGTTGCGGGCGGGCAAGGTGACGCTGGATGCATCTCTCAAGGCCGCGGAGGGGGGCAAAGGGGCGGGCCAGAGGGATTTACGCGAAAGCATTCGCTCCATTCTTTCTTCCAGTTATCTGCGTGCCATCGCCGCCTTGATCTGGATTTCGTCGTTCTCTACAACCCTCACCAACTGGCAATTCAAAGCTCTTGCCAAACACTTCTTCGCAAGCAAGAACGCGATGGCGATGTTTTTTGGCGATTTTTACTTTTACGCTGGAATCATCGCCTTGCTGTTCCAATTATTGCTCTCGACGCGACTCCTGCGCCGTTTCGGCGTCGGGCCAATGCTGTTTCTTTTGCCCCTCCTGGTGCTTGCTGGGTCCGGCGGATTACTTGTCTTCGGAACGATTGCCGCCGCCGTATTTCTCAAGGGCGGTAACTATGTTCTGCGCTTCTCCATCGATCGCTCGACCACAGAACTACTGTATCTCCCTCTCTCGAACCAGGTGAAACTACAAGCAAAATGGTTTATCGACACCGTCATCTGGCGCCTGGGCGATGGCCTTGCCGGCATTACGGTTCTGATTTTTGCTACTCACTTGCACTGGACGGCTCAGCAAGTCAGCTGGATCGCAATCGTTCTTATCCTGGGCTGGATGTGCGCGGTCTATGTTGCAGGCAAGCAGTACGTCGTAGTTTTGCAAGACTCGATCAGCCGGCACCGGCTCAATGCGGAGCAAGCCACCGCTCTGGCCCTCGATCGCTCCACGGCCGAGTTGCTGGCGCAAAGGATTCTTTCTTCAGACCCGAAAGAAATCCTCTACGCCTTGAGTCTCTTCGAAGTAGAACGTGAACGTGCGGCCCACCCCGTCATTCGCGGGTTGCTGAACCATCCATCAGCCGAAGTTCGCCAGAAAGCAATCTCTATCCTTTCTTCTACCGGCGACAAATCCGTTAACAAGGACATGGAAGCGCTCGTAAGGGATCCCGACCCGAACGTCCGCACCGAGGCCATGTTGTTTCTCGTCCACCACGCCCACGTGGATCCGATCGTACTTCTGTCAGAGGTCGGAGATTGCGCCGACTACTCCGTTCGGTCCGCCATTGCTGCATACCTGGCACGTCCGGGCGAAGCCCAGAACATCGAAACGGCGCGAGCGATCCTGCTGGGAATGTGCGGCGAGAGCGGAGATGAGGGCCAACGCACCCGTCTGGAGCTTGCCAGGCTCCTCGGAGAACTGCCCGATCTGTTCGATCCTTTGCTGGGAACACTGCTGCATGATCCCGCCCCAGCGGTCGTACGGCAGGCCATCAGTTCAGTCGGCGCGTTGCGAAAAGTAGCTCTCGCCTCTGACCTGGTCGAACTTCTTCATGATCGCAACCTTTGTGCCCCTGCCGCCGATGCTCTGGGCAAATTTGGGGATGAGGTGATTTCCCTGTTGGGAACCAAGTTCAGCGATTCAGCGACTCCGGTGGATACACGGCGTGCCATCCCGGCCATTCTGGTCGAGGTCGGAACCCCGGCCGCAGCGCGCCTCATATTTGACAATCTGCTCGAGCGGGATACAGCTCTTCGCTTCCAGATGATCAGCGCGTTAAACAAAATCCATCAGATGCATCCCGAAATAGCACTCGACATGCAAATGGTGGAAACCGTTCTCGCCGCCGAGATTATGGGTCATTACCGCTCTTATCAGATTATGGAAGCGCTCCATCTTCCCGGCGACTCTGACGAGCCGGTCATGAAGGCGATGAGCGAGTCTATTCAGCAGGAGCGGGAACGCATTTTCCGCCTTTTGGGGTTGCTCTACCCCCATGTGGACTTGCATTCAGCCCACTTCGCCCTGCAGTCGAAGAATGCCACTGTCTACGACAACGCCCTGGAACTGCTTGAAAATGTTTTGAAGTCCCAATTACGCGCCATTGTGGTTCCGCTTCTCGATGGGAAAGTTAGCCCGAAAGAAAGAGCCAGGATCGGGGAGCGGCTCGTGCGAACAAAGGTGGAGAATCGAGAGCAGGCCGTGGCGGAATTAGTTGGCAGTGATGATCCCTGGCTTAAATCTTGCGGAGCCTATGCGATTGGAACATTCGCAATGAAATCGCTGGAAGCAGAGCTGGGAGCTTGCCTGGATCATCCCGACCCGCTCCTCCGGGAAACCGCTCGTGCGGCGAAACTTCGGCTGGAAACCGCCCAGCCGGAGTGTTGAAATTTATGTCTAGGAGTAGGCAAAGCTGCCCCTGCGTTGACTGATCTTGTTTGTCCGGCAAGGGCAGCGCGAAAACGTGAAGGCAGCAACTATCGGGGAAGCCGCAAATCCACTCGTGTCGCGTGCATGATTCCCTTGTCCGCAACGTGACCCAGAACAATCACGAACGACCCCTCTTTAAAATCATCCATGGTTGCCGGTTTTCCCTGCTTCGTCCACTCGGTCTTGTCGTCGTAAGCGACCTTTCTCTCGTCATTCGCCGGAGCTTGACCGCCGCGGAGGTCAATCATCGAGTGATCTTTATCAATCCTCAAGATGTGACCCTGCCACTTCGCCACTTTCTTGGTTGCCGTGGCATCTTTTGCCGCGTCTTGTGCCATGACTGGCATCGTCGCACCGATCGCTCCCGCAAGCGCTAAGGAAAGCAAAGCTAACCGAACCTTCATGAGCATCCTCCGTCGAAATGCATCATTGTTGAGGGTGAGCACCACATGCGAGAGGGTAGCCTTCCGCCCCCCATATAGTAAAGAGAAAACTTATCACACGATGCCCGGAAACGTTATCGGGCCCAGCTCAAGAATCTGTTGTTCTTTCTGGCCGTCCTGTCGTACAGTGTAGGGCGGTTTCGGGGGAGGGATGTCGATGCGTCACTCTATTAATCTCTGGCACAGACGATTCGTCGTCGTTGCTGCATTTGCCTGTTTGATTCTTCCGCTAGCCCTCTCCGCCGACGAACCGGCTCTCACCAAAGATCAAATGGAAGATTTCCTGCAGCACGCCGAGATTGTTAAGAGCAAGGACGCAGCCAAAGGAGTCACAGGCACGTTTCGCCTTACGCTCAGCAACGGCACAATGACCCATGACGCATCCTTTCAGTCCGTGGACGAACGCAAGG